>VYLL01000127.1_pt1 | contig 48317 bp, 57 predicted proteins | sample 5114301 | NCBI WGS metagenome assembly VYLL01 (sample SAMN12291809, study PRJNA351875) | freshwater metagenome | isolation source: freshwater lake | place: USA: Michigan, MSU2 Lake | collected 2011-08-16 | reverse complement strand
CAGAACAGAGTAAATCTGTTAAGGCAGGTGCGGAACCCCGCAAGGGAAAGAAGCAGAAACCTAAATCGTGAGGTTTGGGAATCGCCGTCCGTTTTACGGCGGTGAGGATGTCAAAAATTTCTCCTTAATTTTTTCGCAATCACCCCCATTTTATGGCAACTTTAAGGAGAGCAAGCTTAATATAGAATTAAGATTCACTAAAGTCTTTTTGAGGTACAAGCAATGTTTCTTCGCCTAGTTTGTGCGTTTTTTTTGCCGCCCTTAGCCGTATTTTTGACTACGGGACTGAGTTTAGACTTTGTTATTAACATCATCTTAACTTTAATCGGTTATGTCCCCGGCATTATCCACGCTTTCTGGATTGTCTCCAAAGAAGCGGAGAATTCCTAATTAGCACCCCAGGAGATGCCAGTTTTTCTAGTCGCTGCATTAGACATCTCCAATAATGAAGATTTTAGCTTGATGGATCGGGCTTCTAGCCTGATTTCTGGAGAGGTGTATTACACGCGGTTAATAGGACAAAATTAACCGGACATATCGAACGGAGTCTTTGATCTAGATGCTTAAAGACTGATTGAGGATAAAATACCCAGTTTCAATGGACAAGAGCTTATTTCATAGCAAGGAGAGAGTCAAACGGCTCTCTCCTTAATTATGGCTATTCGTCGTCGTCGCTGGCACCAACTTGCTTGAGATGAATATGTTTTCTCCCCAAAGTAATTTCAAATTCATCTCCCGGTTTGAGTCCCATTTTTTTGGTGTAGGCCGAACCGATCAGGAGATTATTATTAGATTGGACACTGATCCGGTAGCTGGCCGAGCGCCCACCTCGTCCGTGACCATTGGCACTGCTATCTAAGTCAATTCCCTCGGCATCGATTAGAGCATTGAGAAATTTCATCATATTAACGCGTTCAATACCATTTTTTGTCATGGTATAGTAGCCGCATTCCCGGGCTTTTTCCTCTTTGCTGAGGTTGCCTAGCTGTTTAACTTTCTCAATTAGTTCGAGGCCAGTCAGGGGTTCTGGATTAGTAGTTGTGTTCATTTAAGTTTGCAGTAGATAAGTAAAGGTTAGGGTCATCAAGGCTAGTCGAGGAGAATTGCTCCCCCTGGCCAGAAACAATCGGGTTACGATTGATCTCTACACTTATCTTACACGGTATAAACTAAAAATTATCACTTGCTTGAGAAAATTGATTGTAATTGATTAGACTCTATCTCTCGATCGAAATCTTAACAGAATTTATCAATGTTGATCGAGATGCTGGGGTAAGGGAGATTAGCCTTTCTGTCATCAATGAGAGCAGGGGGTAGGATAGAGATAAAGAGGTAAAAATGAGGGATAATGAAGCTAACAACTAGGGGTCACTATAGTGTTAAAGCCTTGCTGGATCTTAGTTTACAACCGAGGGGGACTACCGTATCGGTAAAATCGATCGCCCTGCGTCAAGATATCCCGGCCGCTTATCTAGAGAAATTGCTGATAGAAATGCGACGAGCGGGGTTAGTTCGCTCCTTTCGGGGCGCACAAGGGGGTTATCAATTGGCTAGGCCGGCAAATCGGATCTCGTTGGGGCAAATTTTAGAGGCAGTGGGAGAGACGATCGAGCCATTATCAGGCTATCATCCCAGGGACGAACAGGCAGAAGATTGGGTGACATTTACTATCTGGAAACACCTACACGAGAAATTAAAAGAGGCCCTAGGGAAGATTACTTTAGCCGATTTATACTACGATGCCCGTAGCTGGATCGCCGCTAGGGGAGAGGAAACCAGCTTTATTGTTTAGTAGTTTAGAAGTTATGACAGCAATAACACAAGCAAAGATTTATGGGGGGGGTTGTCACTGTGGAGCGATCCGTTTTCAAGTGGCGATCGAGCATGATCAAGCTTTAGACTGTAATTGTTCCATTTGTCAGAAAAAAGGCTTTCTGCATCTGATTGTTCCTTCAGCACAATTTACCCTCCTAAGCGGTGAAGATTTCTTAAGTACCTATACATTTAATACCCACAGGGCCCAACATTATTTTTGTCGTGTTTGTGGTATTCATCCTTTCTATCGTCCTCGCTCCCATCCTGACGCTATAGATATAAACCTGCGCTGTTTGGATGGCAATGTCTTAGGCGATTTTCAGATCCAGTTCTTTGATGGGGCTAACTGGGAAGACAATATTGAGAAAATTCGGGCTATCGATGGGAAAAGGGAGTAATTGTGAAGGAAGCGGCAACGGCGATCATTTTAGTATTGGGGGCGGTTTTAGATTATCTGATCGGCGATCCCTGGGGATGGATTCATCCGGTGCAGGTGATGGGGGCGATTATTGCCGTTGCCACAAAAGTTATCCTTAATTGGACGCGGGAAAAAATCGGCCAACGTTTAGCGGGCATAATTCTGGGACTGGGTTTAATTATCTTGACTGGGGCCTTAACTTGGCTAGGAATCCAGTGGTTAGATCAGGTCAATTTGCTGCTGAGTTACCTAGTACAAGTGATTCTCCTGGCCAGTTGTTTAGCCGGCAGAAGTTTACGCAGGGCTGCCGAAACCGTCACCGCAGCTTTACAAGCGGAAAACATCACCTTAGCTCGTTGCCAACTAAGTTTATACGTTGGTCGCGACACAGATAATCTCGGCCGGGAAGAAATCCTCCGCGCCCTATTAGAAACCGTCAGTGAAAATGGTGTGGATGGAGTTACCGCGCCGCTTTTTTATGCCCTTCTCGGTGCTTTTCTGGGTGTGGGGCCAGTTCCCCTCGCTTGCGCTTATAAAGCCGCTAGTACCCTCGATTCGATGATTGGCTATCGTCGGCCACCCTACACCCATATGGGTTGGTTTAGTGCCAAAAGCGAGGATGTTTTGACATGGCTACCTTGTCGTTTGACGGTATTAACTCTCGCCCTAATTTCGGGCCAGCCGGGGCGGGTTTTAAGCATTTGTTGGCGCGATGCCCGTCGGGATCCTAGTCCTAATTCTGGTTGGAGTGAATGCGTCTATGGGGCGATTTTCGGGGTGCAATTGGGGGGTAAAAATCAATATCGGGGCCAGATTGTGGAAAAACCTTTATTGGGCGATAACCTCAAACCGATTACCGTCAAAACCGTCGAACAGGCTTTGAATTTAACTCGTACTTGTGTATTACTTTGGCTAGCGATCGCTGTCAGCTGCTTGATTGCTAGAGATTTTGCTCAATTGTAGCGACCAGAGGCGACGGCGTTGACGGGATTGACGCTGCCAGTAACGGATAATCAGGGAGAAGGTCAAGAATAGGGATTGCAGTATCTGTATCTGTCCGCAGAGACGTTGATAGTTTTGTCTGAGATAATAGGTTTTCGCCCCGGCGATGACAATATATTCGGGGGCGGGGTAAAAAATGTGGTGTAAACGTCGTTCCACCCGGTTTAAAATTTTGGTCACTCGCCCTAAAATCCGCCGCAATTGCCACAATTTCCAGACTAGAAAGCAATTAAATAAAGTTAAGCCTAGATTGAAGCCGAGGACAAAAAAGAACATGGTCGAGGCGATGGTCGAGTTATGCCAATTTTAACCCACATTCCCCACTTCAAAGTGTAGGGGAAAGAAATCTAAGAAGCTGCCCGCGTATTTAGGGTCTGCTGAATAAATCTAAAAACCTTGTTGGATAAGCTGTTCGTAATTTAAATTGCTTGTTGAGATCAGGCGGTCGGCAGGGGGCGGTCGGCGGTCGGCAGAAGGCGGTCGGCAGGAGTCAGGAGATAGGAGACAGGTTTTGGGGGTTGGGGTTTTGGGGTTTTGGGGTTTTAGTTCAATTTCCCCACTTCCCCACCTCCCCAATTCATAAGCTAAACGGCTTTTACTTCGGATCACCGATATAGACTCCAAAAGGGTTATAGCTATTGGATCATGCAGGTTAAGCGCCGTTTAGCTTAATTCATAATTCATAATTCCCACTCCCCACACCCCACACCCGTTCGGCTGAGCTCACGGCCGAAGCCCACACCCCACACCCCACACCCTACACCCCACACCCCACACCCTACACCCCACACCCCACACCCTGTCCCCACGAAAAACTTTTTGCCGCAGACCCTAGTTAGCGTCCGAGGGCGTGTAATCCGTTAATAATTTCGGCACAGCGCTCGGTAACTGCCTGTAAAGCTTCTCTTTTGTTAGAAATCGGTGGCGGCAGCACTTCCCCGATGCGAATAGTTAAGGGGATACTATGGGGAAAAGAAGAACCTTTTTGAAAAATCTTTTCTGTCCCCCACAAACTGACGGGTAACAGGGGAACTCCCGCTTTAGCGGCAATCATCGCCGCGCCTAGTTTTGGTTGATGGATCAATCCGTCCTCGGTGCGCGTTCCCTCCAGAAACAATCCCACTGCCCAGCCCGCCGCTAATGCTCCCATCGCCGCCCGAATTGCCCCACGATCACCACTGCCGCGTTTGACGGGATAGGCCCCATAAAGAGCGATCGCCTGTTTTAAAATCGGGATGGTAAATAATTCTTCTTTAGCCATATAAGCTACGGGACGACGCACGGCACAGGATAATAGGGGTGGATCGAAGTAACTGGCGTGATTGCAGACGATAATCAGAGGATGACGCCGGGGGACATTTTCCACTCCGTAAACGCGACCGCGAAAATAGCCGTGTAGGGTTGGGCTAACGATCGACCATTTAAAGAGATGATATAAAACTAAACTGGCAAAAGGTTCTCGCTCTTGAGGCTGGTTCATGACTGACAATTGTTCCCTAGACATGGAAAAGCCCTCGGGAGTCTTGCCGTGTTTCGACCCCAAGGACTTTGCTTTCTTCTCACTCCTCACACAATTAAAATATATAGCAATTTATGGGTTAGGGAAAGGTTAAGCGTGCCGCTTTCTTAACTGGCATAATTACTTAGCTAGGGTTGAGAGCGGCAAAAGGATTAGCAAGATGTGTCCGACTAAATCCTGTTTAAAAAGTATAGGAAAGTTGAGAGGGGTGCGTGGGTAGCGGCTTAGCAGCAAGCGGGGAGAAACAATCCATAACTTGGGAGTTAATCGCACTATTAAAAACGGATTTGGTGTAATTAATTTTGCTTAGGTATTGAAAAAAAGTTGGGCTAAAATATAAAGGCCAAATCTAGTCAGAAAAAGAGAATTTTTATGGAAAAACAGGTAAATTGTGCTGTAGATTGCCTAAATGGTTGTATTTTAGGCGATAAATGCCCCAATCAAGCTCATGCCGCTGAAGCAGCCAAATTCATTGCCGAAACTTCTTTGGAAAAGATGCTAGAAATGGCAGAAGCCGCTAGACTAAAAAAACTGACGCAACCGACCCAATGGATTATTCCCGATGATTTCTAGGGTGTTTCTGATTTAGGCCATCAGATACCGCTTTTTTTCCTCGCTCACTACCTCAGATGTACCCGGTCTCAAGCAGCAGGAAATGCCGTCACTCTAGGCATCTAGAGGACAGGACTAATACCAAATTTCTAAATTCCTGACAGACATAGAGCTTCTAAAATCCAAGACCATCCCGTTAAATACCCGATAGTGTCATTGGATAAACGATTTAAAAGAGCATCGAGTTTATCTCTTAAAGCATCAAGAGATTCAAAAGTTTCCCATGCCAGAAAATTTTTCAGGTACAGCCAAACTCTCTGTTGCGGGGTTAACTTCAGGACAACAAGAAGGTTGATAAAACAAGATAATATTGTCGGGAATTTCTAAGTGTCCCGCCATATGTGCAGGAGCGTTATCTACTTGTAAAATATGTAATTCATTGGGAAAAGCTGGCGATAGTTGTAATAGATATTCTCCGAAACAATCCCCATCTAAATGGGAGAATTCATAGAAGAAGCTTCTGCCCTGTCGAGGCTCTACAGCCCCGTACAGCCAAAAGCATTGGAAGTTATCTTGAAAATTACCAATCGGCTTAACTCCGAAAAGAGTTATTTTATTCCGAGCCATAGTGTGACCACCAAATCTACTTTCATCCTCGCACCAAAAACTTACTTTCTCGTAACGCTTTACTTTCTCACTTTCCCTCTCTAGTAAAGCTTTTAGTCGTTTAGATAAGTTCGCTTTAAACTCATCTACTTCGCCAGGCAATTGTCTCTGATTTCGTGGTCTAGGTACTTTTAATTGAGCTTCCTAATTCCTCTCTAACGAGACGATAAACTGTTGTATAGCTGACGGAAATTTCTCGAACGACCGAGAGCCAAAAATAAATCTCTTTATAGCTGGTAAAACCCACTGGGTCTTTTAATTCGTTTTGTAAAAGAGCGACTTCTTCTACCGAAATCTTTTTCGGTCTTCCTGGTGGGTTTCCTTCAGATAATAATCGCTCGATTCCTCCTTTTTTTGTAAAAACTTAACCAGCGATGGATTGTTCTTTCCCCTCGTCCCATTAATACCGCTAAATGGCGAACCGTCTCTACCTCCCCCATCTTCAAAAAATATAAGGACTGTACTTTAGCGTAGGCTAAACTACTTTTTTGTTGTTTCATTAATTCTTTTAAATCTTCTACTGACTCAACAATATCAATTTTGGGTACGACTGGCATCGCTAATTTATACACTTAATCATCTTTTCTATAAGTATGCCATAGTTTTTGAAATTTGGTATAAGGCTATTACTAACCCGCACCTGTAGGGTTATAAAGTTATCAAGGTACTACATTTACCAAGCGGCTAATCCTCTAAACGTCTTACTGTCTAGTTTCTAGCCAACGAATCGCACCACACCCCACACCCTACTTCCCCATCACCCCACACCCCACACCCTACTTCCCCATCACCCCACTTCCCCAATCCCCCATCACCCCACACCCCACTCCCATACCTAAGCGCCGCAATTCCGGAGATTATATAAAAAAACACCCAGAACAATCGGGGTAATGGACAATACTAAAGGTTGTGTAGGTCATCAGAAAAGCCCTTTCAGGGTAAAATACTATGAAACTAGCGTCACGAGTCAATCAAGTTACTCCCTCCCTTACCCTAGCTATCGACTCTCTGGCCAAGGAAATGAAGAAAAACGGCGAAGATGTCTGTAGTTTTAGCGCCGGGGAGCCAGATTTCGACACACCCACTCACATCAAAGCTGCTGCGAAAAAGGCCCTCGATGAGGGAAAAACTCGCTACGGACCGGCTGCCGGGGAAGCGGGGTTAAGAAAAGCCATCGCCGAGAAATTGCTGCGGGATAATCAACTAGCATACAATGCCGATAATGTCATCGTTACCAATGGGGGTAAACAGTCTCTCTACAATCTAATCATGGCGTTAATTGAAGCGGGGGACGAAGTAATTATTCCCGCACCCTACTGGTTGAGTTATCCTGAAATGGTGACGTTAGCGGGGGGAACATCGGTTATAGTGAACACTAGCCTAGAGAATCACTATAAAATCACCCCCGAACAGCTAGAAGCGGCAATTACACCGAAAACTAAATTATTTGTTCTCAATTCTCCCTCTAATCCTACCGGTATTGTCTATACTCCCGAAGAAATCGCAGCTTTAGCAAAAATTGTGGTTGAAAAGGATATTTTAGTGGTTTCTGATGAAATTTACGAGAAAATACTCTACGATGGCGCAATTCACCGCAGTATCGCTTCTTTTGGTCCGGAAATCTTTCAGCGCAGTATTATTAGTAATGGTTTTGCTAAAGCTTTCTCGATGACGGGGTGGCGCGTCGGTTACATAGCAGGACCGGTGGAAATTGTCAAGGCTATGACTAAGATCCAAAGTCATAGTACCTCCAATGTCTGCACTTTTGCCCAATACGGTGCGATCGCTGCTTTGGAGAGTTCCCAAGATTGCATCGAGGAAATGGTCAAAGCTTTTAGCGAGCGCCGACAGTATATTTTAGAACGAGTGCGAGCCATTCCAGGACTCAATTGTCCTACTCCCAACGGTGCTTTTTATGTGTTTATCGATATTAGTCAAACTGGTTTAAAATCACGGGATTTTTGTCAGAAACTTCTCGAAACCCAAAAAGTAGCTGCTATCCCCGGTATTGCTTTCGGTGCCGATGATTGTATTCGTCTTTCCTACGCTACAGACCTAAAGACGATTGAAAAAGGATTCGATCGCCTTGATCAGTTTATCGGCAGTTTGTAGGATGATTACTTTGTTTGTTAGGGTGAATTTTGTTCGCCCTTTTTTTTGGGTTTTAACAGCTTAGGTGAGTTGCTTACCTAGAAGGTGATTCAGGCATATTTGAGTATAATTTTCTATCTCAATTGTTAAGCAAAAATTGACCAAATGTTAAGAGTGCGTAACTATTCTGATTGACTGGTATCACTGGAAATGCCCACGCAAACCACAAAATTGCACAATTGTCAATAGGGTTTGAGATGCGCTCACCCTGAAAGAGAAAGCAGAATCTCAAGCCAAGGAACTCGAAGAAAAAACACACATCCGCAATCTAGTCAACCAGCAGATTCAAGAAGGGCTAAATCAGTCCGAATTATCAGAATTGAAAGAGAAACTTGAAGGCGCTAGTGATGATGTTAAAAAAATTGTTTTTAATCTTGCCCATGATGCCCGTAGCTTGGGAAGGAGAACTCTAACATTTAAAGATCGGGTCAATAGAACAATTCCGATTTTTGAGGCTCTGGTAGCGAGTGATAACAATAATCCTTCGTATAATGCAGAGTTAGGTTATGCTTATATCAGTTCACAGCCTCCTGATTTAAACCAAGCCATCTCCTATCTCGATCGCGCCATCGAACTACGAGTACCGGGGTCATCAATGGAGGGAGATAGCTGGAAGTACGAAATGAATCAGGCGATCGCCAGAATTGGCCTTGGCAATTCTCAATCAAGGGATGATATCCTAAAAGATTTGTTTGCTGTTGAGCAGAGGAATTGAAGAGTTTCATCGAGTCATCAAACAAGTCTGTAATATTGAACGCTTTTTCGTTCGTGATCAGTGGGCAATTCGTAATCATTTCTTTTGCGCTCTCCGTGCTTTCTGTCATCTTCAGACTGCCTGTCTTAATCAACTGATTAACAACTGCTATGAATTTGCCCGAAAGCTATTTATCCCTGTTATTCGCCAATTTATTATGGAGAATATTACGGAGACTATGTTCGCATAAACTTGCTATGTCTATTTGAGGCTTTGAGGCATTTGAGGCTTTCTGTCAATGCGTAACTTCTATAATTTTAAAGAACTGCTAATAATCTCTTGACAATTGTAATACTATTAGAGAATATATAATAAGAAACTTTCAATGGAATTGCATCATGAAATATACCGCTACTACTGATACTATCCTCAAAAAAGCACCGGTTCAGGGTAGTACGCTTCCTGAAGATCAAAAAGTCAATGTTCCCCAAGGCAAAACCTATGATATCGAGAAAGTCATTGAAAATGATGGCTTGCACAGTCAGGTAGAACTCGCATTTGATGCCGGTTCTTGGTGGATTTTCTTACCTCATTGGGATACGGGAGAAGCCAAGCCTGACGTTACGCCACCTACTACTGGTATCGTAACTGCCGTTTTTACCCTCAAACAAGCGCATAGCCCTTACTTAATTAATGGATCTTTAACATTTTTTGAGGATGGCCAAGAAATTTTGAAAGTAGTTGCTACATCAGGGATTAATGGTTTTCAATACCCAGGCGCTCATACTATTCGAGGCAAAGGTTGTTTACCCCCGGCTAACGACTGGAAGATTTCTACCAGTGGCTACAATTTAGCAACGAAAGGGGTAGAAGGAATGTTTTATCATATCACCCCCGATCCGCGTCAAGGTAGAGGTGAACTCGGACTTCATCGTGATGCCAACGTACCAGGTTCTTCTGGCTGTATTGTTGTCAGGGATTCTAATACTTTTAATGCCGAAGTAGTTCCTCTGATCGACAAAATAAAAAATAAACAATCACAGATTAATCTTTCGGTGGTTTATACCTGATTCCTCATAATTGTTGAATTAACAATTATGAGGAATCAGGAAGCGTAGTGAATTTAATGTTCAAGCAAAAAATTGTTGCACTTGTTGGCTGTTTCAGCCTCTTCTGGCTCTCTCCCGCGCTCGCTGATTCCTGTCAAAAATCTGTTGTAATCAGTCGGGATGGTTATGCTAATATCCGCTCTTCCCCGCAAGTAAAAAAGCATAACATTATCGGTACTTTGCCTATTGGTATGTCCTTCGAGCAAATTAGCCTGCGGTATGGCTGGGTAAACATTCGCACCCCAGTTTCCGGTTGGATTAAAGAAAGTCAAACTTCTCGAATGTCCTGTGATGCGGCGACCAAGTTATTACTTGAAAATGGTTTATCTGCGATCTCCCGTTTTGGTAAACAAGCGATTACGGGGAATTTAACTGCGGCTGAGATATTTCTCCGAATGGCTCAAGGTCTCGATGGTGTAGTTGCAGAGACTTATTTAATCTCACTGACTGATTTTGTCTCTCAAAATCCCGCCTTTTTTGTATCTGTTCTTCAGCAGCAATCTTTAGTCATTCGTCAGGCGGTACTTGACGAACTCAATACTGGACTAGGGACAAAAAAATCTCCCGAACGCCTGAAATTTGAAAATTTTCTTAAAAAATTACCAGAAAATCATATAATTGTTCAGGAGTGGCGACAATTTAATCACGATTAATCCTTCCATGAACCACTTTCTTCAAGGAAAAGTTTGCCATTTTTATAGATTCTAAGTGTGCCGCTTTCTGTGACAAAATAACGGTAATTTCTATTGATGAACTCATAGCCGAGAAATTGACAGGGAGTAACTCCATCTGAACACAAACGATAAACAGTTCTCCCAGTAAGTTTAATTGATTCTGCGGTTCTTAGACTTCTTCCGGTGTATGAGACGTTATTACATACTACCTCTCCTTCGGGGCAATTCCTAGTAATCTTGACAATAAAATTTCTCGTCTCTAAGGTTTCTGCAAGAGTTGTTTGACTGCAAAATAAGCAGATAAATAACAAGAACATAGTTCTCATCAAAAAATTTTGCTTAAACCCGACAAAAAATAATCCCATGCTTTATTCCTGGAACAAATAAATATCTCTCTGTGTTCTCTGTGTCTCTGTGGTGCAAATATCACCCCAGAGACACAACTACTTACTTAGCAAATTTCCCCTTACCTTGCCACAATTCACCCTCAGCCTTGCGCCGTCGCAGCAGACCTTCATGGACATTGGAACCTGGATTAGAGTAGAGTTCTAAAACCTTGGGTACATCATTCCAGCGTTTATCTCGCAAAGCAGAAGTGATAGAATTAAAACCGGGATTACCGTAGAAATAATCGCCCAAATTATAAGCAAACGAAATCAATGCTGAGCGCTGATTATCATTCATCTCATTCCAATAAGGAATTGAAGCAGCCAAGTGATTTACGGTGTTTTCAAGATCGTCGGATAAATAACTCTGAGCAGTTTCTAAGGTGATATTTGGATCGCCAAAACGAACAGGTTTGCCATTAGGATACCGAGTTGTTCCAATCCCAATCGTCGCCACTCCCACACCGTCATTATAAACATGAGGGACAAAACCTTCAAACTCAGTTATAATCTGAACTGCTTGTTCAGGAACTTTGCTACTACTTCCTTCTGTTTCTATAGACTCTGGAATAGGAGACCAATCCTTGTCAAAGATATACCAGACACCAGCACCAAAACTGAGGGTTACTTTTAAATGTCCGTTGGGTGCAGATTCCACCCTGTCGATGCTGATGGTTTGTCCGGCTTTGTAAATCTTTTTCTCAGTATCGGGTAGCTTACTGGATTGTTCTGTCGATTTCTTGATCGCAGTGTCGTGAAGTGCTGTCAAAGTTGCTATTGCCATAAATGGACCTCTAAACTTATCTGCTGACAAAACAATGTTAATATATTTATTGGGCAGCAGGACAGAGGTGAGCCAATTGGCAGTTATAACATTCAGGTTTTCTGGCCTTGCATACTGCTCGTCCGTGATAGATAAGGCGAATGGCAAAATTTTCCCAATCTGCTTGGGGTAATAGGCTCATTAAATCTTTTTCGATGCGAGTTGGCTCTTTGTGTTTCGTCAAGCCGAGGCGCTGGCTAAGGCTCTTGACGTGGGTATCAACTGTCACCCCTTGATTAATGCCAAAACCGTGAGTGATTGTAGGTTTTCACACAATCTGGGTTATTTTCGTTGCTAAAAACACATTGCCAACCGATTTGTTCAAGACCGAGACGAAAGCCACCAATTACCGCCTAAAAATCGGCAAAAGTCAAGCAACTATGGGTAAAATTTTTGTTAGCTGGATGAATAGGTAATTGGTTCATAATGTTGATTGAATAACCGAGAGTCTTGTCTATTTTCTCAGATATTATTGTACTAGATGTCCAAGGGGACAGACGGACAGACAGGGGGAGAATGTGATTCACTTTCCCTAGGGGCCTTTGTTAAGTTACATTAAGCCCTACAATATAATTCTGGTGAGTTAGACGAAATTCGCTCGATCGCTCGGTCTTATCCGCTCCTAGCTGAGATAGAGAAAAGATAGCGCATCGAGAAACAGAAAAGTTTAGTTCTCAAGCTTTCGTCAATACTGCCCTGTCATCTATCTTGAGTTATAACCTAGTGTCCCAAACCCTACCTAAACCCTCCCTAAAAAGAGAATTTTTGCCATTTACCCTACAGGATGTCCGTCTAGCTATCCCGGCCCGTTGCTTCCAATCAAGCGTTTTTCGCTCTTTAGCCTACTTTTTTTTTGATATTGGCATCATTACCCTACTTTACTGGATAACTTACCAGATTAATCAAGCATGGTTCTTCCCCCTTTTTTGGTTTATGCAGGGAACCATGTTTTGGGCCCTATTTGTCGTCGGTCACGATTGCGGTCACGGTTCCTTTTCCCGTTATCGTTGGTTAAATAACTTAATCGGTCATCTCAGTCATACTCCCATTCTCGTACCTTTCCACGGTTGGCGCATCAGTCATCGCACCCATCACGCTAATACTGCCAATATCGACACCGATGAAAGTTGGTATCCCGTCACGGAAACCCAGTATAACAATATGGCTTGGTACGAAAAATTAGCTCGTTTTCAGCTAATTTTATTTGTTTATCCCCTTTATCTTTTCCGTCGTTCCCCTAATAAACAGGGGTCCCATTTTATGCCCGAAAGCCCCCTCTTTCGCCCCTCGGAACGGTGGCAGGTACTGACTAGCACCGTTTGCTGTACCTTTATGTTAGGTCTATTAATCGGGGTGGGTATCAGCCAAGGCTTTTGGTTTCTGTTTAACTACTACATCATGCCCTATATCGTCTTTGTGGTTTGGTTGGACTTGGTGACATTCCTACACCACACCGAAGATGATATTCCCTGGTATCGCGGTCAAGACTGGTACTTTCTTAAAGGGGCGCTTTCTACCATCGATCGCGATTATGGCATCTTTAATCCCATCCATCACCAAATTGGTACTCACGTCGCCCATCATATTTTTATCACTATTCCCCACTATCATCTCCAAGAAGCAACCGAGGCCATCCGTCCCGTCTTAGGAGACTATTATCGCGTCTCGAAAGAACCGATTTTCAAATCTCTCTGGCGGTCCTACCGCAATTGTCATTTTGTCAGTGACCAAGGCAGTAAGATTTTTTACCGCAAAAACTGATCCTATCTTAGCTATGAGGGGGAAACGGCAGCAAAATCTGCCTCCTCCTCTCACACCGAGAATAGTTGCCAAAACTAGCGGTAAAGTCTTTCTCTTTATTTGGTTCACTGGCAAGGAATTAAGCTGATGCAGCGAAATTGAACAACGTACAAAGGGAATGACATCGGCAGCATTGGTCAAGAATCAAACAAATATCTAATTGGAGAAGCAACTAGAAATGTACCAAAGGAAATTAAGTCTCGCTATCCTCTTATTCCTTGGCGTTTAATCGGAGGAATGAGAAATATTTAGAAAAGGTGCTATTATGCGGAATAATAGTTGACTTGTGTTAGAATCGGTTATGTTGTTAATTTAAGGGATAGTTACATGAAAATTGTTACTGTTACTGAGGCCAAAGAACAAATTGATGAATTAGTGAATGATACCAATGATAATCATCAACCGATTTTGTTATCTGGTACGAAAAAGAATGCTATTTTAATTGCTGAGGAAGATTGGAACTCTATTCAAGAAACGCTTTATTTGTATTCTATTCCTGGTATGGTAGATTCAATTATTGAAGGTGGCAACACTTCCATTGAAGATTGTCTGGATGAGGCGGGTATCAGAGCAATTTTAAATGGATAATTGGCAGTTGGTTTTTACCAAACAAGCGAAAAAAGATGCTGAAAAGCTGGCTCGTACTGGGTTGGCAAAACAAGCTAACGAGTTATTAAATATTCTTAAGTCAAATCCCTATCAATCTTATCCTGTTTATGAGAAACTCAGTGGCGATTTAGCGAGCTATTATTCCAGACGCATTAATATTCAGCATCGTTTGGTTTATCAGGTTATTCCAGAAGAGAAGGTTGTCAAAGTTATACGGATGTGGACTCATTATGAATAACTACTCTTATTTATTTTACACTGGTAACATTATAAACTGAAAATGATTGATTTGGATTGTAAAAATACAGCAATTTGCGACTGAGTGAGGTATATACTAGGAACATGAAAAGCTTATTTAATAAGACTTTTGCCTTCCGCAAAGTGGTATAAATACCCTCAAGATAACATAAAAATACGATATAAATGCCCCTACTCAAACGACTGAATAAAGGGGCATTTATGGTATTTTAGTGGGCAATTTAGCCTACTTTTGTGGTTTCTTTTTCGGTAGATTGGGATGATTTTAGTTTGCGTTTGAGGGTTGAAACTGCGCCGAGTGTACTGACTACCAGGAGACTTAAAGTTCAAGTTTTCCAGAAAGAAAATTAAACTAATTAAACATTCATATTAGTGTTTTATGTTAAATCTAATGTGTATCGCATAGCATCTACCAATTGCTGTAAATAACTAGAAGAAAGTGTCCCCAACTGTCTCTGAAGTCGTTGTCTATCAATAACAACAATTTGATAACATAAGGCTACTGATTCCTGATTTAAGCCTCCTTGTCCTGCGGGAATAACCATTGTTCTGGGGATTTGTGTGCGACGTAAATTACTGGTTAATGGAATTACAACAACAGTGCTAGTGAAGCGATCAATATTGTTATATTCGACAATAATAACAGGTCGAATACCGGCTTGTTCTGAACCACGACTCGGATTCAAATCAGCTAGATAAATATCGCCTCGCATTTATTCCTTATCCTCTTGTTCAAGGTGAGATAAATAATCGGGTAAAATACTTTCTGAAAAGCTAATATCCTCTTGAGCAAATTCATTTTGTAACGATTGTGCTTCTGCATCTGAAATATTGTCCCATTTCTGAAAACGTGAATTTCTTTGTAAGGATTTGACAAATTCAAGGACTTTTTGCTGTTTTTCTAGCGGTAAAGTCTTAATACTTTGCAAAATCTGGTCTTGAAGATTATTAATATGGGTGACAGACATTTCAACTTTTACTATATTTACACTAGGCTGACTATTTTACCACAAAAAACCCTCTTGTTGTCAATTAGTTAGCAACAATTAAATAATAGACAATAAACAATACACAAAAAATACCCCGTCAACTGACTAAATGAAGGGGCATTTATGGTATTTTTAGAAGCAATTTAGCCTACTTTTGTGGTTTCTTTTTCGGTGGATTGGGAGGGTTTTAGTTTGCGTTTGAGGGTTGAGGCTGCGCCTAGAGTACCGAGGGCGAGGAGGCTTAGGGTGGAGGTAGGTTCGGGTACCGAGGCAGATGAGGAGTAAGATACATTATCCAATCCAACGCCATCGGCCAATCCAGAAACGTAGGCTATATCAACAGTACTGGTAGTACCCACAGTATCTAAGAAACCAAAAAAGCCTTGACCTGGTGCGATATTGTAACTAGGTCCTGCTATAACAGCCGATTGTCGTCCACCATCCGAGAAACCGCCTAGATCTGCACCCCAAGCTGATATCGCGGTGTCAAAGGAAAAACGTATACCGGTACCACCACTGTCAGTGGCACCACCCACTGCCGCAGATCCATCAAGATTATTATCGACCATATTCTGAATAGTTGCCACTTGAGTCGAAATTTCGGAAAAAATACCTCCAAAATCTGTTCCCACTTGCCTGACGGTAAAGTCACCAACATCAACACCAGCCCCCTCAGTCTGAGCGCCTTGAAACGCATTAAAATCTTGTACAGTAAAAGAACCAACTGCCGCTTCCCAGGCACTTCTATTGTTGAAGGTCAGTATCACAGCCTCAGCCGACCCAGCAAAGGACATTCCAACAGCAACAGAACCTGTAAGCGCAAGCAAAGTATTTTTCAACATGAGTTAAACCCTATTTAGTATTTTGCTCGCCCCCCCCGCAGCTAGGTCAATTAGCAGCTTAACCCAACCTCAAAGGCGGACAACGAAACAATACACACTGCCCCCCCACAACTGTATTAAAAGTTACAAAATAATAAATCTTTACATTCCTCTCTTAATCCCGATAAAGAAACCGCAGAACCAAGTCGGTTGTGAACAGCCCACCGCTTTTACCATTTTTGGTTAGTATCTGGATGTGGTATTATTTGAGGTGTGTTCGGATTATCTGATACGATCAAGGTCTATGACAACTTACTATGAAATCCTCAGCCAAATAGAGAATCTTCCCCTTACGGATAAGTTGCGACTTTTAGAGGATTTAAAAACTATCATCAAGCCGACCCTAGCGCCAAAAGATGACGATGAGATCATTCCAGCCGAAGAACTTGCTGAAAGCCAAGCAGCATGGCAAGATTATTTATCTGGTCGAGATACTGGAATCACTTCAACAGAATTAAAATACAAACTATTTGGAGATAAACTTGGCTGATTATATTCTACTTAGACAAGCAGAACGCTACTTAGAAAGGATGCCTAAAAATGATCAAATTCGTCTTCTTGAAGCTTTGGATACTTTGATTTCGGATTCTACAAAATTAGATATTAAACCCCTTTACGGAAGAGATGAACTAAGATTGCGAGTAGGTAAGTATCGAGTGTTGTTTTTTGAAGATAGAGACAACAATCTATAGATCATTACAACTATTAAACCTCGCGGCGATGTCTATAAATAATACCAGAACTCTTTTCTAGACTGCTGTTTCTCCTTTCGCCATAAGACAGTGATTCACAGAAGAAGGAGTCTCAGGTGTTTTTCCCTGTTTTTCCCCTTTTCAGGTGAACTATCCACTTCCGTGAGGGATTGTGACGCGGTATGTCGGATTTGCCTTTGCCTTCTCCCTTAAACTATCAACTCGATCACTAACCAAATTAAGCCCGATTACCTCCCATCAACCAGATGATAAACTGGGGATACCAGCTTTGATCAAGGCATCAGCATGACCACCAACGCGGCAAAAACTCAATGGCAGTATTTAGAGAAACGTCCTCATTCCTGGCGACAACAGCTTTATTTTCAAGGTAGGAGGCTGAAAGCTTTTGATGTCTGGTCAGATATGATTGTCAACCAGATGACTCCTCAAGAAGCAGCTCTTAATTGGGAGTTACCTTTGGCTGCTATCTACGAAGCAATTGACTACTGCGAGGCTAATCAGCAGCTACTCAAGCAAGAAGCGGAAGAAGAACGCCACCGTCTGGAAGCAAAGGGGATTAGTATTGAGCCTAAGATTATTGCTTGATGAGGACTCGCAATCCCAACTTCTGGTTAAGTTACTTACGGCTGCTGGTCATGACGTACTGACGATCAATAAAATTGGTTTGACTGGCTGCACAGATGATGTCGTACTTGACTATGCCATACAGGAAAATCGGATTCTGCTAACTCATAACTGCGATGACTTTGAAGAGTTGCACCAAGCCAATCCAAGCCATTCGGGGGTCTTAGCGGTTTACCGTAACGCTAACCGCTTTAAAAATATGGACTTCAAGGCAATTGTCAATGCGATCGCCAATCTTGAAACGGCTAACGTCCCTCTTGCTAATCAGTTCATTTCCCTGAACCAGTGGAACTATTAATTCTGCTTTGTCGTGATCGCGTCACAAATCTTAAGTTATATATCTCTCACACTAGCGATCGCTTTCTTTTCCCTGTTTTACTCCTTCTCAGGCGAACTATCCTCATTCCGTGAGATATTGTGGCGCAGTGTGTCGGATTCGCCTTTGCCTTCTCCCTTGACTGATCCTCAACTCGATCGCAAACTAAATTAAACAGGATTACCTCGTACCAACCAGATTATAGACTGGGGATAATAGAAATAATTGAATATGGCTACATTACCGGAGGAAACCTTAGCGAGCATTTTTGATCTACTGCGTCAACTAGCGGATCAGATAGAGTACGCATCGGCAACGGAATGGCAACTTTTTACAGAATATGGGGAAAATGAACGGACATTATCAGAATTAGAAGAATTATCTAATGCCAGAGAGAGGGTAACTAATTCCTACTCCCGAATTAATAATATCCTGCTGAGAATTTTACAAGAGCAGCCGACTCTCTCAAATACGATGCTAGAGATGTTAGAAAGAGCGATTTTGCAAGGAACAGCCAGTGTGGATGCTGTTAGTGCTAGTGTTGATGAAGTAAAGAGGCAATGGAACTTATGATGACTTACCGCACCTCCTATCCCGATGAAGCAACGAGAAAACAATGTCTTGAAAGCTTACGGGAAACTAACCGCCAGATTGAGCTTTATAATCTTTTTTTAGACGATATACTCGCCCAACTGGAAACAGAATCCCGTCAAAAGAGACGAGAAAGGCTATTGCAAAGAGGGCAAACTATTAAATAGAGGGATGCACAGAAGAAGGAGTTTCAGGTAGTTTCTCTTGTTTTACTCCTTCTCAGGCTGTATATCCTCATTCCGTGAGATATTTTGGCGCAGTATGTCGGATTCGCCTTTGCCTTCTCCCTTGACTGCGCTTCAACTCGATCGCAAACTAAATTAAACACAATTAATATCAACTGACGGGATTCAACTGACCCAATTCCACGCTCACCGCATCAAAGCGATTGTCCCCGGGACGATAGGAGAGAATTTCCAATCCCTACTTAGGGTCTGCTGAATAAATCTGTACTTTTTCCCTGAAAATTAGGTAGTTGACCACCTGAAAATCGGTAAAACCCTACACCCCACACCCCACACCCCACACCCTACCCCCAGGAAAAACTTTTTCAGCAGACCCTACTTAACAATAACGGGTACGGTAGGGATCGAACCTACAACCGTCCGCTTAGAAGGCGGATGCTCTATCCATTGAGCTACGTACCCAGGAAAGCACAATTATAGATTATACTTCCAAAAGTGACAAGTGGTAGGACTAATTTTCGCCGTTGCCCCTCTTTGCCACTGTCCAAGCTTAATGATGGTGGTGGTGTCCGTGGTGATGATGGTGATCGGAATGAATGTGAGGAATTGTTACAGAAGTATTGACAGATAAAGCCTCTTGTGATAGTAAAGCTTCGATATGTTCCTCGGCCCAATCGGCGACCATCTGGCAAAATTCGGGGTTATCGTTGACACAGGCCATCTGCACATAATTAACTTGGTCGTGTTTGCGGCGTAAAGCTTCGATAATATGCTCCACATCCAGTAAAGTTTCGTGATTTTCCGTAGCAAAGCCAATCGGCATGAAAATTAAGGCTTTTGCCCCTAATTCAATCAAATTCTTCGCCGCTAACTCTGCATTCGGTTGCGTCCATTTAATTAAGGGGGTTTGGTGATTTAACCAACCCACAGAAATCAAGGGATAACGATAGATTAATTTTTCCCGGACTAACTCGTATAAAGCTTGACTTTCATCGATTCCCGACGTAAATCCCTTAGCTTCGTGGGGACAACCGTGATTCATTAAAATAATGCCAATTTGCGAGGGAAGACAGCTACTAGCTACCTCGGCCGCGATTTTTTCCTCCACTAACCGCGCCATTAGCTCTATGTAAGCGGGTTGGTTATAAAACGAGGGAATATAGCGCAATCCTTTAACCCAATGTTCCCCCGTTTGTCCTTGAGCTAAAGCTTTGTTAACTTGTTCGATCGCAATGCCACTGGTGAAGATAGAATCAACCACGAGGAGAGGATAGATCAAAATTTTCTCGAATCCCCGTTCGCGGATTTCCGTTAACACCTGTGCCGGTAAAAAAGGCGCGCAGAAGTTAAACGCTTTGAATACCTCCACCCGATTACCCCATTTTGCCTGTAAATTGCGCTCGATTTCCTGTCTTTGATGCTCGAAAATGTGGTTATGGGGCGAAATAAAGTGATTATGCTGGTGCTGCCATTCGTGTAGGTCAAATATGGCCAATAATTTCGCTAGGGGAGGATAAACCCAAGTCGGTACAGGAGCGAACTTAGCCGTCAGCAGATTCAAGGCCTGTTCATTATAGTTGGCGAAGTCCTCATAACTCTCCACTTCCCCGTATCCCATCAATAATACCGCCACTCGATCGCTGTGGTTGTGGGTAGCGGCTAACTGTTGTTGATCTGAAATGGCAACCACGTTTTTAACCCCGATTTTCTAAGTGAAAAACGCTATATCACTGGGATAGTAGCACTTTTCTATCCTATCCCCTAGCACGGGATAGACCGCTAAAAATTTATAACCTCTACAGAATCATACAGATTGCTTATCATTCTCATTAATAAAACGAGATGTAAAGAAACTTTAAATAATGTTAAGATCGTTGCAGTCCCACCTATGAGAGATATGACAGCAGGCGTGTTTGGTAGCTTACCTTTTCCCAATCAGAGCGGCGATCAACTCATCAGTAAGGCGGTGAGTGCTGCGATCGCTGCATTATTCAAACGGACAGGCAAGCTGAAAGCGACTGTCCGCGCCGAACCCGTGGCCAAATTACTGCAAGGCAGTATCGACGGTTTTGACTTTATCGGTCAGTCGATGCTCATGTACAATGGCCTACGCATCGAAGCCATGGAATTGTATGTACAAGCGGTGGCGATCGATTTTAGTGCCATTTTTACCGGACAGGTAAAACTCCGTCAACCGACGCGGGCCACTTTGCGGGTAGTTTTAACGCAAGAAGACTTAACCACCTCTTTTAATACACCTTTTATTGTCGAAAAACTGCAAAGATTAGAGTACGAAGGTAAATCAATTCACTGTCAGAATACGGAATTAATTCTCAATGACGACAAAACTTTAACTCTGAAAAGTCTAATTAAATTAGGAGAAGAAGAACCAATTCTTCTAGAAATGACCACTGCTGTGGTTGTGGAAGAACGGCGAAAAATTCAATTTGTTGAGGTGGTTTATCAAGGGGACGAAAGATCGAAAGCTTTAGGAGAAGCTTTAATCAGCCACGTTAACAACCTCATGGATTTAGATAAATTTGCCCTCGATGGTACCCAATTAAGAGTTGATCGACTACGTTTAAAAGATAAACAGATCATCTTTTATGGTATCGCCGATATCGAGCGTTTTCCCCAAAGAAAATAGGCAGTATTTTGGCCTTTTAATCGTGCTTGTGGCTACAGGGAGGCACAGGATCGTAACCTCCGGGGTGAAAAGGATGACAACGGAGAATACGCTTAATTGCTAACCAAGAACCGCGCAGCACACCAAAGCGCTCGATCGCTGCTATGGCATACTGGGAACAGGTGGGTTGAAAACGACAGGAAGGGGGAAATAGCGGCGAAATAAACCGTCGATATCCCTCAATTAAGCCAATAAAAATTCCTTTCATCAATGTCACCTCGATCGCCTAAACTAAATAGATAGTCAATTTTCGCTTTTGCCACGTGGAACTATCCCACTCTCTCCTATTTTCGATCGGTTTAGTCGCCTGTTACCTAGCTGTTCTGATTCTGATCGCTGAAAAATTAAAAAGTCTTTTCAGTACCGATGGCGAAATTACCCGCAAAGTTGTCCACATTGGCACAGGAAACGTCATCCTTTTTGCCTGGTGGTTAAATATCCCCGCTTGGGTGGGAATAATCGCGGCGATCCTAGCGGCAACTATCGCTATCCTATCCTATTTTTTCCCCATTTTACCCAGTCTTAATAGTGTCGGTCGCCGCAGTTGGGGAACTTTTTTTTATGCTGTTAGTATCGGTGTTCTCGTGGCTTATTTTTGGCCAATTTCTCACCCCGAATATGCGGCAATGGGTATTTTAATTATGGCTTTGGGAGACGGATTAGCGGCCCTAGTCGGACAAAATTTCGGTCAACATCCCTACAAAATTTTCGGCAGTGGCAAAAGTCTGGAAGGTTCCCTGACTATGTTAGTAATCAGCTTTTTAGTCAGCTTGATTATTTTATCTTTTATTAATGGCATTAATCCGCCAATTATTTTAGTATCTTTATTGACAGCGATCGTAGCTACTATTCTAGAAACTTTCTCGAAACTGGGTATAGATAATCTCACTGTACCGGTTGGTAGTGCCGCAATTGCCTATTTTCTTACCCAAATTTTCATCTCAAGCTAGGCTATCCCAGCTTATTCACAAGGGCCGAATCTAAAACCTCATTGGTTAAGCTAAGTAGGGAGGCACAATTATTTGTTAGGATGGGTTAGTGGTAGCGTAACATGAGCGGGTGTTGGGTTTCATGCTTCAACCCAACCTACGTTCTATGTTAGCAATCAGCTTTTTAGTCAGCTGTACCGATAACTGATAACTGATAACTGATAACTGATAACTGATGACTGATAACTGATAACTGATAACTGATATGACTTTTACGATCACTCAAAACCAAAATCAATATCTTACCTATTGTCTCAAGGATGAAGAGGCTGACGCTTATCTGGAAGTGGTTCCCGCTAGGGGAGGAATCATCACCCGTTGGCAAATTTGCGGAGAAGATATTTTATATCTGGACAGAGAAAGATTTAAAGATCCTAACCTCAGCGTGCGCGGAGGAGTCCCGATTTTATTCCCTATCTGCGGCAACTTACCCGATAATAGCTATCAACACCAAGGCCGAAACTATAGCCTTAAACAACACGGATTTGCTCGTGATTTACCCTGGCAAGTGAGCAAACAAAGCAGCGAAACTGCCGCTAGTTTAACCCTAGAATTAAACAGTAATGAAGCCACTCGTCAAGTCTATCCCTTTGATTTTCAATTAATCTTTACCTATCAACTGCAAGGAAACAGCCTCAAAATTCACCAAAAAGTTATTAATCTTTCCCCCGAAAGAATGCCCTTTTCTATTGGGTTCCATCCCTACTTTCAAGTCACCGATAAAACCCGATTATCCTTGGATATTCCCTCTTCCCAATACCTCGATCAACGCAGGAAAACCCTCCATTCCTACTCCGGCAACTTTGACTTTAATCTCGAAGAAATTGATGCCGCTTTTCCGCAAATTACTCGCCATCAAAGTAGTTTTAGTGATTCCTATCATCAACGTCAAATTATCCTCGGTTACGACGATCTCTATACAACTATAGTTTTTTGGACCCTGAAAGATAAAAATTATATCTGTCTCGAACCCTGGAGCGCCCCCCGCAACGCCCTCAACACAGGCGAACAATTGACCTACTTAGAACCCCAGAGCAGCCGCGAGGCGATCGTGGAAATGCGAGTCAATCAAATTTAAATTTCCCCTTGACTTGGCCTCGATAAGATGTTAGATTAATAAATCGTGTGCAGAACACGAAACGGGTCGCTAGCTCAGCGGTAGAGCACTCGGCTTTTAACCGATTGGTCTTGGGTTCGAATCCCAGGCGACCCATAAAAACTTACTAATACAGAAAGATTGACTTGTCTTCCCCAGTCTATGGATTAGCCTTGCATACCAGCAGTCCCCAACTAGGACTGGCCCTCTCTAATTTCAGGGATGATAGCCGTCAACAAACTTGGGACTTAGACAGGGATTTATCGAACCTATTCCACCCCTATCTAAAACAGTTCCTAGCCCCGCAAAAATGGGCAGATTTAGCCTTTCTAGCCACCGCTAAGGGGCCGGGTAGCTTTACCAGTACCCGCATCGGTATAGTCACAGGTAGAACCCTAGCACAACAATTACAGCTACCGATGTTTACCGTCTCCAGTTTAGCGGCCTTTGCTTGGTCACAAGGGGATTTTTACCCCCTTGATACCTATCTAGCCCTAGAAATGCCCGCAACTAGGGGACAATTGTATGTGGGCATCTATCGGGGTAATCGGGTTTATTTAGCTGATAGCCTGATGACTCCGGAACAATGGCAGCAGACTTTAGAAAACTTAACTATTCCCTATCAAAGATTAGCCACACCCAGTTGTTTAGGCATAAATGCCACTGATATCCTCGATTTAGCCTATTTGGACTGGCAAACGGGAAAACGCCCCCATTGGTCGGAGGCGCTCCCATTTTACGGGATGTGATTAAGTTGAACGGCTCATTTACCGGAGTGATAACATGGTTTAGTATAAGCTCGATCAATATGGAATCAAGACTCGTGTTATCTACTCTCCTAGCCGATTTCAAAATCATTTTTGAACGTGACCCCGCTGCCCGCAACTGGTTAGAGGTACTGTTTTGTTATCCTGGATTACAGGCTTTACTGTGCCATCGCTTCGCCCATTGGCTATATCAGATCGGGATTCCCTTTATTCCCCGTTTAATTTCCCATCTTGCCCGTTTTCTGACTGGTATCGAAATTCACCCCGGCGCCCAAATTGGTCAGGGTGTTTTTATCGACCATGGCATGGGAGTTGTCATCGGAGAAACGGCCATTGTCGGTGATTATGCCCTCATCTATCAGGGAGTTACTTTAGGAGGGACGGGGAAAGAAAGCGGTAAACGTCACCCGACTCTAGGGGAAAATGTGGTCGTCGGCGCTGGGGCCAAGGTTTTAGGTAATATTTATCTGGGTAATAACGTTCGCGTCGGTGCTGGTTCTGTGGTCCTGCGCGATATTCCCGCCGATTGTACCGTTGTTGGTGTACCCGGTCGTTTAATCTATCGCGCTGGGACGCGGGTGGAACCCCTCGAACACGGTGATTTACCCGACTCGGAAGCGGTGGCTATTCGCGCTTTGGTAGACCGCATCGAACAACTGGAAAAACAAGTGTACGAATTGCGGCTAGAACGGTCAAAAGAACCAGATTATCGGATTAATTGCCCAGTTTTAGCCCATTTAGAAGAAGAAGCGAGTCATGGCTGTTGCCCTGCGGCCGAACGAGATATGCGCGAGTTTCTCGAACGGGCGGTTTAACTCCGATAATCTTCTGATATGATAGAAGACTGGTTTTCTAAGTAAGTGGTTTTAATTAAATAGAAGATAGATTTTGCCTTCGATCCCCCCTTAATCCCCCCTTAATAAGGGGGTATCTGACAATTTTTAACACCTACCTACTTAGTAGCTGAAACCCATTCGTCAAAGCTATGATTGTTAAGGACTACTTGGCACCGTCCGATGGCTCAAACTGACTCGATCCGTATCCGTGGCGCCCGACAACACAATCTCAAAAATGTTGATCTCGAATTACCCCGCAATCAGTTGATTGTTTTTACGGGAGTTTCGGGATCGGGCAAATCTTCCCTCGCTTTCGACACTATTTTTGCGGAGGGACAGCGCCGCTATGTGGAGTCCCTCAGCGCCTACGCGCGCCAATTTTTGGGACAATTAGATAAACCCGATGTGGATGCGATCGAGGGTTTAAGTCCGGCTATTTCCATCGACCAAAAATCCACTTCCCACAATCCCCGTTCTAGTGTGGGAACTGTAACGGAAATTTACGATTACTTGCGTTTATTGTTCGGTCGTGCCGGTGAACCCCATTGTCCCCATTGCGATCGCAATATTGCCCCCCAAACCATCGATCAAATGTGCGATCGAGTGATGGAATTGGCCGAGAAAACCCGTTTTCAAATCTTAGCCCCGGTAATTCGCGGCAAAAAAGGCACTCATAAGCAATTAATCTCTAGTTTGGCCTCCCAAGGCTTTGCCCGGGTGCGGATTGACGGCAAGGTAGTAGAATTATCCGAGGGCATCGAGTTAGATAAAAAACATCTTCATGATATTGAAATTGTTATCGATCGCCTGATCAAAAAAGAGGGTTTACAGGAAAGATTAGTGGATTCTTTAACCACTTGTTTAAAGCATTCCGACGGTGTAGCGATTGTGGAAATTCTCGATGAGAATAACGAAGATAATCCCGAAGTTACCAAAGAAATTGTCTTTTCCGAGAAATTTGCCTGTCCCGAACACGGGGCAGTTATGGAGGAATTATCCCCCCGTTTATTCTCTTTTAATTCTCCCTATGGTGCTTGTCCCAACTGTCACGGATTGGGCAGTTTACGGAAATTTTCGGCAGATTTAGTCATTCCAGACCCGAAACAACCGGTTTATTCTGCTATTGCCCCCTGGTCAGATAAGGATAACTCCTACTATCTTTCTCTCCTCTACGGTTTAGGGCAAGCTTTAGGTTTTGAAATTCAAACCCCTTGGCAGAAACTAACAAAAACCCAGCAAGATATCATTCTCTATGGGAGTAAAGAACCGATCTATTTTGAAGATGATTACCGTTATGATACTGGTCGCGGTTACTATCGAGAATTTGCGGGAGTTATCAATATCTTAGATAGGAATTATCAAGAAACCACCTCGGAAGTTATTAAACAAAGACTAGAGAAATATATTGTTAACCAAACCTGCGAAGTTTGTCACGGAAAAAGATTAAAACCGGAAGCTTTATCGGTACGTTTAGGACAATATACGATCACGGATTTTACCGGAGTTACCATTCGGGATTGTTTGCAGAGAATTAATGATTGTCATTTAACCCCAAGACAAGCATTAATTGGGGAATTAGCCCTCAAAGAAATCAAAGCGAGACTACAATTTTTAATCGATGTGGGATTAGATTATCTTACCCTCGATCGACCGGCGATGACTTTATCCGGGGGAGAATCCCAACGAATTCGATTAGCCACTCAAATCGGTTCGGGATTAACAGGAGTATTATACGTTCTCGATGAACCTAGCATCGGATTACACCAAAGAGATAATAGTAAACTGTTAGAAACCCTGCAAAGATTGCGAGATTTAGGTAATACTTTAATTGTCGTCGAACACGATGAAGAAACGATTCGGGCAGCCGATTATGTGGTCGATATCGGTCCAAAAGCGGGGATTCATGGCGGAGAAATCATCTGTCAAGGCAGTTTTAAAACCCTTTTAAAGTCCAAAAAATCGATAACAGGGGCATATTTATCGGGACGCAAAGTTATTGAAACTCCTCCCCAAAGAAGGGAAGGGAATGGTAATGCTTTAGTTTTAAAAAATTGCCATCAAAATAACCTAAGAAATATTGATGTAACGATTCCTTTAGGAAAATTAGTCTCGATTACGGGGGTATCTGGTTCAGGCAAATCCACCTTAATTAATGAGTTATTATATCCAGCTTTACAACATCATTTAACCCGTTTAACTCCCTTCCCCAAAGAATTAGAGAAAGTGGAAGGATTGGACGCGGTTGATAAAGTAATTGTCATCGACCAATCACCGATAGGACGCACTCCTCGGTCAAATCCTGCCACCTATACGGGGGTTTTTGACATTATTCGCGAGATTTTCACCGAAACCATCGAAGCAAAAGCTAGAGGTTACAAAGCGGGGCAGTTTTCTTTTAATGTTAAAGGAGGACGCTGTGAAGCTTGCCTAGGCCAAGGAGTAAACGTCATCGAGATGAATTTTCTCCCCGATGTCTATGTGCAGTGTGATGTGTGTAAAGGGGCGCGTTACAATCGGGAAACCCTACAGGTTAAGTATAAAGGTTATTCGATCGCCGATGTCTTAGATATGACGATCGAGGAAGCATTAAAGGTCTTTGAAAATGTCCCCCGGGCCACCACCAGATTACAAACTCTCGTGGATGTGGGTTTAGGATACTGTAAACTCGGTCAAAGCGCGCCCACTTTATCCGGTGGGGAAGCGCAAAGGGTGAAATTAGCGGCCGAATTATCCCGACGGGCCACGGGAAAAACCCTATATTTGATCGATGAACCGACTACGGGTTTATCTTTTTATGATGTGCATCATCTCTTAGATGTGTTACAAAGATTGGTCGATAAAGGTAATTCGATTATCGTCATCGAACATAATCTCGACGTGATTCGCTGTAGCGATTGGATTATTGATTTAGGACCAGAAGGAGGGGACAAGGGAGGAGAATTAATCGCGGTGGGAACACCGGAAACCGTGGCTAAATGTGAAAAATCCTACACCGGTCATTATCTTGCCCAAGCATTACTTCAATATCCCCCAAAAAAGCAGGATAATAAGTAATGGAACAAAATTAACTTCTTGGTTAGGATAGGCAAAAGGCAATAGGCAATAGGCAAAAGGCAAGAGGTAGTTAGATATGTATAATTAATTGTGTCTAGCTACTTATTAGGGAAAAACACAGAGATAATAAAGCCAATGATCAAGATTAGTATTTAACTCTTGTTCGCTGTTAATTTCCTGACCGGTTTTCCAAGAATAAATTTTAATATCTTGAAAGTAAGACCTTAACTGTCTTAATTGTTCTTTGGGTGTGGCGTAATAATTTTGCAGACGAAAATTATGGGGTTCATCCCGAATAATTGCATAGTCAGCAGTCAATAACTGTTCGTAGCTAAGAGAGGGATTACAGGCCCGCAAAATCGCCCAGATGACTAAATTGACATAGCTACTAAAAGGATTGAAACTAATCTTTTTTTTCCAATCGAATTCTGGGATAATTCCCTGAAGATTATGACTAGAAAAACAAAAATAACCGCCAGTTTTACCGATGCGGCTAATTTCCTCTAAAACTAGAAAACGGTCAGCAGGGGAAATATAATCAATGCCATTAAAACTAAAGAGAATAAAATCAAAATAATTATCGGCAAATTGTTCTAGATTTCTAGCATCGGCCACTTGCCAGACTAAATGGGGGAATTTTTGACAACAAGCGGCGATCATTTCCGCAGAATAATCAACACCGATATATTCTCCCACAAGAGGGGCAAAATACTTCGTAGTCCGTCCTGCACCTACCCCTAAATCAAGCATTTTCATGGTTGATAAACGCTCTTGCAGCAGGGTTAAAATTGTCCTTTCTGCCGGCTGTAGCGCGGTTAATTGGGCATAATAACTGACAATACTAGGGTCTCTATAGGTTTGCTGATTTTTATCCTTAATCATTCTCGATCGCTCTTTCCTACTGCCATCTTTAAGAAAAGATTTAGACTATCATAAGATGCGCTTAAATTATCCACTTGACATCAATTACAAGGATAGCATTTTCCAAAAGTGATAAAAGAAATGTAAAGTTATTTTATAGTATTAGCCATAATTAAATCTCCCAGTCTTCATATTTTAAACCATCTATCCGACTGAATTCACCGATATTATGAGTGATTAAAATTAACTCATTAGCCATAGCAATAGCTGCAATTTGCAAATCATAACCACCGACAGGAATACCTAATTGATTTAATTGAGAGCGAATTCTCCCAGCAATTTTCGCAGAATTTTGGTCAAAAGGTAAAATCCTAAATTGATTACAGAAACGCTCTAGCTTCGCTAAATTTTGCTCTTTTCTACTGCTTTTGTAAGCCCCATAATATAATTCTAATTGTACAACAGTAGATAAATAAATCTCGTCTGGCTGATGTTTTGCTAACTCATGAGTAACAGCCAAACTACTATTATTCAGTAGCTTAATACAAACATTTGTATCTAACAGATAGGTCATAGTAGTTGTTCTCTTTCCTCATAATCTGGCTGTTTTTCTCTTACTAATAATTCACCTTCCCAACCGCCAATTACTTCTTCAAAGAAGCCTTCTTGCCATTGCCTAAATGTAGTTTTTTCTTCTTTTTCTTTTAGAGATATTGGCTGATAAACTAAGGTGACTTCTAAATCTGTGTTTTTAAGTTCAGGCGGTAAAGATATTTGTAATGTTCCATCTTCTCCCACATGGGTTTTAAAACTAATTGTTTTCATGGTTTTGGCTCAGGTTACTACTATCTTATGATAGTCTCATATATCCTCGTCTGACAACGTGCGTTCCCTGCGGTCTTTTAACCATAAAGACATCTTCACCCCAAACAGGTCGGACATGGCAGAAATCACCATCCGATGAGAATGGCCATACATCCCACTCAAGACCGAGACGATGGATACTACTCTCTCACGGTAGCAGCTCTTTCCTACTACCATCTTTAAGAAAAGATTTAGACTATCATAAGATGCGCTTAAATTATCCAATTGCCATCAATTACAAGGATAGCATTTTCCAAAAGTGATCAAAGAAATGTAAAGTTATTTTATAGTAGTTGTCTTTGGTGTCTGTCTGTGTTATAATCGACGGAGCCAGTGATTATTGAAACTTAGTCGATTGATCTCTAGTTGCGCTTAGAAGGAAATGAAAACTTTAAATCAGAATCCCTTGCAAGTAGAGGGAGGAGAAAACCTGCCCCTACTTTACGAAATTGATCAACATCTTTGGTTAGAGGAAACAATAAAAATCCTCAAGGAAAATCGCTTAGATGAATTAGATGTAATCCATTTAATTGAGGAATTAGAAAGCTTGAGTAAAAGAGATAAAAACCGAGTCAGTAGCTTACTTGAACAAGTGATCAGGCATTTATTACTTTTACAATATTGGACAACAGAAGCAGAAATAAATCGGAATCATTGGCGAGCGGAAATTATCAGTTTTCGCACGCAATTAAGAAAATGTTTAACGACGAATTTACAGAATTATTTGGCTGAGGAATTACCGATAATCTATCAGGATGCTTTAGATTATGTTCAACAAAAAACTGGTTTTTCTGGCGATTTTCCCTCAGAATGTCCTTACAGTTTAGAGCAATTATTAGATAAAAATTGGTTCAACTGTGAAGATTAGACATTAAAAATGATAGAATTATCGAGGAAAGCCGTTCTAAAACGATGGGTTTTTTAACCGAAATTTGCGATAATAAGATGCGCTTAAATTATCCACTGGGCATCAATGCAGATTTTTAGCTCTTTTGTCTCATCTACGGCGACTTTTGCCGAATTATCCCTACAAGCAGCCAAGGCCCCTGTTGATACCCTCACCGGTTGGTCATTAGAGGATCGCGATCCGCAAGTGATCGAAAAATTTGTCCCCCTTCTGGATTGGTTTTATCACCATTATTTTCGCGTCAAAACCGATGGTTGGGAAAATATTCCCCCCTCAGGACAAGTATTATTCATCGGCTCCCATAACGGCGGTTTAGCGGCTCCCGATATGTTTATGATGATGTATGATTGGTTTCAACGCTTTGGCAGCGATCGCTTAGTCTATGGTTTGATGGATTCGCGAGTCTGGCAAGTTTTTCCATCCCAAGCGCATCTAGTGGCCCAAATGGGGGCCATTCATGCTCATCCGAAAATGGCGATCGCCGCTTTAAATAGTGGCGCTAGTGTCCTCATTTATCCGGGAGGTGCTGCGGATGTTTTCCGTCCCCACAGTTTAAGAAATAAAATTTATTTTGCCGGTAATCAAGCTTTTGTTAAACTAGCTTTACAGTACGAAGTGCCGATTATTCCCGCCATTTCCCACGGCGCTCACTCGACTCTGTTTGTCCTCGACGATATTTATCCTCAATTAAAAGAATTGCATAAAAAGGGTATGCCTTGGCCTTTCGGTATTGACCCCGGGACCTGTCCCATCTATTTCGGTTTACCCTGGGGACTAGCTATCGGTCCCTTGCCGAATATTCCCTTACCCGTATCGATACAGACGCGGGTTTGTCCCCCAATTATTTTTGAACGTTACGGCAAAAAAGCAGCCCGGGACCGCCGTTATGTAAGCGAATGTTATGAGAAAGTCTGTTATTTGATGCAGCAACAACTCGATCAATTAGTGGCAGCCAATTCTCCCTGATACTATAGAGGAAAGTGGGGACAAAGCGATTGCGCTTGAGGATTGCTGCGGTCAGATTGGCCCGCTTGTGAGATAATGAATTGTTTTGAGCAAAGTTATCAGTACAAAGTTTTCTCTTGAGATTTGACGATTATTTGGGGAATGCAGAAAATTATGAAACTATTACCCGCAGAATGCCAGCATTTACAAGACAAAGTAGCCATAGTAACTGGGGCCTCGCGAGGGATCGGTAAAGCGATCGCCTTGGAATTAGCCAGCCAGGGTGCTACTGTAGTGGTGAACTATGCTAAATCTAGCAGTGCTGCCGATGCCGTTGTTGAAGAAATTACCGCAGCTGGGGGAAAGGCAATAGCTCTACAAGCAGATGTGGCTAAAAGCGAAGAAGTGGATAATTTAGTGGACAGTACCAAGGAAAAATTCGGTCATATTGATGTCTTAGTTAATAATGCCGGTATTACCCGGGATACGCTAATGTTAAGAATGAAATTAGAAGACTGGCAAGCGGTCATCGATCTCAATTTAACCGGGGTTTTTCTCTGCACTCGTGCCGTCGGTAAATTGATGTTAAAACAGAAAAGCGGCCGCATAATTAACATCACTTCTGTATCCGGTTTGATGGGTAATCCGGGTCAATCTAATTACAGCGCCGCTAAAGCCGGTGTTATCGGTTTAACGAAAACTTTAGCCAAAGAATTTGCCAGTCGAGGCATCACTGTTAATGCCGTGGCCCCCGGCTTTATTGAAACCGATATGACTCATGACCTCAAAGCAGATGAAATTCTCAAATATATTCCCCTCTCCCGTTACGGAAAACCGGAAGAAGTCGCCGGAATGGTGCGTTTTTTAGCCGCCGATCCCGCCGCTATTTATATCACCGGTCAAGTCTTTAATGTCGATGGTGGCATGGTTATGGCTTAATTCAGTGATCAGTTATCAGTTATCAGATTAAAGTGATTAGTTTTAAGTTTTAAGCTTTAAATGATATTATTCACAGATAAATCTTCACTGATTACTGTTTACTGATTACTGTTCAATGATTACTGATAACTGAAAATGACTTACTGTTTAGGAATTATCAATCGTTTTGGCATTGTTATGGGGGCCGATTCTCGTACGAATGCGGGAGTCGATTATATTTCTGCCTATCGGAAATTATTTGATTTTTCTCAGTCGGGAGAAAGAGTAATTATGGTCTGTACATCGGGCAATTTATCGATTAGCCAAGGAGTGATTCACGAACTAAAAAGAGATCTGCACAATCAAGAGGATAAAAGTCTCCATTCTCTGACGCATCTCTACGATATGGCCCACTATATTGGTGATAAAAGTCGTCAAGTACAAGCTAGGGAAAGAACTTGGCTAGAACAAGATAATATTGATTTTCAATGTAACTTTATTCTTGGGGGACAAATTAAAGGAGAAGAACCGCAATTATTCCTGATTTATCCCCAGGGAAATCATATTCAAGCCACCAAAGAAACGCCCTTTTTACAGATAGGTGAAACTAAATACGGTAAACCGATTCTCGATCGCACTATTACCTATGATACACCCCTAGAAGAAATGGCCAAATGTGCCTTACTTTCCATCGATTCGACCATGAAATCGAATATTTCCGTCGGACCGCCTATCTATTTGAGTATGTATGAAGCTAATAGCCTAAGCCTACGTCATAAGTTACAATTGCGCCTAGGAGACCCCTACCTAGCCAAAATGCGGAAACTCTGGGAGGATTACGTCCGGCAAGCTTTCGAGGCTATGCCCAATGTGGAATGGCATTATACCGATGAAGACCCAAAAGAAGATATCATAATAGATTAAGTAACTCTTTGTGAATTAACTTTACAACTCGATGATCATTGTTACCTTGATGTTGGCAGGTAGTCTAGCTTGGTTTTTTAGTAGCCTTGCTGGTGGGGGCAGCCCCCTGATTCTACTCCCCGTTTTAGGTTGGTTTCTCGATGCTGCCGTCATTCCTCCAGTTTTAACCACGGGGATGCTACTCGGTAACGTCCAACGCATGGGAATGTATTGGCGCGTCATTGACTGGCCTTCGACAGTGTGGTATTTACCCGGGGCAATTATGGGATCTACCCTCGGCGCTTTTGTCTTTGCCCATCTACAATTTAAATGGTTGCCTCTAGTTTTGGGCATTTTTCTGGTTTTCTCCTCGCTTAAACAATTATTTCCCCAAGAAGAAAATCCTTTTTTTGAGATTAAAACTTGGTATTTTATGCCCTCGGGATTTATCTACGCTTTCCTGTCGGGATTAGTCGGTAGTACCGGCCCGATGATGAACCTGTTTTATATCAACTATGGGCTAGTTAAAGAACCAATGGTGGCAACGAAATCCGTTCACATGGTAGTAGTTCATGTGGCCAAATTAATCGCCTACGCAGCCTTTGGAGTTTTACATCTGCCCTTTCTCGGTTACGGTTTATTATTAGGATTAGCGGCCTGGCCGGGCAATTGGTTAGGACAAAAAGTTTTAGAAAAAATGAGTCCCCAACAATTTAAACAAGCAGTGATGTTATTCGTTTCGATGAGTGGCCTATTGATGATCTGGCGAGAACGCGGCATCGTCTTTTAAAATTTTGCTGACAAGGGGACAAATTTTGCTAGAATACTAGATAAAGGTGAATTGTATTAACCCCGTGTAATACAGCGATAACCGTTAAATTTGCTCCTTGATTAACCCCCTAGCTGAAAATGACAGAAACCGCCAATTTTACCCTCGAACAAGGTTTAGAACGCTACCAACAGGGAGAAAGCGCCGCCAGTTTATTGCCGGAATTTAAACAATTAAGCGATCGCACTCCGAAAAATGCCGCCGTTTGGTCCTGTTTAGCTTGGTTATATATGCTCACCGATAAACCGGAATTAGCCCTAAAAGCCGCCCAAAAAGCCGTAAAACTCGATAAAGTTTCCCCCCAAAACCGGATCAATTTGGTTTTAGCTATGTTAGAAACCAAAACCGCCGGAGTTAGAGAACATATCGAACTGGTACAACAATTAGTTAGTTTAAACAAAGAAGTCCGCCAAGAAGTGGATGAAAATATCGCCGATGGTTTAGCTAGAAAACCCGATTGGAAAAGTTTAGAACGCATCAAAGCTTGGTTAAATGAATAAGAATATGGAATTATCAAAACAGTTATTACTCGGCTTAAAAGCCAATGATTTTCGGCATCCCATCGACCTAGAGGCAACTAATTCCCTCAAACAATTGCCTGGGTTAGATATAGCCTTGAGAAGTTTATTAGGTTCCGTCGCTGAGGAATTCTTTTACTTAAATAATATTGCTGCTAGTGTTTTGGTGGGAGAAAAACAATTACCCGACCTGCATAATCTACTCCTAGAAGCTTGCCGAATTCTCGACTTAGAACCACCTCAATTATACATTCAACAAAACCCCGTTCCTAACGCCTATACCTTCGCCATGCGCGGCAAAAAACCGTTTATGGTTATGCACACTTCCCTAATCGAAATGCTGACTCCCGCAGAAATTCAAGCGGTAATGGCCCACGAATTAGGTCATCTCAAATGTGAACACGGCGTTTATCTGACTTTAGCCAATATTATCGTCCTAGCGGCAGGATTACTGCCCAATTGGGGGACAATGTTAGCGCAATCATTACAACAGAGAATGTTAGCATGGGTGCGCTGCGCCGAGTTTAGCTGCGATCGAGCGGCTTTATTGGCAGTTCAAGACCCAAAAATAGTCATGTCGGTGTTAATGAAGTTAGCCGGAGGTTCCCCCAGTCTCGCACCTTTATTAAATTTAGAGGCTTTTATCGATCAGGCCAAGTCCTACGATGCCGTCAGCGCCTCGGAAATGGGCGAAATGTTAAAGGGTTTGCAAACCCAACAGTTAACTCATCCCCTCCCCGTCCTGCGCGCGCGAGAAATCGATCGTTGGGCTAGTTCCCCCGATTATCACAATTTGTTAAAGGGGCCAAAAATGGGTTATAATGATAAAGCTAATGCCAAGGGCGAATGGCGAAATTGGTAGACGCACCACACTCAAAATGTGGCGAGGCAGCCCCTCATGTCGGTTCGAGTCCGACTCCGCCCATTAAACTACGGTGATTTCTAGCTATTATGGTCTAGAAATGGCCGATAATATTATTGTCGGGGCGAATTGTCTTCGCCCTCTTTTAATAACTTCTGCCAGTGAGAAAAAGTCCCGAATGGGAGATGGCAAAATTTCCCTAACCCGAACTAACGAGTTTTGATTAGTTAAACTGAGAGTTTTTAGTAATTGACTGAATGATGGGCTGTAATATTTCAATAACCAGCATTTTCTTGCTGCTTGAGCTATACCCTGAGATCTAGATTTTTATATAATAAAAAAGATTTAGTATAGAGGTAAAATTAATGGCTGAAACGCTATATGAAAAAGACTATGTAGCTTGGCTGCAAGACCAGGCAGCAAAACTGCGATCGCCTGATCGCAATACTTTAGATTGGCAAACTTTAGCCGAGGAGTTAGAGGAAATGGTTGATGAACGCAAATACAAAGCAGAAAGCTTTCTTATTCAACTCCTCAGTCACCTGCTACTTTACGCCTACTGGAAGCATCCTTACTACCTACCCCACTGGACAGACGAGATAGATAATTTCAGATTGGAATTGAGCTTGCTGTTTCGCTCTCAGGTAATCTACAATCATGCCTTAGAACGATTTGGTTATTGTTATCAAAAAGCTCGGCGAAAAGCGAGCCGCAAAAGTGGCTTAACTTTACCAGTTGACTGTCCTTGGACAATTGAGAAAATTCTTGATGAAGATTGGTTCCCTGGTTAATAAATACTGAAAAATAATGCTGTTTTTGAAAGGATTAATATCGCTGAATAGACCAGAGTTTTGCTTGGTTAAAGTTGGGATTTTTAGTGACTGAATGATGGGGTGCCGACAAAAAACCCCCGCTAAAGGCGGGGGATATGGCATAGTTCTACTGTGATGCCTAGCTGAGACTTACACCCCGTAAACGAAGTCGAGATTGGTCATGCCAGCTGCGACACCAGCCCCAACATTGGCAATTAGGTAACTACCGGCGGCGTTGGCATCGTTATACCAGATGTTGCCGTCGCTAGTATTGACGTAGATGCCGGAGAGTTTTCCCAATGGTCGCCCGTCTTCCCCCGGTCCCTTGAAGAACCAGCCAGTGCTAAGGACATTTCCGGGCACATTACCACCAACAAAGCTCAGACCCTTGATCCCCGGACTAATGAGACCGGTCAAGGTGCTGTCAAGACTGTTCGCCAGAATGATTGTATCAGCGGGTACGGAGAAATCAGTGATCAGATCACGGCTCTGGGGATTAATTGGGTTGGGGGATGGAAGTGATATCAACGACACTTCCGTGAGCCGGAAGAAATCGTTTCCAGTGCCACCGGTAAGGGTATCCTGACCCAAGCCACCCTCGAGGGTGTCGTTGCCAGCACCGCCGTTAATCAGGTTAGCAGAAGCATTACCCGTCACCGAGTCGTTACCGGCACCCATATTGGCGTTTTCAAAGTTGATGAAGCTTTCACCGACAAAGTTAGTTAAACCAGTGGTCATATTGAACACGTAGTTACCAGCGAAGGCGGTGTGGTCGATGGTATCGGTGCCAGCGCCACCGTCCATAGTTTCGGAGCCAATTCCCGAAAAGAGGGTGTCGTTACCTGCATCGCCTCGATAGGTCCCGCCGTCGCCATCGGAGGTGATCACATCATTGCCGTCACCGCCGTTCAGGGTATCTATCCCTGCGCCTCCCACTAGGGTGTCGTTGCCAGCGCCGCCGTTAATCAGGTTGGCGGAGGCATTACCCGTTACCGAGTCGTTACCCGCACCCATATTGGCGTTTTCAAAGTTGATGAAGCTTTCACCGCCAAAGTTGGTTAACCCGGTGGTCATATTGAACACGTAGTTACCAGCGAAGGCGGTGTGGTCGATGGTATCGATATCAGCGCCACCGTCCATAGTTTCGGTGCCAATTCCTGAAAAGAGGGTGTCGTTACCTGCATCGCCTCGATAGGTTCCGCCGTCGCCATCGGAGGTGATCACATCATTGCCGTCACCGCCGTTCAGGGTATCTATCCCTGCGCCTCCCACTAAGGTGTCATTGCCCCCATTACCATAGATTAAATCATTACCAGCACCACCGTCAGAACTGTCATTACCGTTATCAAGAACGATAAGATCATCGGAGCCAAGACCGTTAGTTGTGTTATTGTCTAAGAGATTGCCGTCAAATATATCGGAAAAAATCGGGTTCATTGTCTTTCTTGTGTCCTAAATACAAATAGACTGATCTACTCGCTTGGATTGGGCGAGCCAACTGTATCTCAGTGGAACGAAAGCTAGGGAACAATAAAAAAATCAAAGTGGCTCAAGGTCACTTTACCTTAATTTTGGGAGTGATTGAAGGCGAAGAATCTCCACCCAACCCCAGAGAGGGAAACATCTAGATTATGACAAGGAACAACTCATGCAACAAGCAAGAGTGGAGAGAACCTTCGTCTATTAGAAGGCAGTGCCGCCACTATACAGCAAAGAATAGCCAAAAAGTAGTTAGCAAAATAAATCTTAACATTACCTAGGTTCGGGTTAAGCAGATTATCGCCAAGTCCCAAAATATTCTGATTTAGGAATTTGCCTTATTTCTCAACTTCCCCCATATAAATATAGTAGCTATGGCTAAAAGTCTTACAGAGCTTGAGTTAAAGCAATGTAATACCAATAAACTACTCCAGATACAGTCAACACTTCTGCCATACTTCCCACTTCCCACTCTTGGTATTAGAGGCACTCCCATAAAGAGGGCTATAATTAATCTTAATAGACAGTCGATCGAGAGCAACAATATGTTAAATGCAGTGGAATTTAAAGCCAAAATCAAACAAGGTATTATCGAAATTCCCGAAGAATACCAACAGGACTTGAGGGAAGACAGCGAAGTTCAAGTTATTGTGATCAAACAAAATAAAAAAATATCAACTACTGGAATCATTGCCAAATTAACTCAAAATCCCGTTGCTGTTAAAGGTATTCGTCAATTAAATCGGGAAGAAATTCATCAGCTATAATTATGACCAATTCTCTTTATTTTTGTGATTCTAACATCTGGCTATACCGTCTTTTAATAGACCCAGAGTGTAACGATGCTGAAGAAATGCGAAAACACAATCTAGCGACCGCTTTAACTAGCAGGTAAAATATCTTAATCAGTACGCAAATTATTAATGAAGTTTGCGCTGTTTTATCCAAAAAAGCTAAAATAAGTGAAATTCAAATTAGACAAATTATCCAAGAATTTTACGATGGATGTGTTGTTATTCAACTCGATCGCAATATTATTTTAAGAGCCTCTGAACTCCGCACTCAATACAGTTTTTCTTTTTGGGATAGTTTAATTGTAGCTAGTGCCTTAGCAGCCGATGCTAGTCTTCTTTACTCTGAAGATATGCAGGATGGGTTAATAATATCCAATCAACTAACTTTAATTAATCCCTTTTGATCAAGTTGATTATCAGTGTGATATTATTAAATTACTCATTTAATCAATAGTGATGAATAGGCAACAAAAGCGAGTTTTATCCCTATTTTCTGGCTGCGGGGGAATGGACTTAGGATTAGAGGGAGGTTTTTGGGTACACCAAGACTGTGTTAATGAAAATATTCATCAGGATTGGGTAGTAGAAAGACGAGAACCTTGGCTAAAACTACCGCGCACTACTTTTGAAACTGTCTTTGCCAATGATATAACTAAATCGGCTCATAATGCTTGGATTCCCTACTTTGAAAAAAGAGGTAAAAAAGATGTTTTTCACTTGGGGAGTATTGTCGATTTAGTTAAACAAGTGGAAAAAAGAGAATTTCAATTTCCCAGTAATATCGATGTGGTAACAGGAGGTTTTCCCTGTCAAGATTTTAGTGTTTCAGGCAAAAGAAAGGGATTTAATTCTCATAAAAGTCACACGGGGAAACTACTAGACGAGAGTGAAGATAGTTTTCGGGATAATCGCGGGAAACTCTATTATTGGATGAAAAGAGTTATTGAATTAACCTTACCTAAAGTTTTTATTGCTGAAAATGTCAAAGGTTTAATCTCTTTGGCTAATGTTAAAGATATAATTGAAGATGATTTTAGTGCCATTGGTAAAGATGGATATATAGTTATCCCTAAACTTCTCTTTGCTCCCGATTATGGAATTCCCCAAACTAGGGAAAGAATTATCTTTATCGGTTTAAATAAAACCTATTTAAAAGCGACAGCGATAGCACATCTAGAAAATAATGATATTTTTCCGCATCCAACCCATAAAGTTATTAAGCATCAATTAAATCTGTTTGAGTCAATATATCCTCTTAAAACTTACAGTACAGTGGGTCAGATATTATCAGGTTTAGCAGAACCGGAAGATGAGTTATTTGACCTCTCACAAAAAAGCTATTCAAAAGCTAAACATTATGGTAAAACTCAGGGACAAATCGAGGTTAATTTACAGGGTTTAAGTCCGACTATTCGCTCGGAACATCACGGTAATATTGAATTTAGGAGATTATCTTTAGAATTAGGGGGAAAGATAGTTAATGAGTTAGAAGCAGGGTTAAAAATGAGACGTTTAACTGTGCGGGAATGTGCGAGAATACAGACTTTTCCCGATGATTTTCAATTTGTGCGTCCACAAAATAAGGGAGATGAAAAATATTCACTTTCGGCTACGGATGGTTACAAACTAATTGGTAATGCTGTCCCACCTTTGCTTGCTTACCACATTGCTAGACACCTAGAACATCAATGGGATTATTTGTTTGAAGATATTTATTCAGCTACTAAAGACAATTTACTGATGGAATTGCAGTAAAAATCCGTGCTTTGCTTTCTAAAGTATATAGTTAATAATGATAACTATATAATACTTCATCGGGTTGGATAAATAGGTTTATAAATTTTAGATAAACTCTCTTGATTAAGAGAATTATGGATATATAACTTAGCTTCTGGTATGCCATTAAATTGTCCATGAGAGTATCTTAATTCATTTCTCAATTGAAGAATATCACCTGTCTCGGTGTTTTCTATGGTAGTAATAATATTAAGTTGAGATTTGGGAACCTCATAATCAATTTTACTGATTTTGATTATCGAATTAAATTCTTTTTCCGAAGGAACTTTATAAATTTCTTGTTTACTATCATTGGTTTTAGCATAATAATATTGACGATCTAATATCTGCAATAACTTTTTAAGATTTGATAAATTCGGAGATAAATGATTTTTTAAATAATTGACAAGACTTTTTCCTGCCTGTTCAGAACACTTTGCTTTTAATTGTAGATAATCGTCTTGATTTCTCAATTCTTGAGAAATCCATTTTGATAAAGTTTTTTCTCTTATGGTAGCAGTGGTCTCTTTTTCATAGGTATCATAAGTTAATTGGGGATTACAAGGTAGGGTTGCTGATTTGTTTTCAACAGGATCAGAATAGTTAAATTTTATTTCATCATTATTGTTTTTAGTTATTTGTGATCTAGCTCCCTTCTTTTCATTAACATAATGCCAATCACCATGTTGATCTAGATATTCTAAAAGTTTTCCCCAGGTAAAAACGAACCATTGATTGTATTCATCTTTGGCATAAGTCTGAAATATATGTATTCCTCTTTTTTGAGTATCATCAGTTAAAAGATTAATCAATTGATATAACCCCATATTATTAAGTATATTGCTCTTTTCTTTCAAAGAAAACTCAAAATTATCAACAGTTATATCTATTAACTCATTTTTTTGACTATTGCCAACCCATTTAATTTCTGGTTTTGCAGAAATCTTGTTAAATTCATCGTGGGAACAAATGATTTTAGCTAGTTTCATTCCATTATTTATTATTTGAGTGCGAGCATTAGTAAAAGAAGGTAATCCTTTTATTGAATCATACTGTGATTCATTTATATCATCCTTAACAATTGCTTTTTTACATATTTCTATAAATTTTTGTGGATCCTCTGTCTTGGGAATTTCATTTTTTACTATATATATACCGTAAGCAACGCTCAACTCTCTTAATACTGTTTCTATACTTGCCATGGTTTACTAATCCTAAATTGAGAAAACAAATTATAATCTTTTTAGATGAACGTAGGTTGGGTTGAAGTATGAAACCCAACGCCCGCTCATGTTACGCTACCGCTAACCCATCCTACAAATAATTGTGCCTCCCTACTTAATTGGGCATCAACTCCTCAAAATCACAACTTTACACCTCACTCTTAAGATAACTGGTTCATCTGAGTTCGGAATCAGGGAAAACGGCAAAATTTCCCTAACCCGAACTCACCTTGATTACAAAACCTTATGGGTATGAGAATGTTGTTTGACGTTATCCTCCGTCCGCACCACATGAACAGCATTCAAGATGCGTTTTTTCTCTAGGGAAAAGTTTAAATCGTCTTTTTGGCTGCCCAAGGGGATTAACCCTTGCAGGTGGGGTTGATTTTTGTAGGTGCGAGTGGCCGCAATCGCCCTTTCGACAAAATTCTCGCATAATTGGGCATTATCAGGGAAATTACTGGGTATTTGAGGATTATCGTCCTGAAATACCTCTCCCAAAGCCATGGCGCGGGCAAATTCGTAGGAAGTGGGAATTCCTTTGACAATTGCCTCTAGGGCTGCCGAGGGAATCGGTTCTAACACCGCCACTTTTTCTAATTCTCCCTCCTGTTTGAGAAAACAAATCGCTAAACCGAATACACAATAATCATCTTTTGTCAAGTCAGAAATGTTTAAGAATTGTGTCGCTGTGGCCATTATTTTTATCCTGAGTCGCTCTTTATTTAATCTTGCGGGTGATGAGCGATCGAATCAAGGTTTTTATTAAGAGATATGAAGGAGAAAAATTTAGCAGGGTTGGGCTGCGCTCACGCACCCCCAGACGGAAAAAACTGATAGCTGTTAGACTAGAAACCAGCAGATTAACTGATAAACGAGCTTTATGTCACCCACTCTACTCATCTCCAAAGAACTCCCCACCCTGAAATATAATCCTAGTCTGGAGCGCTTTGATAGCTCTTGGGCGGCCCCTTTGTCCACTCTTCTGGGACTGGGACGGGCTGCCGGGGCAACTTTTATCGAATTTTTCCTCGAAAGAGTCAACTATATCAGTTGTTTAGCCGAAGATGACACCATCACCAGTCTCTCACCGAAACTATCTACAGGGGCAGGAATCCGCCTTTTTCGCGGTAAAGCTGATTGTTATGTCAGTACCAACGATTTAAGCTTCCAAGGCTTAAAAAATGCCCTAGAAAAAGGTTTATCGATTCTCGGTTTAAACCTACCCAGTCCTAACGCATATATTCCCGAAATCAATCTGGAAATGTTCCGGGATTATGCCACGGTCAAAAACAAAGATATTTGGCTGAATAATTGCAGTTCTTTGCGAGAAATGGGTGATATTCTCCTAACTGCTAACGTTCAACTCAATCAGAAAGCCTCTCACGTCCAATCTCGTCGCGCCGCTTATTTTCGCGATTGGCAAGAAATTTTAGTTGCCGCTAGTGATGGCACTTTTGCCCGGGATATTCGCCTCACCCAATCCGTGGGCTATAATCTCCTCTGTGCCGATGGGACCAATCGTTCTAGCATTGGTAAACGGGTGGGTAGTACCAGTAATCCCGATTTTCTGCGGACGTGGAATGCCGAGGAATCGGCGGCAGAAGTGGCCGAATCGGCGGGTAAAATGCTTTACGCTGACTATGTAGAATCCGGCAGTTATCCCATCGTTATGGCCAATGAATTTGGCGGTGTTATCTTCCACGAAGCCTGCGGCCATTTGCTAGAAACTACGCAAATTGAGCAAAAAACCACGCCCTTTCTCGATAAAAAAGGCGAAAAAATCGCCCACGAAAACCTGACGGCTTGGGACGAAGGATTATCCGATAAAGCTTTCGGTACTATCGATATGGACGATGAGGGAATGCCGGCCCAGCGTACTCTCCTAATTGAAAATGGTATCCTAAAAAACTTCATTGCCGATCGCACCGGTTCAATTAAAACTGGCCATCCGCGCACAGGTAGCGGTCGCCGTCAAAACTACACCTATGCCGCCGCTAGTCGGATGCGGAATACCTACATCGCTCCCGGGGAATATACCCTCGATAATCTCTTTAATTCCATCGATAAAGGCATTTATTGCAAAAAAATGGGCGGTGGTAGTGTGGGGGCCACGGGGGAATTTAATTTCGCCGTCGAGGAGGCCTATCTTATCGAAAACGGCAACCTGACTAAACCCCTGAAAGGCGCGACTTTAATCGGTTCAGCCAAGGAGATTATGAATAAAATCTCTATGTGTTCCCAAGATTTAGGACTAGCGGCGGGTTTTTGCGGTTCCGTCAGTGGTAGCGTTTATGTCACCGTTGGTCAACCCCATTTAAAAGTCGATTCTATTACCGTTGGCGGTCGTTAATCATGACTTTAGTAATTCTCTACTATTTCCTCATTGCCATCATGATAGTGGGGATAATTGGCGAACTGCTGCCCGCTGTCCCCGGCATGAGTTTGATTTTAATCGCCATGCTGGTGTGGGGTTTTGTCACCAAATTCGCGGGGATGGGGGTCGCTTTAGCCGTGGCCTTTGTTATCCTTCTCCTCAGTCTGGGGGTGGAATTCCTCGCTAGTTATCTCGGCGCTCAAAAAGTTGGGGCGAGCAATTGGAGTCAAATCGGGCTAGTAGTAGGTTTATTAGCGGGAATATTCGGGCTTTTACCGGCTTTACCCATTGGCGGCCCGATTATTGGCCTATTTGTCGGTCCTGTGGTGGGGGCTTTTTTGGGAGAATACGCCTATCGTCGCGATTTAGAATTAACCCCCCGTTTGCAACAATCCCTAAAAGTCTGTGTCGGTATCGTCGTCGGTACAGTTATCGGTCACGTTGCCAAAGCTATGCTGGCCACGGCTGCCGTTATCGTCTTTATTGTCACCACCTGGCCCAATCTCTCTTCAGTTATCAGTTATCAGTTATCAGTTATCAGTTATCAGTTTTCAGTTTTCAGTTTTCAGTTTTCAGATTTGAGTTCTTTGTTTTTCAATTAATCAGCCATTTTTCTGATAAATATCACTTTTATCTAGCTGACTGCTGATGGCTGACCGCTCAATTCTACATTCATCTCATTTCTGACCAAATCTATGCCAAAAGTTGAAGATATCGCCCAAATCGCTAATTCTAGCGCCCAAGCTTTAGGAATTGCTAAATACGACATCTATGGTTCTTCTGTCGATGAAACCGATGTGGATGTGTTTCAAGGGGAACCCAAACAGGTACAAGCTTCCAATCGTTCCAGCGTTATCGTTCGCGTCTGGAATCGGGATAATCAAGTCGGTGTCACCTCGACCACCGATGTGGACCTGGTGGGACTGCAATTAGCCCTGAAAACCGCCCAAGAAGCCAGCTTTTTTGGTGTTAAGGAAAATGTCCCCGATTTTAGTCCTGCCGCCACCGCACCTACCACAGAAGTGGCCAGCGAAATGTCTAATCAAGCACCTGTATCCACTCTCGTCGATAAGTTATTAGCCGCCGAAAAATCCTTACTAGCGGCCCATCCGGCTATTGCCAGTGTTCCCTATAACGGTTTGGGACAACAGCAGGTCAGACGTTTTTATCTCAATAGCGACGGGGCAATGCGTCAGGAAGCGCGTAGTTATGCCAGCGTGTATTTATACACCAAAACCGAACAGGAAGGCAAAAAACCCCGCAGCGCCGGTGCTTTTCGGGTGAGTCCGGGCCTGGAAAAATTAGATATCGATGGTTGCATCGAGGAAGCGATTACCAAAACTGTTAGCCATCTGGACTATCAACCGATTACCACGGGTAAATATTTAGTGGTTTTTGCCCCCCGCGCCTTTTTGAGTCTAATGGGAGCATTTTCTAATCTGTTTAATGCCCAAAATGTCCTTGATAAACAGAGTCTTTCTACTCCTGAATCCCTAGGAACACAAATCGCCGCTACGGCCTTAAATTTGTGCGATGATGCCCTCCATCCAGCTAATGTTGCCGCAGAAACTTTTGATAGTGAAGGCACTCCCACCCGTCGTGTGGAATTAATTAAAGAGGGGATTTTGAGTAATTTTCTCCATAGCACGATTACCGCTAAACGGATGAATACAGAACCGACTGGCAACGGTAACATTGGGTCAAAAGTAACAGTTAGTCCCCATTTTTATCACGTTTTTGCTAGTGCTAATCAACCAAAAAGCTATTCTTTGGAAACGGCAGAAAATGTGGTTTTAATTGATAGTTTACAGGCACTTCATGCAGGAGTTAATTCTCTACAAGGTTCCTTCTCTTTGCCCTTTGACGGTTGGTTAGTGAACAAAAATGAGCGCGTTAGCATCGATTCCGCTACCGTAGCTGGAGATATTTTAACACTGCTGAAATCGATTGTTTATCTGGAACCGGAAGCAGTTATTACTCCTAGTGGTGTTTGTCCCTACGTTTGGGTAGAGGGTTTATCAATCACGGGAGAAGCTTAACACTATACCGAACCAAAAATAGGGGGTATTAACAAGGGTAATACCCCCCGCCAGATGGATGCTAATTTTATAGTCGTGGGTAAGCTGTTGACTATGCAAATTATACTAAATCTGGTTATTAAAAACTGATTAGGATTTGCTGAAAAAGTACGGGCGAAGCATTCGGATAGAAAATCTACGGTTTCACCATAGGTTATTGCCCGAATGCTTCGCCCCTACAGGACGCGGGCCGATGAAGACCCAAGGTTTTGAACCACGATTCTCTCAAAATCTTGCACCTGTGGGGGCAAAACAGGACACTAAAACCCTTATCTCGTTTATATTTCACATTTATTCAGCTTTAGTATTAATCCTAATTAAGAACTATTTTTCAGCCGGGGGAAACCAATTATCATCTAATGTTTGTTCGAGGGATATATGAGCGTCTGAATTGAGGGAAAAAAGCTGAGAAACTGATTTAATCGCCACTGGATAAACTTTATCATACATAGCTGCTAATTCTGGCCGTAAGCTGGGACTATCTTCTAAACGATGCTGAATTTGGGCGCGAAAATTGACTATTTCTGCCGCCCAATGATTACCTGACCGTTTTTTTTCTTCTTGCCAATAAGCCAGCTTTAAAAGATGTTCGATAAGACGGGTTAACAGACTCATTAAAGCTCGTCTATCACTTTTCCCCATACTCTCGATTTCTTCAATTAAATTATCCCAATCTACCTGCTCAAAATTGCGCTCTCGTAACTGTTTTACCGTCTCTTTTAGCCATTGATTATAATCAGTTTCGTAGGCAGTTGACGACATAAGACCTCTTGTAAAAATCAAAAATTGTTGTTGGGGTTAGGAGTCAGTAGCCAGTAGTCAGGAGTCAGGAGAATTAAGAATGAATAATAATTCATTAAATGGTCTATTTACATATTTTATGCAATTTAATCCTTATTTTTGCCGTTTTTGGGTGGAATTAAATATAAGATGAACGTAGGTTGGGTTGAAGCATGAAACCCAACGCCTGCTCATGTTACGCTACCGCTAACCCATCCTACAAATAATTGTGCCTCCCTACTTAAATGGCTCTCTATCTAGGGCTGGTTGAATAAATCTACTTTTCTTGCACAGGAGAATGACGGTCAGGAAATTCTAGCAAATATACTTCATCCCCGTCTATTAAGAAATATTACCATAAACATGAGTAGATTAAGAAAGGTTAATGGGTGTATCCATTGATAGATAGGGTTTTTCGGCTATTGTAGTAGATATCTATGGGGGAAATTCAGATATATTCTAGAACGTGAGGTGTGGAAACTGAGGCGATTGCCCATAAAAATGCCAGGTTTTTGAACGTGGACTCGTTGAACCAAGAATCCCGAAGCGCTGGGGTGGGAGTGTCAATCGGATTCTCTCAAGAAACCCGCTTTCTGACTTGTAGTAAGATTGAGGGCATAGTATGGCAATTTCGTAGGCGATGAAGGCAGCAGCAGTTATTGAACAGTACAAAAACGGGCGGCGGGATTTCCGGGGGGAATCCTTGCGGGGTGGTAACTTTCGCAGTGCGGACTTAGCGGGGGCGGATTTCAGTGGTTGTGATATACGCGGGGCAAATTTTAGTCGGGCGAATTTGACGGGGACGAAGTTTGCTGGGGCGAAGGCGGGATTGCCGAAGCGCTGGCTGGTGATTTTGCTGGGGTTGGCTTTGGCGTTAATTGTGGTTTCGAGTTTTTTCTCCCTCGTAGCGGCTTTTCTGACGAGCTTAATTTTTGATTCATCCAGTACAGAATACCAAGTTGCTGGTTGGTACACCTTAACCCACATTCCGCACCCTCAACTGTCACATAAGCTGTCCCCCTCCAGAGACTTGAGTAAAAATACTTAGCTGGTGAAGGTTTTCTCGGTGGCCGTTAGGGGGAGCTTGAGACCCCTAATTATGAAAAAATAGGAATTGTTGGAAAACTTAGGCAGTGGGCTGTTCGACCATGAATCAATCAACAGAAATTGAAGTCAAAAATCTAGACC
>VYLL01000060.1_pt1 | contig 49027 bp, 34 predicted proteins | sample 5114301 | NCBI WGS metagenome assembly VYLL01 (sample SAMN12291809, study PRJNA351875) | freshwater metagenome | isolation source: freshwater lake | place: USA: Michigan, MSU2 Lake | collected 2011-08-16 | reverse complement strand
CGGCGCGATGGCCGCGGCGCTGGGCTCAGGCGCGGCGGCGCGGGGCGTGGGCTCGCGCTCCGGATCGCCCGGCTGGATCAGCCGCTCGGCCCACAGATGGAGTGCCGCGTCGCACCAGACCGCATGAATGACCAGCTTGTGCATCCTGCCTCGTGAGTGAGTCATTCGTCCGGACGTTTCGATCCGCAAATGAGGGCGCAGGGACTCGAACCCTGGACCTACGGCTTAAAAGGCCGCTGCTCTACCAACTGAGCTACGCCCTCAGAGAGTGTGATGCGCACGATGACCCCCGCTGGCGCAGCCGCTGCGCGCACGGGGTTCGTCGGACGCTTCACGCCGCATCATAGAACGGTTGCGCACGCAGGGCCGCTCTTGGGCGCTCAAAGTCGCGAAACAGTCTGATGGGTGCCTGCGATCTTCACACGCCGCTGACCCGGCGCGGCGGGGCGACTTCAGGCGGGCGGTTGGACAGCGAGTTTCCGAAGCAGCTCGACGTGGCGCTGCGTCGCGCCGGCACTTTGGCGGATGCACTCGGCCCCCGCGCGGGCCATGCGCTCGCGGGCTCCGGGGTCATGCAGCAGGCGCTCGAGCTCGGTGCGCAGTTGGCCCGCGTGGACGACCTTGATCGCGCCGGCCTTGACCAGGAGCGTCACGATCGTGGAGAAGTTCGCGTACTCCGGCCCGATCAGCGTCGCCTTGCCGAGGCCGATCGCCTCCAGCGGATCGCTGCCGCCGCGAGGCACGAACGAACGACCGATGACGACGACGTCTGCCAGTGCGTAGGCGCTGCGCAGCTCGCCCAGCGAGTCCAGCAGGAAACGATCGCCGAAGAGCCGCCCGCCACCGCCGAGTGGCCCTGACAGTGCGCCGCGCGCGGGAGCTGTTGAGCTTGCGCTAGCGATCGTCTTGGAGCGGCGCACGCACATCGGGAGTGCGCGAGCGGCTTCCTCGTAGCGCTCGGGCTTGCGCGGGGCGCACAAGAGCTGCGTGCCGACGGGGCAGGATTCGTGCAGCAGCTTCTCTTCGCCCTCCGCGGTGGAGCCCGCGACGATCAGCGGTTTCTTGCGGTCGATGCCCATGGCGATCGCGAGGTCGTCTGCACGCTGGCGCACGCTTGCGAGGGCCGCGCTCTCGCTCAGGCCCTCGGCGGCGGTGTCCCATTTCATGGAGCCGGTGACGATGACGCGTTCGGGCGGGACGCCCATGGCGCGGAAGCGCTGGGCGTACGCGTCGTCTTGAACCGCGGCGAAAGCGAGGCGGCCGAACGATGGCGCGATGGCGGCGCGGATACGGCGATAGCCGCGGAACGAACGCTCGCTCAGGCGGCCGTTGATCACGCCGACGGGAATCCCGCGCCGGGCGCACTCGGCGACGAAGTTTGGCCACACTTCGAGTTCAACGCTCGCGAAGGCGTCGGGGCGCACGCTGTCGAGAAATCGACGCACGCTCCACGAGAAATCCAGCGGATACCGCACGACGACGCCGGGGCTTTCGGAGCCCGGGCCGAAGAGCGCGTGGGCTCGCGCGAGGCCGGTGTCGGTCGTCGCGGCGACGACGACGTCCATCTCCTGGCGCAGGCGTGGGACGAGTTGGCGCAGGGCGGCGATCTCGCCGACGGAGACGCCGTGGATCAGGAGGCGGCGGCGGGCGGGGGCTGCGTCGGATTGGTCCGGCGGTGGGATTGGGCCGGTGTGGCCGAGGCGCTCGCGCCAGCCGCTGCGGGACTTGCGGGCCCAGATCGGCAGGAAGGCCGCGGCTCCGAGCGAGTAGATCAGATCGAATGCGTTCATGCGGAGTCAATCGCGGCAAACAATGGGCAGGCAGGGATTCGAACCCTGGACCCTTCGCATGTAAAGCGAATGCTCTAGCCAACTGAGCTACCCGCCCGGGGAGAGCGAGTGTAGCGTGCTCTGCATCGGGAATGAAAAAGCCCCGCGCGGGCGCGGGGCTTTGGTGGTGGTCATGATTCGCGGCGCCTCGGCTTGCTCAGGGCCGCCGGGCATATAGGGGCATTACTTATCGCCCTGCGCCTGCTTGTCGCCTGCGGCGGGCTTCTTGGCGCTGCTTTCGGTCATCTGCGGGTAGACCATGAGGCGGTCGTGGATGAGGAAGAGCACGTCGTTCTTGCCGTCGCCGGTGACGTCGTTGATGATGACGTCGCGGGGTTCGAACTCGCGTGAATCGCCGCCGGAGAACATGCGCGTCTCGAAGATTTTCGTCTCCGTTGCGAGCAAGAGGTTGCGCTTGGTGGTGAACGCGAGCATGGCGCACGACTGCTCGCGGGCATCGCAGACGACCACGTCGAGCATGCCGTCGTTGTTGACATCGCCGACGCTGAGCTGATGCTCGCTGCGGTCGGTGGCGTCGGAGCGGTACGCGGCGAAGTCTTCCATCTTGAGCTTCTTGCCCGCGAGACGTACGACGGCGAACGCGTCATCAGCGAGGCACAGCACGCCCTGCTGCGCATCACCGGCGAACGCGCCGGCGAAGATCTGCCCGGGCGAGAAGCCCATCATGCGAACGCGCTGCTTGATGCCGGTCGCGTCCATGAACAGCAGGCGGCCGTTGCCCTTGTCGCTGGCGACCAGCATCGGCTTGCCGTCGGCGCCCTTGAGCACGGTGAGGCCGACGAGATCGGTGCCGGGGTCCGACACGGTGATCTGGTTGACGACCTTCCAGCCGGCCTTGGCGTCATAGACGCAGGCGCGGACGAAGTTCTTGTCCGCGATCACCAGTTCGCTCTTGCCGTTGCCGGTCCAATCCACGAGCGCCGAGTTCTGCGGCCCCGCGGCTTGCACGAGCCCGAACTGGGGCATCTTCTCGCTGGTGAGCAGCGTGACGGGCTTGCCCTTCTCGGGCTTGTCTCCGCCGCCGCGGATCATGATCATCGGCTCGCCCGGGGTGAAGAGCAGCAGGTCGCTGGCGCCGTCCTGGTCAACGTCCGCGCCGAGCATCGACTGCGGCGAGCGGCTGACGCCGGTGAGGGCCAGGGTGGTGACGCCGTCGCCGCCGCCCTCGCCGGTGCCCTTGCCCTTCAGCGCGGGCTGGTGGAGTTCGAGCGTGTGATCGCGCTTGTTCTTGACGACGACCGCGAGCGAGCCGACGCCGTCAAGATCGACAAACGCGATCGCGGCGGGCGATGCGCCCTCGGTCTTGATCGCGACGGGCGTGGGGAACGTGAGCTTCTTGGTGCTGGCGTCGTAGCGCGAGATGCCGACGGCCTTTTCCTCTTCGGACAGCACGAAGACGGTGGAGGTCTGCGCGTCGTCAAACTTGCCGGGGGCGGCGACGGCGACGAACTTCGGCGCTTTGAACGCGCTGAACATCTCGGCATCGCCGGGGCCAACGCCGGTGCGCTGGCGGTAGAGGTTCAACGTATTGGTCTTGGCGTCGGTCGCCAGGATGTCGAGCATGCCGTCGGAGTCGATATCGGCGACCGCGACCGAGCGTTCTTTGTTCACGCCGTCAACGAAGCCGTAGACCTCGGCGTTGGCCTCGCGCTCGCTGATGGTGCCCTCGGAGGCCTTGCCGGCGTCGATCGACGAGGAGTTGAAGTCATAGAACACCACGCGGCGGCTGGCCCGCTCGAGGATGCCGAGGCTGGCGCCGGGGCGACCTTCGAAGCGTGCGTTGTCGGCGTCGCGGACGGCGGGGGACTCGAAGCGGAGCTCGCTGTTGAGCAGGCCGCGCTTGCCTTGGACTTGCGGGTCCTGCTGCTGGCGGAAGAGGCGGACGGGCATCGCGTCCTCGGGCACGAGGGCCATGATGTCCTTGAGCCCGTCGCCGTCGTAGTCCTCGATGAGCATGCCGGCGATCTGGCCGCCGGAGCCGAGCTTGCGTGGCTCACCGAGCGAGCCGTCCTTCATCAGCGGGAAGACGTTGATCTTTTCTTCGGCGAACGTGACGAGTTCGGGCATGGCGTCGCCCATGACGTCGGCGATCCGCAGCATGGACTGGCCGGCCTGAACGCCCTTGATCCGGTGGCGCTGCATCATCTTGAAGCCGCCGTCGGCCTGCTGCTTCATGATGCCGATCTCGGCGGGGCTGGTGGAGACGTAGATCAAGTCGAGCTTGCTGTCGCTGTCAACATCGAACGCGCGGAGCGCGCTGACGCGGCCGGAGAGCTGGACCTCTTTGCGGTCGTAATACGCCGTGGGGCGGAGCTGGTTGGTGCGTGAGTCCTTGAGGAGCTCTTCGAGCGACTTGGGCGACTCGCGGGTGATGTAGACCTCGACGCGGCTCTTGGAGTTGTTGACGACCGCGATGTCGTTTTTGCCGTCGGCGTTGATGTCCGCGACGATCATCGGGCCGCAGCCGCGATCAACGACGATGGTGCGGAGCGGCTCGAACCCGAAGAACGAGCTGAGCTTACTCTCGGAGGCCGGCTTGGCGTCCTGAGCGACCGCAGAAACGCCGCCGGCGGACAGACAGAGCGCCAGCGCCCCAACCTTCAAAGCATTCATCGGCATGAAAAACCCCTGTATAGAGCGCCGCAACGTCGGCGCCGGTCGCCAGTATACTTGCGCGACCGGGTGAGCGTTGCTCGGTCGAACGAGTTTTCTCTTGGAGACACGATGACACCAGCCGCGATGATCCTCAGTTCCATGGCCGCGCTGCTCTCACTGCAGTCACCGGCACCGGTGACGCCCGCTGCGCCCGGCGCGCCCGCGGCTCCGAAAGCCACGCCCGCCGCCCCTGCGACACCCCCGGTCATCACGGCGCCGGCGAAGAAAGTCAGCGACGACGCGAAGGCTGCCACCGGCGACACGCTCACGATGAACGACGGCACCTCGCTGGTTGCGCCGATCATCCGCGAGAACAGCGAGAGCGTGTGGGTTGACCTCGCCGGCAACGTCATTGCCATTCCGCGCGGGCGGATCAAGGAGATCACGCGACGTGCGACGGATGCGTCGAGCAACGCTCAGGAAGCCGCGAGCACCGACGCGCTGTTCCGCTCCGCGGCGACGCCCGGCGCGTTGCCAGAGCGGTCGTCCAAGGAGCTCGCCCAGCAGTTCGGCGAGGCGGTGATCATGGTGAGCACGCCCGGCGGCCTGGGCTCGGGCTTCATCATCAACCCTGAGGGCTACGCGATCACCAACGCGCACGTCATTCAGGGCGAGACCAAGCTGCGCGTCACGCTCTTCCGCAACGACACCTCCAGCGATGCGCAGAGCCTGCGCCGCCATGAGATTGATGACGTCGAGATCATCGCGGTGAACAACCACCTGGACCTGGCGCTCATCAAGCTCAAGAGCCCCGACGGCAAGCCGTTGCCCACGGTGTATGTTCAGGGCGTTGAAGAGCTGACGGCCGGTCAGGAGACCTTCGCCATCGGCGCGCCGCTGGGGCTCGAGCGCACGCTGACCACCGGCGTCATCGCCACCACGCAGCGCAACATGGACGGCCTGACGTTCATTCAGACCACGGCCCAGATCAACCCCGGCAACTCCGGCGGCCCGCTGTTCAACAACCGCGGCGAGGTCATCGGCGTCACCAACATGAAGCTCATGTTCATGGAAGGCCTGGGCTTTGCCATCCCCGCGCGGTACTTGCGCGATTTCATCCGGAATCGCGACGCCTTCGCGTACGACAAGAACAACCCCAACAGCGGGCATAACTACAACGCGCCCCCGCCGCGTCAGAACTTCGGGCGAGCCCCGCAGCTCGACGACTCCAAGAACTGACCGGTTTGTCGGTTCCCCTTTTCTTGTGGACACCTCACCAGCCGTTGCTGGGCCGATCGGACGCCGCGCTTGTCGCGGTGTCTTTTCGCGCATGGGGTTCGCGCGTTGGGGGTGCGAATGTCGCGTCGTCTACACTCGCCCCGCTCATTGACGCATCTCAAGCGGGCGAGCCCGCGAACACAGGCACATCGGGCTCACGCCGCCGCCGTCCCGCCATTCATCACCCGCTCATTCTCAGGCACACGTCCCGTTTTCGGGCCACACCAGGACTCTCAAAGGAATCTCCATGAAGAAGCTCTCCACAAAACTCGCCTCGTTCTCCGCCTGTGCGCTGCTGGCGCTGGCCGGCGCCGCCGGTGCCCCGGCCAAGTTCACCGTCGCGGACCTGGTGCCCGCGAACACGCTCGTGCTGTTCCAGGTTGATGACGCCACCGCGGCGCGGGCCGCGTGGAGCGCTTCGCCCCTGAGCAAGCTCGTCGAGGGCGAGCAGTTCAAGGCTCTGTGGAAGGCCATCGCCGAAGAGGCCGCCAAGCGCGGCGAGGAAGAGGTCAAGGGCCTGGACAAATGGCTCGAAGACGCCGGCGTCAAGGTCGAAGAGCTCCCCACCCCCACCGGAACCGCTGGCTTCGGCATCGTCCCAATCGTTGACGAGAAAACCAACAACGTCACCACCGGCTTCGTCAGTGTCGCGGCGTATGACGCCGACTCGGCCAAGAAGATCACCGAAGCCGCGGACAAGGTCTTTGAGCACCTGGACAAGAAGAAGCTCGCGACCATCACGGACGAGACGATCGCCGGCGTTGCGGGCAAGAAGATCAAGCTCATCACGCCGGCCAAGGTTGAGAAGCCCGAGGGCGACAAGAACGCGATGGAAGACGCGATGGACGAGGAGCCGTCTGCGCCGCTGTTCGAGGAGGCGTACTTCGTGCGCTCCGGCGACACGTTCCTGATGGCGTCGGACATGGCGACGCTCGAGCGCTCGCTGGACCAACTCTCGGGCAAGGGCAAGGGCGAGACGCTGGGCACCAGCGCCGGGTACGACGCCGCGAAGGCGGTACACCAGCCCGGCACGGTCGCGCACCTCACCGCGTTTGTTGAGCCGATCAGCAAGCTCGCGGCGGATCTGAAGGGCAAGCTGCCCGAGCAGAACTGGGAGAAGCCCGACGCCCCGCTGGTGGGCATGCTCCGCTCGTTGCAGGAGGAGAACACCGCGGTGATGCTCGCCGGCTTCGGCGTCAAGGGCACCAAGGCGTTGGTCGTCTCGATGTCCATGGACAACGACACGTCGCTGGCTGAGGTGGACTTCACGATGTTGCAGAAGGACAAGGGCGGCCTGCTCAGCCTGATCGAGCCGCTGAAGGGCACGGCCCTGCCGTCGTTCGTCGGGCCGGAGGTTGCGAGCGTCGGGGCCGCGAACGTGCGGTTTGACAAGATCATCGAGCTCGCCCGCGCGACGATCAAAGATCTGCCGGCGGAGACGCGTCAGAGCGCCGAGGGCGGGCTGGCGCAGGCCGAGGGCTTCATCGGTCCGATCCTCGCGGGCATGGGCCCCGAGGTGTACGTGATGACGATTCTTGAGCAGCCGTACTCGGCGACGAGCCAGCGCACGATCGGCGCGATCAAGATGACGGACCCGACGCCGCTGACGAACACGCTGACCGCATTCGGCGGACAGGCGGGCGCGAAGGCGCGCGACTTCGAGGGCAACCAGATCTGGGAGACTCAGGGCGGCTTCGGCCCGGAGATCGCGGTGGGCATCGGCCTGGGCCATGTCTTCATCGGCAACGTCAAGGACGTTGAGAACGCGCTCCGCGCCGGCGCTCGTGCCGACGGCCCGCGTCTCTCGAATGAAGCTCGCTTCAAGTTCGCGGCCAACTCCTTCGATCCCAGCGCTGTCTCCATCGTCTGGGCCGACTCCGCCCAGGCGCTGAAGTACGCCTACTGGCAGTTCCAGAACCCCGACGCGATGTGGGAGCAGCAGACCAAGTCGCTCCGCGACATGGGCATCAACCCCGACGAGATGGGCATGAAGAAGCCCGAGAAGGCCGCGTGGGTCTCGAAGCTCCCGCCGATCGAGGACGTGCTCAAGGTCGTGGGCGACAGCGCGATGGATTACTACTGGACGCCGGCGGGCCCGAAGCTGCGCATGCGGTACCTCCGCCCGGCGAAGTAATCTCGGTACTGGACTGAACATCCCGAGAGTCACTCCACGGCCCGCGACATTCGCGGGCCGTTTTTGTTAATGCGAAGATTCAAACTTCTGGGTGCGCTTGTTCGCCCTCGGTCGGGCGAAAAGTCCGCGGCCGGTCTATGGAGTTGATCCTTGCTTTCCGGTGGCTTGCTCGCGGAGCCTCGCGGCGCCACCGGCAGCGCATGTGCGCACTGCGTGCGAAACGCGACGATGACAAGGTTCGGTCACGCGCTTGCGCGAGCCGCGTCTTCGTTGCCGAGCGCGAAGGCCTTGATCATCCAATGCACGGCTGCTGAGAAGACGCCGAGCATGAGCGCGCCGCCGGCGAGCACGATCGCGACCTTCGCGGCTCCGGGCATGTCGATCCACAGTGACGTATTGGAGAGGCCGACGCTGGCGACGACCAGGCCGCCGAAGATCGCGGTGAGGACGGCGCCGATCGAGAGCGCTCGGAGCGAGGGGCGACCGCCGCGCACGATGAGCACGGCGCCGGCGCCCGCGGCGAGGATCGCGGCACCGAGTTCGCGAGCCAGGAACCAGTTGCGCAGGTTGAAGCCGGCGACGGTCTTGCCGGTGCCGACGTAACCCAGGAGCGTGCCGGCGCCGATGCACACGCTGACGCAGGCGAGCGTCATGGCGGTGGTGCCGCGGAACCGACCAGTGGCAAGCAGCACGCCGAACACGCCGGCGGTGACGACGACGATTTCGAACATCAAGAGGAACCACGCGGGCTTGGCCTGTGCGAGCGCCAGCCCGCCGGTGGCCAGCGCGCTGATCGTGATGGCCCCGCACACGGCACCAACCACACCCCGAAACCACGCCGCTGAGCTGATGTCCATAGTTTGATCTCAGGATCGAAAACCCGACGCCGGGCTGAAAAGTGTGGAAGCGAAGATCACCCGTACGCCCCAAGCCTATCGGCCGTTCGGGCGCAGGCGTGCAACAACCGTCCGAGAACTCTGCGCCAATCCCGGTCAATCGGCTGGAGTTCGGGTCTCCGACGAGTCGATGAAAACTCTGTCCTCGCGGCCCCGGGCCCCCACTCCGCGCCCACCGTGCGGCGACGGACCGCCGCCTTTCAAGCCTTTCGACCTCAAGCCTCACGTCTCAAGTCCCCGCCTCCCGTCCACAAGGAACTCACCATGAGCGGCATTACCTCCGGCGTCGGCGTCTTCAGTGGCGTCAACCGCGACGAGATCATCGGCCAGCTTCTGGCCATCGACGCCCGCCCCAAATCCTTCGCGCAGAACCGCATCAAGCAGCTTCAAGGCCTGCAGGCGGCGTACTTAGACGTGAACACCAAGGTGTCCGGTTTGCGTAGCGCGGCTCAGGCGTTCAACATCAACAACATCTTTCGCGCCGCGACCGCAACCAGCAGCAACGCCGATGCGCTCACCGCCACCGCGACCACCGGCGCCGCGTCCGGCGTCTATTCGTTTATTGTCGACCGTCTCGTCTCCACACAGCAGTCGCTCTCCAACGGCTACGCCAACTCGACGTCCGACGGCATCGGCCTGACCAACATCACTGTCGAATCCACGCTTGCTCGACTGGACCGCGACACCGCCCTCAGCGAGCTCAACGGCGGCGCGGGCATTGAGCGCGGGCGCATCCAGATCACCGACTCTTCGGGCACGCAGACCACGCTCGATCTCTCGCGCGTCGGCTCCATCAACGACGTGCTCGAAGTCTTCAACAGCAACACCACGATCAAGGTCACCGCACGCGTTGATGGCGACCGTCTGGTGATCTCTGATCGCGCCTCAGGTGCCGGCACGCTCACCATCACCAACGCCACCGGCTCAAACACCGCGACGAGCCTCGGCATCGCCGGCACCGCGACCGCCGGCACCGTGACTGGTCAGCGCATCAACACCGTCGGCGGCCTTACGGCGCTCTCGTCGCTCAACGGCGGGCTCGGCGTGTCGATCAGCAACACCGCCTCGCTCAGCGCCACGCCGGACTTCCGCATCACCACCCGCGCGGGCAATGCGTACGACATCGACATCGGCGATACGTATGTCAGCGGGCCCAATGGTGCGCTGGTGAAGAGCAAGTCCGCCGTGACGGACTTGGCGGGCGTGGTGCAGCGGATCAACGAGCAATCGGGGGGCGACATCACCGCCTCGATCGACACCACGACCAACAGCCTCAAGCTCGTGGACAACACCGTGCCGGACTCCGGCGGTTCGCTCGCGGTCACCGAGCTCAACAGCGGCACCACGGCGTCTGACCTGGGCATCCTGGGCACCAGCGGAACGGACACGCTCGCCGGGCGCCGCCTCATCGCCGGTTTGAACTCCACGCTCGCACGCAATCTGCGCGGCGGGCAGGGCGTGGTCGGAAACGGCAATCTCGCGGTGCGCGTCGCGGATGGCACGACGGTGAACTTCACGATCACCAACTCGCAATCGGTGCAGGACATTCTCTCGGGCTTCAACACCGCCGCGGCGGGCAAGGCGACGCTCTCGCTGAATCAGAACGGCACGGGGTTCACGCTCACGGACGCTACGACCGGGGCGCCGGCCAACATCTCGGGCGATGGCGCGACCACGTTGGGATTCGCCGCTGGTGATTTCTCCACCGCCTCGGTCAAGTCCGCACGCTCGCAGCTCCGCTACGTCGGCGAGTCCTCGCGCCTGGAGACACTCAACGGCGGCGCGGGCATCGGCGTCGGTCAGTTTGAGATCGTTAACTCCTACGGCGAACGCTCCAACATCAACATCGACACGACGATCCAGACCGTCGGCGACCTGGTCAAACGCATCAACTCGCAGGCCCAGAACATCACCGCCAAGGTCAACGACAACGGCGACGGCATTGTCATCACCGAGAACGCCAAGGCGTCCGGCGCCGGCGGGCAGAAGATCTCCGTTCGCGATACCAGCGGCGGCGTCGCCCGCGCGCTCAACCTTGTCGGCACCGCGGCGGGCGTCGGCGCGCAGAACGTCGTCAACGGCTCGTTCGAACGCTCGATCGCGGTCAATGCCACCGACACGCTCGAGCAGATCAACACCAAGATCAACGAGGCTGGCGTGCTCGTCACGTCCAGCATTTTGAATGACGGCTCCGGCGCGCGGCCGTATCGCCTCTCGCTCACCGCACGCTCCAGCGGCCTCGCCGGCGCGTTCGTCATCGACACCACCGGGACCGACCTGGGCTTCCAGACCGTCGCTGAGGCTCGCAACGCTCGCGTGTTCTACGGCTCAAACGACGCCGCCCGCGGCGTGCTGCTCAGCAGCACCACCAACACCATCACCGGCGCCATCAACCGCGTCTCGGTGGACCTGAAGGCGCCGTCGGCCAACCCCGTCACGGTCACCGTCTCGCGCGACAATGTCGCACTGGAGAAAACCGTCACGGATTTCATCGACTCCTTCAACACACTGGTCACGTCGATCGACAGCCGCAGCACCTACGACCAAGAGGCCAACAAGCGCGGCGTGCTCCTGGGCGATACAGCCGCCCAGTCCCTGCGTTCGGAGCTCTTTGCCACCATCACCGGCGGTGCGCAGGGCGTCACCGGCCGGTTCGGCACGCTGTCGCAGATCGGGATCACGCTGAAGTCTGGCAAGCTGAGTCTTGACGCCGACAAGCTCCGCACGGCGCTGCAGCTTGACGCGACCGCGGTGCAACAGCTTCTGGCGGCCAAGACCGCCGACCCCACGACCACGACGACCACGTCGCAGCAGCCGATTCTGGACGCCAACGGCGTTGCGATCCCCGGCGCGTTCGCCACGGCGCGCCCCAATGCGAGCAGCTTCACCAGCCTCGGCGTCGTCGAACGCGTCGCGGCGCTGGCCGACCGCTACATCCGCTCCGTTGACGGCGTGCTCACGCGATCCAGCAAGACGCTCGACGACCAGATCAAGTTCCAGAACACGCGGATCACGTCGATCGACGCGGGCATCGAGCGCCGACGCGAGATCCTGAATCGCCAGTTCCTGGCGATGGAAGAGGCCATCGGCAAGTTGCAGAGTCAGTCCGGCTCGCTGAGCAGCATTCGGGCGATCTCCTGATTTGAGCCTTTGAATGGGCGTGTTGCCAGGGGTTCCCAGAAGGTTTTGTGCGACGCACACTGAATACGCCGCGGGCACCGCCCGATGATTTGTTTCTCATGGCCAGCGAACAGACCCAAGCCGACGCGTACCTCACGACCAAAGTCCTCACCGCGAGCCCGGCCGAGCTTCGGCTGATGCTGCTGGATGGGGCGGTGAAGTTTTGCCGTCAAGGGCGCGAGGGGCTGAGCGTCAAGAACTTTGAAGTGTGCTTCAACGGCTTCTCGCGCACCCGCGCGATCCTGGTTGAGCTGGTCAGCTCGATCAAGCCCGAGCCGAATCCCGAGCTTCATGAGCGGCTGTGCTCGCTCTACATGTACATGATCTCGCGCCTGCTGCAGGCGAGCCACGAGAAGAGCCTGGAGAAGGCCGACGAGGTCATCAAGCTGCTGGAGTACGAGCGTGAGACGTGGGTGATGACGATGAAGAAAGCCGCGAGCGAGCTTCGCGGCTCGGGTGCGAATGGATCAAACGCTGGCGCGCTCACGCCCGCTCGGGCCCCAGCGGCGGCGATGGCCGGCGCGGGCGACGGCACGAGCTCGGTGAGCTTTGAGGGGTGAGTGTTCTGGGTACCCCCTCTCTCCGAGAGGGGTGAACTCGGCTGCGTCGTGAACAGCACTACTGCTCAGAGATCCGCTCTATTGCCGGTCGATCGACAAGCTCATGCGACGATCGCTCACCTCGCGCGCGGAGTTTCGGTGGAACTTATCCGCGCCAGGGGCGTGAGCGCAGACCCCTCTCGGAGAGAGGGGGTACCCAAAGGCACGAAACTCAACACAAGTCCGTCTTACTCCACGCCCATCATCGCCGCGACCACGGGCGATGGTGAGAGCATTTGCGCTGCGAGGTTGTCGAAGGCCGCGCTGAACTGGACGTTGCGATCGACCTGGACCTCGGCCTGGCGCACGAGCTCGATCATGAGTACGGCGCGCGACATCGTCGCGCGATCTGGTGCGCGGCGGAGTTGGCCGCGGGCGCGTTCGCCCAGCAGCGAAAGCATGCGGTCGGTCCAGAAGCGGTTGGCGATGGCCTTGCTGGCGTCGGGGTTGTCTGAGACGGCCTCGGCGGCGCGTTCTTCGACGAGCTTGGTCATCGCGGCACCGAGCTTGCCGGCGACGCTGGCACCTTGGCCGCGATCGATCGCCTGAAGCAGCGGCTCGAGGGCGGTGTGCCAGGCGTAGAGCCCGTGCTTGAGCGCGAGCATGGCGCTGCCGGGCGAGCCGCCAGCGAAACGCAAGAGCCAGGGCGATTGCTCCGGGTCCAGCGCGATGCCGCTGGTGTGCATCCATTCCTGCATCTCGCGTTCGCCCAGCGCGCCGAACGCAACGCGCTGGCAGCGCGACCGCACCGTCGGCAGGAGCCCCGCCTCATCGCTCGTCACGAGGATGATCACCGTTCCGGGCGAGGGCTCCTCGAGCGTTTTGAGCACCTGGTTCTGCGTTGCGACGTCCATCAGCTCCGCTTCGTCGATGATGAAGACCTTGCTGCGCAGGCCCTGCGGCAGGTGACTCATTGAGCGTGTTCGCACCGCTGGTTCGAGGAGAAACTCCTCGATCACCGCCTTGGCGATCGTCGTCTGCTTGCTGTCGCGCACCGTCTTCTCGCGGCTGAGGGCGGCGAGCTCCTTGCACACCACATGGACGTCGCCATGCCGCCCGCCGGCGATCAGGGCCGCGATCTCGTCGCATTGCTCGGCGGAGATCGTCGGCGCGACGGCGGCACCGGCTGCGCCCGTCGCGGTCGCGCTTGCGTCGGTGCGCGTCAGCAACTCCAGGGCGAACGCCCGCGCGGCGGTGAACTTTCCGACGCCGCGGGGCCCGGAGAAAATCCACGCGTGATGCACACGACCTGTGTCCATCGCCGAGCGCAAGACGGCGACTGCCTGGCGCTGGCCGATGATCTCGGCGAGGCGTTTGAGCGGCGGGACTTCCACGCCAGCGGTGCCGCTTCCGCTTGCTGCGCTCGCGGCGGTCGCACCGCTCACCGCCCCGCTCTTGCGACCCTTCGGCGCGGCACTTGCCGGGGCTGGCGCGGTTGCGCCGCCGCCGAGCAGACCACCGTCGTCCGGCGCGCCGGCGGCCTTCGTTGACTTCGAACTTCGGGGACTTTTCGCCATTGCGCAAGCATACCCACGCACACGCGAAGCCTGGCAAAGCCGTAAGCTGCGCACCCACCGAGTTCCGCTGCCCCCCGATCCCTTGATCCCCTGATCGCTCAATCCCATCCTCCCCATGCCCACCCGCATCGCGAAAACTGCTCTCATCCTCGCCGCGCTGTTTGCGCTTTCGCCTTGGTGTACGCCGCCGCTGGCGCTGGCGATTGGGATGGTGCTGGGGTTGCTCGGGCTCAGCGCGTGGCCGGCGCAGACGAAGATTCTCAGTCGATACCTGATTCAATCGAGCATCGTGCTGCTCGGATTCTGGATCAGCCTTGCGGATGTCGCCCGCGCGGGGCTTGCGGGATTGGCGCTCTCGACTGGCGCGATTGTTGTTGTGCTGCTGCTCTCGGAGCTGCTCACGCGTTTGCTCAAGACCGAGCGCCAGGTGGGCACGCTGCTCTCGGCGGGCACCGCGATCTGCGGCGGCAGCGCGATCGCCGCGACCGGCCAGGTTATCCGGGCGACGCCCGGCAACATGGCGATCGCCACGGCGATCGTGTTCATTCTGAACGCCGTGGGCGTCTATACGTACCCGCTCATCGGGCACGCGCTGGGTCTCAGCGATCACCAGTTCGGCGCGTGGGCCGCGGTGGGGATTCATGATCTGGCGGGCGTCGTTGCTGCGAGCGCCGGCTACGACGGTCGCGATATCGCGCAGCAGGACGCAACGGTCATCAAGCTCACGCGCGTGCTGTGGATCGTGCCGGTCGCACTCGCGCTGGCGTGGCGCTACCGCCGCACCAATCCCACGCCCGACGGCGCGAAGACGAAATCGCCGTTCCCGTGGTTCATCGTGTTTTTCATCGGCGCGTGCCTGTTGCGGGCGCTGGCCGACCGCACGCTGCGTGATCCGGCGCCGATCGCGGACATCGCCGCGGCCCTCAAGGCCATCGCCAGCGCGTTCCTCTCGGTCGCGCTGCTGCTCATCGGCGCCGGGCTCACGCGTCAGACGCTGAAGTCCGTCGGCTGGCGCCCCGCGGCCCACGCCGTGATCCTCTGGCTCAGCGTCAGTGCGCTGGCGCTGGTTGCGATTCGCACATTCATTGTGTGAGATGGCGGGCTCGCTCGTGAAATGAACACGCCGCGAGTGAGTCGCGGCGTGTCGAGAGCTGTCAGTTTTCAGTGGTCAGTTATCCGCAATCGCGCGAACGCGGTGGATTGAGGCAGCACTGTCAATACGCTGCCACGGGGCTTAGCGGCCGTGGCTGCGTGCGTTGCGTTCGTTCTGGTCGCCGATCACCGCGCCGCCGACGCCGCCGGCCACGGCCCCGATCGCGGCGCCCTTGCCAGCGGATCCCGTGAGTGAGCCGATCGCGAGGCCGCCCAGCGCGCCGAGCGCCGCGCCGGAGAGCGCACCCTCACCCGCGTTGTTGCAGCCGCCAAGGAGCAGCGTCCCGCTCAGCGCAACACCCGAGAGCACGCGGCCCACACGCTGCACCAGTCCCGTCGTCATCGTGTTCTTCTTCGTCATCGAGTTCATTGCATGTCCCCTCAAAGCCGCCCGTCACGCGGGCGTGTTGGATCGACCGTTCGCATCGACGCGAGAGCCTCTCACACAAGCAAGCTTCCGCGGCGTGCAGTCTACATCTGTCTTCGGCTCAAGCCGTCGACGGTTTCACGTCCAATACCCAAACAAATCACCGAACGCGGGCCGGCTTATCGCCAAGACCGTCAGCCTGCTCGTCGGATACGCCTTTGGAAACAACCGTGTTTTCCCTGCACCCCTCCGGGGTGAGACGTGCCATCGCCGTTTTCCGGAGGTTCCGCTCGAAGACTCGCTTCACCTCCGGGCGACATTCCGCCAGCCCTCCGGGATGGATGCGTGGACTCAAATAGAGCTCATTCAACCTTTCGCGTAGCCGGGATTTGAAGTTTGCCATGTAGCCATGCAGCCATGCAGCCATGTGCGATGTGGCGTGTGGCCCTGTGTTCCGTCAGTTCCACGAGCAACCTTTGGGTGCGTCGCCGTCGCGTTGTGAGCCTGCGCGTTTCAGCAGCCGCATGAGGTCCATGAGTTCAGCGCGGATCAACGCCGCGCGTTTGGCGACGTCGCCCTCGGCGAGCAACTGATACCGCACCTCTTGGTCGTTCAGCAGCGACACGGTCACCAGTTCGAGGATCGCCGAGGTCGGCATCTCCGGGTCGACCAAGCATTTGACCACGGCCTTCGCGTCGGCCATGTCGCGCAGCACCGTTGAATCCAGCAGACGCGACAGCTCCATCCGCGGCCCCACCAGCGCGTTCTCATCCACCGGCGCCAGACCGATCGGCTCCAGCATCGCCGAGCGATACAGCACGCCCGGCCCCGCCTCGACCTCCGTCACAATCCTCGCGCGGCAGACGCCGTGGAGCGCTACCGCGAACTGCCCGTCCAGCAACTTGTGATGCTGCACGATCTGCCCGACGCACACCGCCTCGCGCAGGGCCGGGCGCTCACCAACATCGTCGGGGATCGACTCCTGCTCCAGCCCGCTGTCGCCCATCTCGCGACGCACACGCTCGCCCGGCGCCACGACCGCCATTGCGATCTGCCCCGCGCCGTCCAGCGCATCTTCCACCATCTGCCGATAGCGCGGCTCAAACACATGCAGCGGCAACACCGCGTGCGGCATCAGCGTCACTTGGCTCAGTGGAAACAGCGGCATCGGACGCCCAAAGTTCACGCGGATGTGCATTTCTTCGGCCATGGTTGGAGTCTACTCCCGGGTGATAAGTCTGCAAGAACCGTCGGCAATCGGCAATCGTGAAGACGTTTCGATGCTCTGTTTTACCTCACGTCTCACGCCTCACGCCTTCGACCTCGCCGCGAGCGCCGACTCTTCTATACGTTCGGGGACCTGCATGAGATCGGTTTCGATCACGCCGTCGCGGAGGCGGACGACGCGCTGGCACAGCTTCGCGACGTCCGGGTCGTGGGTCACCATGATGATCGACTTGCCCTCGTCGTGCAGCCTTCCGAAGAGCCCGAGCACCGCGCGCCCGGTTGCGGAGTCCAGGTTGCCGGTCGGCTCGTCGGCCATGAGCACGACGGGGTTCGTCACCAGCGCCCGCGCGATCGCGGAGCGCTGCTGCTGCCCGCCGGAGAGTTCGCTCGGGCGATGGCCCGTGCGATCACCCAGCCCCACCAGCGTCAGCATTTCCATCGCGCGCCGGTGCCGTTCCGCGGGCGGCACGCCCTGATAGAACAGCGGCACCTCGACGTTCTCGCGGATCGTCAGCTCGGGGATCAGGTTGAACGCCTGAAAGATGAAACCGATCTTGCGCCCGCGGAACGCCGAGACGTCCTCGTCAGACATCTTTGAGGTCTCTTGGCCGTCAAGAAAATACTGCCCGCTTGTCGGACGATCCAAGCACCCGAGGATGTTCATCATCGTGCTCTTGCCCGAGCCCGACGAGCCCATGATCGCCACGTACTGCCCGCGCGGCACCGCGATGCTCACACCCCGCAGCGCTTCCACCAGCACGCTGCCGTCGGGTTTGTAGTACGTGCGGCGCACCTCGCGCAACTCGACCACCGGGTGAATCTCCGCCGCGATCGTGCCCGCGCTTGACAACATTCGCGATTCCTCTGGGCGTACGCCTCACTCGGTCATCGACTGGTCGGACTCAAGCTGCAACGTCGCCAGCGCCGTGAGCGGGTCCTGCGTCACGCGGAACACCCGGTCCAGCCCCGTGAGCGTGAACACCGACCACACCTGGTCGTTGAGCGAACAGAGGATGAGCATGCGGCCGATGTCGGCGCACTTCTTGCGAAGACGGAGCGTCTGGGCCAGGTGCGAGGAGGAGACGTAGGACACGCCGCTGAAGTTGAGCACGACGTGCTTCTTCACCTGGCCGGGCCCGCTGCCCAGGCGGTCGTACGCCGCGCCGAGTTCTTCAGACAACGCGGGCTCATCGCCCAACTCGCACACAATGATCTGATCGGACCAGTCCGTAGGCATATGGGGAGTGTAGTGGGAAAGCCATCAGCTTTCAGCCGTGCGCCCGAAGCCAGCATCCGCAGCCGAGCATCGATCCGTGATCCCTGTCTCGATGTGCCCTGTAGCCATGTGCGATGTGCGATGTGCGATGTGCCATGTGCCATGTGCCATGTTTCGCGTTAGCGAACTTCCCGCGGGCACTGGGCCGCGGCTTTGAGCAGCGCGGTGAGTTCTGCCTCGGGCAACTGCCCTTCGATGCCCAGGTCCTCGTACGCCCGCAGGCGCGACGCGGCTTCGATTCCCTCGTACGCCGTGTCGGTGTCGATGATCGAGCGCCCGAGGATGCTCACGAGCATGGCCTGGGTGTACGTCGGCTTCGTTGCTGCGGTTGATTTCGTGCCGTATTGGTTCAGGTTGGACGCGAAAATCCCCGCCGCGGAGACGGGCAGGAAGTCTTCGTAGCGCAGCCCCTCGATCCGCACATAGCCGAGCTTTGCCAGCTCCAGCATGTCGGTGGTCTTGATCGAGCCGCGGGCCCGGATGCCCTCTGCGGTGGCGCTGTACTTCGCGCGGACCAGGCCCTGCTGGACCAGCGCCTCGAGGGTCTTGGGGAACGGGGCGAACGGCGCGCTGTAGAGCTTTTCGTACGCGTCAAAGTCGCGCTTGGGCAGGGTCGCGTCCTTTTCGCGGGCCGCGTCAGCGATGGCCAGGCACTTGTCATACAACGCGCGGCCGCTGGGGGTCGTCGCATAAAACCGCTGCTCGATCTCGCCGAAACGAGCCGTGTGCGTCGTCTCCACCGTCGCGCCGTCGGGATTCGTGAACGTCACCGGCTCGGTCAGCGCCTTGTACGCGTCCTGACGCAGCAGAACCGGGGTGTCTTCGCTGGGGCCTTCGGTGAAGTCCTTGAAGCCCGCGTGCTTGAGCGTGTTCAGGCGGACATCGCCCTGGCCCAGGCGCGCGATCAACTGATCGACCATCGCGTTGAGATCGCTGTCGCTGAGCGTGCCCGCGCCGTACGACGCGATTTCTTCCGGCGAGAGATGACGGAAGCTCAGGCGGACGTAGTGCTTGTCGGCGAAGGTGCGCAAGCGCGCGATGGCACGCGTGGCCCGCATGCGGAAGTGGGCCTCGTCCATCTCGCTGAGGCAGAACTTCATGGCGCTGGTGTACAGGTCCATGCAGAACGTGTTGGGCGTCAGGTGGTTGAGGTGATGGCTTTCAAAGCAGGCGATGTCCGCCGCGATCTTGAAGCCGGCGTCGCAGAGTTCCTTGTACAGCGCGTGGTCGCGAGCCTTGCCGGTCCACTTGAAGATCCGACCGGTGCCCTCGGCGATCAGGCGGTCCGCATCGGCCCAGTCCAGCCCGCCCTGGCGCTCGCCCTTCTCGATGAGCTCGCGGGCCAGATCGCTGAAGACCTGACGCTGGCCGACCAGCGCCTCGATGCGGGCCTTGGTCTCAGGCGCGAAGTAGTCGGTCATCAGCACCGAGCTGAACACGCGGTGCTCGGGGTTGACGCTGGAGCGGAAGGCCGTCGCGATGATCGGCTGGCTCTTGCTGCCGACGTTGGTCATGTCGTAGAAGTTGTGCGGCTCCATCGCGAACTGGGCGAAGAAGCGTCCGATCCAGCGATACTCGTCGGGCCGGCCGATGCGGATGGCGCCGTGGCGCTCGCCGCTGGTGCGGTCGATCTGCTCGGGCGTGACGTCAAAGCCGACGTGGAGCTTCCTGATCACGTCGCAGACGAGCGTGTTGCAAATGCGGTTGATGACCAGCGCGCGGTCGTACATCGGAACCTCGCGTGCGAACATCGCCGAGAGCTCGCCGAAGAGGCGGTGCTGCATCTGGACTTTGTCCGCAAGCGCACCGGCCGCGACGTTGCCGACTGACGACTTGACCGACGGCGAGATCGTTGACATGGGGAGCTCCGGGGGAGGCGTGAGGCTTAAGACGTGAGGCTTGAGGAGGGAAGCGGAAGCGCACCGTCACGTTCATCGTATCGTCACCCCGCCGCCACTGCCCTAAGGGTATCAGACACCAGACCAATCTCGCACCGAATTCGGCACATCACCCTGCCCTTATCGGGTGAAATGCGACCCACGCCAAACACTCTTCTCAAACACTGACCGACGATCCGTCTCAAGTTCTACGTCTCAAGTTGCTCTGCTGACATCGTCGCAATGCCAGCCGTGATCTTCCTTCACCCCACCGGGGTTCAATCGTTCGCACCCGTTCTTTCCACGGGTTACGCTCGAAGACTCGCTCCACGCGTGGCTCCATTCCGGCAGCCCTCCGGGCTGCAAGGCAGGAACTCAGCAGAGCAGTCTCAATTCTCACGTCCCAAGTTTTCACTCGCGTCTCGCGTCTCGCGACTTAGCCTTTCACGCTCCCCGCGAACATCTGCGGCTTCAGGAATCGCTGCGCTGCTACGAACGCCGCGACGATCGGGATCAGCGTCAGCACCGCCGCGGCGTAGGGCAGACGCGGATTGTCCGCGAACTGACCAAGCAACTGGTTCACCGCCACCGGCAGCGTGTACTTCTCGCTGCTCTGCAGCACGATCAGCGGCCACAACAACTCGCTCCACGCCCCGATCATGCTGAACAGCGCCAGCGTCGCCAGTGTCGGCGCCGCCAAGGGCAGCATCACATGCCACCAGATCTGCAGCGACCCAGCACCGTCAATCCGCGCCGCCTCCTCAAGGCTCATCGGAATCTGCTCGAACGCCTGCTTGCAGAGATAGATCCCAAACGCGCTCACGCTGAACGGGATCACGACCGCGATGAGCGTGTCAACTAAACCCATCTGCACAATGGTCCGGAACATCGGCACGACGATGACCTGCTCGGGGATCATCATCGTTGCGAGAATGATGACGAAGAGCGTGCCGCGCCCGCGGAACTTCATGCGCGCCAGCGGATACGCCGCGAGCGCCGCGAGCATGACGTTCAGCACGCTGCGCACCAGCGTGACGATCACGCTGTTCACCATCGGACCCGCCAGCCCGCCCTTGGTCCACGCATCGACAAAGTTCCGTCCAGTCGGCTCGCTCGGGATCGAGAAGAACGGGCTCTCGGCCGGCTGCAGCGCCACCACGCACAGAAACACGCCCGGCCCCACCGCGAGCCCCGCCAGCAGCCCGGCGCCGACATACATCAACAACGTCAACCAAGTAGGTCGTCGATCCACTTACGCACCCCCCGCGCGTGCATTCCGCGAACTCAGCCGCAGGTTCACCAGCGAGAACGCCAGGATCACCAGGAACAGCGTGATGCCGATCGCGCTGGCCAAGCCGTAGTCGCCGCGTTCAAACGCGGTGTCGTAGAGCAGCGGCACGACAGTCTGGTCCTCGACCGCCGCGCCGCGCACGGTCACGTACAGCTCCTCAAACACCTTCAGCGCGCCGATCGACGAGATCACAAACACGAGCATCACCACCGGCCAGATGCTCGGCAGCACCACATGCCGAAACACGCCCCAGCGCCCCGCGCCATCCAAGCACGCCGCCTCCTTCAGCTCACGCGGCACCGCCAAGAGCGCCGCCAAGAAGATCATCATGTAGAACCCAAACCCCTTCCACAGCGTCACCAGCATCGCGCTCCCGAGCGTCCAAGGCCACTCCGTCAGCCACGGCGCGCCGGGCATCCCCACCATCCGCAACACCGAGTTGATCACCCCGTCACGCTCCGCCAGCGCCGCCTGCCACGCGATCGCGGCGACGATCGTCGGCGTCACGACCGGCAGGAAGAGCACGATGCGCAGCCAGCGCTTTGTGCCGCGGAGACCGGCCTCGACGACCATCGCCGCCCACAAGCTCAGTGCGATGATCAAGGGCGTGACGAGCAGGTACAGAAAACTGTTGAGCAAACACCACCAGAACCGGTCCGAGCTCATCAACCGCCGGTAGTTCTCCAGCCCGACAAACTCCGGCCCTGACGCGCTAAACGGCGTGTAGCGCGTCAGCGAGTAATACGCCACCTGCACCATCGCGAGCACAAAGAACACGCCGAGCACGCACACCGCCGGGGCCAAGTACGCCCAAGGTGTGAGCCAGTGTGTTCCGAGTGTTCGTCGCATGCGAAGTTGTCAGTTGTCAGTTGTCAGTTGTCAGTTGTCAGTTGTCGGCGATCAGGGACGGCAATCGTGGAAACCCGCGTACATGAATCAACGACCCGGTTCAATTTGCTGCTTTGAGCTTTGAGCTTTGAGCTTTGAGCTTTGAGCTTTGAGCTTTGAGCTTTGAGCTTTGAGCTTTGAGCTTTGCTGCTTTGCTGCTTTGTCTTCTGTGCCATGTGGCCCTGTGCTTTCCCGCCGCGGCAGCACACTTTCCCCCGCCCCTCCCCCACTCCCCGCCGCCAAAATCCGCGCCCACTCCGCATCGACCACCTTGAGCGATTCCTCCACCGCCTCGCCGCTGAGCATCGCGCGTTTGATGCGGTCCTCAAACGCGCGGCGCATGTCGGGCCATTCCGCCAGCGACGGCGTAAACGCCACGGCGCTCTTGAGCGACTCCGCCGCGATCGACTGGGCTTGCGCGAGCTTGAGCTCCGGCGCCGTCATCTTCGCGGCGCGATCACCCGTCGGCATCGCAAACAGGTCACTCTCCACCGTCGCCTTCGTGCTGGGCAACACCGGCACGATGCGGCATAGCGCCGCCTGACTCTCGGCTGACGACAGCGCCCACGCGAGCTCCGCCGCGAGCTTGGGCTGTTTGCTTTGCGTGGTGACGCCCAGCACCATCACCGCGATGTGCCCGCGCCCAAGCTCGCCGGTGATCGCCGGGCCCACACGCGTCGCTTCGTAGACCTTTGGCGATTCCTGCCGGATCACGTTCAAAAAGTTGGGCCCGAAGTTGATCACCGCCAGCCGGTTGCGCTTGTACAAATCCGTCAGATGCTGCACGCCCTGCGTCGCCGCCTCACGCGGCAGCATGCCCTCGCGATACAGCTCCACCCACTCACGCACGGCGGCGACCACCACCGGGTCCAGCAAGTTTGACTTCAGCCGCCCCTGCGCATCGACCGTCAGCGGGCGCAAACCGTCAGAGAACAGCATCATCAAGAAGTCGGACTCGTGCCCCAGCGGCACGCTGAACAGGTATGTCCCGTCGTCGCCCACCGCTTTGCGATAGGCCCGCGCCGCCGCGCGCAGGCCCGCCCATGTTCGCGGCAGGCTGGCACTGCTCATCCCCGCCTTGCCGAGCAAGTCCTCATTGGCCAGCACCGCCTGCGTCGTCAGATACCACGGCAGCGCGAGCGTCTGCGTCTGACCCGGCGTTGACTCGCTCGCACCGCCACGGAGGCTCGCATCGCTCGGCGCTCGCATCTCACACAAGCTCAGTGCGCCGGGCAGGTACACCGCACGCGGATCGCCGGGCAGCACGTCACGTAAATCGCGCAGCGCGCCGAGGCCGACGAAGCGCGCGTAGGTCTTGTCCGAGAAGTTCACGACGTCCGGCGCGCGCCCCGCCGCGGCCGCCGCCATCAGCTTGCGATCCACCTCGCGAAACGGCACGTCCACCCACACCACGCGCACGCCCGCGTGCGAACGTTCAAACGCCGCGATCTGCGCTCGCACGTAGTCCTCGAGTTCCGGTCGGCCCTTGAGCGCGAGCGTCCAGAGCTCGATCGAGGCTTCGCGCCCGCCTGAACCACCGGCTTCCCCCGCCGCGAGGCGATCGTTCGCTCGCTCGTCACATCCCGGCGCAATCGCGCACGCGAGCATCACCGCCGCGAACGCGATCCATGCGCGCCACGTTGTCATGCGCTGCAACTCCTGCAAGCGTCGAACGACTCAGGGAGCAGCGACCGCGGTCTTGCCGTTCTTGGGGTTCCACAGCGCCTTGCCAGTCAAGCGATCGGACGTCTGGCCCGTGCCCGTGACAACGTCGATCTGCTTGAATGACTCGGCATGGCCGTCCACGAACACCAGGTGCGTGCTGCCGTCGGCCTTCAAGGTGTCTTTGCTGCGGCCCGGATGGCGATAAAACGGCGTGTAGAACTTGGGGTTGCCGGGCGTGAATCCCACCGCCTCGGGTGCGAGCGTCGTCCAGCTCGTGCCCGGGTTATCGACAACTCCGAACGACCCGCCAAACCGCGCCCAGGGCGTGCCCTGCGGCGCGATCGTCGAGTTGCTGAACCACGCTCGCCGACCGTCATTGGTCCGCGTCTCATTCCAGCCCCATGCCTCGCCCATCAGCACGATCTTGGATCCGCCGTCGGCGGCCGCGTCGAAGAACGAATCGTACTGGTTGCCCGAACCGACCGCGAGCGGCACGCGCGAAAGATCCGTGACCGGCACGGTTGGGTCCGACGCGCCGATCGTTGTCGCCGAACTCGCCCAGTAGTTCATCGAATACGAACGCCCCGCTTCGACGTGGTTCGGGCATTCCATAGCGCCGCCGCCGATGGTGAACTGTCCGCCCACGGCGTCCGCCGGCGTGATGTTGGGGTAATAGCGGCCAATGCGCTCTTCGTCGTACCAGAACGCCCCGTTCACGAGCGGGCCGTTCGGATTGACGTTCATCGGGAACTTGGCCTTGAAGTCATTGCTGTAAAGCACCAGCGCCGTCGCATTCTGCTTCAGATTGCTCAGGCACTTGGTCGCCCGAGCCGCGGCCCGCGCCTGGCCCAGCGCCGGCAGCAAGATGCCCACCAGCAGCGCGATGATCGCGATCACCACCAGCAACTCGATCAGCGTGAACGCCTTCCGAGTTCCTGCCCCGCCAACGCCCCCACAACCGCTGCTCATCTTCATGTGCCTGCTCCCGTGTCTAGCCCACGACGACCAGATATCTGCATTCGGTGGCCCGGCCTCTCCGAGGCCGGTACGTCTTGGTGGCCCGGCCTCTCCGAGGCCGGTGCTGCGACTCACTTCTTCGTCGAACCCCGCACGATCAACTCCGCTTTGAGGAACTCGGTGCCGCGCATCTGCTCGTCCTGTGTCAAAAGATGCAACAGCCCGGTCGCCGCGCGCCGACCCATGGCCTCCAGCGGCTGTCGCAGCGTGGTCAAACCGGGCGAGAGATATTCGCCGCTGGGCGGATCGTCGACGCCGACAATCGCCAGATCGTCCGGAATTCGCAGCCCGAGCTCGCCGGCCATCGCGTAGCAATCCAGCGCGAAGTAGTACCCCGCGCCGAAGACCGCCGTGGGACGCGAGGACGCGGTCAGCATGCTGCGGAGGGTGAGTTTCGCGGCGTCGCTGAGCTTCCATCCGGGGACGCGCATCACCAGTTTTTCGTCCACCGCGAGGCCCGCGCCGGTCATCGCGTCGCGGAAGCCGCGCCAGCGATCGATGTTGTTGCACACCTCAGCCCCGCCGCCGACATACGCGATCCGCGTGTGGCCCAGGCTTGCCAGATGCTCGACGGCCTGAGCCGCGATGTCCGCGTTGTCGGTATCGATCGAATGCACATGGTCGTGCTCGAACGACGCGCCGACAACCATCACCGGCGGGCGACCGGGCAGTTGCCGCTTGCCGCGGCGCACCGTCACCGGCGTGTTGCCGAACCACGGCATGCTGTTGAGCTGCTTGCGCAGCGGGTTCACATAGATAAAGCCGTGGCACTCGCGGCGCCAATCCTCGCCGAAGTGCAGCACGACGAGGTCCGCGCCCATGTCCATCGCGCCACGGCGCACGCCCTCGATCACATGCCCGTGATAGAAGTCCGCCAGTGAAGCCTGCTCATGGAACACGAGGCCGATGCGTGTGCCGCTGGAGGGCTTGGCCCGAGCGACATACTGCTCGTGTACAAACGTGCCGCGACCCTGGCCGCGACGAAGCACGCCGCCGGCGACAAGCTCTTGCAGCGCGCGATGCACAGTCACGAGCGAGACGTCGATCTGGTGCGAGAGCTCTTTGGTGCTGGGCAGTTGATCTCCCGGCGCGAATCCGCCGGAATCGATCGCCTCGCGGATCGCGAGTTTGACCGCCTGGTACAACGGCCGACCGGGCTCGGCGACGACGGGTTTGAACTCGCTGATGTTGCTCATTTGGAAAACCACCCCTGACCGCCAAGTCAGGGGTGGCAAGTCTTTCATAACCTTACCACACCTTTGCCCACTCGTGCAACCCGAATGTGGACAAGGCGAGGGGATTTACCGACGGCGACGGCCCGCCACGAGCCCGCCAAGGCCCAAAAGCGCCATCGCGCCGGGGGTCGGGACGGTGAACGTGAAGGCCTGGATGCCGTTGTTGGAGGCGAGGACGTAGAGCGTCGCGGAGGCCGTGGCGTTGTCGATGGCGCCCCACTGGACGGAGCCGGTGGCGTTGCCGTTGGAGTTGTAGGTCGCGGTGCCCGGAATGGCCGAGAAGCCCGTTGGCGAGCCGGCGAACGTGAAGACGCTCTGCGGGGCAGCGGGGTTGGTCACGTTGTAGATGTACACGCGGCCGTTGTTCGCATCGAGCGTGGCGAGGAAATCCTGGCCATCGATGCGGGCAAAGTCGATGCGTGACTCGCCAGCCGAGGCGAGGCCCGGCTGCTGGATCGTGTTGGCCGTGCTGCCGGAGATCGTGTTGCGCACGAGGTTCGCGGCGGCGGCGGTCGCGCCGGTGATCTTGCCCCAGATCGTGTCACCGTTGCCGGCGAACGTGATGCCCTGCGAGAAGCGGCCCGCGGCGTTGGTGCCCGTGAGCGTGCCCGAGCCCGCCGGCGGCGTGGGGCTCGTCGTGCCGGTGTAGACGCGGCCCGTGGGCGAGGTGTCGCCGGTGATCGTCACGTAGCCCTGAATGCCGGAGAAGCCGGCGACCAGGCGGGTGTTGGCGCCGCTGCCGATGACGTCGAACGAGTCACCCAGGCGGGGGTTGCTGCCGCCGGTGCCGAAGGCGCCGAGCGAGCTGGAGGCGAAGTGCAGCGTCGGCACGGTGGAGGCGCTGTCGTTGGCCCAGGTGTAAACGCGGAAGCCGGGGCCCGAGCGGATGTTGCTGGACATGTTGGTCACGAAGACCTGGCCGCTGTCGGAGATGCCGACTTGGTTGATGGTGAAGTCGCCGCCGGTGATGAGCGCGCCGGGCTGCTGCAGGCCGCGGAGGTCCTGGCCGGTGGTGCCGTCCAGGACGCGGATCTGGGTGGCGCCGGCGGTGATGGCGCCGTTGCGGGTGACGAGAACGAGGTTGCCGGTGGCGCGGTTGTAGGCCAGGCCGCGCTCGGTGTTGGAGCCGGCGCCGTTGAGGCCGAGGTAGTTGCCGCTGCCGTCGAGGGCACCTGCGGAATCACCGGCGACTGCAACGCCCGGGGCGCGCCAGCCGTTGACACCGAAGGTGGAAAGCGGGACCAGCGACTGCGCGGAGGCGGTGCTGGCAAGACCGGCCGAAGCCACAAGAACCAGTGCAAACAACTTCATCTCTCTGCTCCTTTAACGATGTCTGTCCGGGCCTGACTGGCGCGAACCGCTTCGACCGATCGTGCGCCGCGGGCGTTTCCGCTGCGATGCGCGAACTCGGCACGACCGACACAGGCCGTGCTACTTCTATAACTTCACTCACGCTTGACAGAGCGTCAAGCGAAACCGGGCGAAATCCGGCCTGCGGTCTCGGCGACTGGGGTAAACCCTGGGGTGCGTGAAGACCGAGGCGCGCAAGCCAGCTTCCCCAAGCCCCCTAGCCTCCGCGACCATGTCTACACCGACGAACTCCTCGACCCGACCGATGCGTGCCGCGCGCTTGCGGGCGCTGCCGCCGTTTCTGTTTAACGAGATCGACAACCTCAAGCGAGCCGCGATCGCGGCGGGCAAGGACGTGATCAACCTGGGCGTCGGCGACCCGGACCAACCGACGCCGGGGTTTGTGATTGAGGCGATGGATCGCGCGATGCGGCTGCCGTCGAATCATCAGTATCCCGATTGCTGGGGCACCAAGCAGTTGCTCGCGAGTGCCGCGGCGTTCATGCGCAAACGCTTCGGCGTTGAAGTCGATCCGCAGAAGAACATCCTCGTGACGATCGGCGGCAAGGACGGGATCGCGCACCTGCCGCTGGGATTGCTTGATCCGGGCGATGGCGCGATCGTGTTCACGCCGGCGTATCCGGTGTATGCGGGCGCGACGATCCTTGCGGGCGGCATGGTGAACGCAATCGCAACTTCGGGCGCCGGCAAGTGGCTGCCGGACTTTGGCGATGGCGCGATGCGGCGCGAGCTTGAGAGCGCGGCGGCGCGGAGCCGGTTGCTGTGGTTGAACTATCCGGGCAACCCGACGGGGGCCGCGGCGCCGCTGAGTGTGTATCGCGATGCGGTGACGTTCGCGCGGGAGCGCGGGCTGATCGTTGCGAGTGACCTTGCGTACAGCGAGTTGTATCTGGATGGCGACCCGACGAGTGTGCCGTCGATCTGGCAGGCGGGGACGGGCGCGGACATTCGCTCGACGCACGCGATCGAGTTTCATTCGTTGAGCAAGACGTTCAACATGACGGGGTGGCGGGTGGGGTTTGCGGTGGGGCACGAGGAGGTGATCGGCGCGCTGCGGCAGGTGAAGGACAACGTGGACTCGGGCGTGTTTAATGCGATTCAGGCCGCCGCGGCGGCGGCGCTGGATCGGTTTGATGATCCGGAGATTGTCGCGATCCGGTCGCGGTACGCGGAGCGCGCCGAGATGGTGGTCAAGGCACTGCGGGGGATCGGGTGCGAGGCGGAGACGCCGCGGGCGGGGATCTTCGTGTGGGCGCGGTGCCCGCTGGACTCGACGACGGGCAAGCCGATGAACTCGTGGAAGTTCGCGAAGAAGCTGATCGAGGAAGCGGCGGTGGTGACAGTGCCGGGCGCGGGCTTCGGCGAGACGTCCGCCGACTGGTTCCGGGTGAGCTTGACGCGGGAGACGGGGAGGTTGGACGAGGCGATGGGGAGGGTTGGGGGGTTGGGGTTTTGAGGGGAGAGTCGCCGAAGGTCGCGATCGCTGGCTGACTTTCGCCCCGAAGGGGCGAAGGGATGGAGCCACGGTTCGAGCGACGCGGCTTTGAGCGCCGCGGAACCCGTGGAAAGCGTGATGCTTGAACGGTGCCGCCGGTGAGGCTTCGGAGGAGACGGTGTTTCTCCCGGCGGAGTTACAATGTCGACGACCAAGTCTGCATCATCAGTGAGTACGCGGATAGATATGATGTGGCCCATGACAGATCCCACCTTACCCCCCGACGACAGACCGACTCCCAACGAACAACCCTCTAGGAATATGCGCCTCAGGGCCGACGAGTATCTGACCGACCCGTGGTGGATCCGGACCCCCTTTTTCAGCTTTATCGTGGGTCTTGTCGGGGGACTGTTAATGGCTCTCGCGGTCTACTGGCTGATTTATTCTGGCAAGGTGTCGTCAGAGAATCTCGTCAATTACACCGGCGCCGCCCTAGCCCTGCTCTCGGGGGCCCTGGCCAGCTATGTTGCTTCGAGTCCCTCGCGCCGGCTGCAACGACTTCGCGGAGATGGACCGAGTTTCTTGGACATCGATCGCTCGGCTCAGCGGCAAGCCGGCACAACGGAGGAATCGAAGGGAGTGATTGCGGAGATCAGACGGCTAGCATCGGCGGTGTCTGCCGATCGTGCAGACGTGGAGGATCTCATCGAGCGAGTGAAGGCGCAAGCAGATGCCGCCGCAACAGTTGCACCACCAGATTCCTTTCACGCTCAGATGTTCGTGAATGTCCGTGTTCTGGAAGAGAAAGCCAAGCTTGCGGACGAGAAGGCTTCTGTTCTACTGGATCGTGGCGTCGCCTATTCCAGATTTGGCATTGGCTTCTTCATTGTCGCGATCGTCACGTGGCAGGCCCTTGCTTGGTGGCGGGGCTTTGAGACCCAACTGATCTTCGGTATAGCGTCGAGCACGGTTCTGTTCGTCTTTCTGCAGTTCCTCAGCTCTTGGTTTCTGAAGCAGTACCGTCACTTTATCGAGGTGTCAACATACCTGATTGAGATCAAATCAGTGTTTGATCGATACACGTTACTCTACATGCTTATTCGCGAATCGAGCGGCAAGGAACAGCCCGACTTGGCACCGATGAGCGCGTTGGTGAGTGCGCTCAAGGAAGAGATGAAATGGCCACGCGCTCGGCCGGGATTCACGGACGACGTCTATTACGCGAAAGATGCGATCGGCTCTACAGAAGAGATCGTCAAGATTGTCCGGTTGGGCAGCGACGCACGAGACCCTGCTAAGCCCAAGTGAACCCGTCGCCTTAGTCCGGCCTCTGCGGGGCGAGAATGTCGCCGGTTATCGCAGCGGAGCCGATGCTGCCCGCCCGCTCTCGCCTTTGCTGTCCGCAGCCTTCGCCATCCAGCGCAGCGGCGCGGCCGCGCCGCTGAGTCATCCTCCGCCCTCCGGGGCGGGCCGTGATGTACGTCACGTCTCCACGGGTTTCGCGACGCTCAGAGCCGCGTCGCTTCACCCGTGGCTACAGCCCTGCGCCCCTCCGGGGCGAATCTCTGACGCGCTGGGGCGGAGACGTGTTGGGCCGTGCATGAGGCCGCTTAGTCGATGACGTACTTCTCGTCGAACTCCACGCCGTGGGCGCGGAGGATCCGCAGGAGTTCGGATTTGTAGTCTTCTTTCTTGTGATGCTCGGCCTGACCAGCGATGTACTTCTTCACAGCTTCTTCCTGCGACTTGCTGACGGTGAAGACCGAGTAGCCCTCCTGCCACGCGAACGCGGCAAGGTTCGGGTAGGTGTCGTGAAACCACTTTGACGAGCGGGCTTTGACCGTGCGCATCAGGTCCGACACCGAGCCGTCAGGCCGCCACCGCACGTACATGTGGACGTGGTCTTCCACGCCGCCGATGTCGTAGAGCACGCCCTTCTCGGCCCGGACGATGCCGCCGATGTAGGAATAGAGACGTTCCCGCACGTCGACGGTGATCCACGGCGTGCGATCCCGCGTGGAGAACACGATGTGGAGCAGGAGCTGGGAGTAGGTGCCGGGCATCGGCAATCCTTCGCCCCGTCGGGGCGAAGAGCGGGGAAGGGGGGACGTGTTCCACGGGTTGCGCTCCGCCCGCGAAGACGCGGGCTGCGCTCCACCCGTGGCTACAGACCGTCGCCCCGTTGGGGCGAGAGGCCTTCGGCCCCGATCAGGCCGGAGAGTTGGCCCCTGAGCTTGCGCTCAGAGCTCCCTTGATGGCGCGAGCAGGCGCTCGGCCAGGCGGTGGGCGAAGGCCAGTGCCGTGAAGGTCACGTTCGCGTTGCTGTTGGTGCGGAAGGTGCCGGCGCCGCCGATGTAGAGGTTGGCGGTGTTGAAGACGCGGAGGTCTTTGTTGACGACGCCGTCGGCGGGGGAATCGCCCATGACGGTGCCGCCGGTTTGGTGGATGGTGTCGTGGAGGGTGTTGAGGAACTGGGGGTCTTGGTTGGCGAGGCCGGGGTAGAGGTCGAGTTTGGCGAGGCCGGCTTGGCGGAGCGCGGCATCCACTTGCTCGGCGAAGGTTTTGAGGGAGGGGAGCTCAGTGCCGTCGAGTTGCCAGTTCAAGACGACGCGCGGCAGGTTGAAGCGGTCGCGCTTGGTCGGGTCGATGGTGATGCGGCTCTTGGGCGTCACCTGCTGCTCGGCCTGGACCGAGAGCAGCACGCGCGAGGTGCTGGGCACGAAGACGCGATGGTCCACCATGTAGCGCCACATCAGCGGCGGGAGGTATCGCGCGCCGGCCCAGGCGCTCTTGAGGAAATCGCCGAGGCCGGAGACTTTGCGCCCGAAGACGGCGGCGCGGAGGAACTGCTTGAGATAGACCAGGTGCTCGCTCGCGGCGGACTCAAACGCGCAGATGCCCTGGATGTTCAGCACCTGCTGGCGGTTCTGCGCATCGTTGGTCCAGCGAATTTTGGGCTGGTACTTCTGGCCGGCGTGGACGATGGTGCAGAAGGTGTTGAAGAAGGCTTTGGTGTTTTGCGGAACGATCGTGGCGATCGGGCCGCCGAGGTGATCTTGGAACCACGCGCCGAGCATGGGGTTGGTGCGCCAGGGGCAGGGACGGGATTCGTCCGCGGCGTCGCTGAGCAGGAGGCGGGCGTTCTCGATGGTGCCGGCGGCGAGGACGAAGGTGTCGCCGTGGATCTCGTGGGTCTGGTTGCGGTCGTCCATGACGCGTGCGGCGCGGACGCGGTCGCCCCGTTCTCCCCCCACGACCGCCCCCCCGCTCTCACAGGTGAAGCCGACGCAGGTGGTGCCGATGAGGACTTGGACGTTGGGGTCGGTGTCAATCTGCTTGGCGAAGACCTCGGCGAAGTTGGGGATGCGCATCCAGCGGGTGAGGAAGACTTCGAGGTCGGAGCCGAGGTTGGGGGGCGTGGAGGAGACGCCGCGCCAGACGAAGGCGTCGTTGGTGGTCTGGGCGTCGATGCCGAGGTGGGCGTAGGCCTTGGCGTAGAAGGGTTTGATCTCGGCGTGGGAGACGGGCCATTTGGAGTTGGCGAGCCAGGGGCGGCCGTCGAAGTCGACGGGCTGGAACTCGACGAGCTGGCCGCCCCAGAGGTTGGTGGTGCCGCCGAGGGCGCGGCCGCGGCCGATTTTGATGCCGGAGTGGTCGCGGCCGACGGAGTCGAAGGAGGCGGCGTCAAAGGTGCCCAGGTGCGGCTGGCCGGCCTCGATGACGACGACGTCGCGACCGGCTTTGGCCAGCACGCTGGCGAGATAGAGGCCGACGGCGCCGGAGCCGACGATGACGGTGCGTGGCGAGGCGGCGAAGGCGGGTTTCAGTTTGTCGACGCTGGGCACTCGCATGACGGGACGCCTTTGTGCGGGGAGTCGCCCGAAGGGTTGGAGCGAAGCGGGACGAGGGCTTTGGCGGCGCGGAAGCGCGGGGGAAAGGAAGGCGGAGACGGTGGCCGGGGACGCGCGGCGAGGAGGGTATTCTTCGGTCGATGGCGCATCCAACTGCGCGCCGGGTGGAACAGATCACTGAGGATTCACGTGAGCACCGTGCCGATATCTGCGGACAGTCTTTCGTCGGCGAACGCCGCGGGCGCGGCGCGGCGGATCCGCGTGATGTCGTCGCTGGTGGCAAGCCAGATCGCGGCGGGTGAGGTGGTGGAGCGGCCGGCGTCGGTGGTGAAGGAGCTGGTGGAGAACGCAATCGACGCCGGGGCGACGCGCGTGGTGGTGGAGCTTGAGCAGGGCGGGATCGAGCTGGTGCGCGTGACCGATGACGGCGCGGGGATTCCGGAGGCGGACCTGGCGCTGGCGCTGGCGCCGCACGCGACGAGCAAGATTGTCGCGACGGAGGATCTGGATCAGATCGCGACGCTGGGGTTTCGGGGCGAGGCGCTGGCGTCGATCACGAGCGTGTCGCGGATTTCCTTGCGGAGCCGGACGCGCGAGCAAGCCGCGGCGTTTGAGATCGTGGGCGAGGGTGATCGGCTGGCGGCGGCGAAGCCTTGCGCGGGGCCGGTGGGGACGTCGATCAGCGTGCGGAACTTGTTCTTCAACACGCCGGCGCGGCGGAAGTTCCTGCGCACGCCGAGCACGGAGCAGGGGCGCTGCGCAGAGGTGGTGCGGCAACTGGCGATGAGCCACCCGGGGATCGGGTTCCAGTTGAGCAGCGAGTCGCGTTCGACGCTGGATGTGCCGCCGGGGCAGACGCCGACGGCGCGGTGCTTGGAGATTCTCGGGACGGAGCTGGCCAGTGAGTTGATCGAGACGGCGGTGGAGCCGGCGATGTCGGGGGGCGCGGGGGCCAGCGGCGTGCTGGCGGGGCGGTCGAATGTGAGTGTGTGGGCGCTGGTGGGTCGGCCGTCGCTGGCGCGGGCGACGGCGGCGGGCCAGTTCGTGTTTGTGAACGGGCGCGCGGTGCGCGATCGCACGTTGCAACACGCGGTGAAAGAGGCGTATCGCGGCTTGATCGAGCCGGGGAGGTATCCGACGTGCGTGGTGATGATCGACCTGCCGGCGACGGCGGTGGATGTGAACGTTCACCCGGCGAAGGCGGAGGTGCGGTTCCGTGATTCGTCGTCTGTACACCAGACGGTGCTGCACACGATTCGGCGGGCACTGCAGAGTGCGGATTTGACGCCGAGTGTTGGCTCGGGCGGTTGGAGCGGCGGTGGTGGTGGCACGGCGGGGTCTGGATCGCGCGCGGGATTTGAGGGGATCGTGGCGGACGCGGGCGCGGGGGCGTCGGGGTTGCTGCCGGTGTCGCCGTTTCAGTCGCCGGCGCGAGTGGTGAATCCGGCGGCGTTTGTGGAGCAGTTCCGGCGGTTGATGCCCAACGGCGGGGGCGGCGGGTTTCAGGGGCGCGTGGAGTTTGATCGTCTGCGTGAGGCGGCGATGGCTGGGCGCGGCGGCGGGGATGGGGCTGACGCGTCGAACGCGATGGCGCGTGAGGGCGCAATTGGCGATGCGATGAGCCCGCGCGGGCACGGCGTGGCCGACGGGAACATTGGCGTAAGCGGCGCGTCGAGCGTGAACGTGGGCGGCGGTGCGGACGGTGGCACTGGCGCCGGGGAGTTGTTGGATGCGTCGCCGAGTTCGCCGGCGCTGCAGATTCACAACTCGTTTCTGGTGACGCAGGATCAGCAGGGGCTGTTGATCATCGATCAGCACGCGCTGCACGAGCGGGTGATGTTTGAGAAGTTGCTGGCGCGGATTCAGGGTGGTGATGGTGCGGCGGGCGGGGCCGGGGCGAGGGGGACACTCGAGAGTCAGCGGATGTTGGTGCCGTCGGTGGTCGAGGCGTCGCCGCGGCAGATTGAGGCGTTGGACGGGCTGCGCCCGTTGCTGACGCGGCTGGGGATCGAGGCGGAGGCGATGGGGCCGACGAGCGTGGCGATCCACGCGTTCTCGAGTTTCCTGTTTGAGCGCAATGTTGAGCCGGGGCCGTTCATGGCGGAGCTGCTCGATCGCGCGATTGAGGAGGGTTGGGACTCGGCGCGGAGCGCGGGCGGAGATGGCGCGGCGGCGGACGTCGCGGCGGGGGCGAGTGCGGGCGAAGCCGCGCGGCTGGCGGAGGAGGCGGCTCTGCACGAAGTGCTGGACATGATGGCGTGCAAGGCCGCGATCAAGGCGGGAGACAAGCTCAGCGACCTGGAGCTCAGCGAGCTGCTGTCGCTGCGCGAGCGCATCGAGCGGGCCAGCAACTGCCCGCACGGACGGCCGACGAGCATTCGGCTTTCGATTCGGGAGTTGGAGAAGCGATTTGGGCGGTCGTGAGGGGGCTTGAGGCTTGAGGCTTGAGGCTTGAGGCTTGAGGCTTGAGGCTTGAGGCTTGAATCGCCGGTAGGCTCTGATCGCGGATGCCCCCCACCACCGGCGCAAGGCAGACCCCGCCCTGATCCGCGCGCCTACGAATCGGGCTCTTTGAAAGGCATTCCATGCGTATCGGCGCCGTCGGCATTGATTCGTCGCACACCCCGGTCTTCACCAACCGCATCAACACCCTGCACAAAGAGGGCAAGACCGCGTGCCAGGTGACGCATTTCTGGGATCCGGGCAATCACCAGTGGCAGCATCCGGACGGCCCCGCGCAGTCGACCAAGGACGTGGCCAAATGGCGGGAGGACACGATCAAGGACGGCGCCAAGCAGGTGGACACGATCGATGATCTGCTGAAGAACGTGGACGCCGTGATGATTTTGAACATCAGCGGGCACCGGCATCTGGAGCTGGCGGTGCCGTCGCTGGCGCGCGGCATGCCCACGTACATCGACAAGCCGCTGACGTGTTCAGTGGATCAGGCCCGAGCGCTGCTGGCGATGAGCCGTCAGTATCGCGCGCGGTGCTACTCCGCGAGTTCGCTGCGCTTCGTGACTGAGATCCCGAAGCTGGACAAAGAGAAGATCGGCAACGTCATCGCCATCGACGCCTTCGGCAACGGCGAGGTCATGGACATGATGCCGGGCCTCTGGCACTACGGCTGCCACAGCATCGAGATGGTCGACGCGATCTTCAAGCACCTTGGCCACGGCGGCGGCGTCAAGCGCGTCAGCGCCATCGCCAGCGGCACCAACACTACCGGCTACCACCTGCTGGACATGGACTACCACGACGGGCGCATCGCGCGCATCCGCTGTGATCGCAACGGGGCCTGGGCCTTCGGCGCCACCGTCCACGGCACCAAGGGCGTCGCCCAGTTCGTTGTCGACTTCGCACCCGTCTACACCCGCCTCGTCGAGGGCATGGTCAAGTTCTTCGAGCAGGGCGTAGCGCCGGTGGACCTGCGCGATATCGTTGAGAATGTGGCCGTGATGCAGTGCGGTAACGAGTCGATCGCTCGCGGCGGCGAGTGGGTTGAGGTGCCGTCGATCGAGTGAGGGGGAAGGGAAAGGGCCGAGGTTTGAGGGCCGAGGGCCGAGGGCAGAGGGCAGAGGGCAGAGGAAAGATGGCACTAGGAACTCTGGGCAATCGCGACTTTCTGCCGACCACTGACCACTGACCACTGGCAGTTCACCATGCTCATGCCCGCCATTGCATTCGACACGGTTGACTGGGCGAGCGTTGAGCCGACGCGGCACGCCGGAGTTTCGGGCGTGGCGCTGTGGCGCACGCGGCACATCGGCCCCGACGACAACCCGATCCGCGTGCGGATGGTCGAGTACTCGCCGGGCTATGTTGCCGACCATTGGTGCCAGAAGGGCCACGTGGTGTTGGTCGTGGCCGGGGAACTCACGACGGTGCTTGCCGACGGACGCACCTTCACGCTCCGGCCCGGGATGTCGTACCACGTCGCGGACAACGGCGAGGCGCACATGTCGCGCAGCGAAGCCGGGGCGACGCTGTTCATTGTGGACTAGCGTCAGCCGTCAGCGCTCAGCATGACTTCGCGAGATACGTGATAGGACATCGCATGGTTGCTCGCGAGCACCGACCTCGAAGCGAGGTCGGTGGCACGGCGGGTTCAGCAGTCAGCTCTCGGCTTCCAGCACAGACTCGGAACTTGCGTCTCGGCACTCGCGACTTCATGCTCAGGGCTGGCGGTTGAAGCCTGACGGCTCTTCCCAGCACTAGGCTTCGTCGTGGCAACACTCTACATCATCGATGGCTACGCCCAGTTCTTCCGCGCGTATCACGCCATTCGCACGCCCATGACCTCGCCGGTGACCAAGGAGCCGACGAACATGTCGTTCGGCTTCATCGGCATGATGCTCAAGCTGTTTCGTGGCGAGGGCAAGGTTGGCGGGCCGCCTTCGCATGTGGTGATGACGATCGACAAGAGCGGCGATCGCGAGGGGTTTCGCAGCGAGATGTACCCGGAGTACAAGGCGAACCGCACGGCCCCGCCGAGTGACTTGTTCCCGCAGATCGAGCGGTGCTTGAAGCTTCTGGCGGACACGGGGATGCCAATTGTCGGGGTCGAGCGTTACGAGGCCGACGACTGCATCGCGACGTTGGTGAGCACGCTGCGCGCGAAGCACGCGGACTTGAACATCCGCATCATCAGCAAGGACAAGGATCTGAAGCAGTTGCTGGATGATGGGCGGAGCGATGCCAGCGGGCCACTGCGCGGCACCGTTGAGCTGTATGACATTCATACCGACGAGATCATCTCCGCCGAGACGCTGAAGCGCGACACGGGGCTGGCGCCGGGGCAGGTGGTGGACATGTTGTCGCTGATGGGTGATACGTCGGACAATGTGCCGGGGGTGGAGGGGATCGGGCCCAAGACGGCGGCGGAGCTGATCGCGGAGCATGTGACGATGGAGAGGGTCGTCGCGGCGGCGCAGATGGGGCTGATCAAGGGCAAGCGCGGCGAACGGATCATGGCGGCCGCGGAGAAGCTGCCGCTGTCGAAGAAGTTGATTGAGTTGCGGCATGATGTGCCGCTGGACGTGACGCTGGAGGAGATGGAGACGAAGCGCGTGCGGCTGGGCGAGTGGCTGCCGGTGCTGCGCGAGCTTGGGTTCAACCGCTATCAGGACGAGGTGAAGCGGCTGCTCGGTGAGCCGGTGGATGGCCCGGCGAGCGGAGTTGCGCGGCTTCCGCCGGTGGCGACCGGCGGCGCCGAGAGCGGCGGCTCACGTGGGTTGGCAGGGGTGGTGCCGGGCGCTGCGGGCGTTGGATCAAGTGCGGCGGGGAGAACAGGCGCGGCGAGCCCGACTGCTGGCGGCGCGACGAAGCCGTCGAAGCGCGCGGCGGCGAGCGGGGCGTCGTTGTTTGATGGGCCGGGGTTGTTTGGGCAGAATGAGCTCGGCGCGGCGAGCGGCGGTTCAGGCGACGGCGTGAGTGATGGCAGCGCGCCGCACGGCGGAAGCGCGGGCGTGAGCGGTGAGGCCGGCGCCATCGGTGAGGCCGGCAGCGCCACACGCGGCGTGTACCGCTGCGTGCGCACGCGCGATGATCTGGATGAGCTTGTGCGCGAGCTGGAACGGGCCAGCGTGTTCGCGTTTGACACCGAGACGACCGGGTTGGAGCCTATGAGCTGCAAGCTGTGCGGGCTGTCGTTTTCGACCAAGGCGGGCATGGGGTGGTACGTGCCGGTCCGCTCTCCGGAGCCGGCGGCGCACCTGGAGGAATCGCATGTGCTCGACGCGCTGCGCCCGCTGCTTGAGGACCCGGCACGGCGCAAGTGCGGGCACAACCTGAAGTTTGACATGCTGGTGCTGGCGTGCGCGGGCGTGCAGGTCGCGGGCATCGGCAGTACCGCGTTTGACACGATGGTCGCGAGCTATCTCATTGACGCGTCGCGCTCGTCGCACTCGATGGATGCGCTGGCGCTCTCGCTTTTGGGGCACACGAACATCTCGATCAAGGATCTCATCGGCAGCGGCGTGAACCAGCGGACGTTTGACACGGTGCCGCTGGGGATGGCGACGCTATACGCGGGCGAGGACGCGGACATCTCGCTGCGGTTGATGGAGACGATGGAGCCGCAGATCGAGGCGATGGGGCTGGCGAGCCTGTTTCGCGATGTGGAGATGCCGCTGGTGGAGGTGCTGGCGACACTGGAGCACAACGGGATCACGGTGGACTCAGGCGAGCTGGACCGCCAGCGGGCGCGGCTGGAAGCGAAGATCGCGACCATCCGCGGCGAGATTGATGAGTCGGCCATGCGCACCGTCGGGCGGGCGTTCAACCCCGACTCGCCCAAGCAGCTCGCGGCCTTGCTCTTCAACAAGCCTGGTGACACGGAGCCGGGGCTCGGGCTCAAGCCAGTGAAGAAGACCAAGACGGGCAACAGCACGGATGTCGAGGTGCTCGAGACGCTGGCGGAGGACGCGAGCGTCAGCAGCCCGATTCCGCGGCTGATCGTGGACTATCGCCAGCTCACCAAGCTCACCGGCACGTACCTCGGCGCGCTGAAGGACGCGATCAACCCCAACACCGGGCGCATCCACGCGAGCTTCAACCAGACGGTCGCGGCGACCGGGCGACTCAGCAGCAGCGATCCGAACCTGCAGAACATCCCGATCCGCACCGAGGTTGGTCGCGAGATCCGGCGGGCGTTTGTCGCCAGTGCCGGGAGCGTGTTGATCTCGGCGGACTATTCGCAGATCGAGTTGCGATTGCTGGCGCATCTGTCGCGCGACCCGGCGTTGATCGAGGCGTTCTTGAGCGGGCAGGACATTCATACGGCGGTGGCGGCGCAGATTAACAAGGTGCCGCTGGAGCAGGTGACCAAGTCGCAGCGCGACGGCGCGAAGATGGTGAACTTCGGCATCGTCTACGGGATCACGGCGTTTGGCCTGGCGCGACGGCTGGGGATTCCGAGTGATGAAGCCGCGGTGATCATCGACGGGTACAAGCGGCGCTTCGCGGGGATCACGACGTTCCTGCAGGAATGCGTCGAGCAGGCGCGGAGCAAGGGGTATGTTGAAACGATGCTGAAGCGGCGCAGGCCGATCCCCGAGATTGAGAGCAACGTGCCGGCGCGCCGATCGTTCGCGGAGCGGACCGCGATCAACAGCGTGGTGCAGGGCTCGGCGGCGGACCTGATCAAGCTCGCGATGGTGGACCTGCACGGGCGGATCGCGGCGCGGCAGACGGCGCTGCGTGGCGTGAAGATGCTGCTGCAGATTCACGACGAGCTGGTGTTTGAGTGTCCCGAGCCGCTGGCGGTGGATGCGCAGCGCGTGATCGTGGAGCGGATGGAGAGCGCGATGAGTTTGACTGTGCCGCTGAAGGCGGATTCGGGCATCGGGCGGAACTGGTTTGAGGAGTGACTCGGCGCGATCGGCAACGGCTGAGCGGGCGGCTTCGTCATAGACTCCGGCATGTGGTCATTCCTGCGGAGGCTGTTCGGTTTACGAGCGGACGGCGCGGCCGAGGTGGCGTCGAGAGACGCGGCGTGGGGACGAGCGCAGCCGGCGCGCGGGCGTGCGGAGACGGTGAGCCCGGGGCGCGTGCAGGTGGGCGGCGCGGCAACAGAACAGGATGAGATGTTTGTGCCGGACACCGGCGCGGTTCGATTCACGGAGCTGCCGTCGTGGGGCGCGCCGCTGGAGAACGTCGAGCAGCTCAACGACTTTGTCGCGCTGGTGCACCGGTACTTCTCGCTGCGCAAGATCGATTCGAAGCTTGAAGAAGGGCGGCTGGTCGCGGCGGACCCGGCGTTCAACGAAGAGGGCGCGACGGACGAGAGCGACGGAGCGGCGAACGGGCCGGGACGCGCGCAGGTGGCGGGTTCGCGCACGCGCGCGGCGGCGGCGAGAACGCCGGCGGGTGGGCGGCTGCACCGCTTTGGGCTGTGGAACCTGATGCAGATTTGCGCGGGCACGCCCAGGGATGAATGGGCGGGAACGGTCGCGGCGCACTTTGACTCCGTGCGGCGTGCGCCGGAGGTTGAGCGGCGCTTCAGCGAGCGACTGGCGTCGTTCGAGACGGCGCGGGACCATCTGGTGCTGCGGGTGTTTGATGAAGCGCATCTGCCCGACGAGGTGCAGCGCGAGTCGGTCTCGCGGCGCGAGGTGCCGGGGCTGGTGACGCTGGTGGTTGTGGACTTTCCGGAGACGTGCCGGAGCTTGCAGCGGAAGGAGATGGCGGCGTGGGGCGTGGGCGAGGCTCAGGTGTGGGAGGCGGCGAAGGAGAACACGCCGCGGATGGCGAAGTCTGAGGCGCGGACGATCGGCGATCCGGAATCGCCGATCCGGCTGCTGTCGGGGGACTCGATTTACGTCGCGTCGCTGATCCACACGCTGGAGAGCGTGCCCGAGGTGCTGGGCGTGTACGGCGGGTTCGTGAGCGTGCCGACGCGCGGGACGCTGATGTCGCTGTCGTTTAGCGACGCCGAGGCGATGCGGAGCCTTGCGGTATTTATCGCGATGACGAACCAGCTTGAATCGATGGGGCCGGGATCGGTGAGCAAGCGCGTGTGGTGGGTGGATCGCAAGGGCGTGCAGGAGATCGTGTATCGCCTGAACGATCGACAGGTCGAGGTCTCGGGGATGCCTGAATCGCTCCAGCAGCTCTTGATCGCGCTGGGGAGCGGGCCGGAGGAGAACGAGCAGGAGCGCGCGTGAACGGCGCACTACGCTCCGCCCATGGACGAGCCCAGGAGCGAGGCGTGGACAGTCCGGCGCTTGCTGACGTGGATGCAGCGCGCGTTCCAGGAGAAGCAGATCGACTCGGCGCGGTTGTGCGCTGAGGTGTTGCTCGGGCATGTGATGGGGCTGGACCGGCTGTCGCTGTTCACGCAGGGTGAGCGGGTTGCGTCGGCCGATGAACTCGGCGTGCTGCGTGCGCTGGTGGCGCGGGCGCTGCGACAGGAGCCGGTGCAATATCTCGTCGGTGAGGCGTGGTTCTTTGGCTTGCGTCTGCACGTGGACCGGCGCGTGCTGATCCCGCGGCCTTGTACGGAGATGCTGGTCGAGGGCGTGATCCAGTTCGTGCGCCAGGGCGGCGCGGCGCGCGGGGCGAGCACAACGCCCACGGGGTTTCACAACGTCCTGCCCGCGGCGGTCGTCGCGGGGCGAGCCGCGTATGTCGAGGCGGACGGAGCCGGCGCGCCGGGTGAATCCGTCGCGGCGGTGGAAACCGACGACGAGCGCGAGCTGGAGAAGCGGCGTGTGTCGGCGGAGCGGCGGTTGCTGGCCGAGGCGCGGGCGCGGCGCGGTTCGGTTGGGCAGGGGATGGTGATCGCGGACGTGTGTACGGGCTCGGGGTGCATCGCGATCGCGATCGCAAAGAACCTGCCGTCGGCGCGGGTGATCGCGACGGACGTGTCGGCGGACGCGCTGGAGATCGCGGCGATGAACGCGCGGCGACACGGCGTACACGAGCGGATCGACTTTGTGCAGGGGCACTTGCTGGAGCCGCTGGCGGAGTTGCTGCCGCGGGTGGCGCCGGGGGGTGTGGATGCGCTGGTGAGCAACCCGCCGTACATCCCGGATCATGAGTGGGAAGAAGTCGCGGCGAACGTGCGTGACTATGAGCCGGAGCTAGCGCTGCGCGGCGGGCCCGACGGCGTGACACTGGTCGCGCCGATCTTTCAAGACGGTCCGGCGCTGCTCAAGCCCGGCGGGCTGATGATGGTCGAGCTCGCGGCATGCACGGCGGAGGCGATGCGAGCGTACGCGTCGGAGCGGGGGACGCTGAGCCAGGTCGAGGTGCGGCGGGATTTGGAGGGGCTGGAGCGGGTCGTCGCGGGGCGACGGACATAGCACATAGCACATAGCACATAGCACATAGCACATTGCCACATGGCACATGGCACATTCGGACTGGGGAGTGGGCACTGGGGGCAACTTGTTCCGGGGGTGCCGGAGCCCAAAACGAACAAGACGGTCTCGGTTTGAGCGTGTGGCGCTTGAACCGAGGCCGTCTGTTTGTTGAAAGCGGGCGAAGGGACTTGAACCCTCGACCCTCACGTTGGCAACGTGATGCTCTACCACTGAGCTACGCCCGCGACCGAGATGTCTGCACACGCCGCGGCTGGTGACCGCAGGTGTGGGAAGAAAGATACGCGGGGGCGCGGGTCGGGTCAACTTCGGGGAAGGCAAAGGCGTCGGCAATCGGGAACCGGCAATCGGGAATCGTGAAAGTCAAGATTGCTGAACCGCGCACTGACGGAGCGGTCGCGCGGCTCATGGCGTTTCACGATTGCCAGTTGCCGAATCCTGATTGCCGCTCGTCCTCAACGCTCAGCACTGGTCTTGCCCGCTGCCTGATCGATCGCGGCGACGAGGTCGCTGGGCTTGAAGAAGGACTGGTAGTAGATGGGCTTTTCGAGGCCGGGGCCGAAGACGACAAAAAGCGGGATGCCGCCGCCGCCGGAGATCTGACGGACGACGCCCCAGCCATTTTCGCCCGGCGGCGTGAGGTCGACCTTGAACGCGACGACACCGGGGCGACGGAGCGCGACGAGGCTCTCGTGCGCGTAGATGATGTTCTGCTCGATGACGTGGCAGTTGGTACACCACTTGGCGGTGAAGTCCACGACGACGACGCGACCGGCCTTGACCTCGGCTTCGATGGCTTTGTTGATGACGTCGTCGCTGACGCTGATGAACGTGCGCCAGTCGATCGGCGGGGGCTTGGTGAGCGAGTAGGTCATGGCGCCGAAGGCGAGGATGCCGACGGCACCGAGCGCCACCGCGGCGGAGCGTCCGCGGTTGGTGCGGAGCATGCGCACGCCACCGATGATGAGCCAGACGCAGGCACCGATGGCGATCGCACCGACGACGAACCAGGGCCATTTGGCGCTGGTGAGATTGCCAGCCAGGAACGCGGCGACCGCGACCATGAGGCCGCCCATGACTTGCTTGAGGAGTTCGCTACCCGGCCCGCCGCGGGGCATGCGGGCCAGCAGCGACGGGAACGAGATGAGCAGCAGATACGGCGCGGCCATGCCCGCGCCCATGAGCATGAAGACGCCGAGGCCGATCCATGCCGGCTGCGTGAGAATCCAGGCAAGGGTTGCGCCCAGGAGCGGGCCGGTGCAGGGCACGGCGAGGATGCCGGTGAGCACGCCGCCGATGAAGTTGCCGAGCAGCGTGTCGCCGGTAGGGTTGACGGAGTAGACGGCGCTGGGGAGGTTGATGGTGAAGAGGCCCATCATGCCGATGCCCATGACGCCGACGATGATTGACATGCCGATGACGAACCACGGCACGGTGAAGATCTGGCCCCAGTCATATTTCTGGCCGCCGGAGATGAGGCCGAATGCCAGGAGGCCGAGCACGCCGTACATCGCGACGATGCCCAAGCAGTAGACGAGACCGAAGGTCAGCATCTTGCTGGGCGTCTTGGCGTGGTTCTGAATCGAGATGATCTTGATGGGCACGACGGGCAACACGCACGGCGTGAAGTTCATGAGCACGCCGGCGACGAACGCGATGAGCAGGATGAGCGCGTACGCGTTGTCCGCGACGCCGAAGCTGTAGCCAAGAAAGTCGAACCGGCGGATTGAGGCGACGGCGGTGGGGACATCCCCGCTGTCAATGCGACCGAAGACAGCCGGGTCGAAGCTTGCGAACTCTGCCGGCGGAGGCGACGCGGCGGGGACCTGACCGATGGGCAGAACGGTGAACTCGACCGCCACAGGAACGTCTTCGGGAGGGAAGCACGCGGTTTCGTTGCAGGCTTGATAGCGAACGGTGAGGTTGAGCGTGAGCGGGCCGGGCTTGGCACTGGGCTCGATCACGACAGGAATAAAGACCGTTGTGCGCTGGGCGTAGCTCCTGATGGTGACAGGCGCGGTGCCGAAATCGACCTTGACGAGGTGCGGCGTGGGCCATTGCGCCAGCGTGAGGTACGGGCGGAGGCCGGCGGGGGGCGTGGCGTCTGCGAGCGAAATTTCCGTCGCGATTGGCGCGAGGCCGTCGAGCTCTTTGGGCACTTCCGGCACGTTCGGCCAGATGTGCATGTGCTCCGCGAAGTCGAACGTGATGCCAATGGCGACGCGATCGCCCGGGGCGACCTGCGTGCGCTGGGCGCTGGCGGTGACGGTGACGCGTTCGGCGGCGCCGGGCTGTGCGGAGTTGAGCCGCGCGGCGCTGGCGAGCGTGGGCGGCGGCGTGATGAATGCCAGCGACACGCCAGCGATCACCGCGAGGGTGAGGGCCAGGGCGTGTACAAGGGACCGGGGTGAATGAAGTCGCATGAAGGGGAGCTCCTCGAATCGAGCGTGGCGGAAGGCCGCGGCGGTGAACCATACGTTCATACGGGGCACGTCCGGTGTTCGATGCACGATGCGGGAGGACCGTCACCGGGCGGAGGCGTGCAGATGGGGCGGCGGGGACGGTGTTCCTCAAGTGAGACGCGGACGGGGGCCGATAGGGAAATGGTCAGTGGCGAGGCCGCGGCGAGTGGCTGTCGCTGCCCCCACTCCCGCTCCGTTCGACGCTCGCGTTTACGTTGACGCTTCACCCATGCCCGAAGTTCTTGATCAATCTGAGATTGACGCCTTACTCGCGGCGGTTGACGCGGGCCAGGTTGCGGAAGACGTGCAGCCGATCAAGGTGTTCTCGCGTCATCGCAAGGACGTGACGCACATCGAGATTCGGCGGTACGACTTCAAGCGGCCCGAGCGCGTGAGCAAGGACCAGATGCGGTCGCTCCAGACGCTGCACGAGGGCTTTGCCAGAAACTACGGCGCGTCGCTGTCGGGCTTTCTGCGGACGATCGTCGAGTGCAAGGTCGCGACGTGCGAGCAGATGACCTACGGCGAGTTCATCGCGAGCCTTCCGAACCCGACGAGCTTCAACCTCATCAACGCCGCCCCGCTGGAGGGGCAGGTGTGTCTTGAGGTGTCGCCGCTGATTATCTATCCGATCATCGATCGCTTGCTGGGGGGCAACTCGCAGGAGGTGTTCGTGCCGCAGCGGCCGATGACGGTGATCGAGAATCGATTGATCTCGAAGGTCATCGCGCGCGGGCTGACGGCGTTGTCCGAGGCGTGGTCGGGGATCAAGCAGTTGTCGTTTTCTGTCGGCGCGACCGAGAGCAACCCGCAGCTTGTACAGATTGTGCCGCCGAACGAGGTGGTGGTGGTGATCGGGTTTGAGATCAAGATGGGGCCGCGGGCGGGCACGATGAACCTGTGCATCCCGTTCAACGTGATCGAGCCGGTAATGGAGTCGTTGTCGAGCCAGTCGTGGTTCAACACCGCCAAGGGTGGCAAGGGCGACGAGTCTTCTCGCTCGATTGCGGCGACGCTTCACGGGGCCGCGCTGAGCGTCACGGCGATCCTGGGCGAGACGTCGATCACGCTGTCAGACCTGCGCGGGCTGGCGGTTGGAGACTTGGTGACGACGGAGAAGCTCGCGAGCCGGCCGGTGGTGCTGAGCGTCGAGGGCAGCCCGAAGTTCATCGCGCATATCGGGCAGTTCAACGGCAAGCGCGCGGTGCGGATCATCCGCGGCGTGCGTGCCGGCGACCGGCTGACTTGAAGGCTGAGTGCTGAATGGTGAGGCCGGCGCGCGGTTGTCGCAGCGGGTTCGTTCAGCGCGGCGTGGCGTTGAGGGCCGCGACGAGGGCTTGATCGACTGTCGGCGCGATGGTGAAGCGGCGGTCGAGCTTGAGCTGGCTGAGGAAACGTGAGATGGCTTCGGGCAGCTCGGCGAGCACCAGTTTGGCGCCGCGGGCCTTGCACGCGTCCTGCAAGTGCAGCACGCAGGTAATGGCGATGGAGTTCATGAGGCGCACATCACGGAAGTCGAGGATGAGGGCCGCGTTGTTGACGCGCGGCAGGCGATCGGCGACTTCGCGTTCGACCGGGGCGACCCATTCGTCGGTGAACTGGGCCGGCAGGTGCAGCACGAGAACCTGCTGATCGGGACCGACGAGTTGCGCGCTCAGGCTGTGCATCAGTCGAGCATATGCCCGAGGGCGGATCGGCGTGCGGGGGCGTCAGCAGGGCAGGCCGGGCGGGCGGCCAGCGAACCGACGGAGCCCGAGGCGGGCAAACCCTTGATTCGCGATCTTTGCGAAGATCCGGTTCTGTCGCCGATTCGTTCTGTCGCGGCGGCTTTCCTCCGGGGCTTAGACCGGATAAACTCCTCACGGATAACTGAAGAGTTTTCGTTCGTTCCCTTTGTGGCTTTGGAGTTTTCCTTGATCAATCACCACCGCCATGTCCGCTGATCTCCCACACCCCCGCACGAGTGCTATGACTCGAACGGCGTGGTCCGTGGTCCGGTCTCCGGGCGAGCGCCCGGGGTTCCGGCGCAGGGCTTTGGTGTTGATCCGCTTCGCGGGCGTCGCCTGCGTGAGCGCGGAGTTCGGCATGGCTTGATCGACTCGATCAATCTGATGCCGACCGACGCGTCGGCGCACCTGCGGGGCCACGGGCTGATGGATTGTCAGTGTGGCCCTTGTTCGTTTTGGGCCCCGATGGGAACGTTTGAAGACTCGGACCGGCCTTGTGTCTTGCCTCGAAAACTCAACATCCCGAGATTGGAGACCTCATGAACACGACTGAAATGATGCGACTGCTGGACACCATCGCGCGTGAGCGCAAGGTGGAGAAGGCGCAGCTCATCCGCGTTTTGGAGCGGGCGATGGTCAGCGCCTGCCGCAAGCACTACGGCACGCTGGACTCTGAAGAGTTCCGCTGCGAGCTGGACCCGATGACGGGCGCGATGAAGCTGTATCGGCACAACGAGCCGCTGGAACTGAGCCCGCAGGAGCTCGGTCGCATCGCGGGCCAGACGTTCAAGCAGGTGATGATCCAGGGCTTCCGCGACGACGAGCGGACCAGCCTGATTCAGGAGTTCTCCAAGCGCGTGGGCGACATCGTCACCGGCGCGGTGCAGCGGTACGATGGCGGGGCGCTGGTTGTCACGATTGATCGGGCGGAGGCGTTCATGCCGCGCTCGGAGCAGATCCCGGGCGAGATGTTCCAGCCGGGCGACCGGATCCGGTGCCTGGTGCTGGATGTTCGCGACGCGGGCAACGCGGTGAAGATCGTGCTGAGCCGCGGGCACCCGGACTTCATCAAGCGGCTGTTCGAGGTCGAAGTCCCCGAGGTCAGCGAGAAGATCATCGAGGTCAAGGCGATGGCCCGCGAGGCCGGGTATCGCACGAAGATCGCGGTCGCCAGCGTGGACTCGAAGGTCGATCCCGTCGGCGCGTGCGTCGGCGTGCGTGGCTCGCGCATCAAGAACATCGTTGATGAGCTCAACGGCGAGAAGATCGACATCGTTCGCTGGAACGACTCCTCGGCCATCCTCATCGGCAACGCCCTGAAGCCCGCGGAGGTCAACGAGATCAGCCTGTGCTTCGAGCTTGGTCGCGCGACGGTCGTCGTGCGCGATGATCAGCTCAGCCTAGCGATCGGCAAGCGCGGGCAGAACGTCCGTCTCGCCGCCCGCCTCACGGGCTGGGACGTGGACATCCTCACGCCGGAGGAGTTCAACAAGGGCCTGGAAATCATGACCTCGACGCTCTCGGCGATCGAGGGCATGGCGGAGCAAAGCCTCGACAAGCTCGCGGCGCTGGGCGTCGTCAGCGTGTTCGACGTTGAAGAGATCGGCGCCGAGGTGCTCATGACCGAGTTGGGCATCGACGAGGCCACGGCGAAGAAGGTCGTCGAGACCGCCAGCGTCAAGGCGAAGGAAGTCGCCGAGATCCAGGCCCGCGAGAAGGAAGAGCAGGCCCGCAGGCGTGCCGAGGACGTCGCGGCGACCGACAAAATGCTGGGCTCCGGCGCTTCGCCCCTCAGCGACGCCCCGGCCGAGGCGGTGTCCACCACCGACGATGCCCGCGCCGCGGACATTCTCGGCGGCCCGTGATCAAAGAACGTTTGCCCCCGCCCGTGCCCTGACCGGCACCGGTGGGCTTGGATCGGATAGGTTTCTGCCTCTGATACGATTGAAACGCCCGCCCGATTTCTTCGGGCGGGAACTCCCTGACGGCTCTGGAGCATCGCTTGGCCAAGGTTCGCATCAACGATCTCGCAAAGGAACTCGGCGTCACCTGGAAGGACATCCAGGCGAAGTGCAAGGCCGAGGAGGTTCCCGACGATGTCGTGAAATCCGGCATGTCCTCGATCCCCGTCGGCTTGGCCGAGTCGATCAAGGAGTGGTTCGCCGCGGCTGATCGCCTGAATGGCAACGGCACCGCGATCGAGCGCACCGAGCACCCGAAGATCGAAGAGCTGAAGGCCAAGGCCCCGGCCGCGCGCCGCAAGACCACGCAAGAAGACGCTGAGCAGAACGGCAGCGCGCCGGCAGCGACCGC
>VYLL01000056.1_pt1 | contig 52369 bp, 46 predicted proteins | sample 5114301 | NCBI WGS metagenome assembly VYLL01 (sample SAMN12291809, study PRJNA351875) | freshwater metagenome | isolation source: freshwater lake | place: USA: Michigan, MSU2 Lake | collected 2011-08-16 | reverse complement strand
GAACTGAAGGATGTATGGAAAACCGAGTTGCTATCTCTAAGGGGATTTGAGCTACGCATTTTTTTTCACGTAACTCGTTTTGATGAATCAAAAATACAATATCACTGCCCTTGCCCCAAATACTTCACAATCATTTTGTTATCTGAAAATTTCTTAAAAGCGATTTCCCTGAGGTTCAACTAGTTCCCTCCATCTTTCTCAGATCCTGCATCTTTTTGTTCCTCAGCCTTTGTCTCTCGCCTTTTGCGTTCCCGAGTGCGGGTGATGAGATCAAGCCAATTATTGAAGTTTTGCGTATGAGCCAAACTGACACCCGCACTAATTGTTGACTGGCTTCCTAGTGAACTTGTTAGCTGATTGATATTTGTTCGATTGAACATTTTTACTTTGAATTTTCCATCTGGGGTCAATAAATAATCTACCGTCCAATCCCCTAATAAATTGGACACCTCTGATCTGGCGTACTGATTCCCAAACGTTCCATCGCGCGTGACACGCAAGCGCCCGCCAAAAAAGGAATAGGACAAACGAAGTTGAAAGGTGTTAAAAGCCTCCTGGTCAAAACTGGGCAGGTCAAAGTCTATTTCAAGATTTTCGTCTACCTGGGTTAGCCAGTAACTGAGCTGATTGGAGAGTAGCTCACTGACACTCCGCGTTAGGTCGGCACCGCTGGCGGTGAACGCATCAAGAGATGAAAAACGCTTCAAAATAATCAAACTGAATACCTGTTTTTGTAATTCTTGTTCATCCAGCTTGGCCTTGAATTGCTGAAAGGACATTTTCAATTGCACCGGGGCGTCACCGTCCATTGGAACGGAGTTGGGGAGATCGTTTGCCACGATATCAAAATTTATTTGTGGCCCCAGCATTGGACCCTCCAGCTTTAGTAACACCTCAACAGGGTACTTCCTCCGCATTTGCGGTGAATTTTGTTGCGCTTCATTTAAACTTAAGATCGGGCTAAGTGAAGCAAGCTGCTTATAACTTGCATTAAGCGCCAGTTGCCCGGTATAAGGATCTCCCGTCCAGCTAATTCGACTGCCTTTGTTGATAGTAAATTCTTTATTGATAACATCATAAAGTGTGAAGTTGTAATAACCTCTTTCAAATTCATACAATCCAAACATGGTGAATTCTCCCTTCGTATCGAGTTGCAGGCGAATATCGCCACGGCCATAACCCCTGATAATATCGCCCGACTTGGCATTAAAGATAATTTCAGTGTAGGCGTCTGGTGTAATGTCGAGATTCAAGTCCATGGTTATTCCGGTGGGTTGTGATTTGGCCTTTTTCGCTGCTTCATTTTTCTCTTTGTTTTCCTCGCTGAGGTTAACGAATGAAATAAATTCCTTTTTTTCGGCCGATTGTGTGTTATTCATTGGAATCAAAATTCGTGTTTTCTTATCCGATCGGGCCGTTGCAGATATCTTCATGTTCTCGAGCGGCCCGAGAATATTTAGGTCACCAGTGGCATACGCCTGCCCATAAAAAAGACTGTTGTCTTTTGCGGAAGTGTTTAGCAGTTGAAAGTTTGAAAACTCAGCATTTAGCACAATTCTAAATTTCGAATAATTTTTGTGGGTTAGAAACCCTCGTAACTTTGATTTGTTCTTGAAGGCATCTGCCAATTCGATATCGTCAAAAATAATCTGTGTAGAGTTCATGCCCAATTTGCCAGAAAAAGAATATAGAGTTCTCAAATAGTCTATCATAATTTGACCATCTTCAATTACCCCATCGCCATTCACGAGCGGCTTGCTGAAATCGCCTGTGATTAGGTATTCGCCAGATAATGTGCCGTCAATTTCTGAAAAAATCCCTCGGAGAAACGGCTCAATGATCTTTAAGTTGGTTTTTGCCAGGCTTGCCTTTACGAATAGTGGGCTTTCTTTTTTAGGATTGTAAAAGCCAATCAACGAAACCGTTCTTTTACCCAATCGATCGATTGTAAAATCAATGTCGAATTGTTGCTCGTCACGGTTCCAATTATTTTTTCCATTTAAATCACCAATCAAAAAATTGTTCACCGTCAAGGCACTGATTGAAACATCGTTCTGAAGGAACGGGTTAGTATACACATCTCGTATTTTTACCTCGCCATTAACAATCCCGCTGAATTTTTCCGAACTAATGGCATCTAGAATGTTCAAATTGAGATTATTTACTTTTAGCATCAATTGGCGATCACTTTGGGCGGAAATCGCGCCATCCAACAAAACCGATTCATCCACGTTTTTTATAATGAGCCCATGAATAGACCATTCTTTTCCATTGTTGAGAATGTAATTATTTTGATCTACCGTCCACTCTTTATCCAGTGCCCTGATGCGGGTGGGTAAGATTTTTATTTTCACGCTATCCTTTAAAAAATCTATTTCAGATTTGAGCCGCAGAAAACTGGTGGTTTCCGTTTGATTTGCATCCAAACTGAAATCAATATGATCTTTACTCCAAACCACCTCCGAAAAAAGATCTTTGGTATTGAATGACTTTGCCAATTGCTGGTTCTTTGAAGTGACAGAAAGTACAGCAAGGACATTTACACTATCTCGAATTTTCGATCCTGAAAATTCAATTTCGTTTTTCAGAAAGAATCTGTTGCCGATACTAACCGTGTCTACAGTAGCGTACGCACTGATAAGTGAAGTCAGTCCATTGGTAAATTGCCCGTAAATTTTAGTATTCTGAGACACGGTTGCATTTATTCCCGCGAGAACCAGTATCGAGTTGATGTCGTTCAGTTTAACTTCAAAATTTGCCTGATACGATTGGGTACTTTTTGCTTTTTGCGAGTAATAAGATGCAATAGTTGCCTTGTCATTTTTAACGTTTAGTCTAAATTCATTGAACAATCTGGTTAAGTCACTGAACAAGGTTGAGTAATAGTATTTCCCGCTCAACGTGGCGTCAATGGATGAACTGCGTAGTCGCAGAATTCGACCTTCTTTTTCGCGCAAGGAGGTGACGTGAATCGAATCCAGTTTTAGCGATTGGTCTTTGTATGAAATGGAGGTGTTTCTAAACTTGGCTTCGCCAAAAATACTATCAATTTGTAAGCCTTTGGTGTCAATATCCAGATAGGTGCTGATGGCCAACTCATCATTTATGAATCCTAATTTGTCAAGTTGAGCTGTATCCAATTCTGCTTGAATTTTCACTCGATTTATTCCTTTGCGCAAATCGATAGAACCGTTTGCGTTAAACTGCAAATTAGGGTCATCGATGGTCATTTTTCCGCTAAACAATTGACTGGCAAATCGAGCATTTGTTGAGATGTTTGCATAGTTATATCCAAGTATTCCAATTGAACGGATTTTGCCGTTTAGGAAAAAGTCAGCTGATTGTTCGGTCAGACCTGTCCCTCGAATCTGGCCCGTTAGGTTTACCTTCTGGAAAGTCGTGGTGTCTTTAAAATACTGCCCCAAGCGAAATTCTTGTAAGGATAGATTGCCAGTGTAGGAAGACTTTTCAACAAATTCTTTATTGATTTTCAAGTTAATGTCCGACCTAATTTTGCCAAGGGTGCCATTGAAATCTCCGTTTGCTACAAAGTCGGTCAAAAAACCTGTGAATTTCCCTTTTAAAGCAAACCGATTCAAGGGCTTTATAGCTTTGAAAATATTTTCCGGAAACAGAAAAGATAAATCATTAATGTTCACCGCGCCTTGTTTGACATCTAACTCTATAAATGTTTCAGCAATAGATGGAAGTCCGTCCATTTGCAGTTTACCCGCGATTGATGTAGAACCAAGTTTGGCGAGCATGTTTTGGTAATTGAAACGCGCGATTCTACCCGAAATATTTCCCTCTAATTCCAGGGGTATTGGTAATGGAGATTTGCCTCCGCTAAAAAGCGCCAGATCTTCCGGATGAAGAACTGTCTTCTTTAGCCTTGCGTTGATTCCAACTTTTCGATTAAAATCCGAAAGATCAGCCTGTGATTTGAACTTGAATATAACAGTATCAGAAATGAAGCTTTTCCCCACGTCCATTTGAAGGTTCAAAAACTCCATGGACGTTTGTGAGATCAAAAAGAACGTTTTCAGATTGTTGACTTGAAGTCCGGTTTTTTTGTCTTTTGCTTGAAGTGAGTTTACATCAAATTGTATCGTGTCACCAATCACTTTGAAGGCTTGCAGATCGGCCTCCAAACCCAATTTAAAGTGATAATAGTCGAAGCCATTTTTTATAGAATCGCTCTCCGTCTCATTATAGGCAAAATCGATATTTGCGAGATTTATCTCTCCGATGTTTATTTTTGGGGGCTGACTCGTTGATGTAGATGGCGGCCCATTCAAGCGATCAATAAAAATATTGATATTCAAATTTCTTGAAGTGTCGTTTTCTTGAATTGTTTTCAAGTAGACATTTGCGCCTTTTAGTTCGGCCGCATCGATATTGATGTTGTTCTGTTCCAAAATACTGGTGAACCGAAAATTAATGTTGATATTTTCAACAGCAATCATGGTATTTTCTTCACTGTCTTTGATTTCAAGGCGCTCAATTTCCAACCGATCATACCAGCGCAGATAAAATTTCCCTACGGTGATCTTGAAACCGAGTACATTTGAAAATTTACGCGTATAACGATTGATAAGCCCCTCTTGAACGGCAGGTAGCTGAAGTAGAAAAAAACTTGTAACAGCCACCGTCAGCGCAAGGTATAGCACGTATAGAAGTCCCCTTCGGAGCCACCGATACACGCGGATTTTAATAACTTGCAACCTCATTGTCTAATTACATGTATCCAACTATCCTGGCAATTGAGTCTTCCTGTGATGAGACTTCTGCGTCCGTTATACAACAAGGCAAGGTAGTTAATAATGTAATTGCCTCACAAAACGTACACCAGAAATACGGGGGAGTAGTGCCCGAGCTTGCCTCCCGCGCTCACCAACAGAATATCTTGTATGTTGTAAACGAAGCGATCATCACATCTGGTATCCAAAAATCAGATTTGCATGCGATCGCTTTTACCAGGGGCCCTGGCCTTTTGGGATCTTTGTTAGTTGGAGTGTCATTTGCGAAGGGCATGGCATTGGCTCTCGGTATTCCGCTGATTGATGTAAACCACATGGAAGCGCATGTGCTGGCACATTTTATTGAACCACCTACACCCGTTTTTCCCTTTCTTTGTCTGACAGTTAGTGGTGGTCATACGCAGATTGTGCTAGCGGAGGATTACCTTTGCATGCAGGTTTTGGGTGAAACACAGGATGATGCAGTGGGGGAGGCTTTTGATAAGGCCGCCAAAATGATGGGACTTCCTTATCCTGGTGGCCCACTGATTGACAAATACGCGCAGTTGGGTAACCCTAAAGCCTTTGCATTCGCTGATACCAATATGCCCGGTTTGAGTTTTTCTTTCAGTGGCATTAAGACTTCCTTTTTGTATTTTTTGCGAGACAAAAAGAGAGAAGCCCCCGATTTTGTAGAAAAAAACCTGAATGACATTTGTGCCAGCCTTCAGTTTCAGTTGGTAAAAATGCTGATTCAAAAAGTGATAGCGGCCTCACGACAAACGGGTATCAAGCAGATAGCCATTGCCGGAGGCGTTGCTGCTAATTCAGGACTCAGAAACGAACTTAAAGCTAGCGCCCAAAAATTGGGTTGGACGATTTATATTCCCGAGTTTCAATATTGCACAGACAATGCGGCCATGATTGCCATGGCCGCACATTTTAAATTTATAAAGGGCATTTTTTCAGAGATGGATGTTTCACCGATAGCCAACATGGCCATATAAAATAGATGAAATCAAATTTTAAATCAGGCGACCAAAAAGTGTATAAAAAGAAAGTGACGGAAAATGATTTAGCCGCTTTTCATGGAGAGTTGCTACATGCAGTCTGTTCTACTTTTTCGCTTGCCAGGGATTTTGAATGGGCCTCAAGGCTTTTTTTTATTGAAATGAAGGACGATGATGAAGAAGGCGTTGGCACTTTTCTGAGTATAGACCATAAAAGCCCTGCTTTTGTAGGGGAAGAGATTACCTTTATTGCAACGATTGTCAAAATAGAGAAAAATGAACTCACCTGCATGATTGAATCGAGCGTCAACGGGCGACTAATTGCAGTAGGCACTACTGGTCAAAAGATGTTGAAAAAGGACAGATTAAAGCAATTGTTCACAAAGCCGATCTCATGAAGTCACGATTCGCAAATGATATCAATATCAAGAATAGGCAAGCTTCTTTTCAATATGAATTGATAGAAAAATTTGTTGCCGGCATTGCACTGATGGGCACTGAAATAAAATCAATCAGAGAAGGTAAAGTGAACCTGCAGGATGGCTATTGTTTTTTTAATAATGGGCAAGTTTTTGCGAAGGGTATTAATATTACACCCTATGCCCAAGGCACACATTACAATCATGAAGCCGCAAGAGAAAGGAAGTTGTTGTTGAAAAAATCAGAGATTGGTAGGCTGGAGGGCAAAGTGGAGGAGAAGGGATTGACACTAGTGCCGATTCGTTTATTTATTAACGAGCGTGGTTTTGCCAAGCTGGAAATTGCTTTAGCAAGGGGTAAAAAAACGCATGATAAAAGAGAGAGCATCAAAGAGCGAGATGTGAAACGGGAACTTAGTAAACTGAAAATAAGATAGCATGGAGATCAGTTATGGCGTTTGCCGATTGTCAGTGGTAGCTGTTCGAAAAGAACAAAGTCACCAGTCGCTACAAGTAACGCAGCTATTGTTTGGTGACCATTACTTAGTAGCTGAGGAGGCTGGCGATGGATTGTGGCTTCGAATTACTATTTGTTTTGATGGCACCGAAGGTTGGATTGAACGGAAACAGCACCATGCGATCTCGCAAGAATATTTTGAACAAATCAATACGACTGATTTTAAAATTACAACCGATATTTGCTCAACGATCTTGTATAAGAAATCGCCCATTACCATTTTATTAGGTAGTATCGTTCCCATTTCACAATCGGAGTTGTTTAAAATGGATGAACAATTTGCGTTTAATGGAGAAGCTAAAAGCTTGGGACAAAAACGTGATTTCGAATTTTTGAAGACAATTTCCTTGAAATATTTGAATGTGCCTGAACAGGAGGGTGGTAAATCTCCATTTGGTGTTGACGGGGCTGGACTGGTTCAAATGGTCTATAGGGTAAGCGGTTATTCCATATCGCGTTCTCCTGAAAAACTTGTCAAACACCAAAAAACGGTGAAGAACATTGATCGTGCGAGGCCGGGGGACATTGCATTCTTTTTATCTCTCAAAGAAGGAAAAGAAAAAACCGGCTTATTGCTAGAAGAGAATAAAGTTCTACACGCAGATGGTCGGGTTAAAATAGACCATTTGTTGGAAGATGGTGTGTTGGATACTGAGACTAAAATTTTCACACACGAACTCAAATCCATCATTCGAATATTGAACGATTAGCCTCGGACGTTGTTTACAACTGTAAATCGTTTTATCTTACTGCTTGAAAAAGCATTGGATGCTAGGTATTCACGTGATTTCATAGAATAAAAAAGCGTTGCAGATGAACAGCAGAGTATTGGTTCTAAATCAAGACTTCAGTCCGCTGATGGTTTGCTCAGTAGAGCGGGCTTTTATTTTGGTATACCTAAACAAAAGCGAACTGGTTAGGCCAGCCAATGGGTATCGGTTGAATACGGTCACGCGGAGTTTTCAAATGCCCTCCGTTATTCGGTTAAATAGATATGTCAATGCGCCCTATAAAGGAGTGAATTTAACCCGTCAGAACATTTTTAAAAGAGATAATAATGAATGCCAATATTGTGGCACCAGACGAGACCTTACGCTAGATCATGTTATTCCAAGTTCGAAAGGAGGGCAGCACAGTTGGACGAATTTGGTAACGGCCTGTAAAAAGTGCAATGCCAGAAAGGGCGACAATACGCCAGAGGCCGCAGGGATGATTCTAAAGCGCAAGCCCTACAAACCAAGCTATGCGCTGTTCTTACGCGATGTTTCCGGGTTCAGTCACAATGAGTGGGATGAATTCTTAGAATCAAAGGCTTCCGCGTAGACTGAGGTTAAGGCTTAGGCTTTTTCAGCATCAAAAGATCGCCCGGAAAAGTAGAAATAATCCCCCTGACATAATCACCACCACCGGCACCGTCAAGAGCCAAGCGATCAGTATATTTCTTACCGTGTCAGCTTGGAGGTTTTTAATCCCCTTGCTAGCCACCATACTTCCCGCAATACCTGATGACAACACGTGTGTAGTGCTAACAGGCATTCCAAGGGCACTTGAAATGCCGATCGTGCTGGCTGCCACAAATTCAGCACTGGCCCCCTGTGCATAACTTAAATGCTCTTTACCGATCTTTTCACCGATAGTTTTTACTATTCTCTTCCATCCGATCATTGTACCTAGTCCAAGTGAGCATGAGATGCAGAGGATCACCCAAGTCGGAGAATAATCTGTTACTTTTCTAAGGTCGACCAGGCCTGCTAACAAAATTTCTTTATCAACTTTGCTTAAGCGTACTTCTTCCTTTTTTACAAGGGCTCTAAGACTTCGATCTAGCACCATTATATCCTTCCTCACCTCAAACTTTTTGGCTTTTTGGATGGATTCAGCTGTCGTGATTTTCGCAAAGTGAGCCTGCAGGTCATCAATATTGTAAAGCATGATGCCCAATGCCTTTCGATCTGGTTGTGAAAGAACGCTCGAATCTACGGTCACAAGCACTTGCTCCATTCTCGTTAGAGTAGTAGGCAAAGTGGTTACGTTTTGTGAACCATTCAGTGCAAAATAACCAGGCACAATCCCGATCAATACAAGCATAAAAAGACCTACCCCTTTTTGCCCATCATTGGATCCATGAAAAAAACTGACTAGCGTGCATGTGATGAAAAGTATACTTCGTATCCACCAGGGTGGTGGCTGGTTCTTTTTTGGTTCTTTGAAAAGCGCCTCGCCCGCTTCTGTTTTTTTAGTGACCGAGCGCAGAACAAACATCAGAATGATTGTGACTGAGAATCCAAACAAAGGCGAGATTAAAAGAGCAAGCCCTGTTTCCTCTACTTTCGCCCAATTTAGTGCCTCACCAGTTGCTTCAGTTAGGAAAGAAAAAGCAAGACCTACCCCGAAAATAGACCCAATTAGGGTATGGGAACTTGAGCAAGGTATCCCCAAATACCAGGTAAGCAAATTCCAGAAAATGGCTGTAATCAGCAATGCAAGCACCATGGCAATGCTGTGAGCAATATTTTGATCAACGAGCGTTTCGACTGGCAGGAGATTCACCACCCCCATTGCCACAGATATACCCCCCAAAAAGACGCCTAAAAAATTCCAACTACCAGACCAGATCACAGCGACCCACGGCTTCAGCGTATTGGTGTAAATAACGGTCGCCACGGCATTGGCGGTATCGTGAAACCCATTGACAAACTCAAACGCACAAACCGCTAGTAGGCAAAATACGAGAAGAATGGCGTAAGAAGTTTCTAATTCAAACATGGGGAATAGCTATAGATTTGCAATTGGGCGTCAAGATGCCTTTAAGAATTTGATTGTGCAATCAAAATTGATAGGATCAGTATTATGTAAATGTTAACCTTTTTAAGTTGACTTGGATCGACAAATGAATTCTTATCCATTTTCGGGCGATGACTTTTTTGGGTAAAAAAGGGTTATTTCAGTAGAAAATACCAATTATGAGAATTGAGATATTGGAAGTGGCAATGGCAATGTACCCGGAGAAGATCCTATTTCTGCCGGATAAAAAAATACTCTTGATCGCAGATCTTCATTTTGGGAAAATAAACCACTTCCGGAAATCGGGAATAGCAGTTCCTATGCAGGCTAACATGAAAAATGCGAGTCTACTCATTGATGCCATCGATTTACTTAAACCCGACCGCGTGATTTTTTTGGGTGATTTGTTTCACAGTTCCTACAACCAAGAGTGGGAGACGGTCGCTCAGATTACCCATCACTTTTCTGCATGTTCTTTTGAACTGGTGATTGGAAACCATGACATTCTCTCCCTCGAAAAGTATTGCCAAAACTTATTGAAAGTTTCACATGAAGTAGCCATAGGCTCATTCATTTTGACACACGAGCCATTGCAAGATGTGCCTACCGGCATGTATAATATTGCCGGCCACATACATCCAGGCGTACGGCTGAAGGGAGGAGCGGGACAATCGTTGATGCTCCCTTGTTTCTATTTCCGAAATAATCAGGCCATTCTGCCTGCTTTTGGATCGTTCACCGGCATGGCAAAGATAAATCCTCAAAAAGGCGAAAGAGTTTTTGCGATCACAAAGGATAACGTGATCGATGTGAGTTCACCAGCGCTTTCTTAAAAACGACCAGCAATAACTATCTCTTTCGGCCTCTTCCCCGATTCCCCTTTCCCCCCGCACCATTGCCACCAGAGAAAATGAGTCCAATGGAAAACTCTAGTCCTGTAAAATCTACTTTTGCATCCTTAAAGTCTACAGGAATTGTTTCATTTGGACTATTAAAAAATCCACCCGAGTAACTCCCTTTAAGTGGAAAAGGTGCACTGCCTACCAGGTAGTTAACTTCTAAAGATATTTTCAATTGGCTGGAAAATGGGATCGTCAATTCAGTTCCGAAATGGTATCCAAATCCAGGGTTATTTTCGTAGCTCAAATTCGCATTTGCGAGGTCCCAGCCCTTTAAGGTTTTGATTGCGCGGTCGATGTTCCCGTAATTAAGCTGTTGATCAAATCCGTAAAAAAAGAATCCGCCTGCTTTCAGGTCTAGTTGCACTTGTTGGCCAGCCAATTGGACGACCAATTCTGCGGGGACAAGTATAGTAAAGTTGGGGCCCAGCAAAGAGTGATTGGATTCAAGTGGAGTGTCGATAATACTAAGACCTGCCATTCGATACAAAGAAGCTCCTGTTTGCAGTGCAATAAACCGGTTGAGGTTGACCCCTAGCCCTCGGATTGAAAATGGGCTTATTGGAGTAGAAAAATCACCATTGCGGGGGATAAAATAGGAAAACGAGAGACCCACGTCTTGCCCACTGGCTTTGGTAGCCATTACCCAGAACAGGCAAAAGGCGAACACGATTTTTTTCATGAGTGATTGCAAAATAAGTTTCGAATATAATCAACAAACCATTCATGGAACGGGAGCCACGAAAACCATCTGAACTTGTTACATTTAGGCCTCATTGTAAAAAAGAGATTATGAAAAAAGTACTCACTTTATTTTTGATAGCAACGGTTTTTGCTGGATGTGCCGAAAAGAAAACCCCCGCAGATCTGATCATTCGGGGCGGAACGATTTATACCATGAATGCCCAACAACCCGAAGTTGAAGCGGTTGCCGTTGCCGGAGGGAAAATAATTTATGCCGGGGATGCAGATGGAGTCGTTGAGTTCCAAGGAGAAAAGACCAACTCAATTGATTTAAAAGGCCGAACAATGACCCCTGGTTTAATTGAAGGGCATGGGCATTTTATGGGTCTTGGCTTCAATGAATTAGATCTTGATTTGATGAATGTAAAAAGTTATGAAGAAATGGTTGAGACGGTGAAATTAGCGGTAGCAAAAGCAGAACCAGGTCAATGGATTATCGGCAGAGGATGGCACCAAGACAAATGGACCAAGAAGCCGGAAAGGATGATCAAAGGATTCCAAACTCATGAATTACTTAGTGCTGCCTCGCCCGACAATCCGGTATACTTAAAACATGCCAGTGGCCATGCCGGTTTTGCCAATGCCAAGGCGATGCAGTTGGCAGGTGTCAATCAGCTATCAGTAGAAAAATTGAGCAAAGAAATGAACGAAGGGGGCGAGATCCTTCGCGATGAACTTGGCAATCCCACCGGGATTTTTAATGAAAGAGCACAATCGCTTATTACGAAACAAATTCCTGATGAGACTGAGGAAAGAGATGCGCGAGCTATGGAATTGGCGATGGAGGCATGTCTGCGAAACGGTATTACCAGTTTTCACGATGCCGGAGCCTCTCGAAAAAGCATTGATCTATTTCATAAATTTAAAAAGGAAGGCAAGTTGAATACCCGGCTTTACGTGATGCTCACTGGTTTTGATCCGGCACTTGTGTACGAATACCTTAGGCGCGGTCCTGAAATTGACAAAGAGAATTTGTTGACGATTCGTTCTATCAAATTAAATTGTGATGGCGCATTAGGGTCAAGGGGAGCTTGGTTACTAGAACCTTATTCAGACCGACCTGATTTTAGTGGAATGGCCACCCTTTCCATGGACACAGTGCTTAAAATTTCAAAGGAAGGTTTGAAGGGAGGGTTTCAGGTTTGTTCTCACGCAATAGGCGATCGTGCAAACAGAGAAATTCTCGATAGATATGAGGCCGCCTTTAAAGAAAACCCAGAAAAGGCGCGGGACGCACGCTTTCGCATCGAGCATGCACAGCACATTTCGCCAGCAGACCTGCCTCGTTTTGCAAAACTTGGAGTAATACCCGCTATACAAGCCATTCATCTTTCTTCTGACCGACCTTGGGCAATCGATCGATTGGGAGAAAAGAGAATTAAAGAAGGCGCTTATATGTGGCAAACGTTGTTAAAATCTGGCGCAAAGCTCGTCAATGGAACAGATGTTCCTGTGGAGCCGATCAATCCTATTGCTAGTTTCTATGCTTCAGTAACAAGAAAAACTCTCCAGGGCCAACCCGAAGGAGGATATGAGCCAGCTGAGAAAATGACTCGGGAGCAGGCACTAAAATCCTATACATTAGATGCTGCCTATGGTGCTTTTGAAGAAAACCTGAAAGGCTCCATTGAGGTCGGAAAACTCGCAGACTTTACTGTCTTTTCTCAAGATATAATGAAAGTAGAAGAAAACGTTTTGCTCTCTACTGAGGTAGTTATGACCATCTTTGGGGGTAAAGTATTATTTGAACAAAAAAAGAGAGTCGACAGATAATGCCGACTCTGCTCTATTGAAAATTGTAAAGAGTACTATTTCAGAAACTTATGTGCGCGCTCCACTAGCATTTTGCGGTCAGCTGTAATAGAAGGGTCGCTGTAAATACGAGACGAAAGTTCGGCCACAACGCCTTTCTTATAGCCTAATTTTTCTGCGATTTGTTCACAGAAGTGAATTTCGCTCTTGAATACCTGCCCATCACTTTTCATGAGTTGAATTAAATGGTAGAGGTTTTCAAATTTCTCATCTTCGGTAAATGTGTCGAAAGACAAAATGGGTTGTGGTTTCTTTAACATTTCATCCACTACTTCCTTTGCGATCCCATTCGCCTTGGCTAATGTATAGATTACTTTGGCTTCTTTTTCTGCCACCGTGCTATCGCTTGCAGCTAAATTTATCAGAATATTTAATTGGTCTTTAATCATAATGATTTAATATTTGAACAAAGTTATGAATAACATGATTCGAAATTTAGGCAAAATTTGGTTAATTCTTGCACTCATTTGACTTTTTTGATAAGCTTGCAACGGTAGATGCAACCCTTTAGCCTTCAACTGGTCTTTGGTTCAGTCGAGATTGATACCAATAAACCAAAGTTAGTCTGCGAGATTTTCTATTGACCCAAAAAATACATCTCATGAAGAAGTTATTTCTAGTCGTTTTGAACGTATTGTTTGTAAACGCAACGTTTTCCCAACAAATCGAAACAAGGCAGGTGGGCTCTTTCCAGGGCATCAAGTCGTCCCAAGCGATCGATGTCTATTTAAAAAAAGGTAGTAAAGAGGAGGTAAAAGTGGAGGTTACCAATGGACGCATGGCAGACGTTCTTACCGATGTTTCAGGTTCGGTGTTGAGAATCCGTATGCGCGATGGGAGTTATAGAAAGATAAATGTTAAAGTATATGTTACCTATTTGAAAATGGAAAAAATTGCGGCCAGCTCGGCTTCTAATGTTTTTTCGGAGGGGCAGATAATAACACCTTCTATGTCGATCAGTGCTTCCAGTGCGGCATCTGTCGAAATAGGGCTTGATGCCGACATCACAAAAGTTGACGCTTCTAGTGCCGCCAACGTTCAGTTAGAAGGAAAATCGAAGCGATTAGAAGTAGAAGCCAGTAGCGCAGGAGACGTAGATGCCTACGAGTTGAGTAGCGAAATTGTGGATGCCAACGCAAGTAGCGGAGCCAGTGTTAAGGTGAATGTGTTGAAAGAGATTGACGGACACGCCAGCAGCGGGGGCAGCATAAAATACAGAGGAACACCCAGCCGAACAAATACGGGCTCTAGTAGCGGAGGCTCTGTAAAAAAATCAAATTAAATTAAATTAAATTAAATTAAAATAAATAGAGAGAAAGCATTTCACTTCTTACTTCTTCGTCTTTGAATTTGTGTTCGTTCCTCCAATTGATCCAAGCACGGGAAATATTCTTAGCATAAAATGAATCAATTTTAAAGGCATGTTCTGCTGGCTGTACTTTCCAGGTGTAGTTTGCCAAAATTGTAAATTTTTAGATTAGACGTTATTTGATTGCTTTTTGTTTAAACTGTTTCTTTTTTTTTAATCAATGACGTATGAGCGAATTATAAGAGGTTTCATCGAATGGCTTTTGGTTCATTTTTCTGCTTATTTTATTGCTTTATCTGGTTGTGGCCGCCACTGCTTTTGCGGCTTTCTGCTTTCTCTGGAAATTAAAATGGTCATTTGAAAAGATTCAAAAACAATTACCAAGGGGGAGTGGTTACCTTCGTAAGATAACCTATTCACTAGTAACAGTGGTGATTTTTGCAGCGGTAGGCTACACCATATTTTTTACGCCAATACGGAATGTCACACAGCTGTACACTTCCATCGATGAATTTGGTGTCGCCTATTTTTAGGCAAGTATTGTTTTAATGCTATTGATCCACGACACTTACTTTTATTGGACACATCGGGCTATGCATTCATCGGCACTTTATCAATGGGTGCATAAAATTCACCATCTGTCTACAAATCCTTCACCTTGGGCGGCATACGCTTTTCATCCACTTGAGGCAATGGTAGAGGCAGGAATTGTGGTTGTTCTCGCATTTATAATTCCTGTTCATCCGCTATCCATTAGTCTCTTTTTGTTGATCATGATGATCTACAATGTTTATGGACATTTAGGCTATGAACTTTATCCTAATCGATTTTCAAGAAGTAGAGTTGGTAAGTGGATCAACACGTCTGTTAACCACAATCAGCATCATCAGTTTTTTACTGGTAACTATGGACTTTATTTTCTCTGGTGGGATCGATGGATGGGTACTCTTCGTAAAGATTACGACAAGCAATTTGAAGAAGTGAAAATGCGGCTGCCTACCGGGAATTAAATATTTCTGTCTTTTTCTGGAAATAAGACTTCAAGGCAAATGAAGCCGTAATGCCAATTGCCATGCCACCGAGCACATCAAAAGGGTAGTGTACACCCAGGTAAATTCTTGAAAAGCCAACAAGACTTGCCCAACAGAAGAAGAGCAAAAAATACTTTGGTTTGGGCAGTAGAAATGAAAGAGCAGTAGCGGAAGCAAAGGCTTCCGTAGTGTGACCGCTGGGAAAGGAGAATCCACCACCCACGCTGAGCTTGATGATTCGGGCGTCTACTTCGAAAGGACGGGGAATCAATCCTATATTTTTGATGGCGTATGAGATTAATCCCGCTAGTCCCACACTCACTCCAACGTACACAAATGAGAGGCGTGAATTCTTTTTATTTTCATTTTTATCAAACTCCTTAACAAAGGCGATTGCCAGTGGCACACCAAGGCTGAAGAATGTAATCGAATCGGAGACGATTTGCAAAAACAAAGTTATTTTGCCTGTTCCTTCTGACTGGAGCCAAACAATGAAATCCAGTTGTGGAAGATGTTGCACCGAAAACATTAAGCACACAATGACGAGGAGAATTCCCGCTAACTTCCACATAGAGGAAGCATTATTCCTTTCTAGTCTAGACATTTTTCTTTGTTTTCAGCTTGGGTCAGCGTGTAAAAATAAGTGATAATAAGTGATACAGAAGACTTCGTGATAAACCAGGACAAATCATTTTGCCTTTTGAAAAAGCAATCCTGACGAGGCAATGTCATTTTTACCCATTTTGATGTCTTTCGGCACTATTTTTTTCTAAAATAGCCCAATATTTAATCCTACTATTCACAAATTTAGCCTAAATTTCGACCCAATTGATAAAAAAACAGCCACTATGTCTCAATTACGATTTGAAGCCCTAAAGAAACTAAATGACCGACCCAAGATTCTCGTTGACGCTATTACACCCAATATCTCCCAGTTTTTCGGGGAAAATGTTTTCGGGATGCAGCAGATGCGTGGAACATTGGCTCCGGCCGTGTTTAAGAAAGTAAGTCAAGCAATCAAAAACCATGAGAAAATTGACGAAGACACTGCCGATGCAGTTGCCTCCGCAGCAAAATCGTGGGCGATTGCGAAAGGAGCCACCCACTTTACACATTGGTTTCAACCCATGACGGGAGGTACTGCAGAAAAGCATGATTCGTTCTTTGATGCCCTGTCAGGTATTGAAAAGTTTAAAGGAAGCGAATTGGTGCAACAAGAGCCTGATGCCTCTTCCTTCCCAAGCGGTGGCATTCGCAGCACATTTGAGGCTCGTGGGTATACAGCCTGGGATCCAACTTCTCCCATGTTTTTGTATGGAAAGACGCTGAGTATTCCAACGATCTTTGTGTCTTACACCGGAGAAACACTCGATACTAAGTCACCTTTGCTGAAGGCATTGAAGGCCGTTGATTTGGCCGCGACAAAGGTGTGTCAGCTTTTTGATAAAGACATCAATCATGTGGTTGCTTCATTGGGAGCGGAACAAGAATATTTTGCTGTTGACAAGGCCTTGGCAAGCGCACGTCCGGATTTAGTGATGGCCGGCCGCACGGTATTTGGCCACTCGCCAGCGCGAGGTCAGCAATTGGAGGATCATTATTTCGGAACCATTCCTTCGCGTGTTTATGATTTTATGCGTGATTTTGAAATCGAGTCGTGGAAACTAGGAATTCCTGTTCGCACTCGTCACAATGAGGTGGCGCCTAGTCAATTTGAGGTGGCCCCCCTTTTTGAAGAAGTGAATGTGGCCAACGACCATAATCAATTGATGATGGACGTAATGAGCCGGGTGGGTGACAAACACAATCTAAAAATCCTTTTTCATGAGAAGCCTTTTGCTGGATTGAACGGAAGTGGCAAGCACAATAACTGGTCGTTGATCACCGACACTGGTGTAAACTTGTATGCACCATCAAGTTCAGCCCGCGACAACTTACTCTTTCTAACATTTTTCATCACAACCATCAAGGCAGTGCATGAACATGCCGATCTGTTGAGAGCAAGTATTGCTACCGCGGCCAACGATTTTCGTCTTGGCGCGAATGAGGCTCCACCGGCTATCATGTCCGTTTTTATCGGTGCACAAATGACAGCCGTTTTGGATGAGCTAGAGAAGAAAGGAAACGTGAAAATTGAGAAAGGCGACAACATGTATATGAAATTGGGGATTGATCAAATTCCCGAAATCATCTTAGATGCTACCGATCGAAACCGCACTTCTCCGTTTGCATTTACCGGAAACAAGTTTGAGTTTCGAGCAGTGGGCAGTAGCGACAATTGCGGAACTCCGATGACTGCACTTAACTTGATAGTGGCCGATCAGCTTTCGAAATTCTATGACACAGTAACCAAGGAGATCGAGAAAGGTGAAGAAAAAAGACTAGCTATTGTAAATGTACTTCGAAAATACATCAAGGAATCAAAAGCAATTCGCTTTGAAGGAGATGGGTATTCCGAAGAGTGGGTGAAGGAAGCTGCGAAACGAGGGCTGAATAATATCAAGAACATGCCTCGCGCAATTGATGCTTACCTATCCAAAAAATCGCTGGAGCTGTTTGAAATGCATGATGTGTTAAGTCACAAAGAAGTGGAAGCCCGCAATGAAATCAAGCTGGAGAGTTATATCAAGAAAGTGCAGATCGAGGCACGTGTGATTGGCGATTTAGCGATGAATCATATTATCCCTACCGCTATAGCATATCAGAATAAATTGATTACAAACGCAAATGGTTTGAAAGGGCTTGGGGTAGATAACAAAGCAGTCGTCCAGACGATTAAAGAAATATCTGAGCATATTGAGGTGATCAAAAACGGAGTTCGCCAAATGATTGATGAGCGGAAGCGGATCAATAAAATTACAGATACGCATAAACGCGCGTACGGATATTGTGATGATATTAAAGAGAAATACTTTGATAAGATTCGTGATGCCGTAGACGAACTCGAGCTGTTGATCGATGATGAAGATTGGCCGTTGGTGAAATACCGTGAATTATTATTCTTGAGATAGAAATTAAATTCAGGTAAAAAAAAGGGACTCATTCGATAGTCCCTTTTTTATTTTGGTGGTTTCTATTTCAATTCAGAAAAATCAAAGGAAGTCTCTAAAAATTTGGTCGTGAACTTACCCGATCTAAATGTTGGGTTGTCCATTAGTTTTAAATGGAAAGGAATGGTGGTTTTGATCCCTTCAATTACAAATTCACTCAAAGCTCGCTTCATACGAGTAATTACTTCCTCGCGCGACTGACCGCTTACGATCAGCTTAGCTATCATTGAATCGTAGTTAGGCGGAATCGTGTAGCCAGAATACACGTGACTATCAATGCGTATCCCATGGCCACCAGGCATATGGATATTTGTGATTTTACCGGGCGAAGGTCGGAATCCGTTGGCAGGATCTTCTGCATTGATCCGACATTCCATAGCAAAAAGATTGGGGTAATAATTGTTGCCTGATATGGGAACTCCGGCCGCTACTTTTATTTGTTCCTTGATCAAGTCGTAATCCGTCACCTCTTCTGTGATGGGGTGCTCTACCTGGATGCGTGTGTTCATCTCCATGAAATAGAAATCTCCATGCTTATCCACCAAAAACTCAATGGTGCCAACTCCTTCATAGTTGATGGCTTTGGCTCCTTTAATAGCAGCTTCACCCATGCGATCCCTTAACTCTTGGGTTACTACAGGCGAAGGTGTTTCCTCTACCAGTTTCTGATGTCTTCGTTGTATCGAACAGTCACGTTCCGACAGGTGACATACTTTGCCGTATTGATCTCCCACTACCTGAATTTCAATGTGACGAGGTTCTTCCACAAATTTTTCAAGATACAGGCCATCATTGCCAAAAGAAGCAGCCGCTTCGCGTTTTGCGTCATCCCAGGCTTTCGTAAACTCTTCTTCATTGTTGATGATCCGCATACCCTTTCCACCTCCGCCTGCCGTTGCCTTTACAATCACCGGATATTTAATTTTTTTCGCCAACTCCAAGCCTTGCTCCACTGATTCTAGCAATCCCTCCGATCCCGGAATACAAGGCACACCCGCCTTGCTCATTGTCTCTTTGGCGGTTATTTTGTCCCCCATCGATCTGATCATGTCGGGCGTGGGGCCGATAAACTTGATGCCATACTCGTGGCAGACCGAGGAGAACTCGGCATTCTCAGACAAGAATCCATATCCTGGATGAATGGCATCCGCGTTCGTGATTTCCGCAGCTGAAATGATGCGTGGAATATTCAAATAAGAATCTTTGCTAGGAGCACTTCCGATACAAACAGCTTCATCAGCAAATCGAACATGTAGACTTTCGCGGTCTGCGGTTGAGTAAACAGCCACCGTTTTGATGTCCATTTCTTTGCACGTGCGAATGATGCGCAAGGCAATTTCACCACGATTCGCAATCAATATTTTTTTAAACATAGCTTTATTTCAAAATTCAGAAAGTAAGATTCAAGATTGAAATCATTCGAAGGTTGAACCTTGAATCTGGAATTTATAATTAATCAGGTTCCACTACAAAAAGCACTTGGTCGTACTCCACGGGCGATGCATTTTCAACCATCACTTTTACAATCGTTCCTGAAACTTCTGATTCGATTTCATTGAACAGTTTCATTGCCTCGATGATGCATACCGTTTGACCTTTGGTGATTTTATCTCCGACCGAAACAAACGGAGGTGAGTCTGGATTAGACGTGCGATAGAACGTTCCAATCATTGGAGACTTGATCTCCAGACCCTTTGCAGCTGCCACAACTGGTTTTTCAACCTTAACAGAAGCCTGTTGCTGAACAATTTGTTGCTGAGGCTGAGCCGTAATTGCTACGGGTGCTGTCATAACTGGCGCGCTAGACTTCATGACACGTTGATCGGGTTCACGTTTTACATGAAGTTTTAACTCTTTCGTTTCAATGTCTACTTCATTTAACCCGGATTGGGCAATGAAATCGATCAGATCTCGGATCTCTGTTGTTTTCATTTCAGATTGGGTTTGGATGGTTGATTTATTACTACCATTGCCTTTCGAGGTGACTTCTTTTTTTGCAGCCATAGGATTCGATTATTTAACGCGTTCTACGTATTCTCCAGTACTTGTTTTGATTTTGATATTGTCGCCAGTATTGACAAACAGTGGAACACGAATTTCAGCTCCGGTTTCGATCGTTGCGGCTTTCAGTGTTCGTGTGGCAGTATCACCTTGAACGCCAGGTTCAGTATAGGTAACGTTCACAGTTACATGGGCGGGAGCCTCTGCGGTGATTGGTTCTTTGCCATCTTCAAAGGCAATTAATAACGTTACACCCTCTTTGATATAGTTAACTGAATCGCCCAACAATACTCTGTCTAAATAGATTTGCTCAAAGGTTGTGTTATCCATGCACACAAGGCTGTCACCATCCTGATAAAGGTATTGGTATTCCTTTGTTTCTACTCGCAGTTGTTCAATGGCATCGCCAGGACGAAAACGATTTTCCACGATTTTTCCTGTGCGTAAGCTCCGCATTTTTAATTGATAAAAGGCACGCAAATTACCCGGTGTTCTGTGTTGCATTTCTTCCACCTGCACCACTTCGCCATTATATCGTACGTAGCTTCCTTTATTGAGATCAGATACTGTTGCCATTTTTATTTGAGATTTGTGACTTATTGATTTTTTATTTTTGAATTAGCATCGGTTGTAAATAGGCACTATGAGTCATACGCCCACTTCACATAAACCGCCCCCCAAGTGAAGCCCCCTCCGAACGCTGCCATTAATAGGTTATCACCTTTTTTGAGCTTCTTTTCGTAGTCCCATAGCAAAAGGGGGATAGTTCCCGCTGTCGTGTTTCCATAGCGTTCAATATTCATCATCACGTGATCTTCTGAAATCCCAACGCGACTTGCCGTGGCGTCAATAATCCGTTTGTTCGCCTGGTGTGGAACAAGCCAAGAGATATTTTCCTTTGTAAGACTATTTCTTTCGGCTACTTGGGCGGCTACGTCAGCCATATTTGTTACAGCAAATTTATAAACCGCTGAACCCTCTTGATAGACATAGTGCTGTTTATTGCTGACGGAGGCTATTGATGCTGGAATTCGGCTGCCACCAGCTTTCTGGTGAAGATAAGCTTCTCCACTTCCATCGCTTTTCAAGATATAATCGATCACGCCTGCTTCCTCCGTGGTGGGTTCTAGAAGAACACAGCCTGCTCCATCGCCAAATATAATGCAAGTGGTTCTGTCGGTGTAGTCTAAAATCGATGACATTTTATCTCCTCCTATCACGATGACTTTTTTGTATCTTCCTGATTCAATAAAACTCGCTCCTGTTGTTAGCGCATAGAGAAAACCAGAGCAAGCTGCTCCCATGTCGTAACTGAACGAATTGGTAGCACCGACAGCGGTTGCAACGATATTGGCGGAAGCCGGAAACGTCATGTCGGCCGTAACCGTTGCGAAAATGATCAGATCAATTTCTTTCGGGTCGACTTTTGTTTTTGCTAATAGACTTTTTACAGCCTCTACAGCCATTACTGACACACCCTGGTGTTCACCTTTTAAAATCCTCCGTTCTTTGATCCCCGTTCGTGAAGTAATCCACTCATCAGAGGTTTCTACCATGGTCTCTAATTCTTTGTTCGTAAGAATATAGTCAGGTACATAGCCACCCACCCCGGTAATTGCTGCTCTTATTTTGTTCATATCTTTTTTACTCACAAAACCGTATCAAAATACAAATGCCCGGCTCGAAAACCAGGCATTTTTTAAACACACTTAGTACCTTTTGTTTGTTATTGCAAACTTAGTATTCTGTTGAAAACAAAAAATAGGGAGTACCATCTCGGCAGATTATGCCACTTCCTTCTCCATTACTACATTACCTTTGTAATACAACTTCCCTTCGTGCCAGTGGGCGCGATGAGGAAGGTGACTCTCTCCGGTAGTTGGGTCAATAGAGAATTGTTTGGCAACCGCTTTATAATGGGTTCTTCTTTTATCTCTGCGGGTCTTCGAGGTTTTTCGTTTGGGATTTGGCATAACACTTAACTATTTAATTTACTTTATTTTAATTTTTTTAACACTTCCCATCGTGGATCAATCACGTATTCACTTTTTTCAGACTGATAGATCAACTTTCCTTCTTCGTTTTCATCTTCCTCATTATCGCTTTGATAGCGAGGATGTATTTTTTTGATTGGAACTTCAAGTACAATGTACTCGTATATAAATTGCCCCACATCTAAATGCTGAAGATCTTGCGGGATGATCGTGATTTCATCACTGACTTCTTCCGCTGCTTCTCCAAATTTGAAGATCATCTTTCGATTGATCTTCATTGCATGTTCGAAAGGATCAAGGCTACGGTCGCACACCAAATTTGCCTTTCCTTCGATATCAAAATTTGCTTCAATGAGCTTTTCCCTTTTGTCAAGAACAACTTTTGCCAAAAACTGACCCTCACTTACGACTTCTGTGCCGTAGATTTTAAAAAAGGCATTCCCTATGTTGAATTCAAAAGAATGCGTTTTTTGGCTTAGGCCTAATATGTTGACACTATAGTCAGTCAACCCAAAGGGGTTTTAAAACGAGGGGCAAATTTATCAGGATTTATTGAATTTTCGGCCTCTGAAGCCGCTTTTTTGACATTTTAGGTGTTGTGAGAAACTCACTGGCTGCTACAGATATTCGTCAAAAACCGCCTTTTTGGTATCTTCAGTAAGCTTTTTGTCAAAGTTATCCACAAGAAAGTCGATCACATTTTTTTTAAATCCAAGCTTGATTGCAATGCTTTTGCAGAATGTAAGCTCGCTTTCGAATACTTTATTGTCGACATGAATCAAATCCAGACAGGTATAGAGGTAGTTAAGCTTCTGTTCATTAGACAGCGCACCCAGGGAGTCAATTGGTTCGGGATTCCTGATCAAGGCGTTGACTTCATCTTCGGAAAAATTTCTGTCTTTTGCCAGCCTAAAAATCAATTCTCTCTCCGCTTTGGCAAAATGCTTATCTGCTTCGGCAAGCTGAATGAGAATGTTGAGTTGCTTTTTTGTAACAATATCCATCAGCGCCAAAACTATAAAATCTTCATCAAATCAATTTTGCCTTGCCACTAATTGTCAAATTCAACGCTAAATGAATCCTATTTTTCTACCAATTGCTCTTGGTGACTCTTCGCAATATCATATGCCATATAGATGGCCTGCCGCATTGAGGATTCGTCAGCAAGATTTTTTCCGGCAATGGAATAAGCAGTGCCGTGGTCGGGCGAAGTTCTAACAATTGGCAGTCCTGCGGTGAAATTAACACCATCATCAAATGCTAGCGTCTTGAACGCCACCAGTCCCTGATCATGATACATGGCCAATACTCCATCATATTTAAGGTGCTGACTTGAAGCAAAAAATCCATCCGCAGGGAAAGGCCCGAAAATCAACTTTCCTTTGTTCTTTAATTCGGCAATAACGGGACGAATGACTTCATTCTCTTCCGTTCCCAGCAAGCCTTCATCCCCGGCATGAGGATTTAGCCCCAACACTGCGATTTTTGGCTTGCTGACGTGGAAATCTTTTTTTAGCGACATTTCCATAAGCCTAATTTTTAATTCCACGCGCTCTTTGGTAATAAATGATGCTACTTCCTTGATCGGTAGATGTTCAGTTACCAATCCCACTCTTAGCTGGTTGCCGATCATGAACATCAAACTTTGCCCCGCTCCAAAAGCCTCGGTCAGATACTCAGTATGACCTCTGAACGGAAATTCTTCTCCATAGATCGAATTCTTATCAATGGGTCCTGTCACAAAACCATCTAGCAATCCTTCTTTGGTTTCTTCCACCACTTTTTGAAGGCATAAGAATGCCGCATGGCCGGTTTGCTTGGACGGTACACCCGGATTAATTTCAATTACTTCCTCCCAACAATTAACTACGTTGATAGATTTGCTAAAAAATTGTCCTTTGCTTTTTACTTGACTGTAGTTAAACTCCTCCAGGTTCATTAGTTTTCTATAGTAGGAGAGCGCTCTGGTGGAGCCATAGATTACGGGAGTCATCATGGCCAGCAATCGGTGATCTGCAAGCGCTTTAATAATTACTTCAGGTCCAATTCCGTTAATATCGCCAAGAGTGATGCCTATACGTGGTTTCTCTATCATTTTTGTTGACTATGATTAGTTGCTAAAAATCTAAAGTTAGTGAATTCAATATTCAAAACTCAATGTTCCCTATCTGGTAAATTAAAATCGACTTTTAGCCCCGTTAAAAATCGGCCCGTTTTAACCTTTGGTTATTATCAGTCGTTTTCTTAACTCGAACAAATATCAACTTTCTAAACACTATCCGTTGACGTACGTTCGCCCAAAAAAATTTCTAGGTCAACATTTTCTAAACGATCAAAATATTGCTTTGAAAATAGTAGAAGCTATAAATCTCTCTCCCGGAAGAAATAGAATAATTGAGATTGGCCCTGGAACCGGTGTATTAACGAAGTTTCTTGCTACAAATAAAAGTGTAGACTTGCGGCTAGTAGAGATCGATAGCGAGTCAGTTTCCTTTCTAAAAAACCATTATCCGGAATTGCGCGATCAAATTGTGGAGGGCGACTTCCTAGCGCTTAATATCAGCGATCTTTTTAATGAGGATTTTATAATTGTTGGCAATTTCCCCTACAATATTTCATCCCAAATCTTTTTTAAGGTGCTGGAACTACGCAATCAAGTGACACAAGTAGTGTGTATGTTACAAAAAGAAGTGGCGGAGCGGATTGCTGAAAAGGAGGGCAGTAAAACGTACGGAATACTGAGTGTTTTGCTGCAGGCCTATTACGATATTGAATTTCTTTTTAAAGTTCCGCCAGGAGTATTTCACCCGCCTCCGAAAGTTATGTCCGCGGTAATACGTCTTACGCGAAACAAAACACATCAACTTGCTTGTGACGAGAATTTATTTAAGAAGGTCGTTAAGCAGGCGTTTCAAAATCGAAGGAAGACTTTGCGCAACGCACTCAAACCTCTAACTTTACACGCCTCTATTTATGCTCTTCCAGTAATGGATAAAAGGGCGGAGCAGCTACCGGTTGATCAGTTTATTACGCTAACCAAATTAATACAAGAAAGTGGTGAATGAGTTTGTGGAATTTGAGCTGACGAAAGAGTTTCGGGATCGCTTTCAACAAGCATTGGATGAGCGCGATGGTCAGTTTATTCGCGAGACTTTAGCGGAGGTTAACCCGGCAGATATAACGGCACTCCTTTATGAGTTCGACAGCGCGGAGTCAAAGTACGTGTTAGACCTTCTTTCACTTGAAGTACGAGCCAAAATTATTAACGATCTTGATTCGGATACTCGAAAAAAATTCTTGGCTATTTACGAGCCCAACGAATTGGTTGAAATTGTAAATCAACTAGACTCCGATGATGCCGCTGATATTTTAAATGAACTTCCCATTAAAATTAGCGAGGGAGTTATTGCTGGATTGGATATAGAAGCAAGGACTCAAGTTGTTGATTTACTCCGTTATGACGAGAATTTGGCCGGTGGGTTGATGGCCAAAGAGTTGATTAAAGCGCGTGACCATTGGACGGTGGTTCAATGTGTAGAGGAGATTCGTAAACAAGCAGAAAACGTAACCAAGTTTTACGCAGTGTATGTGGTGGATGACAAAGATAAGTTGCTGGGACGAGTAGCTCTTCAAAAGCTCATCCTCAGTGACTCCAAAACAATTGTAAAAGATATTTATGATGATGATGTGGTTTCAGTGGAGACTCATCAGGAGGACAGTGAAGTTGCCGAGATCATGAAAAAGTATGATTTGGAGTCAGTTCCTGTAGTGAATAGCAATGGGCAGTTGGTCGGCCGAATAACAATCGATGACGTAGTTGATGTGATTACAGCACAGGCCGAAGAAGAAAGGCAGATCATGTCGGGTATCAGTGAGGATGTAGAAGAAGATGACACTGTTTGGAAAAATACGAGAGCTCGTTTGCCTTGGTTACTGATTGGCATTTTTGGCGGTATGCTTAGTGCGCGATTTATGGGCTTTTTTGGAGCCGAAATAGCCAAGATTACCGCCATTGCTTTTTTCGTTCCGTTAATTCAGGCAACTGGTGGAAATGTAGGTATTCAATCCTCTTCGCTAATAGTGCAAAGCTTGGTCAGCCCCGGTTTTGTTGATGAGGGGCTTTGGAAGCGACTCTCAAAAGCATTTAGCGTGGCGTTGTTAAATGGCTTCTTTCTTTCCTTAATTGTCTTGGCGGCTACCACCTTGTTCTTTGACAACCAACGATTGTCTTTTGTTGTTTCGCTTGCCTTGTTTGGAGTGGTGTTGTTTTCCTCCTTTGTTGGCACGGTGACACCACTCATCCTCAATCGGTTGGGATTTAATCCCGCGCTGGCGTCTGGCCCGTTTATTACAACCATGAGTGATCTGTTGGGTCTTACCACCTATTTTTTGACCATACACCTCATATTGTAACTTTTAAGGCTAAAAAGTGTAATATTCCAGATCAATTTGCTGGTTGCTGATAGGAACCGATGATTATATTTGTCTATTCGAAAAAAGTCACATGTCAGCTCTCAAGTCATTTAAGCAAAAAATCACTGCGAAATTTGATGACGTTATAGAGAAGCCCATCTTGACAAGTGCGATTGTTTTGTTTGTAGTTGCGATCGTTGTGATTGCTTTTAGTTTGCCCTACTACATTTCTGATTTTACGAATTTCTGGCCGCAAATATTAGCGGAAGCACATGGAATGATTTTCGATATAGCGGTCATTGCCATACTCTTGGCTTGGCTTAACCAAAACGGTGACACCCGCCAGCGCATACGGACCTACAAAGATGAGATAGATGACTTTCGGTTGTGGGAATCGGACGAAGCTGCATTTCGTACAGTCGGTAATATCAAGCGCCTTAATCGACATAAAATAAATGAAATCAACCTGGTGAATTGTCATTTGGTTCGTACAAATCTCAACTATGTCAATTTAAAAGGCTCCAATCTCAATTCGACCAACCTATCTAATTCGTCATTGATTGAAACTAATTTGGAGAACACCCGGTTGAATCAGACCAATTTTGAAAACTCGAATTTAAACCAAGCGAACTTGATGGGGGCGTATGCCAGTGGAGCAAATTTCAAAGACGCATTCTTGATTAAGGCGCAATTTGAAAACGCATTCCTGATAAAGGCGAATTTTAAAAACGCCTTTTTGATGGAAGCTAATTTAAAAAATAGTTATCTCATGGGCGCTGATCTTGAAAACGCAAGTTTGTACAAAGCTGATTTACGAGGAGCAAAGGGTCTCTCGATCGAGCAATTGTCCAAAGTCAAAACACTTTACTTAGCTCAGTTCGATGAAGAAATATTTAGTCAGGTTAAATTGACTCTACCCGAACTGGTTGGTAGTTAGTTGCAATGGGTTTGGAATAAAGAGAATATCATTTACTTTTGTAACAACAACGGCCGCGCTCTTTGCGTGGCCGTTTTTTCTTTTTTATGTAAGCTAATGGAACGGAAATTTACTGTTGAAAGTATTAGTTGATTAGTTATGGCAAAGCAAATTTCATATTACACTAAGGAAGGTCTCGAGAAGCTCACCAGCGAGTTAGCTAACTTAAAAACAAAAGGCCGTTCGGATATTGCAAAGCAAATTGCTGAGGCGCGCGACAAGGGCGATTTGAGTGAAAATGCCGAATATGATGCCGCTAAAGATGCACAAGGTCATTTGGAGGCGAAGATTGCAAAATTGGAGGATTTGATGGGAAGTGCCAGATTGATAGACGAATCAAAAATTGATACCTCGGTGGTGTCAATTCTGTCTAAAGTCACAATTAAAAATAAAAAAAATGCGATGACGGTGACCTATATGTTGGTCTCTGAGGAGGAGGCAGATTTGAAAGCCGGAAAAATTTCAACACAATCCCCTATTGGCAAGGGATTACTGGGAAAGACGAAAGGTGACAGTGTAAAAATAAAAACCCCAGCCGGAGAAATGGAATTTGAGGTGATAAGTATCGGAGCATAAAACAACTCTACTTTCTCGATAGCATGGCATCCATTTTTTCCAAAATTATCAATCGGGAAATTCCTGCCTATATAGTTGCGGAAGATAATAACTTTATCGCGTTTTTGGATATCAATCCTCTGGCCGAGGGGCACACTTTAGTTGCCCCAAAAAAAGAGATCGACTATATATTTGATTTGCCCGATCAAGATATTGCTCAATTATTCGTTTTCGCGAAACGAGTTGCACAAAGTATCCGAAAGGTAGTTCCCTGTAATCGAATCGGGCTTTCTGTGATTGGATTAGAAGTGCCTCATGCTCATGTTCATTTGGTGCCACTGAATACCACTAATGACATCAATTTTGCAAAACCGAAATTAACTTTTACAAAAGAACATTACGCAGAGCTGGCGCAGAGAATTTCTGCAACCTTCAAATAAAGTCGATGTCTGCACTTAGCGGGAAACGCATGAGAAATTCTAGCGCAGCCTCTACCGTCATTCCTTCAAAAAGTACTTTGTATAAGCGATCAGTGATCAACGCTCTAATTTTGTAATAGTCGGCACATTTTTTCGCGATTTGGATGGTGTTTACACCTTCTGCAATCTCGCCCATATCAGTAAGGATATGATGCAGTTTCTCTCCTTTCGCCAAACGATAACCAACTGTAAAATTTCGGCTTAAAGGACTATTGCAAGTAGTGACCAAATCACCAATCCCTGCCACACCCAGAAAGGCTTTGACATCTCCTCCTAAGGCTCGTCCCAGATAGATCATCTCAACAGCGCCTCTACTTACTAGTAAGCCCTTTGCGTTCTCCCCATAGCCGAGCCCACTCAACGCGCCTGCCGCGATGGCAATTATATTTTTTAATACGCCCGCTATCTCAACCCCTACGATATCATGATTTTCGTAAACTTGAAAACGATCATTTCTCAGCAACTTTTTTCCCGTTTGTATAACTTCATCAAAATGGCTTGCAATGACTGTGGCAGCAGGTTGTCGTTGCGCTAATTCCTTTGATAAGTTGGGGCCTGCAAGGCATCCAATACGTACTACTACGCTCTCCTCGCGAATCACTTCACTCATCGTCTTTACACTGTTGCGATTGAGAACGGGCACTGAATCAATCGTTTTACCTGCCGGTAGTGTTACATCAAACCCTTTTGTGCCATGAATAAGGATATGGTAGGGCTGCAAATAGGGTGAAAGACTTTTCATCATCGCCCGAAAGTGCGCAGAAGGTACCATGGGGAAAATGACATCGCACTCATGGGCGATCTTTGCCAGATCGTTTACAGCTGTAATATTTGAATGGATAGCATGATGGCGATTTTCCCTTTTGTGATTGATGTGCTTCACTGTATGTCCATTTCTGGCATAAAGTAAAACTGGGCGGTTGATAGCCAGAATATTTGCGATTACGGTACCAAAGTTTCCCGCACCGATTACACCAACCGGCTTGTCAGATAAACTGTTCGAGATCATAACCCACCAATCGGTTGTGGTAATAGTAGAGAAGAGATAAGTCTTTTGTAATAATGTTTCCTTTCTTGTTTTTTATCAGTGGGCGATTAAGGTGAAAGACACCGACATTGTCAAGACCTCGTTGAATGGCACCGTCCGATTTTCCTTTGAGGTGTGTGGCGTAGTGAATCTTTCCATTTTCTTTCATTAGATAGATTTGCTTGCGCACTTTCTTGAAAACAGTTTTGAATTCCTGATAGTCTAGTTCCAACTCTTCTTCTGGCAACCTTAATAAACTGAATAAATCTAATTTTGGATGTTTCTTTTGCCACATTTGAAAACCCACAAAGGCCACCAAGTGGCTTGCGAAAACACGGTTGATCTTGTGATATTCGGTTACAATTCGTTGACTCAACATCCGCGTGTACTCATCTTCCCGCTGGCGATCGATGGAAATATCCCCATTCGAAACAAAGTAGTCTCTGGTGTCGATAATCCGTCCTGTGTTATCGAGACTATTGCCTTTCTCGTCTACATAATTGCCCATCACATCCAAGCCGGGGCCGATAGAAACTGAAATGCTGGAAGGGTTAGAGAAAAATTTAAACAGAAATTTGATCAACCCAAAACTTCCGTACTTATCCTGCTCAGGAAAATACCGATCCTGGCCTTTTACCTGCAAATAATCTTCGATCATTTCAGGAGCCTCTAGCACACAGTGGTAGTTAAGCGTAACGGGTACAACAAATACTTTCTTGGGTTCGCCCTCAGCCATGTATAAACTGCGTTGAGCTTCAATGGCCGTACTTAGTAATCCCAATTTTAGCTGTTTCTCAATTTTTCCAGACCTTGATCTGGTTCCACCTGGAAAGAATAAGCTGTGCGCTCCTTTTTGTATGGCAAGGTTGGAATACATTTTTAACGTTTCCAGATAGGGTAAATTCTTTTTTCTGCGATCTACTTTGTAAGCGCCCAAACTATTCATGAAGTATGCGATGATCTTAATGTTGAATAGATTTAGACCAGCACCGTAAATAAAGGCAGGGAGACCCATAGAGTGAATTACCCAACCAATCAAAATCGAATCGAGGTTGCTGAAATGAGTAGGCACCATCACCACCGTTCCCTGTCTGGCCAAGTTGCGGATCATTTTAACTTTTCCTACAATTTGAATTTTGTCTCTTAGCGTGTACCGGTTTCTAAAAAAGGCCCCGAATTTTTTGATTCGCGCGCCATTGAGCAAGCGCAAAAAGCCAAACTTGATAACGCTTCGCGCAAATCGATACGAGGTTTGTCTAAAATTCCCAGCAATTTCAGACGCATACCGATGGACAATTCTGGCAAGTATGGAATCTGTTAATTTTTCAGCTTCTTCCTGTGATTTATTTCCTAGTTCGACCAGTTCGCTTTTGATACCCGACCAGAATCGGGAGTCATCAGCAGGATCAGCACGCCATTTATTTCGTTTAATTCTGTTTTGTTCACGATAAACGGTGGCTTCCAAATCGTCCGTAAGTTGCTTTCGTTGCGGTTTAAGGGCTTTAATCCGTTCAATGGTGAGTTTTGTCACCTCTCGAATAAACTCCGCACGATTTTTACTCAACTGGTAAACAGGCCAATCGGGAATATCTTCAAGAATTGGCTTGTAGGGCTTATTTTTGTTCTTCTTTTCTTCTAAAATCTCCATCAACTAACTAGGCAAGGGAGGTCAAAGTTAATGCACCACCTGTCATTACCAAAGATTCTATAAAAAATGGGTTGCCTGTGTCAAACTTTTGGCCATATCACTGAAACGAATGATGCTTTGTTGAATAAATTCTTCATTTACTATGCTTTTGATCTCTTCTTCGGACGACAGATCGTATTCCTCAATTTTAAAAGTTTGCTCAAACGGCCCAGCCTCCAGTTTAATCAAGTAACGATTATTCCAGTGGAAAATAGTAATTTTTAACTCTGGATGCGGGATTTCGCCAATTACTTTCATAGCCTGCAAGATAACCTTTCAGAGCTGCAGGAAAAAGTGTGTAATTATTTTAATAAGTTGCTATTTGGTTCGTTTGTAGTTGAAAACGGTGTCGATCTGGCATCAATTTAGGGTGCATTTCAAATTGTCGCAGTAGTTTTCTTCATTACCCTCACCCATTTAAACTCTTCCATTCCTTATAGCTTGTTGTCCCTCTCCCAAGGGTGAGGGGATGATGAACTGCGTGAACTTAGTACCTCAATGGGGTGAGGGTAAAAAAGGGCGCGTCAATTTGAAATTCACCCTCAATTTATTGATCTTATTTATTGTTGTATTTTTGTTTATCTGAAAATAATATGAAGCATTTGAAAACGGGTAGTTGGATTGTTTTCTTCTTTTTGTGTTTTGTGCATTTTTCCCAAGCGACTCATTTGCGTGCAGGAGAGATTACCGTTCAAAGGAATAGTTGTAATGGATTAACCTTTACGATTACAATTACGGCTTATACAAATTTAGGTTCGCCCGTTAAGTTTAGCGATGGCACGCTGAATTTTGGTGATGGCACCACGACTCAAACACCTACAATCGACAACATCATTCGCCCAGAGTTAGGTGCGGGTATAGGGTATGTCCAGTATATTGCTCCTCCACACACGTTTCCCGGTCCGGGCTATTACACCATTACTTACAAAGAAAGGAACAGGAATGCGGGTATTCTCAACATGGCTAATTCCGTTAATACCCAATTTTTTTTAGAGACTGTAATTATCATAGACCCGTTTATTGGTTGCGACAACAGTCCACAGTTGTTGGTTCCACCAATCGACAAGGGCTGCACAGGAAAAGCTTGGTACCACAACCCCGGAGCGTTTGACCCGGATGGCGATTCTTTATCTTATGAGTTTACAGATCCCAAGCAGGACAAGAACGTTCCGGTGAACAACTACCGTGTTCCGAACGACATACAGTTTTATGATCGGATCGGCCTTAATTACTCGGCTTCCAACGAGGATCAAAACGGCCCGCCCACGTTTTCTATCAATCCCGTTACAGGTACCATTTTGTGGGATGCACCAGGTGCTCCGGGAGAGTATAATATTGCATTCCGGATTATTCAATGGCGAAAGATCGGACCTGCCTGGAGGCAAATCGGGTATGTGACCCGCGATATGCAGATCGTGATCGAGGATTGCAAAAATCAACGCCCGGAATTGACCGTGCCGCCAGATATTTGCGTGGAGGCTGGCACGTCCATCAATGAATTTATCTTTGGCGATGACCCCGATGCGCTGGACAGTTTGAAGATAGAAGCCTTCTCTGAGGTATTCACCCTGAACCCATCAGCCGCAAGCTACACTCCATTCCCTGCCCGTTTTCAGGGAGGAGGCAGACCTGCAACGTTGAATTTCAAATGGAATACCACGTGCGCACACGTGAAAGACCAACCCTACCAAGTGGTTTTCAAGATTAGCGACAAGAGCAAGACGGGCCCTTCATTGGTTCAGTTTAAAACCTGGCGCATACGGGTAGTGGGTCCAAAGCCAGTTTGGAAACCGGCTGTCTTGGATTTGGCCACACGTTCGGCCAAATTGGAGTGGCAAAATTATACGTGTGCAGCCAACGCAGCCACTATGGAAGTGTGGCGAAGGGTAGATAGTTTTCTTGGAACGGTTGGGCCATGTGTGACGGGGATTCCGGATTCATTTGGTTATACCAAAATAGCAACAGTTCCAATAGGCACGACCAAATACACCAACACGGGTTTGGCCTCGGGTGCTAAATACTGTTATCGGCTGGTGGCAGTATTTCCTCTGCCCAAGGGCGGAGAGAGTATAGTTTCAGATGAAATTTGTTTGCCACCTTTTAAGGCAGATAGAGCCGTGATTACCCATGTAACGGTAGACCGGACGGATGACAAGAACGGGCAGATCACAGTTCGCTGGCGTTCGCCATTTGATATTGACAAGATTAGTTTTCCGCCACCCTATTCTTACAAAGTATTTAGAGCAGAAGGCTTCAGCGGCAAAATCAAATTGGTGGAGGCTTTTCCGGGCACACGACCAGATTCGGTGTGGGTGGATACAGGCATCAATACCCGCGACATTATTTACAACTACCGCATTTTAGGATTTGATAAAAATGGGATCAAGATAGATTCTTCGACCGTAGCCTCTTCGGTGCGTTTGGAGATCAAACCTAAATTCAAAGAACTAGAACTGCGCTGGGCAGCGAACGTACCCTGGTCGAATAACACCTTTGATTTCCCGACCCATACCATCTACCGTGGGGCACAGGGAGCGAGCGAATCGCAATTGGTGAAGATTGCCGATGTAAACGTAAACCAGAATGGGTTTGTATTCAAAGATCCGGATTTGAACGAATCACAAGTATATTGTTACCGAGTAGAAGCAAGAGGAAGCTACGGCAACCCAAAGATTCAAAAGCCACAGATAAATTTTTCACAAATCAGTTGTGCGCAGCCTAATGATGACGTGCCTCCGTGCAACGTTTCGTTACTTCCACCTAAGCCTGAAGACGTTGATTGTGCCAAGTATTTTGCAACTACCGGTTGCAATATCACTGAAGTATTTACCAACACATTAAACTGGAAAAGACCTGCGGATCCGGGCTGCCAGGTGGATATCAGCAGCTATGCCATTTATTATGCGGCCAAGGTAGGTGATGAATTCAAGAAACTTCCGGTTGTTGTAAAAGACACATTCTTTGTTCATACCAATTTGCCTTCTTTCGCTGGTTGTTACAAGATTGCTGCTGTGGATCGTGCCGGCAACGAGAGCAAAGAATTGAGCAAAGAAATTTGTTTTGATAATTGCCCATACTATGAGTTGCCCAATGTGTTTACGCCCAATGGCGATAAGTGCAATGATGTCTTTAGTGCCTACAGTACACGGAATATTGGCGAAGGGGGAGTTTCGGAATGTCAGAAAACAAAATTGAGCGAAACGCAGATCGGTGACTTGCAGAGGCGGTGTGCGCGGTTTGTGCGGAAAGTGAATTTCACCGTATTCAACCGATGGGGGGGAGTGGTGTATAGTTTTGAATCGGGTGGAGAGCGGACTATCTACATTGATTGGGATGGCAAAGACAACGGTGGTAAAGAGCTGCCCACAGGCACTTATTATTATGAAGCGCAAGTAACATTTGACGTAGTGGATCCTTCCAAGGCCAACCAAACGTTCAAAGGATGGGTTCAGTTAGTGAGGTAAAACCGATTATTCTCTTTGACGGGGTTTGCAACTTATGCAACGGTGCTGTTTTATTTGTTATTCGGCACGATAAGAATGCCAGATTCACATTTGTTTCCTTACAATCTACTTTTGGCCAAGAAAAATTGAAACAATTTGGTTTATCTTCTGATCAACTGAATACCATCGTGCTGCTAAGTAAAGGACGGATTTTCACAAAGAGTTCGGCTGCTTTGGAAATAACTAAAAACTTGGACGGACTTTGGCCTGCCTTTTATTTTTTTAAAGTCGTCCCCCGTTTTATTAGAAATTTCTTTTACGACTTTATTGCCCAAAACCGGTATCGGTGGTTTGGAAAGCAAGATGCTTGTATGATTCCTACGCCTGAGTTGAAGGCTAGGTTCATTGAGATTTGAGATTTGCGAATTTTGATTTTAGATTTGACGATCTAATCGTAAGGAGATCGATGGATAAAATCGTAAATCGACAATCGTAAATCATAAATTAGAAATGATGAAAGCATTTATTTTTCCGGGTCAGGGAGCGCAGTTTAGTGGAATGGGTAAAGACATCTATGACGCAAATCCAAAAGCGAAAGCTCTTTTTGATAACGCAGACCAGATCTTAGGATTCGATATTTCGCGGATCATGTTTAGCGGTTCGGCTGACGAGTTAAAGCAAACGAACGTAACCCAACCTGCCATTTTTATACACTCAGTTGCTATTGCCCTTTCGCAGGAAGCTCAATCTCCCGATATGGTGGCGGGTCACTCGTTGGGCGAATTCTCTTCACTGGTTGCCAATAAAACACTTGCGTTCGAAGACGCGCTTAAACTCGTATCCAAACGTGCGCAAGCAATGCAAAAAGCATGTGAGTTGAATCCATCAACAATGGCAGCCATTTTGGGACTTGATGATAAAATCGTGGAGGATATTTGTGCGTCTATTGATGAAGTGGTTGTTGCTGCCAATTACAATTGCCCAGGGCAATTAGTTATCTCTGGTTCTATGAAGGGGATTGAAATTGCCTGCGAAAAACTGAAAGCTGCCGGGGCGAAACGTGCCTTGCCTTTGCAAGTAGGCGGAGCCTTTCACTCGCCACTGATGGAGCCGGCAAGAGAAGAATTGGCGGCTGCTATTGATGCAACCCATTTTGATTCCCCCATTTGCCCGGTTTATCAAAACGTGAATGGCTTGCCATCTACCAACGTTTCGGAAATCAAAAAAAATCTGATCAGTCAGTTGACAGCACCCGTTCGTTGGACACAATCCGTTCAGAATATGACAAAAGATGGCGCCACTATTTTTATTGAAAGCGGACCTGGCAAAGTGCTGCAAGGGTTGGTAAAGAAAATTTCACCTCAGGCAGAGGTTGCTAGTTTATAAGTGTTGTTACGCACGAAGTAGGCGTCAGACCGCTCGAAGCGGTCAGACGCCTTTAAATTGAGACGGATTTAGAATTTTACGTAACATCAGATTATAAGCTGCACCACGGAAAGTTGATCTTTACAATCTGCCAGCAGTTGTGCATTTGTTTTTCCAAGTACAGGATGAACAAAGTCGGGAGCAATTTCGGTTAATGCTACGAGCGTAAATCTTCGGTGCTGGATTTCAGGATGAGGAATTGTCAGTTCGTCTGTTTTGAGAATGAGATCTCCCGCAAACAAGATATCAATGTCGATGGTGCGTTCACCCCATTTCTCTAGTCGTTCGCGCCCCATTTTCTTTTCTATCGAATGTATCTCCAGAAGAAGAGAAGTTGGATTCAGTGTAGAATTTAACCGTATTGCCTGATTCAGAAATGGTGACTGGTCGGTTTTACCCCAGGCAGCCGTCTCGTAAATGGATGATAATTTTTCTATTGTGCCAATCGATTGTTCGATGTATGTAACTGCGGTTTGCAATTGTGGTTGCCGGTCGCCTTGATTGCTACCGAGTAAGAGAAAAAAAGATAAGTTGCTATCGAACACTTCAATCGTAATTTCAGTGAAAACCCTTCCAACGTGCAAAGCTCGGCCAGGGATAGCAGTGGAAAGCCCGCACCACGATTTTTAGCGGGGGAGGACTTGCAACGGATAGCCCGCCCGGGCCGCCAATAGTAATCGGATCTGCCATCACAGGCAGTAAAGATAACCCCATACCTTTAAATACCGTTTACGTTTGAGTATTTTTGCCACTTATCCCTTTTAAAACATGAATTTTTTCAAATCATTTCTTGCCTCCTGCCTCGGCTCGCTGGTCGCGTTTATCGTTTTGATTTTTTTGGTATTTAGTTTTTTCGCGGCCGCGGTTTCCAGTCTGTCATCTGGCGATTCGCAGGTTGTCGTGGAAGATAATTCCGTCTTACACCTCAAGTTGGATGTGCCACTTAGTGAAATGGAGGCAGATAATCCCTTGGAAGGACTTCCTATCCCAGGCGCGACTGATAGTCCGATTGGACTTCTGAAACTAAAGAGTGTGATTCAACATGCGGCAGGTGACGCCAAGATAAAAGGAATATACTTAGACGTATCTGTTTTTATGGGTGGATATGCGATGGCAAAGGAAATACGGGATGCGTTGCTCGATTTTAGAAAGACCGGTAAATGGGTTGTCTCCTATAGTGAAGTGATGACTGAACAAGCGTACTATATTGCTTCGGCAGCAGACAAGGTGTATCTCAACCCTGAGGGTGAAATGGAGTTCAACGGCATGGCTATCGAGGTTTCATTTTTCAAAAAAATGTTCGACAAGTTGGAGATCAAGCCTGAAATTTTTAGAGTAGGCGATTTTAAGAGTGCTGTAGAGCCCTTCATGTTGGATAAGATGAGTGAAGCGAATCGCCTTCAACTAAATGAATTGATTCAGAGCATCAACAACGAAGTAGTCAAAGAGATTGCGTTAAGTAGAGATATTGAATTTGCCAGACTAAAAGAAATCTCTGATCGAATGTTGGCCACCACTACACAAGAGGCGAGTGCGCTCCAGTTGATTGATTCATTGATGTACTACGATCAGGTATTAAACGAATTGCGAAATCGTTTGGATATTGGAAAAAGTGAAGACATCACCTTTATCAAGTATAATAAATACAAAAAAAGTGTAAGCGATTTCAGCAGTTCCAAAAATGAAATAGCTGTGATTGTAGCAGATGGCGATATCATGCCCGGCAAAGCACAACAAGGAATGATTGGATCAACTACGTTTGCCAATGAATTGAGGAGGGCTAGAGAAAGCAAAAAGGTAAAGGCCATTGTGTTGCGAATCAATTCACCCGGTGGTAGTGCCCTTGCTTCTGATGTCATGTGGCGCGAGGTAACACTTGCCTCCAAAGAAAAACCAATTATTGCTTCTATGGGAGACTATGCGGCATCGGGTGGCTATTATATCGCCATGGGGTGCGATACGATCGTAGCCGAGCCCAACACGATTACCGGATCCATCGGTGTGTTTAGTGTTCTCTTCGATTTGAGCAGCTTTTTGGATAACAAAATAGGAATCACGTTTGATGAAGTTAAAACGGGTGATATCGGAGAACTGGTCACCTTTACGCGACCCCTAACAGAACCCGAGAAAGCCATTTGGCAGAAAAGCACGGATAGAATCTATGCTTCCTTTACTTCTAAAGCAGCAGAGGGTAGAGGCATGCCAGTAGATCAACTAAGAAAGGTGGCATCCGGTCGGGTGTGGACAGGCAGTCAGGCAAAGGAGCGTGGGCTGGTTGATGTGCTTGGTAGTTTCGATGATGCTGTGCGTATTGCTGCCGAGAAAGCGGGTGTTGCGAGCGATTACCGAGTAAAGTATTACCCTAAGCATAAGTCATTTTTTGAGCAATGGATGGCTGATATGGAAGAAAACGCAAAAGTCAAAGCGTTAAAACAAGAATTAGGAGTGCATTATAAGGTGTATGAACAGCTTCAGAAACTAAAGTATTATCAAGGGGCGCAAGCGAGGATGCCGTTTGACCTGGAAATAAAATAATTTGAAGATTCATTAATTTGAAGATTTGAAAATTAAGACCGATGTTAAATATTTAGCCTTCAAATCTCCGACTATCAAAATCTAAATTTTCAAATTACCGAATTTTCAAATTTTCAAATTATATTATGATTAGAACGGACTGGACCCGGGAAGAAATTTCAGAGATTTACCACACTCCCGTATTGGAATTGATTTACAAGGCCGCCACTGTACATCGTGAGTACAGTGATCCACAAGAAGTACAGGTTTGCACATTACTTTCTGTTAAAACAGGTGGTTGCCCGGAAGACTGTGCGTATTGCCCACAGGCAGCACGTTATCATACTGATGTGAAGGTTCATAAGCTGATGGAAGTGGAAGAGGTGATCGGCAAAGCATTGGAAGCGAAGGAAGCGGGGAGCACTCGCTTTTGTATGGGCGCTGCATGGCGCGAAGTGCGAGATAATCGCGACTTCGATAAAGTACTAGAGATGGTGAAAGGCGTTAGCACCATGGGTATGGAAGTGTGTTGCACGCTTGGCATGCTAACCCACGAACAAGCCAATAAACTAAAAGCGGCAGGCCTTTACGCCTACAATCACAACCTTGATACCAGCGAAGAGTTTTATGGCGATGTTATTACCACTCGCACTTACAAAGACCGACTGGAAACACTTGAAAACGTTCGCGGAGCTAAGATCTCCGTTTGCTCTGGTGGCATCATCGGCATGGGCGAGAAGGAAGGAGATAGGATTGGCATGTTGCACACATTGGCCACATTGCCAGAACACCCTGAATCAGTGCCGGTGAATGCATTAGTGCCTGTAGAAGGCACACCTTTAGAAGATCAGGAAAAAGTATCGGTGTGGGAGATGGTGCGAATGATCGCGACAGCAAGAATTATTATGCCCAAAGCTATGGTACGATTATCAGCGGGGCGAGTGCGAATGACGTTGGAGGAGCAGGCACTTTGTTTCCTGGCGGGAGCCAACAGTATTTTTGCAGGAGATAAGCTATTGACAACCCCCAACCCGGCTTATATACAGGATAAAGAAATGTTTCAGGTGCTGAATTTAAGGCCTAGAGAGGCGTATAAAAATCTCGAAAGAGCAACGGTGAGCTAGTTGCTACTGGTTATTTTTTGACGTTTTTGCGATGTAAGATTTCGGATCGAAAATGCGTTTTCTGGCCGGATTTTGACGTTTTTGATCACTTTCTTTTTCGCTCAATAGTAGCGTGATTCAATCTTAGTTAGAGTTTTTTCCAGGAGCAACTCAACTCCACCTAAATTCCTCATACCTCACGCTAATATTCATCCCAACTTATGCATTAGTATAATTTGCTTTCCGAGCAGACGAAAGAGAAGCTTTGGATGGGTTAACACGGGCAAAAAGCCTTTTGCAAAGGACTTTTTCGGCAATTAAGCAATGGAAATTGTCTATTGCTTAATTCGGTTTCATTGATTCGGTTTCATTGAACATGGCATAACAAAGACGGGTGTTTCCAACTCGAAGCCATAAAGTTTGAGCCGTATCTCCTAATTGCTTACGCGGTTATGCCAAATTGATTGAACAGACTTGGTAAGGTCGTTTTACAGACGATTGCATATAGCACAACTTACACAAGCCAGCAGCAATTAACGCAGACTCCCTATCACTTGAGCAAAATCCATTTCTGCTAAATAGTCCCAGTTTGAACGCCCTTGCGCTGAAATATGCTTCTCAATCAAAGACAAAAAAGCCTGAAACTGTTCACAGGCTTTTTTGTCAATAAATAAGGAGAGGCCTAGAATTTGCTTTCTGAAACAAATCCGCCCATTGGCTCTTGTTGGTTTTGCGTAGTAGCAACCTCTTTTGTAGATTGAACCGTTTTATCTTTTTGCTTTGTCAGCGTAAAAGAGAATGAAGCCAAAGCCAATAGAACAAGCGATACTATAATTTTGGTTTTCATATAAATTGGTTTTTATTAAATGAGTTAAAATCCTTTGTCACTTGCTCTGCCGCCTGAGTTGTTTGTTTCTTCGATGGGTTTTACTTCTTCTTTTGTACAAGAAGTGATTGACATTGAAAGAGAGAACAAAATGATAATTGTGTAGAAAAACTTTTTCATAATAGTTTAAGGTTTAGTTTAGAATTTAGTTAGATTATTTTTAAAGGATTATTTTTGATTATTGTGGTTTGATTAATTGTGACGCACAAAATTCTAATTTCGATGGTTCATAGATTTTTCATTTTGGCTGTAAATCGAACATAGGTAGGTTAATTGCATGATTATAAGGAAGTTATACTTTTTGTTTTTTGCGCTGGCCATTTTTTTAAATGGATTTTGCCAGGATGCGTCTAGTTCTAAGGTTGACTCCCTTGAGAATTTGATAAAGCTAAAAAGTGGGGCAGAGAAATTTGATTTGATCGTTGCGCTCATGCGTGCTCAACTCAACAAGAATCCGAAAGCTTCTTTAGAGTTATCTAAGCAAGCTGAGAAAATCGCGTTGTCTCTTAGGGATAGCTTAAGAATAGTTAAGGCTAAGTACGCAAGCGGGTTTATCTATAGTCGACTTGATTCAGTTCGTCAGGCAATTCAGGTTCTCGAGTACGCCTTACCGATTGCTAAAAGAAATAATTACAACGAGGAACTATCAAAAATATTAAACACGATTGCGATTAGTTATTCGTTTAGCGGAAATCCGGATAGGGCACTGGCGTTTCACTTTCAATCCATCGATCTGAATGAACGCTTGGGGAACAAGGAAGATATTGCTATTACCTACAACAATATTGGCCTAGTTTATTTTAAACTTAGGGATTACGACAACGCGTTAAATTTTTATCAAAAATCTCTTGATGTTAAAAACGAAATTTCAAATGGATATGATTTGGATAGACTACTTGTCAATATGGCGCTATGTTACAATCAGTTAAAGCGCTATAAAGAAGCCGAAGATTTTATCAAAAGGGGTCTACAAATCTGTAAAAATCAGTGCGATTCTGTTTTTCTGATGGATGCAGAACTTGGGTTGGGTGTTGCCTCGTCTCAGCAAGCCAGAAAAGAAGAAGCTATTCGTCATTTTCAGTCATCGTTGCTAATCGCCAGACAGCTCAATGATAAGCGGTATCAAATTGAAAATCTATGGAATTTGGCATTGGTAAGTGAAAGTCAGCAACATTCCGTTGACGCGTTGAATTTTCTTAGAGAAGCAGAAAAGATAGCTACCGAGACCAATTATTCACTTTCATTGATTGAAGTCTATAAGCTATACTCCAGGATTTATCACTCGCAAGACGATTTTCAAAATGCATCTCTATACCAATCCAGATACATTGAGCTGAAGGACAGTATTTATAGTAGCGATTTAATAAAAAACTTGACCAAAGTACAATCGAATTTCGCGGAGCGCGAAAACATAAAAACCATCAAAGAAAAAGATGAAATATTGGAGTTGCGCCAGCAGTTGATTGACCGCCAATTAAGTCAGTTTGTTTTCGTTGTTGCAATATCGTTGCTCTCGCTTGGTATGGTGCTGCTGTTACTGGTAACGAATAGAAAGCAGAAACAAGCCAGTGCTGTGATAGCTATGGCGAGAAATAAGATAGAGGAACAAAACAAGCAGTTGGAGGACCAGAATAAGGCGTTAGATAAAAAGGTAAAAGAGCGAACCGTTGAGCTCAGTGAATCCAACCGCCAACTCACCGATGTAAATACGGAGTTGGATAATTTCCTCTATAAATCTTCGCACGACCTCAGCGGCCCACTGGCTTCGTTACAGGGGCTGGTTAACTTGGCCTATATGGAGCCCAAGGATGAGTTTCACCAACTTAGGTTGTTAGGTGACTTAACTTCGCAGATAGAAAAGATGTCAAAGATGTTGAGCCGATTGTCGTTGGTAAGCGAAGTGAATCACGCCAGTTTGGAGTCTCAAAAAATAGACATTGAGAAGGTTCTAGTAGCTCTATTTGAATTCGAGAAAAAGAACTACCAATCTTCTAATGTTCAACTCAGCTTTAAGATACAAGGTGACATTAAGTTGGTGTCTGATAAACTACTTTTTGAGACCATCGTTGAAAACCTGGTTACGAATGGCATTAAGTTTTGTAACTCAAATAACCGCGCGCAGCGCTTCGTTCATGTAGAAATAAGTAAAGCTGGTTCGATGGTTTGCATACGTGTGTCTGATAACGGACTAGGTATAGAAAGCAAACCCGACCAAGATGTATTTCGAATGTTCATGCGAGGATCTGAACGTTCTGAAACGGGCGGTGTAGGGCTTTATCTTACAAAAATATGCGTGAATCGCTTGGGTGGTAATATCCAGTTAGAGCAAACCAGTGGTGATGGATCGACCTTTTTGGTTCAACTACCTTCTGACCTGACACCGATTCTGGAAGAGCGTAAACGATTTCAAGAAGCAGTAAAAAGAAAAGAAAAAGAAGCGTTAGAAGGGGCCGGAAAATTGACTTCCACCGAGTAAACTTTTTCTCTGCGCATTTTACCATCTTTGCCCTGTTTTTATTTAGTCCAATGAGCAAAGAATTCAAAAGACATCTCGTTACCGCAGCACTTCCTTACGCCAATGGCCCAAAGCATATTGGGCATCTGGCGGGTGCTTATATTCCTTCTGATGTTTATGTTCGGTATCTAAGGTCTTTGGCCAAGGATGTTGTTTTTGTATGTGGCAGCGATGAGCATGGTACCGCTATTCCCAATCAAGCATTAAAAGAAGGAACAACGGCTCAGGCGATCATCGATAAATACGATGCGCAGATTCGGTCTTGTTTTCAACAACTGGGAATGTCGTTCGATATCTACCACCGGACGAGCGAACAAATTCATCATCAAACCTCGCAAGAGATTTTTTTGAATTTGTATAACAAAGGGTTGTTAAATGAAGAGACTTCTGACCAATATTACGATGAAGAGGCAAAGATCTTTCTGGCCGACCGATACATTATTGGCACCTGCCCTAAGTGCGGAAATCCCAATGCGTATGGCGATCAATGCGAACGGTGTGGCTCCACGCTAAGCCCAAGCGAGTTGATCAATCCAAGATCAACATTATCTGGTAATTCGCCCATTCTAAAATCCACAAAGCACTGGTATTTGCCTTTGCAGGATTACGAAACTTGGTTGAGTGATTGGATTCTGAAGTCGCACAAAAATGATTGGAAAGTAAATGTGTACGGGCAATGCAAATCGTGGATCGATGCAGGCCTGCAACCTCGCGCCATGACGCGCGATTTGGATTGGGGTATCAAAGTTCCGTTGCCAGATGCGGAAGGAAAGGTACTCTACGTGTGGTTCGATGCGCCTATTGGGTACGTATCAGCTACGCGAGCTTTGTTTGCAGAACTAGCTAGTGGAGAAACAAAGTATGCTACACCTCAACGCAATTTTGCCAACCCATCCAAGGATGGTTGGAAACCCTATTGGCAAGATAGAGACACCAAGCTTGTGCATTTTGTAGGTAAGGATAATATTGTTTTCCACTGTATTATTTTTCCGATCATGCTGCATGCCACGGGCGAGTACATTTTGCCCGATAATGTGCCCGCCAACGAGTTCATGAACCTCGAAGGTGATAAGATGTCTACAAGCCGCGGTTGGTCGATTGAAATGCATGAGTATCTGGCCGACTTTCCTGATAAGCCGGATGTATTGCGCTATGCACTGCTTACCAATCTTCCTGAAACAAAGGATAGCGAGTTTACCTGGAAAGACTTTCAGGCCAAGAACAATAACGAGCTGGTCGCCATTTTTGGGAATTTTGTAAACAGAGCGCTGGTCCTCACCCAAAAGTATTTTGACAACCGAGTACCTACTCGTGGATCGTTGGCAGAAGTTGACCAAAAGGTGTTGAATGACTTGAAAGAGTTCCCCTCCAAAATTGGATCGTCCATCGAGTTGTATCGATTCAGAGAGGCTACTGCTAACTTAATTGATCTGGCTCGTGTGGGGAACAAATACCTGGCAGAAACAGAGCCTTGGAAATTGGCGAAGACCGATATGACAAGGGTGGCAACCATTTTGAACATTTCATTGCAGATTGCTGCCAGCTTAGCCATAACTGTGGAGCCATTCCTTCCTTTCACTGCAGAGAAGCTAAGAGGCATGTTGAATTTTAAAAAAGCGAATTGGAGCGATGCGGGCTCATCGAATTTATTGAGCGATGGGCACTCGTTAGGTGAAGCTTCACTGCTATTCGAAAAAATAGAAGACGAAGTAATACAAGCACAGATCAAAAAATTGTTAGACTCAAAAAAGGCCATGGAAATAGCGAACCAACCTGTAGAACCAGCAAAAGCTGAAGTTTCTTTTGACGAATTTGCAAAGATGGATATTCGCATAGGCACAGTAGTAACGGCTGAGCGAGTGGAGAAATCTAAAAAATTATTGAAACTCCAAGTTGACACCGGGATTGACAAGCGCACGGTGATGAGTGGAATTGCGGAACACTTTTCTCCGGAAGATATCGTTGGCAAACAAGTGACCATTCTTGTAAATCTTGCTCCAAGGAAAATTATGGGTGTTGAATCGCAAGGGATGATATTGATGGCCGCTGATAAAGATGGGAAACTACGTTTGCTGCAACCCAACGAAGCGGTAAGCCCCGGGTCTACTGTTAGCTGATTCAAATTCTTAATACTATTCTAAATTCCGACTTCTAAATTCTGACTTCCAAATTCTGACTTCTAACTTCTAACTTCGGTTTCCAACTCATTGAAAAATCTTGATGCCAAATACATTCTAACAGGCATCGCTTTTGCGCTATTGTGGGCATCGGCATCTACAGCTGGAAAATTCGGAATTCAATCCGTTGAGCCGTTAACTTTCTTCACCATCCGGTTTTTAGCAGCGGGCATTCTTCTCTTAGTATTCTCGCACATGATTATGCGCTACGCTCTTCCAACGGGTATAGAGTGGTGGCAGGTAACGGTCTTTGGTGCATTCAATACGGCTTTGTATTTGGGCATTTTTATCATTGCGCTAAAAAACGTGGCAGCCGGAATTACAACTATGGCCATTGCATTGAACCCCTTGTTAATAGGAATTCTTTCTTCTCAAACTTTGAAGCGGAAAGTGCTTTGGCGCGAATGGCTTAGTATTTTTATTGGCATGTTGGGTGTGGGGATTGCCACGCTGCCACTTCTAAAAACAAAACACGCTACTGTTTCCGGGGTTTTGCTGATAGTACTTTGTATGCTCATGTATTCGATTGGCTCTGTCTACTATGCTTCCGTAAAATGGAAGCTGCAGCGCACAACAATTAACGCCTGGCAGGTTTTTTTCGGAGGCTTGATGTTGCTTCCGTTCGCGTGGATATTTGAAAGTGGCACTAACTCCTTTGATCTAAAATTTTTTCTTTCGCTTACCTGGCTAGTGATTCCGGTCTCCATTGGTGCAGTTCAACTATGGCTTCGTCTACTTAAAGACGATGCCGTTCGTGCATCGATCTGGCTTTTTCTTTGCCCGATTTTTGGGTTGACGTACGCAACATTTCTATTAGATGAACCTTTCACGGTATCAACAGCACTAGGTGCTGCGCTGGTATTAACAGCTCTTTATTTAGGCCAGCGTGTTAAAGCTTAAATAAAGTTTAGAAAATTCAAAAATCAAGATTCAAAATCGACTTTTAAACCAGAAATCTTGAATCTTGAATCTTGACTCTTGAATTCTACGCCAACTCCCTCAAATCAACTGGCACCACTCTGGAAATGCCTTTTTCCACCATGGTGATTCCGTAAATGACATCGGTTGTTGTCATCGTGCGCTTATTGTGCGTAACAATTACAAATTGACTGTCTTTACTAAAACTGCGAATGATGTTATTGAACTTGTCAATGTTCGCATCATCCAGCGGAGCATCCACCTCATCAAAAATACAGAAAGGCGCGGGCTTCAATAAATACATAGAGAATAGCAACGCGGTAGCGGTTAATGTTTTCTCACCACCCGAAAGTTGGTTGATGGTGAGCGGGCGTTTTCCTTTTGGCTTGGCAATAATGTCGATTTCGGAATCTAGCGGTTTGCTTGGGTCGGCCAATTTCAAATCGCAATCATCGCCTTCATTAAACAATGAGCGGAAAACGCGCACAAAATGTTCTTTGATTTGACCGAACGCTTGCATAAACGTTTCGCTCGCTACGCCTTCGATTTCGCTGATCGTGCTGAATAGAGACTCTTTCGCCTTCAACAAATCATCTTTTTGGGCAATGATGAAATCATTCCGCTGTTTGATCTCATTGTAGGCTTCCATCGCCATCGGGTTGATCGGGCCCATGTTATCGAGCTTTTCGCGAATCTTTGATACGTCCGCTCTCATCTTCTCATCATCCAACTTCATCAGAGCTTCTGCTTCTTCAGGGGTTGCTTCTCCCACGACTGAATCCAAATCCACGTTAAACTCAACCGATAGGCGTTCTTTTACTGAGTTCAATTGGAGTTTGCTTTCATTCAGTTGATTTTGCAATTCCATTAACACGGTGTCAATGTTTTGGCGCTGATGCTGCGTTTCTCGGAGGTCTTTGTCGTATTGGTCTATTTCCCCTCGGCCGGTGTAGTATTCTTTTTCCGCTTCACTCAATCCTTTCTCCATCTCCTCCTTTTCGCCATACATGCCGATGAGGTCGGTGTCGTTATTTTGAGTGGTCTCGACAATTGTTTTGGACTCTTCCTCATTCTTTTTCAATTCTTCGCTATTTGTTTCAATGCGCAAACTGCTTTGCTCCATTGATTCTTGCTTGAACCGGATTTCTTGTTCCACGCTCTTCACTCTATTCTCCTGCTGATGGAAGAATATATTTTGTTCATTGAATGCCGATGATTTTTGGCTTAGCAAATCGTTTTGGGTAGCTAAGTCATTCACGATCAACTTCATTTTCTCTTCGTGTTGACTTAATTCTATTTTAGCCAAATCCGATTTTGGCTTGATATCTTCCAACTCCAAAGTCAGCGATTCAATTTTTTCCAAAATATCTTCTCTTCGAAGATCAGCGCTACTTAGCATACTGGAAAACTGCTCTTGTTTGGTGCGTACAGAGATGTGCTCATCGCTCACTAGTTTAATTGCGCCCTGAGCTTCTTCTATTTGTTGTTTGAGTGTATTGTTGCGCAAGCGCTCCAATTCGCGCTGTTTGTCAAGTAATGAGAATCGGATGTCTTCAACTTTTTTGGAGAGGTCTTTGATTTCTTTGTCGAGCTTTTCTAAATTCTTTGCGCGGCCGATCTTTTTCCCTTCAAATAGCCCGACCGATCCGCCTGAAATACTGAATCTGCGTTTTGTTACTTTTCCGCTCTTAGTGATAAACGTATTATCATCTGAAGATGGAATGTTTTTAATGTCTCCTTCCGCAACGTACACTTTATCCAAAATGAACGCCATCAACTTTGAATACTTGGGATCGAACTCAATGATCTGTGTTGCCGGAAAAGCGTCTCCATACATTTGCAACGGGGAGGGCGTAAACTTTTCGAAGGCATCCAAAATGAAGAAGTTTGCCTTTCCTTTGCTAGCGTCACTTAATATATTGATCGCTTCGTAAGCGTGCGACTCATGGTCTACGATGTAGTAATTGAGGTAGGGCTCTAAATAGTTTTCAATGGCCACCCGATATTCTTCAGTGGTAGAAAGAATATCGGATAGGAGAGGAGCATTTTTCGTTAACTCAACATTTTTCTTCAAGAACTTGATGGCTTCAGGGAAGCCTTCCAAATTTTCAACCAGTGATTTTGTTAGTTGAAATTCATTTTGACGTGCATCCAGTTTCCGACTGTTCTCCGTCATCTCTTCGCGAATCATCTCAATGGTTTTCTCCAACGAGCCGATGCGCAAGAAGATATCCTCTTCTTCCCGCTTTAATTTTTCGAGGTAAGTGTTTTTTTGAAGGATGTCTTCATTTAATAAGACAAGCTTCTTTTCAAATTCAGCAAGACTTGTGCTTTGTTGATGGGTATCTGTTGTGGTGCGCTCTAACTCTTGTTTAAAGGATGACACTTGAATTTCACGTATCTCTAACCCTTTATTTAACTGGAATGATTCTTCTTGCTTGGCGCGATGTACTTGACGCAGGGCATCCGATTCGCCTTGCAGTGTGTAGGTGGTTGCTTTTTGACTTTCATATTCGTGGCGAAGTGCCTCGACCTTGTTGGTGATTTCAGTCAAGATGGATTGAGCTGATTCTCTTTCCGATTCTAAGCTTTGAATGCTAAAGCGTGCGCGTTCGTTGCTCTTTTTATCCTGATCAATTTGGTCTTTTAGATTGTTAACACGATCCGTTAAAAAACGAAGGCGTTCGTTTTTGACTTGTTTATCGCTTTCGTATTGCCTGATTTTCGAAACAAATTCATTGATTGACTTTTGGCGAGACGACAATGTCTTTTCTTTTAAAATCAGTTCCGCTTTAGATTTTTCGATCAACGCCTCTTTCTCTGCCACTTCTGCGGCCAACTTTGTTTTGCGGTCGCTTTCGGTCTCAATTTGCTTGTTGAGTGAGCCAAACTTATCCTTCTGTTTATTGACTACTACTTTTGCCAGATGAATGCTCTTCTCTTTGTAGTCTTCTTTGATCTTATAGTACTGCTCGGTTTGTTTGGCCTGCTTCTCCAGGCTTTTCATATTTTTTTCAATCTCGAAGAGTAAATCCTCCACCCGCTCCAAATCCGCGTCTGTATCTTCTAATTTTTTAAGCGTTTCTTTTTTCCGCTTTTTGAATTTGGAGATACCGGCCGCTTCTTCAAACAGCATTCTTCGGGAATTGTCACGGTCGTTTAAAAGATCGTCTACCATTCCAAGTTCGATGATCGCGTAACTGTTGGATGCTACCCCGGTATCCAGGAACAAGTTGGTGATGTCTTTTAGTCGGCAGGCCACGCCATTTAATAAATATTCACTTTCCCCCGAGCGGTACAAACGCCTGGTAATTGTGATTTGAGAATATTCAGTTGGCAAAATGTTCTTTGTGTTGTTGATTGTCAGAGAAACTTCAGCCATTTGCTGCGCAGAACGTTGGCTGGTGCCGTTGAAAATGACATTTTCCATTTTCTCTGAGCGTAACGCGCTCGTTTTTTGCTCGCCTAATACCCAGCGAATAGAGTCCACCACATTGGATTTTCCGCAACCATTTGGCCCAACAATGCCTGTGATTCCTTCGTCAAAATTGATGACGATTTTATCTGCAAAACTTTTAAACCCTTTGATCTCCAGCTTCGATAGTTGCATTTCTTGATTTTATCAATGTTTCCAGTTTCTGGTTCCCGGTTTGTAGTTGTCGGTTTTTTTAACCTGCAACTTGTAACTGGCGGCCAGGAACTTTTTTAAAGATGGCAAAGATAACTTTCGGTTTGGCATTTGAAAAACTACCTATTCCCAAACCATTCACATTTTATCCATGCCTAATTTGTTGCGAAAACCCCTTTTTTTAACGAAATAATCAATACCTTTGGTCTGAATGGATAATATTCAATTTTGGATTTGGCTAATCGTGATCATCGTCACGTTTCTTGCGCGGGCGAAGAAAAAGAAGCCCGAGGGTGATCCTACCACATTTGGGGGAGAGCCTGTTGATGGACGGACAAATCCTGCAGATAAGCCTATTTCATTTGAAGATTTGCTTCGGGAAATTCAGGCCTCAAAGGTACCACAACCATTCCCTGTAACGCAGAAAAAACAGGAATATGTGGATTATGATGATGAGTTAGAAGAGGAAGCTGTTGCTGAACGAATAGATTACTCCAAACGTGACCAGGACAACACTTTTCAAACATATGAAAAGGCAAAACAGGAGGCCTTCAATAGGGCTTCGTTGGAAGAGACCATGAAAATTGAGGACACAGTGGTTCGATTTGGTCAATTCAAAGGCTATCAACAAGATAAAGAGGAAAATGTGCTCGCAGAGTATGTGAAAGACTTGCAAGATCCCAATGGTTTCAGAAAAGCATTTATCTTAAGTGAGGTACTAAACCGGAAGTTTTAGTTATTTTCTGATCTAAATATTACTTGGATGTTTTAATCGGGCTTTTCACAAGTCTATTTTTTAAGATTGATGCCATATTTATAAAAATTAAAGGTTACTATATTTTTTGACGGCTATTAATAATTATGTAATTTTTTTGAACTTTTGATTTAAGATATGATCACTAAAAGTTTACTAAGCAAGTGTTTAACGATAGGGTTAATTGTTTTGTCGTGGAATGCGGAAGGACAGGGTGATTGCAAAAAAAGTAATATCACTTTTGAGGCAATTGATGCCGTTGGAACCACTGAAACAGGCTTAGTAAAGCTGGATTTCAAGGGTCAACCAAATGATAGGTTCGTGTTATCATTGATTGGGCCGAGAAGATATATTAATCATGATTTTAAGGAACATGAGTTAAAAAGCTTAAGTAGAGGATCCCATATTCTTATCATTGGAGGAAGAAACGAAGCAGATAACTTTTGCCAAGAATATTTTCAATTTATTATCAAGTAAAGGATGCGAAAAACTCCTTTTAAAGTATTAGTCACTTCTGCCTTACTTTTTTTAAGTGCTACAATCGGCTTGTCGCAACCCGTTTTTACCATTCAAAACAAGAAGGATGCTTGCGGCCCTTTAAATGGTTCATTTGAAATTCTAGTAACCTCACAGTCTGGTCCATTAAATGGCCCTATAACTGCGTTTGTTTTTAGTGGTACTTATTTTTTAAATATACCATCACTGACTATTGGTGTTCCAGTTACCGTTCCCCTTCTCTCAGGAACTGCTGCTGGTCGGATATATAATGTTTCTGTAAATGATGACGATGGAAGTACGCTAGGGGTAACCACCATTAGGCTTTATTCCACTATTTCGGCTACAGAGTCCCATACAGATTTGACTACTTGTTCACCTGTAGACGGAACGATTAATTTAACACCATCCGGAGGATCTACGTTAGGCTATACCTATTCATGGACAGGCCCTGGAGGATTTACGGCCACAACCGAGGACATTTCAGGGCTGGAAGCCGGGAATTATACGGTAGTAATTGGCGATGTGAATTTGAACCCAGTTTGTAATTTTTCTTTTGGGCCGATTACGGTCAACATTGCAACGCCTTCAGTTACTGTCGGAGCAATACCTCCTGTATGTTCCGGTACTACAACAAGCAGTTTAGCCTGGTTAGCTACATCAGGCGGGCCCTTAGATTTATATAGTATTGATTGGGATAATGCTGCAAACACAGCAGGGTTGGCGGATGTTGCGTTTCCTGGGTTTATAGTTTTACCTGTTTCTCCAATTACTATTTCTGGTATTCCCGTTTCAGCAGGCACTTATAGTGGTCTCTTCTATGCAAGGAATAGTGGGAGTACTTGTGTGACTTCTGGAATGCCAATAACTGTCACGGTTAATTCTCTCCCCACGATCAGCGGCACCTTGACGATCTGCGGCACGGGCACAACGACCTTGACGGGCAGCGGTACTCCCGCGGCTGTCACCCCGTGGGCATCTTCGAACACTGGAGTAGCAACGGTGAACAGTTCAGGTTTAGTGAGCGGGGTATCAGCAGGAACGACAACGATAACGTATACCGAT
>VYLL01000055.1_pt1 | contig 52442 bp, 46 predicted proteins | sample 5114301 | NCBI WGS metagenome assembly VYLL01 (sample SAMN12291809, study PRJNA351875) | freshwater metagenome | isolation source: freshwater lake | place: USA: Michigan, MSU2 Lake | collected 2011-08-16 | reverse complement strand
ACCCCCCCCACCCTCGCACCGTCCCGCGCCCCAACGCCGCGGAAGCCGCCGCGTGGGCCGAGGGACACCGGCGACTCACACACCGAGCGGCCGGGGATTGGGCGGGCGAGTATTGCAGAAGCGGGGTGAGGGTTCAAGGGCGGATGGGTTGGGCGACGGGTGCCAACGGGGTGACGGTTGGCGTCGCACGCCGCGGCGAATGAGCAGCGTGTACCGCTTCGATCCGCCGCGCTGACGCGGACCCCCCAACCAACGACCCGCCCGCGTGCCCACAACACACGCACACCTCTCGCCACGCGGAGATGACCCGCCCGCCGCGATCGCCGTGCGCTCCGAGGCCCCTGTGCGGGGGTGGCGGGGCGGCGGCGCGGGCATTCGGTAGCGAAAGGCGTTAGCATGGCGCTTGCTGGACCAATACCTTCGGAGACAGGATGGCCAAAGGAAAATCACCGGTACTCGATTATCTAATTGGCTTGCATGAGGTGCGCGACACCGGAAAGGCGACGGCCGAACAGTCCTTTAAGAGCAAACTTGAGAGCTTGCTCACGGCGGTTGGGCTCGAATTTGATCCGGAGTTGTTCGCGACGATGGAGCTGAAGCAAGACGGCGCAGGAGCGCCGGATCTGGGGATCTTCGAGAAGAAGTCGAGAAACCTGCGGTTGGTCGTTGAGGTCAAAGGCACCAAGGACAACATTCATGACACCGCCTCCGGCGACCAAGTGTCCAAGTATTGGAATCGCTACGGCTTCGTGCTGGTGACCAACTTCCGAGAGTTCGTGTTCGTCGCCCGCGATGCCGAGACGGGCGAGGCCAAAGTTGAAACCCGCTATCGCCTGAGCACGACATCCGAGGCCTTCTGGAAGGCCAAGCCTGCCAAGCTCGCCGAGGAACACGAGCAAGGGCTAACGGACTACCTCGAAGGCGTATTTGCTCGCCCTTCGCCGATCCTCAAGCCCAAGGACCTGGCGGCGGACCTTGCCCGCCACGCGCGCGAGGCGAAGCGCCGGCTTGCCCGCCACGCGCCGGACGACTTGAAGCCACTCCAAGACGCTTTCGAGGCGGCGCTGGGCCTCTCCTTCGAAGGATGAGAAGGGCTTGGACTTTTTCCGTTCGTCACTGGTCCAAACCCTGTTCTACGGCCTCTTCTCAGGATGGATGCTCTGGCGGCAGTCCTTGCCCAAGGGCAAGAAGCTGCCGGTCTTTGACTGGAAGGACGCATCGGAGCATCTCGTTCTGCCGCTCATCGGCGATCTCTTCGAAGAAGTGGCACGGCCCCGCCGGTTGAAAGAGTTGGACCTCCGCGAGCCGCTGGAGTGGGCCGCCGGTTCGCTCCGCCGCGTGAACCACGCCGAGTTCTTCAAGAGCTTCGACGCTGACCACGCGATTACCTTGTTCTACGAGCCGTTCCTGCAGGCGTTTGATCCCGAACTGCGCAAGCAACTGGGCGTGTGGTACACGCCCCCGGAAATCGTCACGTACATGGTGGAGCGGGTGGACCAGTTGCTACGCAGCGAACTGGGCATCGAGGATGGACTTGCGGACGAGAACGTCTACGTGCTGGACCCGGCCACTGGCACAGGTTCCTACGTGATGGAGGTTGCCCGCCGCATCCACAAGACACTCGAAGAGAACGGCGCAGGCTCTCTCGCGGCGGCGGGCGTGAAGAAGGCGCTGACCACGCGCGTCTTCGGGTTTGAAATCCTTCCCGCCCCGTACGTGGTCGCGCATTTGCAACTGGGCGTCATGCTCCGCACCATGGGCGCGGCATTGTCGGGCAAGGAGCGCACGGGAGTGTACCTCACGAACGCTCTTACCGGCTGGGAACCGCCGAAGGGTGCGAAGGCCACCAGCGCGTTCAAGTTCCTGACCGACGAACAAGACGCGGCGTCAAAGGTAAAAGGCGAGAAGCGGATCATCGTCATCTTGGGAAATCCGCCGTACAACGGCTACTCGGGCGCACCCGCGAAGGAGGAGAAGAATCTCATCGAGCCCTATTACAAAGGCCTCGAAGAATTTGACGTGCAGCCGCGAGGGCTGAACGAGCTCTACGTCCGTTTTTTCCGCCTTGCCGAGCGCAAGATTGGCGGCGAAAGCCGCGGTATCGTTTGCTACATCTCTGGGTTCAACTACTTGCGAGGGCAGTCGCACCCGGTCATGCGGCGCACGCTCCTTGAACGCTTCGACACCATCTACATCGACAACTGCAACGGCGATAGTCGCGAGACTGGCAAGCTCACGCCCGACGGGAAGTCCGACCAATCGATGTTCACAACCGACGATCAACCCGAGGGCATTCGTACGGGCACGGCGATCGCAACGATGGTCCGGGGGAAGGCCCGCGCGAAAGACAAGACCCACGCGCAGACCTATTACCGCGACTTGTGGGGTATGGCCAATGCTAAACGCGATGCGCTGGTAACGTCGCTCAAGGCCGCGAACCTCGCAGTTGCTTATGAGCGGTTGTCTCCGACCCAGGCGCTTCGCTTCATCTTCGCGCCCGGAACAAGCGAGGCGGCATATGGCTCGTGGACAGGCTTGGACGAGCTTTTTGTGGAGTACTACACAGGTGTCAAGACGAGCCGCGACGAATTCTTAGTGGACGTGGACCTGCCGCGGCTCCAACAGCGCGTGGGTCGGTACTTCGACAAGTCCCTATCCGACGCGGAAATCCGCGAAGAGTCTCCAATCGCCATGACGGACGCCTCGCGGTTCGAGGCAGGGGCTACGCGCAAGCAGCTCGTACGCCGGGGTATCATCCTCAAGCACTTCGTGCGTTTCTCGTACCGCCCGCTGGATGATCGCTGGCTGTACTGGGAGCCACTCGGAAAGTTGCTGGATGAGAAGCGGACGGAGTACTTCGCGCAGGTCTGGCCTGGACAATTCGCCTTCACAGCGGCCGCCGCGATCCGCAAAGGCCAGGTCGAAGGCCCACTTCCGCTCATGCACCTTGGGTGCATCCACTTGATCGAAAGAACGGCGAACGTCTTCACGCTCTACCAGCGTGGAACGATGGAGGGGCAAGCCACCCGCCCATGCGTCGCCGACGAAATTCTTGACGCCGTGTGCGCCGCCCGGAAGTTGAAGGCGTTGGAGCCTGACGGCCACACTTTCACCAAAGCCGCCGATGAGGCGGCGCAAGCCGTCTTTTTCCACACCATCGGCCTTCTTTGGTCCCCCGCTTATCGCACCGAGAACGAAGCCGCCCTCCGGCAGGACTGGCCCCGCGTTCCTATTCCCATGGATACAAAGCTGCTTGACGCCTCTGCGGACTTGGGACGTACTGTTGCCGACTTGCTCTTGCCGGACAAGCCCGTGACGGGCGTTACCACGGGCAAACTGCGCACTGAGCTCAAATCGCTTGCCATCCCCACCAAGATCGGCGGTAAAGCCATTGACCCCGACAATGACCTCGAAGTCACCGCGACGTGGGGGTTTCGAGGTCAAGGCAACGCAGTCATGTCCGGCAAGGGGAAAGTGATCCCGAACGAGACCGATCCCGACGGGGCTGTTGATATCTACATCAATGACTCGGTCTACTGGCGCAACGTGCCGCGCGACGTGTGGGCGATGACCATCGGGGGCTACCCCGTGGTCAAGAAGTGGCTCAGCTACCGCGAGCACCGCGTCCTGGGCCGCGCCCTCACGATAGACGAGATGACGTACATCACGCAGGTTGTCAGACGCCTCAAAGCGTTGCTGCTGCTGGGGCCGGAACTGGATGCCAACTACAAAGCGTGCGCGAAAGAAACGATCACGCTCAAGTAACCCTCCTCTGCCCCTCCGGGGCAGTCCCGCGCGAGCGGAGTCTTTTCCACGGGTTGCGCCCGCGAGGCGCGGGCTTCACCCGTGGCGACATCCCTGCGCCCCGTTGGGGCGAAGACGCGGACTTCGGCTTCGGTGTTCACGGCGCAGCGGGTCCTGCCGATGGCGTAACGAGTGCTTCCGCCCCATGCCCAATCTCGCGTATCATCCCGCGATGAACGCATCAAAGATCCTCCTCCTCCCGGGGCAGGGCGCACAAGTTGTTGGGATGGGCAAGGCGTGGTGTGATGCCTCATCGGAGGCGCGCGCGGTGTTTGCCGAGGCGGATTCGATCTTGGCGGGGCAGTTGCCGGTGTTGGCGGATGCGGGGGACGCGGGGGGTGGGCACGCGGCGACTTTGAGCGAGCTGTGTTTCAATGGGCCTGCCGAGATTCTCAATCGCACCGATGTCTCGCAGCCGGCGATCTTTACCGCTGGCGTTGCGTGTTGGCGTGGGTTGCTCGCCAAGTGGGGCGTGGGGCAGAATGCTGGCGTACACGAGGCGGGGGTGATCGCGGCCGCGGGGCTTTCGCTGGGTGAGTACACGGCGCTGCACATCGCCGGGGCGTTCTCGTTTGCCGATGGGTTGCGGCTGGTGGCGCTGCGCGGGCGTGCGATGCAGGACGCGGCGGAGGCGAGCTTTGGCGGCATGGTCGCGCTGATCGGCGCTGACGAGGCCCAGGCTCAGCAGGTGTGCGATGAGACGCTGGCGGCGGGGCGCGCGGGCAACGCCGAGAGCGGGGCCGCGAACGACGAGGTGCTGGTGTGCGCGAACTTCAACGCGCCCGGGCAGATCGTGATCTCCGGGAGCAAGTCGGCGTGCGACCGAGCCGCGGCGGCGGACGGGCCGGCGGCGAAGCTCGGGCTACGTGCCACGGCGCTGACCGTCGCCGGCGCGTTTCACTCGCCCTTGATGGCGCCCGCGGCGGCGCGGCTGCGCGAGGCGCTGGAGAAGACGGAGATCCGCCCGCCGCGCTGTACGGTGATCGCCAACGTGACGGCCAAGCCCCACGGGGCGGATGCGGACGGCATCCGGCGCATGCTTGTTGAGCAACTGACTTCGCCGGTACGCTGGGCCCAGAGCGCGGCGTTGCTCGCGCAGCAGCACGGGGCGGCGGGCGCGGGGGGCACAGGTGCGGAGTTTCATGAACTGGCGCCGGGCAAGACGCTGGCGGGATTGATGCGCAGGATTGACAAGGCGACGAAAGTGATCAGCCACGACGAACCCTCGGGACCATAAGCCATGATGAACGACGTGAACCAGAACGATTCGCCGCGGGGCAACCGGCGCGGCGCGATGCGATTGACTGCAGCGCGGGTGACGTTGCTCGCCGTCGCGCTCAGCGCGTTGATCGGCGGCTGCAAGAAGCCGCCCCCACCACCGCCGCCGCCCCCGCCGCCGCCGCCGCCGGTGGTGCCGAACGTGGACTTTGACTCGGTGATCTCCGAGCTCAAGGGCGATGCGCGCGTGAGCGCCGCGGGCGGGATCGAGATCAAGGACGTGAGCTTCGCGCAAGCCGCGGTGCGACTGGCCGATGCGCTGGCCAAGGGCAACGAGACGGCGCTGAAGGAACTGCTGAGCCGACGCGCCCAGGGCGTCGTCGATGAGCTCAAGATGAGCGGGCAGTGGAGCGAGTACGTCAAGGGCATCGAGGCGGTGCGCATCGTCTACGCCAACCGCCCCGCGGCCATGACGGACATCGAGAAATCCAAGGCACTGGAAGAGATTCTCGCTGCGAACAAGGCGGCGTCGGACCGGCTGTACGAGGCGTATCTCGCCCGCGGCGTCGAGCGTGGCGACGCCCGCGCGACCGCCAACGACGAGCTGCGCAAGATGAACGAGAAGGTCGCGAACATGAAGTTCGAGTCCAGCTCGTTCCTCACCGACGTGCCCGAGATGGTGCTGCTGCTGGCGGTGCAGGACGCCCGCGGGGCGGTGCTGCTGGGTTGGACGGGCTCACGGGCTGGCGACAAGTGGGTGTTCAACAACTCTTCGACCGCGAACCTCATGCGCGAGAAGGCCAAGGACTGGGACGGCATCGGCATGGTCGGCTTCTCGCTGGGCGTCGGGCGCGCGGCACCCGAGACTCGTGCGCCGGATGAGTCCGGCGGCGGCTCGGGGAACAGCTCGTCACCGGGCGGACCGTCAGCGCCGTCTGCTCCCGCCGGACCGGGTTCGCCGGATGGCCCGGTCAAGCGGACGCCGGTTGGGCCAGTGAAGATCCCGACGTCGCCGACGCCGACGTGAGCGGAAGGGCCGAGGTTTGAGGGCCGAGGGCCGAGGTGGAAAGCGAACGAGGTATCAAGGGCGGGTCGGAGTTCGCGGCGAGCTTGATGGTGCTTTGAGTCTTGCGGATGTGAAGGAGTTGGTTTGACTGATGCAATGAGCGCTCAGCGTGTGGCGGTGGTGACCGGGGCGTCGCGCGGCATCGGGCGTGCGATCGCGACGCGGCTGGCTCGTGACGGGCGGCACGTGGTGTTGATCGCCCGCAGCGAAGGGCCGCTGAACGACGTCAAAGCCCAGATCGAGCTCAACGGCGGGAGCGCCAGCGTGGTGGCGGCGGACATCGCCGACGCCACGGCGTTTGCCAAGGTGATCGACGACATCGCGACCGCGCGCGGGCGGCTGGACATCCTGGTCAACAACGCGGGGATCACGCGCGACGGGCTGGCCCTGCGCATGAGCGATGACGACTGGAACAGCGTGATCCAGACGAACCTGACCAGCGCGTTCGTCGCGATCCGGGCCGCGGCGCGGAGCATGATGCGCGGCAAGTTCGGGCGCATCGTGAACATCGCCAGCACCAGCGGTGTGGTCGGCAACGCGGGGCAGGCGAACTACGCCGCGGCGAAGGCGGGGCTGATCGGGCTGAGCAAGTCGATCGCCAAGGAGCTGGGCGGCAAGAACATCACGTCCAACGTCGTGGCTCCTGGGTTCATCGAGACGGACATGACGGCGAACCTGCCGGCGGAGCTCAAGGACGGCGTGCTGAAGCTGATGGCGATCAAGCGGCTCGGCGTGGTGGACGACATCGCCGCGGCGGTGGCGTATGTGAGCAGCGATGAGGCGGGGTTCCTCACGGGGCAGACGATCTGTGTGGATGGTGGATTGACGATGTGTTGATCGGAAGGGCCGAGGGTTGAGGGCCGAGGGCCGAGTGGGGGAAGGGGTCGGAGGATCCACGGATCGAGGAAACAAGACCCGGCGGTCACGTTGGGTGGGTGATTGGCACTGCGATGGATCATGGCCATGCACATGGCGGGCGCGGGGTAGGTGAGGACGCGTTGCGGCGGACGCTGCACGACGCGGGGCTCCGTGTCACGCTGGCCCGGATGGCGACGCTGCGCGTGATGAACGCGGCGGGCGAGGCGCTCGACGCTGCGACGATCCTGGCGCGGGTGGTCGCGGACGTGGAGGCGGGGCGTGAGGCGGAGGCGGCGCAGAGCGAGGATCAAGGCGAGGGCGCGATCGATCGCGTCACGGTCTATCGCACGCTGAACTCGTTCGTCGAGAAGGGCCTGGCCCACAAGGTGGATCCCGGCGATCGCGTGTTCCGATTCTCGCTGACCGACCACGCGCGCTGCGCCGAGCACAAGCACGACCACGAGCACCCGCACCTGGTCTGCGACTCCTGCGGGAGCGTGCGCTGCATGCCCGATGCTCAGGTGTTCATTCAAGAGAAGCCAATGGTGCCGGGGCAACGCGGCGACGGAGCGCCCAAGCCGCGGGCGCTGCGGCAGCAGGACGTGACGCTGCGCGGGACGTGTGATGAGTGTGAGGACGGCGCGGGCAAGAAGCCCGCCCGCTGAGCGTCGCGTCGTGCGCGGCGCGAATGAGCGAATGACTACGGCGGCGGGCTGAGGTCGTTCTGCGTGAGCTTTTCCGGGAGCGTGGCCAGCGGGCGGCAGGCATCGATGGTGAAACTCGCCGTGCGCGTGCGCCGCAGCGCGGTCAGGTAGCCGCCGGTGTTGAGCGCGAGGCCGATGTCGCGGGCGAGCGAGCGGATGTAGGTGCCCTTGCCGCAGACGACGCGGAGCGTGAGCGCGGGGAATGCGTAGGACTCGATCGTGATCGCGTGGATCGTCACCGGGCGCGCGGCGAGCTCAACGAGATTACCGGCGCGGGCGAGGTCATACGCTCGCTCGCCGTTGACTTTCATCGCGCTGAACGCCGGCGGGCGCTGCTGGATCACGCCGACGAACGTCGCGACCACGCGGCGAACGTCGGCCTCGCTCGGCGGCGTGGCGATGTTCACCGGCGTGCGTTCGCCTTCGGCGTCGTCGGTTGTCGAGAACGCGTTGAGGTCGATCGTGGTGAGGTATTCCTTCTCGCCGAGCATCACTTGGTCGCACAGGCGGGTGCATTTGCCGACGAGGATGACCAGGAGGCCGGTGGCCAGCGGGTCGAGGGTGCCGCCGTGACCGACCTTGATACGTTTGGGCGCGCCGCCTTGCACAAGTCGCCAGCGCACGCGACGGCAGACATCCATCGAGGTTGGGCCCAGTGGCTTGTCGATGAGCAGGATGCCCGAGGGCGTGGGCGCTGATGTTGACGCGGGCGCGGGAGAACTCAGCGAAGGACCGGATGGCGGCGGCGGTGTGGGATCGTTCGTCATGGGGCACGCGGTGACGATGCGCCGCGTACGGGGAGGTTACGGCAGGTCGCCGCCGCGGGCTTCGCGAATGGCGTCGGCGCGCTGCTGTCGCAGCCGGGCTTTCTCGACGAAGCGGCGTTCCTGCTCCTCAGCGTCGTGCTGATTGCGTGGGGCCCAGCGACACGCGGCACTCAACGCGTGCAGTCCGGAAACCCAGGTGAACGGCACGATCGCAGCGACGAAGAACACCAGGCCCGTGAGCAGCATCCCAATCAGGCCGAAGAAGACCCCGACCAGCTCGTTGAACAGCGGCGTGACACCGATCCAGATCGCGCCCAGCGCCATGCCGAAGAGGCACGTGCTGAACTTGTAGTACGCGCTGTCGTCGTTGACCCACTGGGCGATGTTGCGCAGGACCATGAACACTGGCGCGGCGCTGACGCTGGCGATCACGGCGCACGCGCCGGCCAGCGTGATGTACGGCGTGGATTCGGCGCTGTTGGCGAACCCGCCGACGAAACCGCTCGCCGCGGCGAGGCCGATCGAGACGGGCAGGAGGATCTGCGAGATCGCGCTGAGCTTGTTGAGGCCCGCGTGGCCCTCGACGCCGAGTTCGTGCTCGACAATGTCGCGCCCCGTCGGGTGCGGGTAGCGCACGCTGGAGCGCGGGATCATCAGCATCATGCAACCCAGCCACCACAGCACCGACCCCGGCAGCGCGCCGAACAGAAACACATGGCCGAAATGCGACGCGTCAACATCCGCGAGCCCGACGCGGGCCGCGAACAGCGTCCACCACGCCACCGCCAGCGCCACCATCAGCACGAGCGCCCCGACGTACATCGTGCTTGTCGCGATCGCCATGCGTTTGAGCTCGGGCATCGGCAGGCGCGTGTACGGGATGAAGACGAAGCGGCTGGTCCATCGCTTGCCGGTTTTGGCCTGATCGCTGATGCTCGTGCTGGCGTGCAGTTCCGCGTCGATCGGCGTGCCGCACTCGGGGCAGTTACCCACGGCCTTCAGCCCGCGCAGGTTGTACTCACAATGACGGCACGGGCGATCTTCCTCGATCACCACCCACTGGGCCGCCTTGGCTCGCAACCATTTCGGATCAACCGCCACGCGTGGTTTCGCCTCCGCTGAGGGCTGGACACCGCCCACGCCCGGCGCGACGAGCCGTCACACCGCTTTTACTTCCATCGCGGCCCGCACGGCGTTCTTGAACATCCGCAGCCCCGGCGTCTCCATCGCTCGCACGCTCGGATCCAGGCTCGTCCAGAACGGATGTCGGTTCCACTCGAGGTAACGCTCGGGGTGCGGCATCAGGCCGAAGATCCGCCCCGACGGATCGCACACGCCGATGATGTCGTCGGCGCTGGCGTTGGGGTTGTCGCCCTTGGAATAGCGGAGCGGGATCTGTCCTGCGGCGCGCAGGCGGTCGATCACTTCGGGGCTGCGGGGAACGACGCGGCCCTCGCCGTGGGCGATGGGGAGACGGAAGATCTCGCGTTGAACGACGGGCGGGAGGACTGCGAAGTCATCCGCGAGGCCGGCGGTCCAAATGCAACGCGAGGTCGGGTCCACGTCAAAGCTACACCAGCGGTCAATGAAACGCCCGCCGGCGTTGTGCGCCAGCGCCAGCTCCTGTTCCGGCGGCGAATCGGGCCACTGGAGGTTCTCGACGTCGGGCGTCGTCGCGATCGGGCCGGGCAGCAGGCCGGCTTGCACGAGAATCTGAAAGCCGTTGCAGGCGCCGATCATGGGCACGCCGCGTTGCGCCGCGGCTCGCAGCGCGGGCCAGAGCTTGGCTTTGAGCTTGGCGGCGAAGATTCGCCCGCTGGCGATGTCATCGCCATAACTGAAGCCGCCCGGGAAGCCGATGAGGTCGGCGTCTTGCAGGATCTCCGGCGAGGCGATCAACGCGTCGAGGTGAATCAGCGTCGCGCGGGCTCCGGCGAGCGTGAAGGCGCGGAGCAACTCGGCGTCGCAGTTGGTGCCGGCGGTTCGAATGACGATCGCACTGGGAGCGGGCATGATGCGAGGGTAGACGCTGAATGTGCCCGTCAGAACGGCCGGTGCTCGGCGACGTCCGGGCCGCTGTCGCCAGCGTTCTCCGCGTCTGCCAGCGGCGACTCGATCGACTCGCCGGCGCTGGCGAGTGAAACTTCGAGTCGCTCGAGGCGGCGCGTGAGCGATGACAGGCGGGCGAGCACCTCCGCGATCTGCGTGCGGAGTTCCTCTTGCTCGCGATCGCTGTACATCGCGAGCTCTTCGAGCCGCTCGATCCGCGGCGCGACCACGTCTGAATCCGCGGGCGCCGCCGCGTTATTGCGTGGAGCGATCGGGTCGGGAATCGCGTTTGAAGGTTCGGTGTTGCTCATGCCGGGATCGCCGGTCGCGAATATGCTCGCGGCATGAATGAGCGTACGCACACACTGACGCGGACTTGCATCGCCCTCACCCTGCTCGCTGTCAGCGGCCCGCTTGTGGCGCCGGCCCACGCTGAGCAGACGCAATCGCTCGATCTCACGCTTCGCGCGCTGACGCCCCTGCCGGTCGTCACGTCCAGCGCAGTGATCGCACAGCCGGCCAGCTCCCCCACTGCGTCTTCCGGCTCTGCGACGGCGCCGGGCACTTCGCCCGCGCCGGCGACGCCCAGCGGTTCGACCAGCCTGAGCTTCACGCCGCCTTCCTCGCGCCGATACCTCGACGCGGGCGGGCTGTACCTGACCCTCGGCGGCGGCGTGGCCCATGACTTCAGTGCCGCGACCGACTCCAACGGCTTCGTCCAGATCTCCACGTTCATCGCGCCGCGTCTGGAAATCGGCGGCGAGCTCGGCGGCTGGTACTTCAACCAGCGCGGCGAGGACACGGGTGGCATCAGCGGCTCGCTGGCGCTGAAGTATCACTTCATCCCCAGCGATTTCGGCTTGGGGGATCCGGACGATCGCACGCTGACGTTCTTTGCGGAGATCGGCGCGGGCGTGCTGGGCGGGTTTGACGAGGTGCCCGATGGCGGCACGCACTGGAACTTTTTGCCGCGGGCCGGCGGCGGCGTGACATACGCGATCACTGAGGACGCGCGACTGGTCGCGGGCCTGCGCTGGCATCACATCTCCAACGCACGCATCAGCTCCAACAGCAGCAACCCGGCCCGCGACGGCTTGATGGTTTATGTTGGGCTGACGTTTGAGCTGCCGTGAGCGGGCGCGAGTGAACCTGAGCGGCGGAGTTGTCGTTGCGTTGCGCTGCGCATGATCGCGGGATCGCGCTGACGCAGCTGACGTGGGACCATGAGCGACGAAGCCGCAAACACGACGCCCGCACCCGCGATGGTGAACGTGTCGCTTCGCTGCTCGTCATGCGACTACGACCTGCGCGGGCTGCCGCTTGCGGGAGTGTGTCCCGAGTGCAACGCGTACATCGCTTTAAGCGAGCTGGCGGCTCGCTCGCGGGCACAGTTCTTCAAGCGTCCGCGACTTCTGATCGCCGGGCTTGTCGCGCATGTCGCGGCGCTGGGCATCGTGTTGGCGGCGGCCGCGTCCCTGTTTGCGCAAAGCACTCTTGGGATCGTGCTCACGATCTTGGCGGGAATCGTGTTCGTTGCGGGCAGCGCGATGCTCGCAAGCGCCGGGCCGCTGAGTCGCAGATCCGAGACATTGACAGTCGCCGCGTGCATCTTTTCGCCGGTACTCCTGATCGCGGCCGCGGTGCTCCTGCAGCGCGAAAACGTCGCATTGCTGCTCACGCTCATGCTTGGCGCCGGGTTGAACTTTGTTCAGCTTGTGGCCATCGCCGTAGTGCATCGACGGGCTGCGGATGCAATTGGTCGCGCCGGCAAGTCAACGCGGGGTCGCGTGTTCATGGCGCTCACGATCGCGTGGCATGGGCTGTGTCTCGTCTGGGTGCTAGCGATCTGCGGCACAGGCCTACTCAACGAGGACCTCGCGATCGTCCTGGGGTCCACGTATCTCTACACGCTCCCGGTCCATGGGCTGTGGCTGGTGTGGCTGACGATCCGGAGCCTCGTGCTGGCTCTCCAGATCAAGCAATACTTGAGCGCCGATGTGGGCGTCGGCCACACGGGCGCGAAGCTTGGAGAGTAGATTTTGCGGTTCACTCACCCCGCCTTGGCGGGCGTCAGCGCCGGCTCGACGGCCTGCATGTCGGCGATGACGACGCGGTTGCGCCCGCTGTGTTTGGCGGCGTAGAGCGCCTTGTCGGCGTGCTCGACCCAGCGTTCCTTGGTCATGCCCGGCAGCAGGCCCGAGAGACCGGCGATGCCGATCGAGACCGTGACGCGATGCTCCGGGTGACGCGGGAACGTGACGCCAGCAAGGGCCGTGCGGATGCGCTCGGCGACGATCAGCGCGTCCGCGGGAGCCGTGTGCGGCATGATGACAACGAACTCTTCACCACCGTAGCGACACGCGACGTCGGTCGTACGGACGGACTGCGCGATCACCTTGGAAAAGCCTTGGAGTACCTCGTCGCCTGCGGGATGGCCGAACGAGTCGTTGATCCTCTTGAAGTGATCGAGGTCGCAGAGGATGACCGACAGCGGCGTGCCATAACGCTCGAAGCAGGCGATCTCCTGCTCCCAGCGACGATTGAACTGCTGGCGGTTGCCCAGACCGGTGAGGCCGTCAACCTCGGCGCGGGTGGCCAGGAGGTTGAGCAGTTGCTGGGTGCGGAGCGCCGAGCGGATGCGGGCCCGCAGCTCGCCGAAGTCGATGGGCTTGCAGACGTAGTCCACGGCACCGAGGTCAAACGCTGTGACCTTGTCGGCGGAGTTCTCAATGCCGGAGACGATGATCACGGCGATGTTGCTGAGCTTTGCGTCGCCCTTGAGTCGGCGGAGGGTCTCAAAGCCGTCACAGCCCGGCATGTCCAGATCGAGCAGGATGAGCGTGGGCTTGTTCTGAGCCGCGCTGATGAGCCCTTCGTCGGAGCCAATCGCGGAGATGATGTCGTAGGGTTCGCTGCGTAAGCGAGCCTTGACCAACCGATGGACGTCCATCGAGTCGTCAACAAGTAACACCAGGGGCTTCAAGTCGTTGTCGGGCACTTCGTGTCAGCCTCGGGTAACGGAACGCGGCGACTGCGGACGGTGATTCACAAACAAGTCAGGGACGGGAGCGCGATGACGTGAGAGCGACGTTTCAGCCGGGTACTCACCGAGATATACGCTGACAGAGCCGGATCAGCTCTTCGAATTTCGCGCGGAGTTCTTGTGTCGAGGATGAGTTGCTTCCATCGGCCAACGCGTGCAAGGACTTCTCAAGTTCACCCGCGGCAGTGCTGAGCGAGGGGAACCCATAGCCGCCGCAGGCACCCTTGAGCTGGTGCGCACAGCGACTGACCTCGTCCAACTTCTGCTCGGTCCAGGAGTTCATCAGGCCTTGGACGCGCTCAGGCATCTCTGATACGAACAGCTCGACCAACTCGGCCATGTCGGCGTCATTGGCGTAATCACTGCGGATGGGGTCAGTACCAGGGGTCATGGTGAAAGCTCCTCGACAGCGAGTATCGACCGGCATGCAAGGCGGATGTACTCACGCAGACCGTCGGCTCGCAGTTCCATGGGAAGCCCGCGAATGGGTGCCTGAACAGGGGATCGCCGTCGGTTTGAAAAACTTTTTTGACCCCGGACAGACGGTGCAATCGGAATACTCCACCCTGACGCGGCGCGAAATCGTGTCTGCGCGTAATGGGTTTTGAGCGGCGTTGTCGGATGTTTGCTGGATCTCGGACGTTCTCACTGAACGCCTCGCCGGTCTTTTACGCCCTTAGGGGAAAAAAGCACCTACATCGGGGTGCTGTTTGATTCTCCGGGTGATGTCTATGGCCGCCTCGACCGAGAGCGCGCCGGGATCGAGGCACACGAATCGAGTGGCCAGCAGTCAGTTGCAGACCGCACACCCGGGCGCGACGCACGCCGCGGGCGCATGTAGCCGATGCTACAATGTAGCCATGGCTACATATGCAAGCGTCGAGCCGGTTCTTGAAGGTCCTCGGCAGTGGTCAGTGCGAGCGCACGTTTGTCGTCTGAACGCCCTCGCTCCGCGACTCACGCTCGCCATGCTGGCGCTCTTGACGTGCCTGCTCGTGGTCGCGTGTGAGCGCGCCGGCGGCGGCGCGGACGCCGCGAAGCCCGGCGCGCTTCGTGTGGTGTGTACGACAGGCATGGTCGCGGACTTGGCTCGGACGATCGGCGGCGAGCGCGTGGATGTTCACGCGCTCATGGGCCCGGGCGTGGACCCGCACCTGTACAAGGCGTCGCCCGGCGATGTGCGATTGCTCGAGAACGCGAGCATCGTGCTGTACAACGGGCTGCATCTGGAAGGGCGGATGATCGAGCCGATCGAGGCGATGGCCAAATCGAAACCCGTGGTCGCGGTGGCAGAGGCAATACCGGCTGAACAGAGGCGAACGTTTGATGATGGGCACGCTGCGGACCCGCACGTGTGGATGGACGCGTCGCTGTGGACCCTCGCTGCGGCGCGAACACGCGATGAGCTCATCAAGCTTGACCCGGCGGGCAAGGACGGGTTCACGGCGCGAGCCGAGCGGCTCATGGCGGAGTTTGCGGAACTGCACACATGGGCGAAGCGCCGGCTGGAGCAAGTTCCGCCGGATCGGCGCGTGCTGGTGACGGCGCACGACGCGTTCAACTACTTCGGGCGTGCCTACGGCGTCGAGGTGATGGCGATCCAGGGCGTGAGCACGGACAGCGAGGCGGGCCTGCGCGACATGAATGCGCTGGTGGAGACGCTGGTGAGCCGGAAGATCAAGGCGGTGTTTGTGGAGACGAGTGTGCCGCCACGGACAATCCAGGCGCTGGTTGAAGGTTGTAAGGCGCGCGGGCATGAGATCATCATCGGCGGCGAGCTGTATAGCGACGCCCTAGGCGGGCCGGGCTCTGGCGCCGAGACCTACGCGGGGATGCTGCGGCACAATGTCGAGACCATCGCCAAGGCGCTCGGCGCTGGTCCGGATCCATCAGCTCAAGGCGCGACCGGGGAGCGCAAGTGAGCACGCCCGCGCTGGAGCTGCACGACCTCACGGTCGCGTATGAGCACCGCCCGGTGCTGTGGGATGTCGATCTGACGCTCCCGGCGGGCGAACTCGTCGCGATCGTCGGGCCCAACGGCGCCGGCAAATCCACGCTCATCAAGGCGGCGCTCAAACTGGTGAAGTCGCTCAGCGGCGACGTGAAGTTCTTCGGCCAGACGCTGCGCGAAGCGCGCCACCGCATCGGCTACGTGCCGCAGCGCGAGAGCGTGGACTGGGACTTTCCGGTGTCGGCGCGAGACGTCGTGCTCATGGGCCGATACGGGCGGCTCTCGTGGCTGCAGAGACCTCGCAAGGCCGACCACCTCGCGGCGGACGCGGCGCTGGAGGCGGTGGGCATGACCGCGATGGCCTCGCGACAGATCTCTCAACTCAGCGGCGGGCAACAGCAGCGCGTGTTCCTGGCCCGGGCGCTCGCCCAAGACGCCGAGCTCTACTTCATGGACGAGCCATTCGCCGGCGTGGACGCGTCCACCGAGCGTGCGATCGTCGAGGTGTTACGGCGGTTGCGCAGCCAGGGTCGCACGGTGGTGGCGGTACACCATGACCTCTTGAGCGTACCGGAGTACTTCGATCGCGTGGTGCTGCTCAACACGCGACTGATCGCGACAGGGCCGGTGAGCGAGGCTTTTACGCCGGAGAATCTGCATCGCACGTACGCGGGGAGGTTGACACCATTGGACGCCGCGGGCGAGGCGATGCGCAAAGCAGCGCGACCGAGCGGGGTGAGCGGGCCGGTGGCGGGGGTTTCGATTCTCGGGGTCAGCGCATCGGGTGCGAAGGGCGCGACGTGAACGAGCTCATCCGGTTCATCACGTTGCAAGACGGCCCGAGCCGCACGGTGGCGCTGGGCGTCGGCACGCTGGGGGTGGCGTGCGGCATGGTCGGGTGCTTTGCGCTGCTGCGTCGGCGTGCGCTCTTGGGAGATGCGGTGGCGCACGCGTCGCTGCCGGGGATCTGCTTGGCGTTCATGGTGATCGGCGAGCGGAACCTCGCGTGGTTGCTCACGGGTGCGCTGGTGATGGGCGTGATCGGCGCGTCGGTCATCGGGCTGCTGCATCGTGTCACGCGCGTGAAAGACGATTCGCTCATCGCCATCGTCATCGGCTCGTTCTTCGGCCTGGGCGTTGTGCTGCTGAGCGTGATCCAGCGCGGGACATCCGGCACGCAAGCGGGGATTCAGGGATTCATCTACGGCAAGACCGCGAGCATGGTCTGGTCCGACGCGATCATGACGAGTGTGATCGCGTGCGTTGTCATTGTCGTGGTCGGCGCGCTGTTCAAGGAGCTGCGGCTCGTCACGTTTGACGCGGACTTCGCGCGCGGGCTCGGGCGGCCGGTGCGTGTGCTCGACGGTCTCATCCTCGCGATGATCTGCGTGTGCACCGTCATCGGCCTGCCCGCAGTCGGACTGCTGATGGTCGTGGCGCTGCTCATCATTCCCGCGGCGACGGCGCGCTGCTGGACCGAATCCCTCGGCATCATGGTGATTCTCGCGGGCGTGATCGGCGGCGGCACCGCCATCGTCGGCGCGGGACTCAGCGCCGTGCTGCCCGCTGCGGCCGGGGCCGGCGGCACTACTTGGCCCACCGGGCCGATGATCGTTCTCTGCGCCGGGAGCGTCTTTGTCGTCTCCGTGCTCGTCGCGCCGCGGCGTGGCGTCATCGCCGGTCTGATCCGGCACGCGCGCGCCAAACGCGAGATCCTGGATCGCGTGCGGGCCGAGCGCGCGGATGTGCGCGACGCAGGAACTTCGCGCGAGGTGGGCGCATGAGCGTGCTCGTCTCCATGACCGAGCTGAAGAACATCATCGCGGGCGTGTGCGTCGCGGTGCCGATCGGCGTGCTGGGCAGCTTCCTTGTCCTGCGGCGGATGTCGCTCTTGGGCGATGCGATCAGCCATGCGCTGCTGCCGGGGATCATCGGCGCGTTTATCTTTTCCGGAACGCGTGATCCGTGGGCGATGCTTGTCGGCGCGCTGGTCATCGGGCTGGTCACGGCGGGGCTCTCGTCCTGCGTGAAGCAGTACGCACGCGTGCCGGAGGATGCGTCGCTGGGGGTGGTGTTCTCGGTGCTGTTTGCGCTGGGCGTCGTGATGCTGTCGCTGGTGCCGCGGGGCTTGGACTTTGACCCGGATTGCGTGCTTTACGGGCAGCTCGAGTTTCTCGCGCTGGACAGTGTGGATTTTGGCGGCGTGATGCTGCCGCGGGCGATGCTGGCGATCGTGCCGGTGGGTGTACTTTCGCTGGCGTTTGTGATCGCGCTGTATCCACGCCTGAAGCTCGTGACGTTTGACCCGGCGCTGGCCAAGGCGCTCGGCGTGCCCGTCGCGATCTATAGCGGCGCGATGCTCACGCTCACCTCGGCGACGGTGGTCACCGGTTTTCAGAGCGTCGGTTCCGTGCTGGTCGTGGCGCTGCTGGCGGCGCCCGGCGCCACGGCCCAGCTCCTGACCGATCGGCTCTCGCGCATGCTCATGCTCTCGGGCGTGTTCGCGGCGTCGAGCGCCGTCGTCGGCTGTCTGTTGGCGATCCAGTTCAACGTCTCCAGCGCCGGCATGATCTCGGTGGTCGCGGGGTGTCAGTTTGCCGTCGCGGTGGTCGTTGCGCCGCGACAGGGCTTGGTGTCTCGATCTGTCTCGCGCGTGCGCCTCGCGGCCCGCATCGCGCGTGAGGACCTGCTTGCGACGCTGTATCGCGCGTGGGAACTGCGACAGGGCCGGCGGGCGGACCTGCCGGACGTTTCAATCGCGGGCCTGCCCAGCGCACGCGGCACGCTCGCGGCGTGGCAACTCCGGCGCGCTGGACTGATCCAGAACGACCCGGCGTCAACGCTCGCGCTGCGACTGACGGAGGCTGGACTCGCCGAGGCACGCGAGGTGGTGCGCCGTCACCGCCTGTGGGAGACATATCTCTCGAGCAACCTTGGGCTTCCGCCGGATCACTTGCACGAGCCGAGCCACCGGCTGGAGCACTTTGCTGTGCCCGATGTTGTGCCGTCGCCGGATGAGGCGGGGCGCGCGTTAGATCCGCACGGACGCGAGATCCCCGAGGCAAAGGCTCGGGGAAGGGATGAAGGCTGAGTGCTGAGTTGAGTTCTTTGCTTGCCCGCGTGCGAGCTTGTTTGCTTTGCTCGCTTGCTGAAGGCTGAAGGCTGGCGGCTGGCAAAGCGTTCTCGGGCCTTGTGATCGCCTCGCCGACATGAAGCGTGTGCGACTTTCACTCGGGCCACAGCGCCGCGAGCGAGGCGGCACGGCGTCGTGTCGATACACATGTAGTCGCACGCTGCGTTCCACGTGGAGTCCACCGCTCGAGGTCGTTCGCCCATGCTCAGAATCGAACTCACGCGCGCCACGGAGGGCATGGAGCTGGCCAGCGCCGTGCTGCACCCGCGCACGCCCGGCAGGTTGCTTCTGCGTCCAGGCTTTCGGCTTGACGCCGCAGCGATCAGGCGCATGCGTGATCTGGGCATTCCGACGCTGTGGGTGAAGTTCCCGTCACTGGCCGACGTGGTCAAGCGCCCGTCGCAGGCGGTCTCGCAGCAGCAGAACGCGATGATGGCGAGCCTGGCGACGTGCTTTGATGAGTCGGGCGAGGGGTGTTTTCCGGAGATCCCGTACGCGCACTTTGCGGATGCGGTGCGATCGCTGGTGGAGCGGATCCGCATGGAGCCATACGCCGCGGGTTTGATCGGTGACATGGCCAGCAGCCCGGGAAGCCTGGGCGAACATTGCGGTGCGACGGCGTTTCTCAGCGTGGTGCTCGGGCTCAAGCTCGAGACGTATCTGCTGGATCAGCGCAAGCGCGTGTCGGGGATCATGGCCAAGCATGTTGAAAGCCTCGGACTCGGTGCGTTGCTCCATGATGTCGGGTTGTTGACGCTGCCGCCCGCGATGCGCATGCTGCGTGAGGGCGAACCGGGGACGGAGCAGGCGCGGTGGCGAGATCATCCGCACGCGGGCTGGAGCATGGTGCATAACCACATTGAGCCCACGGCCGCCGCGGTGGTGTTGCACCATCACCAGCGATTCGACGGCGCCGGCTTCCCGGCGATCGCGCACGCCGACGGGTTTAATCGCCCGCCTTGCGGGCATGAGATCCATGTGTTTGCGAGGATACTCGCCGTCGCGGACCGCTTTGATGAGCAGCGACGCTGCGTGATGCCGGAGGGCGGACGCGTGGCGACGGTGGAGGCGCTGCGGAAGGTGGTTGACGACGGGCGCGCGGGGATCGTGGACAGTGTGGTGGTCAAGGCGCTGACGCATGTGATGCCGGCGTTCACGCCCGGTAGCATCGTTGAGTTGTCGACGGGCCAGCCGGCGGTGGTTCTGGAACACAACGCGTTGAAGCCGTGTCGCCCACTGGTGCAACGCATCCGCACGCACGAGATCCCCGCGGTGCTCGACGAGGATTTCCTGGGCGAGCGCATCGACCTCGCGGCTTCGCCGGAGATCCACGTGCATCGCGCTGACGGGCGCGACGTGAGTGAGGCGATCTTTGAGCCGCTGTGCGCGGATGAGTTTGACGTGCGGGTGCTTGAAGCACCAGTGAGGCCGACGCCGCGGCGGCGGGTGGCGTAGCGAAGTCGCGAGTCGCGAGTCGCGACTTTCCCCTACGCTCTCGGCATGGCACTTTTCGTCACGCGCTTCGCTCCCTCCCCCACCGGTCACCTACACGTCGGCGGCGCACGCACCGCGCTTTTCTGCTGGGCCTTCGCGCAGCGCAAACGCCTCGACGGGCACGACGGACGTTTCATGATCCGCATCGAGGACACCGACCAGGCCCGCTCGTCGGATGAGTCCGCACGCGGCATTCTCGACGACCTCGCATGGCTCGGCATTACCTGGGACGACGGCCCGGTGCTCAAGGATTTCGGCGCAAGCGCCACGACCATCGGCGGCGACTCGCGCGCCGTCGGGCCATATTTCCAAGCCCAGCGGTTGGACATCTACAACGCCTATATCGAGCACCTCGTGCGGCTCGGGCGGGCCTACCCCGCGTTTGAAACCAGCGCGCAGCAAGACGCCGATCGCAAAGCCGCGGCGGCGAAGAAGGCCACGTACAAGTACCCGCGCCCCGCGGACGTGCAGCTCGGCGTCTTCAACGAAGCACGCTGGGCGCGAGCTCAAGCCGGTGAGGCGCACGTCGTGCGGTTTGTCATGCCGCCGACGGAGATCCGCGTGCAGGATGAGATCCTCGGCGACGTGAAGTTCGCCTCGGGCGAGGTGGACGACTTTGTCATCCGCAAGCAGGACGGCTTCCCGACGTATCACTTCGCAGTGGTGATCGACGACGAGCTCATGGGCGTGACGCATGTGCTGCGGGCGCAGGAGCATCTGATCAACACGCCGAAGCACGTGGCGCTGCAGGGTGCGCTGACGAGGCTCAAGGACGATCGCAGCGCAGCTTCTGGCGCGAGCGGGGCAGCGTTCCGCGTGCCCGCGTATGCGCACATGCCGCTGATCTTCAATCTTGACGGCACGAAGATGAGCAAACGCGACAAGGCGAAGACCGCCCGCAAATCGCTCAAGGACATGCTCTCCAAGGACAAGTCGCTCAGCGCGGTTTCGATCGCGCCGTCGCTCGGCGTTGACAGCGCCGAGTTGCAAGGCTTCATCGACGCAGAGAATGACTCGCTCGATATCGCTCAGCGCGTCGCCGCTCATTACAAGGTCGCGCTGCCAGAAATCGAAGTGTGGGACTATCGCCGCAGCGGCTACCTCGCCGGCGCGATTACCAACTTTCTTGCGCTGCTGGGCTGGTCGCCCGGCAAGAAGGACGAGCAGGGCAAGGACATCGAGAAGTTCGACAACGCGTTCCTGGCGGAGAACTTCTCGCTGGATCGCATCGGCAAAACGCCGGCGAAGTTCGATCGTGTGAAGCTGCTGTCGTTCAACGCCGACGCGATCGCGGCGTTGCCCGACGCGGACTTTGCACGCGAGCTCTTCGCGTGGGCCGATCAGTGGGAGCCGGAGTTTGCAACCAAGCTCCGCGCCACGCCCGATGACCGTCGCGCCACACTCTTTCACGCGTGCAAGGCTCGCTGCAAAACGCTGCGCGACGCGATGAGCGTCATGGCGTTCGCGCTCGTCGGTGATGACGCGATGGAGTTTGACGCCGTCGCGATACAGAAGGCGGCGCTTGCGCCGGCAACGACCGGTGACAACGCCGCGTGCGCCGGGCGGGCTCCAGTCGAAGCGTTCGCCGTGATGCTTCGCGAGTCCTCCGCCCCGCTGGCGTCGGCGGATGTTGACGCGTGGATCAAGCACTACGCCGAGACCAACCAGCGGAAGATGGGCGAGGTCGCACAGCCGCTGCGCGTCGCGCTCACGGGCACGACCGTCAGCCCACCGCTGGGCGACGTCGCCGCTGTCTTGGGACGCGCCGGCGCACTGCGCCGCATCGAGCGTTGCCTGGCCCAGTGATCAGCGACGACGACGCGAGGCGGCGACCAGGCCCGCACATCCCAGGAGCGCAAGCGCCCCGGGCGAGGGCAGAACGTTGACGCGCAGCGCATACGGCGCGACGGCACCGGGGCTCTGCAGCGTCCAACTGCTACCGCTCATCGAAGTCGCGTAGCCCGACGCGGTCTGGCCGATGACCGGACCCGCGCTGTTCTGCATCACGCTCAGGCCGCTGGCACTTGAACTCATGACATTGCCGTCGGCATTGACGAACGACCAGCCGATCCACACGCTGGACGACGGGAGCACGAACCCGCTCACGGCGGCGCTGAGATCCAGAGCCTCGCCGCGGGTCCAGGTCGCTGAGACGTCGGCCTGCCACAGCAATGTGCCGGGCCGGACGCCCGAGGGGAAGACGACCTGACTGGAGTAGATGCGGATGCGGAGGAATCCGTCGAGCGTCGCCTGCGTCGCGCTGGGCGACATCCACGTCCGGACCTCGATGGAGTTGACGTTGAGCGAGGAGCCGGGCGCCAGCGAGATGTCCTCGCCGATCCAGTTCGCCGTGGGCTGCGTGACGCTGACGGGCGGCACCATCGAGGTGATGGCGTCGTAGCCGACGCCGGTGGCCATCGCTCCGGAAGTCATCGCGAGCGTGACGATCGCGGTGAGTGCGGTTTGGAATCGGGCGGGCGACAGCGAGCGCGGTGATGACATGGCGACACTCCAGATCGCTCATCTCCTCCATCGCCGCGGCGGGCTCCCATTCCCGCGCTCAGCGATTCAAGTATCACGATTGCACGACCACATGTCACGCGCCGCGGCGTGAATGTGTGTCAAGTGCGCAAACTTCACGGGAACCCCCGAGCACGCGGCGCGAAGAGAAACCGAACGGGGGCGCAGAGTTTGCCGGGTTGCCGTCGCGATGATCGTCGCAGGGGGATCACGAGGTCGAATGTTGCGCTCACCACGTACGCTTCGGCGTGGCCGAGGACGTTCCACCCCGAGCGCCGTTCAAGTGGTGGATTCCGCTGCTCATTCTCTTTGCGCCGATTGTTGTGCCGTCGTATCTGGTCTACGTCTTCATCGTGGGGACGATTGCGATCGCGCTGATGCTCTACTTCCGAGTTACAGCGAGGCTTCGCGCGCGCCGCCTCGTTCGCCGGCTTCGGTCCTTCAACCGGGTCGTGTCCTGGCAGGAAGTCGAGGCTGCGCTGAAGTCTGGGCGCGGCACACTGCTGATTGACAACCTATCGCTGGGTTGGAATGACTTCGACGTATGGTGGACGCCGGAGTGCGTTGCCGACGCCGCCGCCGCGGCGGGCGTGCGCCTCCCGGCCGAGGACTATTCTGACTTTCAAGATCGCCTTGAAAATCCTGTATTTGAACGCTGGGCCGTCGCAACGTACTTCAATCCGCTCCGCGATCATCTGAGACTCGTGCAGTCGACCTGTTCATATGGCGATGGTGAGCGTTTGAAGGCGCAGTTGAAGATCCTCACGGCCACGTCCGGCGAGCGAAGCGTCATTAGAATGAACTCGGGCATGGTTCGGGCTCGCGGCGGGTAAACCTGTGCGTAGCTTGTACGTCATGCGTCAGGCGGCCAAACCCCGCTGCCAACCCCTCTCTACCATCCCGCCCCATGCCTCCCTCCGAACATCCTGCGTCCCCCTCGGGCCCCACGCCGACCCCGTCGCCGGCCGCGCCCGCGGCTCACTTCATCCACGATCTGATCGAGGCGGACATCGCGTCGCAACGCTGGGGCCTGGGCACGCCCGGCGGCCCGCGGATTCACACGCGCTTCCCGCCGGAGCCCAATGGCTATCTGCACGTCGGGCACGCCAAGAGCATCTGCCTGAACTTCGGGCTCGCGGTGAAGTACAACGGCCTGTTCAATCTTCGCTTTGATGACACCAACCCCGCCAAGGAAGAGCAGGAGTACGTCGACGCCATCAAGGACGACGTGCGCTGGCTGCTCTCAGCCTTCAACGCCGGCGACTACGAGCGCGGCCCGCACGCCGGCGGCGTCTTCTTCGCCAGCGACTACTTCCAGACGATGTACGACTTCGCGATCGAGCTCATCAACAAGGGCAAGGCCTACGTCTGCGAGCTGTCCGGCGAGGAAGTCAGCAAGCGTCGCGGCACGCCCAGCGTGCCGGCGACCAGCCCGTTTCGCGATCGACCCGCGGCGGAGTCATTGAAGCTGCTTGCAGAGATGCGCGATGGCAAGCACGCCGCGGGCGCGATGACGTTGCGCGCGAAGATCGACCTGGCGTCGCCGAACTTCAACCTGCGCGACCCGGTGCTCTACCGCATCGTACACGAGGCCCATCACAACACGGGCACGAAGTGGTGCATCTACCCGATGTACGACTGGGCCCACGGCTTTGAGGATTCGCTGGAACACATCACACACTCGATCTGCACGCTCGAGTTCGAGAACCACCGCCCGCTGTACGACTGGTTCATCAAGAGCGTCAACGAAGGGCGCAGCGCTGACGGCAGCGGCGCGTTAGGCAAGCCGATCCATCATCCGCAGCAGATCGAGTTTGCCAAGCTGCGCCCAACGTACACCGTCATGAGCAAACGCAACCTGCTCAAGATGGTCCAGGACAACGTCGTCCGCGGCTGGGACGACCCGCGCATGCCCACCATCCGCGGCCTGCGCCGCCGCGGCTACACCGCGCACGCGCTCAAGTCCTTCGCTGAGGAAGTCGGCGTGACCAAGGTCGAGTCGTCCATCGACATCGGGCGTATGGAGAACGCGCTGCGCGAGCACCTGAACACCATCGCGCCGCGCGCCATGGCCGTGCTGCGCCCGCTGAAGGTCACGATCGAGAACTGGCCCGAGGGCAAGATCGACGAGCTCGACTTTGTCATCAACCCCGAGGACCCGTCACTCGGCAAGCGCAAGGTCGCGTTCACGAAAGTGATCTACGTTGAACGCGACGACTTTATGGAAGTGCCGACGAAGAAGTACTTCCGGCTCTCGCCCCCCACCGCCGACGGCGCACCGGGCGCGGAGGTGCGCTTGCGGTGGGCATACTTCCTCACCTGCACCGGCGTAATCAAGAACGACGCCGGCGAGGTCATCGAGCTCCGCGCCACGATCGACCCCGCCACCCGCGGCGGCGACTCGCCCCTGGGCCCCGACGGCCAGCCGCTCAAGAAAGTCAAAGGCACGCTGCATTGGGTGAGTGCAGAGCACGCGATCGACGCCGAGGTGCGATTGTTCGATCGGCTCTTCACCGCCGAGGAACCGGGACTGCGGACCGGCAACTGGCTGGATGATCTGAACCCCAAGAGCCTCGAAGTCGTGCATGCAAAGGTCGAGCCGGTGCTCGCAACCGCGAAGCCCGGCGAGCACTTCCAGTTCGAGCGCCTGGGCTACTTCGTCGTCGATGCCGACTCGGCCCCGGGCAAGCTCGTGTTCAATCGCGCGGTCGGGCTGAAGGACGATCGCGTCGCGGGCGGCGGCGAGAAAAAGGCCGCGAGCGTGCGGATGTACCCACTCGCGGAGGCGGCGCACGAACTGAAGCTCAAGCAGGACAAGCTGCTCGCGATCATCGCGGCGGCCGGCCCGGCGGACTTTGCCTCGCGCACGACGAAAGAGCTGACGATCGATGAGGTGCGGAAGCTGAAGGAGTGGGTGAAAGCGAACCCGGTCAAGTGAGTGATTCGAGAGTGACTCGCGATGATGAAGTGGGAACCGGATGAGCCTGCGCCCGAGTGACATTTCCACGGCGCGCGTGCGGGCGCTCAACGCTGGCGAGCCGGCACGCAACCTTGCGGAGTCGCTGTCGATCGACTTTGCAAAGCTGCTGGTGGTCGCGGTGCCGTCGATGCCGCGGGACGCGATCGCGTCGATGCGTGGCAACGCGGAAGCGGGCATCACGCGCCGGATCGCGCACGCCGCGGAGCTCATCGCGATGCACGCGCCGCGTGAGCTCGATCGACTGGCAACGCACCCCAGCGACACCGTCCGCGGCTGGGCGTGCTACGCCATCACGCGGGCACCGGGTCACACGCTCGCAAAGCGGCTGACGCTTGTGCGCCCGTTCGCCGACGACCCGCACTCGGGCGTCCGCGAGTGGGCATGGATGGCGGTGCGCGACTTCGTCGGCGCAGAGATCGGGCGTGCGATCGAGTTGCTCACGCCGTGGACTGCCGCCCACTCGCCAAACGTTCGACGCTTCGCGACCGAAGTCACACGCCCGCGCGGCGTCTGGTGCGCGCACATCCGCCCGCTCCGCGAGGATCCCTCGCCAGCGCTTCCGCTGCTGGAGCCACTGCACGCCGAACCGACCAAGTACGTGCAGGACTCGGTCTCCAACTGGCTCAACGACGCGGCCAAGGACAACCCGGAGTTCGTACGCGAGGTGACCGCCCGCTGGAACGCGGCGAGCCCGTGCAAAGAAACCGCACGCATATGTAAGCGGGCGGTGCGGTCAATCGATTGAAGACCGGTGATCGCTTGAGATCCGCGCGCCGTGCCACCGACCCGTTCCTGCGGGTCGGTGCTCCTGTGATCACTGAAGTCCACGAGCACCGACCTCGAAGCGAGGTCGGTGGCACGGCGACCGGTCCGCATGCTCGCGCACGCGAACAACCGACGGTGTTCCCCCACCTGCTTATTCGTCAGGTGCGCAACAAGTGGAACTCTCGTCCACCGCTCACTTCGCGTTGCACTCGAGCTCTGGCCCATGGAGATAGCCGTAGCCCTTGGATCGCATCGGCAGGCCGATCGATCGGAGCGCCTCGAATGAAGCTCCCTCTTCGACGACCCCGTGAACGAGCAAGGTCAGCGGAGGCGGGTCCCGGTCAACGCAATCGCGCAAACACTCGCGGAGCTCCCTCCACCACTCCCGGCTGTACGTTCCAAGAAAACAGCACGGTTCCGAACAGCAGTAGTTCTCGCCGGCGCGGACTCGAAGTTCGATCTCGATCCGCGTGCCGCGCGGGCACACGGAAAGCACTTGAGCGACCGGCTTGGCGCGATCAGGAGACCGAGGCTCACCCAGAGCGCACTCGACGGCATACTGCACAGCGTGGACCCAATCGCGATCCTTCGCGTGATGACCCTGTGCACGTTTTCGCCACGATTGCCCCATGCTGCATGATACGACTGGGTGAGTCGGGAACTGGCACCGATCCGGCTGTGCGGATCGGTACGGCTCGCCAAACGTCTCCCTCAGAGAGCGGTTCGGTAGCTCGCGATCACGACCCGCGGGGGCTCTCCGCTCCTTCCCTCCGCGATCGTTACTCAAACATCTTCTTGACCACGAACGGCCCCACCGACCTCGAAGCGAGGTCGGTGGCACGAAACCCTCGATCCCTTGATCCGTTGATCCCCCTCGACCTTGATCCCGCGGCCCTTCCGCCCTTCCGCCCCTCACGCATCCGTGCGGTCGATCACGCGATAGCTCTCGCGTTCGCCCTGGCCGCGGAGCGGGTAGTCCTTGCGGAGCGGGTGGGCCGGGTACTCCTCCCACGTGAGGATGCGGCGCAGGTCCGGGTGATTGCGGAAGCGGATGCCGAACATGTCGTAGATCTCGCGTTCCATCCATTCTGCCCCGGCCCACAGATCGGTCACGCTGTCGAGGTAGAGCGCCGGGTCTTCGACGATGCCGTCGGTGGGGATCGACGGGTTGAGGAACGTCTTGACGAAGAAGCGGTCGTCGCGGTCCAGCGAGCAGACGTTGTACACCACGCCGAACCGCCCGGGCATCGCGGCGGGATAGTTCAAATAGTCAATCCCCGCGATGTCGCTCAGGAAGTTGAACACGCAGCGCGGATCGTTCTTCAGAAACGCGAGGACTTCGTGCAGGTCGGTGGCGTCAACGATGAGCGACGAGGTGCCGCGGTACTCGGTGGCGCGGAACTTCTTCTGCGCAAAAGCGCCCTTGATGATCGCGAACATGGGGTGGTCAAGGGTCGGCTTCGCGTTGCTCACGTCGGGCTCCTGGTCAAGCGTTGAATCCGGAGGGTAGAACGCCTCCACCCCGCACGCACGCCCCCCACCCGCCACCAGCAACTACACCAAAACGCCCGAACTCCGCAACAACTCAAGCTGCGCCTCGACTTCCTCGTCCAGCAGCACCAGCGGCGTGTGCGGATCGAGCCAGCGTTGCACGGGCCCGAGGATGTCCTCCCGGCGCAGCACGCCGCGGTGCAGCGGCGTGGGCACGAGCGCTGGCCCGTCGTCCGCAGTGAAGGCCTCCGGGTCCGCCGTGTCGCTCGCGGACGCGGTTGCTGCCGCGTCGCCGCCAGGGCCTGCGATGTTCGTCAACACCACGGCCCCCAAGCCGCCACCCGCGCCCACGCGAGCGATCGATTCCATCGCGCGCTCAAAGTGGTCGTCAGCGCGGGCGAGCATCACGCGCGTCAAGAGCGCGCTCGGGTCGGCCATGAGCCGGATGCCCCCGCCGCTCGCGGCGTCGCCCGCGTCCGCGCCGCTTGCGTGAGAAACGCGTGCCAGCACGAATCGCTCAGCCCGGACGCTGTCGCAGAGCACGTGCCGTGCGTGCGGGCGGAGCCAGACCCGCGCATCGGTGCCGCGCAGCCCGGGCAAGACGACGTCGTCAACGAACGAGCTCAACGCCGCCAGAGCGCTCGGGCCCCACGAGCGCGGGTCGGCCTCAAACAACCCGTCAGGCTCGTGCCCATGCTCATCGCCCCGCCCGGCGCTCGCCCCGCCGGACCAGCACGCGATCGCGTGGACCCGCGGCAGCACCCCGCCGATCGACGCCCACGCCGCCGCGAGCGCTCGATCATGCCACTGCATCGGCCCCCCATCGCCCGCAGGGGTGGCATAGACCGGGAGCAGCGGCCGGGCCGGCGCGGTCACCGCCATCAGCCGCGGCAGCAGAAACACCGGGCGCGTGCTTACGCCGCTGGTGCTCGCGCTCCGCGTTCCGCGTCCAACAGGTTGTTCGTCGGGGTGGCTCATGCAACGTCCGCTTCAATTTTGAGTGCTGCTGCGTAGATTGACGCTGGGCCCCTTGGCTAGTAGGCGATTATTGGGCGCTCGCAATCCGTCGTGCGTCTCATGACCATGCCGCGGGACTGGCGGACGCACGCGTCAGTTACACGCTGGTGCGAATCGCCGAGCGTGCCCGATATCCCGCGCTCGACCTTGTCGCACGAACGAACCCTGCCGCACGGAGGCTTCGAAATGCACCTGACCCGCTCGTGGACCCGCCGTTTTCAGTCACGCTTCGCCATGAATCGCTCTGCGTCGTCACCCGCGCAAATCGCGTCGGGGCCCGCGTGTGATGCGCTGATCGGCGAGATCCTGGAGATCAACCAAGCCGCGATGCTGGATTTCCTGCGTCAGTTCGATGAGCGCTCGCTCCGCGGCTATCTCGATCACCTTCGCGCCACGCAGACCCCGCGCGGGCGCGACGCCCGCTGGGTCCGCCCCGATGACGTCCCGGCCATCGAGTGGCGTGAATCACGGGCCTAAGCTCAGGTGAAACGCTCGGTGAGCTCGCGGCATCCAACTTTTTCCCGCACACAAATCTCCACCACGCCGAGGGTTTCGTCCGAAAACGACACTCCGGCACGGTGGATGTTTGCTTTTGCGGCCCCTTGCGCTTGACTGTGCGGGGGGTGCGTGCCTTCCGTGCGTGTCCGGCGTGCTCAGGGCTTGCCCCGAAGCAGCCCCCGCCCCGCCTCCGGTCTTTCCCTGTCCGCCCGCTCCCGCAGTCGATCCCCTATGGCAAAGCGCACTCCAGTTCGCGTGGCAGACGGCACCAAGACGGCTCCCTCCCCCACCCCTCCCCTCACCTCCGCATCTCCATCCAGCGCCGCCGCCAAGGCCCCGCGCAAGCCGCGGGCGAGCAAAGCGCCGGCGAAGTCCAAGAAGCCCGCCGCGGCGCCGTTCGTCGAGGCCGATGTCGCCGGCGACGAGGACATCGCAAGCGTCGGCGGCAACGCTCGCGGCAAGCACTTGGTCATCGTCGAGTCACCCGCCAAGGCCAAGACGATCAACAAGTACCTGGGCAGCGACTACAAAGTGATGGCGAGCATCGGGCATGTGCGCGACCTGCCGAGCAAGAACCCCAAGGGCGTCAAGAGCCCGGTGCCGGGCGTGGACCTTGAGCACGACTTCGCGCCGACGTATCAAGTGATGGATGCCAAGGGCAAGGTCATCAGCGATCTGAAGCGCTCGGCCCGCATTGCGAAGGACATCTGGTTCGCGACCGACCCGGATCGCGAGGGCGAGGCGATTGCGTGGCACTTGGCCGAGGAACTCGGAGTAGCCCCAGGCGTCGCCAAGCGCGTGATGTTCAACGCGATCACGAAGGCCGAAATCCAGAAGGCGTTCCAGAACCCGCGCGCCATCAATATGGATCGCGTGAACGCGCAGCAGGCTCGCCGAATCCTCGACCGCATCGTCGGCTATCAGGTTTCGCCGCTGCTTTGGAAGAAGGTCGCCCGCGGCCTCAGCGCTGGGCGCGTGCAATCCGTCGCGGTCCGGCTCATCGTCGAGCGCGAGCGAGAGATCAAGGCCTTCATCCCCGACGAGTACTACGAACTCGGCGGTATCTTCACGCCCGATGTCGGCGAGGGCAAGAACATCGCCGCGGCGTGGGCGAAGCAGCAGACCCTGCGGATGGCCAATGGCGAGTCGATCAGCGTCAAGGATCTCTCGGCGTGGCTGAGTGAGAAGGGCTGCTTCCGCGCGGCGCTTGTCGAGGTGAATGGCCAGAAGTTTGAGCTGACGACCGATGGCTTCGCCGGCGACAAAGCCGCGCACGCCCAGGCAATGCTCGCACGCGTTCAAGAACTCGCCCGCGCCGCCGGGCTGACGGATGTCGCGGTTCAGACGATCGAAGACCCCAAAGGCCGCGGCACCGCCAAGACCCTGCGACAGATCGTCGGGCGCATCGACCCCGCGACGCCCTATCGCGTCAGCGCGATCGAGACGAAACGGACGACGACGAGGCCGAGCCCGCCGTTCATCACCAGCACGCTGCAGCAGGCGGGCTCGAATCGGCTGGGATACACGAGTAAGCGCACGATGGCCGCGGCTCAGCAGTTGTATCAAGGCGTGGATATTCCCGGCGAGGGGCCGGTCGCGCTCATCACGTACATGCGAACCGACTCGACGCACATCAGCGGCGAGGCGCTGACGATGGTGCGCGATCACATCAGCCAGAAGTACGGCCCGAAGTACCTGCCCGAGAAGCCGAACTTCTTCACCAGCTCAAACAAGGACGCGCAGGAGGCCCACGAGGCGATCCGTCCCACGAGCATGGCGTACCCGCCTTCGAAGCTACGGACGATCCTGAAGCCCGAGATCTTCAAGGTGTACCAGTTGATCTGGGACAGATTTCTGGCGTGCCAGATGACGCCGGCGCAGTGGGACTCGACGGCGGTGACGATCAACGGCGGCGCGGACCCGAAGAACTTGCTGTCGTTCCGCGCCACCGGGCGCGTGCTGGTGTTTGACGGCTTCTACAAGGCGACGGGCGTGCCGCCGAGCGCCGATGAGCAGACGCTGCCGGCGCTCGCGGAGCGTCAGCCGGTCAGCGCGATCGCGATGGAGCCGAAGCAGAAGTTCAGCTCGCCGCCGGCGCGATACACCGAAGCGAGCTTGATCAAGGTCCTCGAGAGCGAGGGCATCGGCCGCCCGTCAACGTACGCGAGCATCATCTCGGTTGTGCAGGAGCGCAAGTACGTCGAGTTGAACGAACGACGGTTCTACGCGACCGATCTTGGCGAAGCCGTGACCGACAAGCTCATCGAGGCGTTCCCGGATCTGCTGGACGTCGGCTACACGCGCGAGATGGAGGGGCAGCTCGACAAAGTCGAGGACGATCACCTGGACTGGGTGGACATGCTCCGCAAGTTCTACACGCCGTTCAAGAAGCGGCTCGGCGAGGTTGAGCACACACTCACGCACGCCAAGGCGGAGACCACGCCCGCGCCGTTCAAGTGCCCCAAGTGCGGCAGCGCCACGTGCTATCGCCTGGGCAAGAACGGCAAGTTCCTCTCCTGCACCGCGTACCCCACGTGCAACTACGCCTCGCCGGTGGATCGCGAGGGCAACCCGCGCCCGGCCGAGACCACCAGCATCGCGTGCCACATCTGCGGGCGGGCGATGATCAAGCGCGTCGGGCGCTTCGGCCCGTTCCTAGGCTGCTCCGGCTACGGTGACAAGGCCAACCCGTGCGACGGTATTCTGCGCATGGACAAGAAGGGCCACGTCGTCGCGCCCTCGCAAGAGCCGTTCACGCCCGAGCCGGCGCTGCCATGCCCCAAGTGCGGCGCGACGATGTACCTGCGCCCCGGCAAATACGGCCCGTGGCTCGGCTGCAGCAAGTTCCCCAAGTGTCGCGGGCGTGGCGATTTCAAGAACATCCCCGAGAAAGAAAAGGCCGCGCTGCTCAAACAGCTCGAAACCCACCAGAGCACACGCCCAATCCCAATCATCAAAACGCTCGACGGCATCCCGCTCACCGGCCCCGACGGCAAGGCGCTGCCGGATGCGCCCACCGCCGACGGCGCGACCGGCGAGGGCGCGACGCTGGAGGCGGTTGCGGATGACTTGGGAGCGTGAGCGGCGAAGCCGCCGCGGTCGCGAGTTGTGAGTCGCGAGTCGCGAGTCGCGAGTCGCGAGTCGCGAGCGAAAGGCAGTTTTTCAACGAAGGAATGGAAGGGATGGAAGGGGTTTCGCGTGGGTGGGTGGTGCGGGGCGATGCGAACGTGAACACGAACACGAACGTGAACATGAACATGAACATGAACATGAACATGAACATGAACATGAACATGAAGTGAGGCATGCGATTGCTCGCGTGCGCCGCTGGGCTCGCGGGATCGCGATCGCCGGTTGCCGGTTGCCGTTCTCGGTTTTCACGATTGCCGATTGCCGAATCCCGATTGCCGAGCTGCGGACGAAGAGTCGCCGCGATAGCCCTGCAAAATAAAACTCAACCAATCGGTTGACTCTTCGCCACTCGTGACGCATACTCAACCATATGGTTGATCGTTATACCGCGGTGCTCGACACGGTCTTCGCGGCCGTCTCCGACCGGACTCGACGTCGTTTCGTGGCCCGTCTCTCACGGGGCGAAGCGACGATCAGCGAGTTGGCGGCGCCGCTGGACATGTCGCTGCAGAACGCCAGCAAGCACGTGCGGGTGCTCGAAGATGCCGGGCTCGTGAACCGGCGCAAGCGTGGGCGGGAGCAAGTCGTGCGATTGAATGCGAAGCCGCTGGCAGCCGCGGCGGGCTGGCTTGAGGACTATCGCGCGTTCTGGAACGACGCGCTGGATCGGTTGGCGGAGCATGTTGAGAAACCCAAGGCAAAGGAGAAACGATGATCACGATGACCGACTCGATCACAGTGGAGAAACACATCAACGCAACGCCGGCACGGATCTTCCGCGCGCTGACGGACGCCGAAGAGTTGAAGACATGGTTCTTCTCCGAGGCAAAGACGGACCCACGCACGGGCGGGTCGTACGAGATGACCTGGCGTAGTGCCAAGGACGCGTCACGCGACCATTCGCGCTTCGGCAAGTACCTGGAGGTCGTGCCCGACAGGAAGATCGTCTTCGAGTGGAAGGGCGAAGTCGGCTGCAAGGGCGAGTCGCGCGAGACGCTTCCGGACACGGTCGTGACGATCACGCTCACGCCACGGGATGGTGGGACGCTCGTCACACTCGTGCACGCGCAGTGGCCGGATTCGGACTTCGGTCGCACGCAGCGCGAGTCGCACAACGGCGGCTGGACGTTCTATCTGCAGAACCTCGCGGACGTGATCGAGGGTCGGGCCGACCAGCGGACCACCATCAACCAGAAGGTGTGAGCTCGCGGACGCGTCAAATCCCCAGAGCAACGAAAACGCCGCGTGCGATAAGCACGCGGCGTTTCGTTTGGTCTTGAGTATTTGAGCGTCCGCAACCCCGAGCTCGCTCTCGGGACTCCCTTGATCCCTTGATCCCTTGATCCCTTGATCCCTTGATCCCTTGATCCCTTGATCCCTTGATCCCTTCCGCGCTCAGCTCGCTTCAGCACGCGGGTGCGCCTGGTCGTACGCCTGCTTGAGGCGCTGCGCCGTCAGATGGGTGTAGACCTGCGTGGTGCTGAGGCTCTGGTGGCCGAGCAACTCCTGGACACTCCGCAGGTCAGCGCCGTTCTCAAGCAGGTGCGTCGCGAAGCTGTGCCGCAGCGTGTGCGGGCTGATCTTCGGGTCGAGGCCGGCGGACTTGAGGTACTTGTCGAGCTTGCGGCGGACGCTGCGGCTGCTCAGGCGGCCGCCGTGCTTGTTCATGAACAGGGGCTTGCCGGCGCCGCCGTCGGCCCAGAGCGGCGCGAAGCGGATGTCGGCCTTGACCATCGCGATGAACTTCTGCATCGCACCGGTGCAATGGCTGCCCAGCGGGACGATGCGCTCGCGCTTGCCCTTGCCGCGGACGCGGAGCGCCTCCCCGGTGCCGTCAACATCGTCGATGTTCAGATCCACGACCTCGCTCACGCGGATACCTGTGCTGTAGAGGGTCTCGAGCATCGCGCGATCGCGCATGCCCAGCACCTCACGCTCATTCGGTGTCGAGAGCAGCTTCTCGATCTGCTCCATCGTGATGGCGCGCGGCAGGCGCTTGCCCTGCTTCGGCGTGCGAATCGCAGTCATCGGATTGCTGGAGGCGACGCCGCGGCGCTCGGCCCACTTGAAGAAGCTCCGCAGCGTCGCGATCTTCCGCGCCATCGTCGCGGCGGAGTACTCGTTTTCGCCCAGGTGCGAGAGGAACGCGCGGATCGTGTCCGCGTTGGCATCCAGAATCACGGCGCTGACGGTGCGCGACGGCGCGCCCGAGGCACGCGTCACGGCGCCCAGATTCCCCGCGCTGCGGGCGGCGCTGTCGGCCAGGCGCTGCTCATACACCGCGCTCTCGACGGTCTCGACGGGCGTGATGCCCAGTTGCTCAGCGGTAAACTCGACGAACTGGCGCAGGTCCGCGCCGTAGCAGCGCGCGGTGTACGCGCTGAAATGCCGCTCGTTGGTCAGATAGTTGATGAATCCGGCGATCACGGGAAGCGTGGTCATGGCAAACTCCTTCCGAAACACAGCGCCCATCAGCGGCACAGGAAACTCACGATCTTCAAGGCGGGCGCGACATCGCCGAGGCCTTGCTCTCTCTCGGTTCACCCTTCTGCCCGGGCGCACGAGCGCCCCGACATCGCGGGCGTTGCCCGCGTGCCTCTCGCAGTCGTTGTTGACTGCTTGGCTCAGCGGGGCGGGGACTTTGGCGGCGGCGCGAGACGGGCCAGCCTGAGGCGTTCCTCTTGCATCAGACGGTCCATCGCGCGATACGCCGCGAACTCGACGTACAGGTCCATGCTTTTGACATACCGCTCCCAGCCCAAGGCGCTGGTCTCGCGATGTCTTCCTTCGCTGTATCTCCGCACCGAGATCAAAATCTCGTGGTTCGCGGCGTCATAGTGCTCGCTGATCACGCTCAGCGGGTTGTTTGAGTTCGCCGTGGCCTGCACCCAGCGCGATTCATCGGGCTGGGTCTGTAGTTCTTTTACGTCCATCGGTTTGCGTGTGACGCCGTTGAGAAACGAGCCGTCGCGCGCGTACAGCCCGAGCGTCAGGCCGAGCTTCGGCGGGTCGTACGGGTCGTACGCCGTGAGCGAGCCGACGACGACCGCATCCGCGCCGACCGCGGCGGCCAATCGCCTCGCCTCTTCCGGCGAGCGAACGTCGTTCATCCGCAAAGCTCGCATCGCCGCGAGCGTGCGATTCACCGGCAGGCACGCCAGCCCGCGAATCTCCGATGCGCGGTTGGCCAAAGCGTCGCTGACTCGCAGCGTGTCCGCGAACGACACGCCCGATTCGTTCCGCAGCGGAACGATGGCCAGCACCGGCGTCTGCGCCAGCGAGCCATAAGGCGACACCGTGACTTCTGGCGCGACGAGCTCCTGCTTCGTCGCGCAGCCGCCCGGCCCGATCAGCAGCGCGAGCGCAACGACCGTCGGCAAGGCCGACGACACCGCGCGGCGCGCGTGCGTAATCACTTGGTTCAGCATGGTCCCTGTGGTTTTCATGGCGTCCTGCCCGGTCATCGTGCGGGCGCTCCGGCCCGAACGGTCTTGCAAAGCGACGCGAACCCTCTCAGGCTCGCTGCGCGGAGAGAGGCTTGCTCACGGCTGGGTCGGCACCGTCGCCAGACCTTCCGTTGAGCTATTGCTTGTGTTCGCGTCCGCCGCCGCGGGTGCGGGCGGCGCACTCGGCTGAGCCAAGGACGCGACCGAGTTCCCTGTCGCGGTGGCCGCGGCCAACGCCTTGGTCGTTCCCACCGCCCAGATGTTGTCCAGGCCATTGCGGTTGGAGACGAAGTAGACCTTGTTGTCCGGGCCCCAGGTCGGCATCACATTGGCAAAGCGACCGGACGAGAGATTCACGCGCGCCCCGCCGTCGATGCTCGTGATCCAGAGGTCCGCACGCGCGGGCTCCATGGCCACCGGCGCTGGCGACGCGGAACGTCCGCCGGACTCATGCCCCGCCGGGATCACGCTGTACGCCAGCCACATCCCGTCAGGTGACCACGTCGGGTTGATCGCGGCGTTGCCGCGCGAGGCCACGATCTCGGTCAGATTGCCCGACGAGCCGGGCTTGTAGTCGATGGTCCAGAGGCTGAACGCGCGATCGCCTCGCTCGCGTCCGCGTTGAAACGCAATCTTGTCGGTGCCCGACGATCCGGTGCCGGCGACGCTGCACCACTCGGGGAACATGCCGAAGCCGATGAACTCCGCGTTACTGGGCCGGTCGGTTTCAACCACCCACAACTCCCAACGGCCGCTCATCTGACCCAGACGGCAGAACACCAGCCGCTTAGCGTCCGGCGACCAGCTCGGGTGCAGGTCATGCGCCGGATCGCTGGTGAGCTGCACCGCTTGCCCGCCGCTGGCGCTCATGACATAGATCTTCCACGCGCCGCTGCGGTCAGAGGCGAACGCGATTTTCTTGCCATCCGGCGAGAGCGCGGGCATCACGTCATTGGCCGGATCGGCAGTCAACTGCGTGACCGTGCGGCTGCCGATCTGCTTGACGTAGATGTCCGAAGTCGGGCGGTGCTGCGTGCTGGCGAAGACCAGCGTCTGGCCATCGCGGCTGATCCGCGGATCAAAGTCCGCGCCTTCCTCCGCGTAGCTCGCTCGCTGCAGGCCGTCCATGCCGTCGGTCAACGTTGAGCCTTCTTCGCTAGCGCGGAAGCGCGTCGCCAGATCAGCCCGCGCGATCGCGGGGCCAACCGGCAGGGCCGTGCCCAAGGGCGCGCCGCTGGCAACGAGGCGCTCGGCCTCCGCGACGACCCAGTTCGGCATCGGGTTGCCGCGAGCGTGCGAGGCGTGCTCAGAAGACGGAATGCCGGGTGCGGCCATTGCGGCGCTCTCCGGCGTGTGTTCGGTGTTGATGCCCGTATTCGGCGCCGCGTGTGCGCGGGCCATGGCCTTGGCAACTTGACCTCGGGGCTGCACGCTGGCGACCTGCTCCCCGCTGACAGCGCAGCCGCCCAGGACGCAGAGCAGCGCCCCGGCGGTACCCATCAGCAAGATCGTTCGGGCTCGGTCGGTCTGCATGCTCATGGGCGGGGCTCCAGCGGTCGTAAACGGACGCGTGACCCGAGGAGGCCCTGACGGTTTATCGGACCGCTCGGGGGACCTACTTGAGTCGGCGAGGACGCCGTCACCGAGACGATCGGACGCAATAACCACCGGCTTGAGTCCGGGAAGGAAATTCAAGGTTCGGGGCGAACGGCGTGGGTAACTTGTTTGCCGCGAACCGCAACCGGCAGTCGGCACCGGGCAATCGGGGCGAACACTGAACAGCGGAATCCGCATTCAGCGTGGCGCGGCTGGAGACGCTGGAGTTGCCGGTGTTGGGACTGCGGGCGTCGGCGCCGCGGGTGCAGCCGGGGCCGCAGGGTCCACGGCGGGCGTTTCTGGCGACGACACGGTCGCTGCCGCTCGCCGTGATGCCTCGCTCAGCTCGCGGGTCATCGCGTTCACGTCGTCAGTTCGGCCGTCAACCTCGATGATCGCGTGGATTCGCATCTGCCTGTCCACGACGCACATCACAACATTGGCGTCCAGTGATAGCCGCTGAATCGTCGATCGTGCGGGGCCGATCAGCCCGACCGCGCTTGCTTGCGGCACGGGCTCGGGCTCGCCTTCCGCCCGCCGCGGGTTCAACAGCCCCGACTTCATCACCGACGGCCAGCGCGTCGCAAGCACCGCCGCCATCGCGGTCGCGTCGTCCGCCTCCGGGCGCTTCCGCCCCACCACGAATGCCCGCGTCAGCACGCTCTTGGCATCAAGCCCCTCGGGCATCCCCGAAATCGCCTGGACCGCCGCCTGCGCGATCGTGTCGTGATCGGAAAGCGCCGGCTGCGCCGGGTTCGCATCGTTGAGCAGCAGGACAATCGCGCTCGAAACGTCCGCTTGTTTCGCGTCGAAAACCCCCGCCGCGTCGATGAACGTAAGCACGTCGGCGACTTTGAGCGCGGGTTCGGCGCTGGTGAGATCGGCCAGCGAACCGACCCGACGGCGTTTGCCAAGCTCAATGGCCCATGTCGCCGGGTCCCCGGCAGGCAGCGACTCAAAGCTCATCTCAATCGTGCCGCCGTTGCCCGCTCCCAGCCCCGCGACGAGGCGAAGCAGTCGCCCACTGGCGCCATCGGCCACGAGCGTGACCTCTCCCTGATCGCTCCGACCGCGCAGCACCATCTCCGGCCGCTCGGCCTGCGGGTCGATCGTCGCGCTCGTCCACCGCACGTTCGTGGTCCAGGGCGTCAGGTCCAGCGGACGAGCCGCACCAACGTTGACCCCGGCGTCATCGTCCGCGTGCGCCACAATCGCCAGCGCTGGCAGCGCCAGCGGCGGCATCATCGCCCGCACGCTCGCCTCATTCAACGGGCTCGCGTGCGCGCGTTCGTACACCGTCGTGTCGTGCTGCGTGTGAATCACCCGAAGCACGCCCTCGCGCGCCACCATCCGCAGCGGCCCCATCTCCACGGAAAGCACACGCTCGACCACCGGCCGTTGACGCTCTTCGTCGGGCGCTGGTGCGCCGTCGCCCGCGGGCGCGGGCTTCGAGACGGGCTTCTGCCACAGGCGGGTGATGATCACGCCCTCGCCCTTGATCGCACGCTCGCTTGATCGCAGCGTCATCGTGACGCGTTCCGCCGTGGGGCTCTTGATGTACGCCGCGCGGATCTCGTTCATCGCGGTTGCCGGCTCGATCACCACCGGCTCGCGTGCGACGCCGCGCCCGCCCATGGCGGGTGCGACTTGCGCCGCGGCGTCATCCGCGACGTCTCCAATGCACAGGGCACCGACGACCAGCACAAGCGATCGCACGACGTTCCGCGGATGTGGGCTCACCGATTCGCTCCGTTGCTCTGGACACTCAGCCGCTCCAACAACTCCGCAACCGTCGCGTTCCACACCGGAACGCGGAGACTCGGCGCGATCTCCGCCAGCGGGCGCAACACAAACGCGCGGCTCGCGATACCCGGGTGCGGAAGCCGCAGCTCCGGCGTTTCGATCACATGCTCGCCGCAGACCAGCAGATCGAGGTCGATCACGCGGGCGCCGCCGTGGGGCTGCTGGGTGCGATCGCGACCGAGCCCGCGCTCGATCGCGTGAAGCTCAATCAGGAGTTCCAATGGCGATCGCGAAGTCTCGATCAACGCCGCGGCGTTGACATACTCGCCGCCCGGATCGACACCCGGCGCAACGCGCACTGGCGCCGTGACGATCAGCGAACTCACCGCGAGCAACCGAACGCCCGGCACTACGCCGAGCCGCTCAACAGCCGCATGAATCGCGACCACGCGATCACCCAGATTGGATCCAAGCGAAATCGCCGCGACGTCGATCGCCATGCGGAACGATAAGGGCGCGCCGAGGTGCGGGAGGGCGACATCGCACAGGGCCACAGGGCCACATTGCACATTCAGAAATGCTCAAAGCAGCAAAGCACAAATCGAGCATTGCGAGACGCGTCGATGCGTCGCACTCCAAGTGCCTTGCCCGACTGCCGATTGCCGAATCCCGATTGCCGACGCTCCTCAGCACTCAGCACTCATCGCTCAGCACTCTGCCTTCTCAGTCCACATCTTCCAGCTCGCGAGCCCGGTGCTGCATCTGCGCTTTGAGACGCAGCAGGATCGAGCTGTGCATCTGGCTCACGCGGCTCTCAGAAAGGTCCAGCGTCGCGCCGATTTCCTTCATCGTCATTTCCTCGTAGTAGTAGAGGATGACGATGAGACGCTCCGCACGCGACAGGCCCTTGGTAATCAACTCCTTCAGGTCGCGACGCTGCGTCTCAACCAGCGGGTTGCTCTGCGTCGTGTCGTGGAACACGTCGATCTCGGTCACTTCCTTATTGCCGTCGCTGTTGAAGCACTTGCGGGCCAAGCTCACCGTTCCCACGGCTTTCGAATCGCGTTCGATCTTGTCGAACTCCTCGCCGTCAACGCCCAGGATGTGGGCCAGCTCGTCCTGCGTCGGAATCCGGCCCTCGCGCATCTCGAACTTCTGGCGGGCCTGCTCGACCTTCGCCGAGCGATGCCGCACCAGCCGCGGCACCCAGTCCATCGCACGAAGCTCATCCAGGATCGCGCCGCGGATGCGCGGCGCGCAATAAGTCTCGAACTTCACGCCGTAGCCCGGGTCAAACGCGTTGATCGCGTCCATGAGCCCGAACTGGCCGGCGGACATGAGGTCGTTGATGTCCACCTCGTCAGGCAGACGGGCGTACGTGCGCTCAGACATAAAACGCACGAGCGGGAAGTAGCGTTCCCAGAAGTAGTTGCGGAGCTGATCCGAGCGGGTCTTGACGAAGTCGGCCCACAGCGTCGTCACCGGCACGCTGTCGTACGCGTTGCGGATCTTGATCCACTCGGCCGCCTCACAACCCGGCGTCGGTGCCGAGAACGCGCCGGAGCGCTTCGGCGTGACGCGTGCTGCGTCCGTCTTGGCCTTCACGGGCTTCGTCGTGCCCGCCGCGGGCGCGCTGGGTTCAGCATCGGCGAGCGCGAGCTTCGCCTCCGTCTTGCTGGACGCTGATGATCTGACCTTTGCCGCCGATGATTTGAGTGTGGACATACAGGGCCGCTCCTTGACCTCTGAAACGGACTCTCACGTCGCGAATGCGAGGGAATCCTGAACCGAACCATCCAAAACGCCCGTCCATGGGCAACGTCATCTAAACAACTAATCATCCCGTTGTCAAGCTTTCATGCATCAATGTGTGTTCGTTGTGGGTGAAGAAATGCCCGTGCCCATCGCATTGGGGCGAACGCCCCCGTGGCTCGGCGCACCGCGAGGCCCGGGCCGACCGGCACGTACCGGGGTCAGCGCGATGCGATCTCGCACCACACGCTCGCCGATCTTGCCCACGATGAAACCCGCCGCCAAGCCCCCGAGCATGCTGAGCAGCCCACGCGTCAAGATGACGTCCGTCGGGTTCTCCGCGGCCATGCCCGCCACCAGCGACACCGAAAGTGCGCTGAGGGCGAGACAACACGCGACGATGATTGCGGGCACACCGGGTGACAAGCTCATCCACCTCCGAAGGCCGAGCGCAGAGAACGCGCCGGCGACTTCACCGTGTTTCGTCACTTGACGCAGGGTCCTTGAGGCCTGCGACGCGCCGGGAGCAGAGAATTCTCACCGCGTCATTCGCTCCATCCGGAGCGACCGTCACCACCCGCTTAACCCGACGACTTTGCAGCCTTGCAGCGCCCGAATGTCGCCGCAATCAACCGCGCCAGCACGCCCGAGCGTCGCGGCGGAAACGCAAGGCCGGACTCCGTCAGGGTCTGAATCTCCTCACTGCTGATCCCCAGCGACAGCCGCTCAGCAATTTGCGCCGCCAGCGCATGAACCGCGCTCGCCGCGGCGCTGCCGGGCTCACCGATCAACAGCGGCACGCGCTTCCGCACCGACCGCGCCACCGCCGCATCCAGTGGGACGCACCCAAGCACGCCGACGCCGCGCCCCAGGAACTTCCGCGAGACTTGGTCAATCCGCTCGCCGACGCCCCGCCCTTCGTGCTCATCGACCGTCTGGTTCACGACGAGGAACAGCCGCTCCGCATCCGCCTCGCCATCATCACCCGGTCTCGCGATGGCCTGCGGCCCGCCGCGTCGTACGCACTTGATCAGCGCGTACGCGTCGGCAATAGCCGTCGGCTCCGGCGTCGTCACCACAATCCCAATGTCCGCCGCGTTCACCAGCCCGGTGACAAGCGACCCCACGCCCGCGCCGGTATCAACGATCAGCACGTCGTTCTCAGCGCTCATCGCGAGCAAGCCGCGCATGAGCGCTCGCCGATTCTCGATGGTTAGCTCGCACGACGCCGCTCGTGCGCCGCCGAGCCCCACCGCGCCGGGAACGAGCGTGAAGCCGCCCGGCGCTGCGACGCCGAGGCGAGCGAGATCAGGTGTCTGTTCGAGCGTCAGCCCGTCCACCCGCGCTCTGGGCGACAGCCCGCACAGCACATCCGCGTTCGCCACGCCCAGGTCCGCATCCAATAGCGTCACCCGCAGCCCGCGCATCGCCAGCGCGATCGACAGATTCACCGCGATGTTGCTTTTGCCCACGCCGCCTTTGCCTGAGGCGATCGCGATCACCGGCGACGCGCGCACCAACGCGCCGGGCACGCCCTGCGCGTCAAACTCTGTCACCTCGCGCGACGCACTCACCGCAACGTGCATCCGCACCGCCTCGTGCGCTTCGTTCGCCTGACGCATCCGCAAGATCAGATCGCGTAGCGGCGCCGCCTGATCCTCTCGATCAACCACCCCGCGCGTGCGAGCGCCCGCCGCGGATGCGGGGGTCGTCGCCACAGTCGGGATCGTCGGCGCTCTGGTCAAACTCACACCCCGCCGGCGACCGGCGTGTTCTTTCCATCCAGCACGAGCCTCGCCAGCCGGTCGGCCCGTCCGGGCTCGATGTCGTCGGGCACTTCCTGGCCGGTCGTCACGTAGCTCAGGCGTGCGTTGACGCGTCGCGCGACGTTCACCATCACGCCGAGATTCGCCGCCTCATCCAGCTTCGTAAAGATCAGGAGATTCGGCTTCAACTCGGCGAAGCGATCGGCCGTGCGCAGCATCGATCCCTCGCTGGCGACCGACGACAGCACCAGGTGCGTCTGGTGCGGCTTTGCAGCCCGAAGGAACGCCCGCAGTTCCTCCAGCCGCGGCGCATCGCCGGGCGAGCGCCCAGCGGTATCGATCAGAATCACGTCCGTCTGCGACGACGCCTGGATCGCCTGCTCCATCTCCACCGGCGTCATCGCCACCCGCAGCGGCACGCCGATGATGTTCGCGTACGTCCGCAGTTGGTCCACCGCCGCGATGCGATACGTATCCGTCGTGATCAGCGTCACACGCTTGCCGTGCCGCAGCCGGTACGCCGCGGCGAGCTTCGCGATCGTCGTCGTCTTTCCCACGCCCGTCGGGCCGATCAACGCAATCGTTAGCGGACGCCCGTCCTCGCTCGGCTTTGGCGATGCCACGTCATCACACACCGGCAGCAACGACTCAAGCTGACGCAGCACCGCCAGCCGCACGATCGACTCATCCGCCATCTCCGCGGGCGTCAACTCGTCGCGCACCGCGCCGACGACCTCGTCGGCCACTTCTTGCGCGACCTCATTCTCGATCAATCGCGAGTAGTGCTTCACCAGCGCGTCGCTCATCTTCAGCCCGGGCGCGCTCATCGCCCCGTTGATCGTCGCGCGGGCCGAGCTTTGCAGCACCTGGCCCACCATCCGCCGAATCACCGCGAGCTCCGCCTTCACGTCCGCCGACGTGCCCGATCCCGGCTCAACCGCCATTCGCGCCGCGGCCCTCACACCCGACGCCTGATCCGCATCCAGCCGGACACCCGATCGCGAGTTATGCACCGGCATCACCAAGGCCTCATCATCACTCCCGCTCGCCCGCGCGGGCGACGCGTTCTGCCCGCCCGAAGGCCGCGAATAGATCCGCACTTCCGTCGTTGATCGAACGCCGCCGGTCGCGGTCTCCGTCACCGGCACGCGTGACGACACCGCCGGGCTCGGCGTGATCTTCGCAGCCTCTCGCTGCGGCGAAGTCACACGGGACGCGCGATCAACCGCCGCGGCTCCGCTCAAGATCGCTCGCTCATCCGTGCTCTGCGCAATCGTTGCGCCAAGCCCGCTGGCAAAGTCCGGCACGCGCCCCGTCGCTCTGTCCGGAGACGCCGACCGCGCCCGCTCGCGCGCCGCGCCGGCATCCGCATTCGCACCGGCGGTCGGTGCGTCGCCCGCAGCCCGTCCCTTCGCCCGCAGCGGGCCGGAGCCCACATTCACCCGATCACTGGCGGTGACTTCCACCATGTCCTTGGCGCCGAAGCCCATGAACCCGCCGTGCTTGAACATGCGGGTGTGCAGAATCACCGCTTCTTTCCCCAGGTCTTTCTTGACCTGCGACAGGGCGTCCGCCATTGAACGTGCGCGATAAGTCTTCAGCTTCATTCCTCGCCTTCCGTGGCTCGGTCCGTCAGCAGCAAGGCACACGCGAGCGTCCTGCTCGCGATCTACACCCGCGCCGGAGTCTGGCGAGCCGACGCCTCCGCGTCAACTTCCCACACGCATCCGGCTTGGACACCCTGCATCGTCGCGACGGCGCTCAAGACTTGAACGACACACTCCGATCGCCCGGGGGCGATCACCCCGAAGGCCGCCCCGTGCCACCGACCTCGCTTCGAGGTCGGTGCCCGTAACCACGAATCACGCCGCGGCCGCCGCCTCGCCCGTCTCCGCGCCCTCGCCCGCCGGCGTGATCAGCGCCAGCGACTCCACCTCGACCGAGTTCACCACTTCGTTGTACCCCAGCACCGCCGCGTTCGGCGCCTGCGGCTCAATGAGCTGGCGCACCGTCGCCCGCACCTGCGGCGACGCGAGCAGCACCGGCTGATGACCCTGATTCGCCAGGTGACGCACGCCCTTGAGCAACTGCCCGGTGATCCGCGCCGCCTGCGACGCGCCCATCTTCACGCTCGTGCCCGCCGGTGAACGATCGATGCACGCGTTGATCTCGTCCTCAAGCGCCGGGTCCAGCGTCGCGCACACCAGCTTCTGCTGCCCGTCATCACCCGGCACGCTGTACTGCTGCGTGATCGAACGGCGGAGCGCGTGGCGCACATACTCCACCAGCACATCTTGATCCTTCGTCTTGCTCGACCAATCTCCCAGCGTCTCCAGAATCGTCTCCAGGTCACGGATCGGCACCCGCTCGCGCAGCAGGCTCTGCAGGATCCGGTGCAGGTCGCCGGGCTTGACCACCGCGGGCACCGTGTCGTCCACCAGCTTCGCCGCTCGCAGCTTGAGCTGCGTCAACAGCTCGTTGACTTCCTGTCGCGTCAGCAGCTCCGCCGCGTTCGTGCGCACGACCTCCGTCAGGTGCGTCGCCAGAACCGCCGAGGGCTCGACCACGGTGTAGTTCATCGTCTCGGCCCGCGTCTTCAGGGCCGCGTCGATCCAATACGCTTCCAGCCCGAATGCCGGCTCGCGTGTCGGCTCGCCATCGATCGCCCCCGTCGCCATCCCGCTGTTGATCGCCATCAAGCGCCGCGGCACCGTCATGCCGCGGGCCACCGCGTTGCCCTTGATCTTGAAGCGATAGTCAAACTGATGGAGCTGGAGGTTGTCACGAATCCGCACCGGCGGCAGGATGAAGCCCAGCTCCGCCGCGAGCTGACGCCGGATCGCGCTGATGCGATCCAAGAGATCCCCGCCCTGCCCGGCGTCGATCAGCTCCACCAGACCGAATCCGACCTCAAGTTCCATCGTGTCCAGCTTGAGCAGCGACTCCGGCGACGGCGGCTCCGCCTTGGCCACGGGCGCCGGCGCGTTGCTGGCCTTGGGCTTGCGGGCGAGCGGGTTCACCCCGCTCATGGCCAGCCCGGCCCCGATCAGGCCGAAGCCGATGACCAGCAGCGGCAAGGTTGGTAGGGGCGTCGCCACGAGCAGGAGCATGAACGCGCCGGTGATGTACATGCCGCGCGGATGGGCCGCGACCTGGCCTGAGAGCTGCGAGCCGAGGTCTTCCTTGCTGCCCGAGCGCGTGACGATCAGGGCGCTGGCGATCGAGACGATGAGCGCCGGGATCTGGCTGGTCAGGCCATCGCCGATCGTCAGCACCGTGAAGACGTTGGCGGTCTGGCCGATCTCCCAGCCGCGCTGCACCACGCCGATGGTGATCCCGCCGACGACGTTGATGGCGGTGATGACCAAGCCAGCGATGGCGTCGCCCTTGACGAACTTACTGGCACCGTCCATCGCACCGTAGAAGTCCGCCTCGTGGGCGATCTTCTCGCGCCGCCGGCGCGCCTCGGCCTCGTTGATCGTGCCGGCGTTCAGATCCGCGTCGATCGCCATCTGCTTGCCGGGCATCGCGTCCAGCGTGAACCGGGCCGCGACCTCGCTGATACGCCCGGCACCCTTGGTGATCACGATGAACTGCACGAGCACGAGGATCAGGAAGATGATGATGCCCACCACCAGCGAATCACCCGCGACAAACTTGCCGAACGCGCTGATGACATCACCCGCCACGCCGATCGCCTGTTCCGGCGTCGCGGCGTCCGCCGTGAGGATCAACCGCGTCGACGCGATGTTCAGCGTCAGCCGCAGCAGCGTAACCGCCAGAAGCAACGACGGAAACACGCTGAACTCCAGCACCTCGCGCATGTACATCGTCGTCATCAGGATCATCAGCGACAGGGCGATGTTGAAGCAGATCAGCGCGTCCATGATCACCGGCGGCAAGGGCACCAGCAGCGCCCCGATCATGCACACAAAGCCGACCGGCACAAGCAAGCCCTTGTGCTTCAAGACGTGCTGCGTCCACGCGGGCAACACCAACGCCTGATTCGTACTCGCAGTGCTCATCGCTTACTCACCGAACGTGTCCACTTTGCCACTCTGCCACTTCGCCACTTCCCCCTCATCCCGCCTTGCGCTTCTCCAGCTTGTACACGTGCGCCAGCACCTCTGCGACGGCCTCGAACAGCTCGGGCTTCACCATCTGCCCGACCTTCACCCCGGCGTACAGCGCCCGCGCCAAGGGCGGGCGTTCGACGATCGGCACGCCGCTCGCCGCCGCGATCTCGCGGATCCGCAGAGCCATGTAGTCCTCGCCCTTGGCGACCACGATCGGGGCCGCCATGCGGTCCGCGTCGTACTTCAGCGCGACCGCGAAGTGCGTCGGGTTCGTCACCACCACGTCCGCCTTCGGCACGGCGTTCTTTGCCCGTTGCGTCGCGATATCGCGCGCGATCCGCTGACGCTTGGCCTTCATCTCCGGGTCGCCATCGCTCTCCTTGCGGTCGTCCTTCACCTCGTGACGCGTCATCTTCAGGTCTTGCGTGTGCTGCCAACGCTGGTACATCCAGTCCGCGACGCCGATGGCGAGCATCATCGCCAGCACCCACATGATCACCTTGAGCACGATCCACGACATCGCCCCCAGACCGGCCAGCGCCCCAAGCGCGGGCAGCGACGCGATCTCCTGGGCGTGGGCCATGATGACCCGGTAGACGACGACCCCGACCACAACAAGCTTGATGAGCGCGATCAGCGTCTTGACGGCGCTGCGCGTGCTGAAAATCCTGCCGAAGCCCGCGATGGGGTTCAGCTTCTCCGGCTTGGGCCTCAGCGGCTCCAGCGTAAACAGAAAGCTCACCTGCTGAAGCTGCGCCGCGATCGTCACCACCGCCATCAGCAACATCAGCGGCCCGGCGATCACCATCACCCGAGTCAGCCCCCAGCCCAGCGATCGCAGCGACTCGCTGGGCGACAGCAGCACCGTCAGCGGCGCCCCGCCAAGCAGCGCCCGCAGCACCTCCTGACACCCCGCCAGGAACAGCGGCCCAAGCAGCCAGATCAACGCCACCGCGCCGATCATCTCCAGCGGCGCGCTGAGATCAATGCTCTTGGCAAGCTGGCCCTTGTTGCGAGCGTCCTCAAGCTTGCGCCCGGTCGGCTGCTCCGTCTTTTCGCCCATGTCGTCGGCCATTGGAGTCCAGTGCTGAGCAATGAGTGCGGAGGAAGACTTGAGGCTTGAAGCTTGAGGCTTGAGGCTTGAGGCTTGAGGCGTGAGGCGTGAGGCGTGAGGGCGAAGACGGTTTCGCTGTTCTCTTTGCTATTTGCTCATTTGCTGATTTGCTGATTTGCTGATTTGCTGATTTGCTGATTTGCTGATTTGCTGATTTGCTATTTGCTATTTGCTATTTGCTATTTGCTATTTGCTATTTGCTACTTCCCGCTCCACCCCAGCAACACCCGCCCCACCTCGACCACATGCCCGGAGATCGCCGCGTCGATCGCTGACATTCCCGCGACCAGCGCCGCGAAGCCCAGCACGATCTTCACCGCGAATCCGATCGACAGAATGTTCAACTGCGGCATCGTCCTCATCAGAAACGCCGTCGCGATCGTCTCGATCAAGATGATCCCCAGCACCGGCGAGCTGATCCGTATCGCCAGTTCCATCCCCCCCGCCACCGCGCCCAGCACCAACTGCGACGGCACGCTCGTCACCGTCACCTCGCCCAGCGGCACCTTCTCAAACGACCGGGCCACACTGAAGAACAACGCCTCCACCCCGCCCATCGCGATGAACGCCACCAGCGACAGGTGCAAGAGCAACTCGCCGATCGGATCGCTCTCGGTTTCCAACGCCGGGTTGTACACCTGCGCCAAGCCAAAGCCCATCTGCTGGCCGATCAGCGAGCTGCCAAGCTGCACCGCCAGCACCGGCAGCAGCGCGATCAAGCCGATCACCACGCCGAGCAACACCTCAAACACACCCGCCATCGCCAGCGACAGGACATCCATCTCCGCGCCGCCGACCCTCGCCGTCGCGGGCAGCGTCGGGAACACCGCCAGCGTCACCAGGAACACCAGCAGCACCTTGACCTTCCCGGGAATCGAAACGCTCGACAGCAACGGCGCAAACACGAACAGCCCGCTCATCCGCAGCAGGGCAAGCATGAACGGCGCGAGTTGGTCGATGAGGGGCTGCATAGCGCTGAGTGCTGGGGAAGTCGCGAGTCGCGAGTCGCGAGAGGGGGAACACTGGAGACTTGAGACTTGAGACTTGAGGTCGTTCGTGCTTTCCACGATTGCCGATTGCCTGATCACGGTTGCCGATTGCCTCACCGCAACACAAACATCTCCGCCGTGAACGCCACGAGGCGGGCGACGATCCATGGAATCAGCGCGATGCTCACCACGAGCATGACCACGATCTTGGGGACAAAGACCAGCGACTGGTCCTGAATGCTCGTGACCGACTGCGCGATGCTCACCACCAGCCCAACGACCACGCCCGCCAGCAGGATCGGCAGCGAGATCTTCAGCGTGATCAGCAGCACCGCCCGCACAAGGTCCAGCGCCTGGTCATTGGTTCCGATCGCGAGGGTCAAATGCATCATCCGTGCGCTCCTCTGGTGGCCCGCCTCGGGTGGCCCGCCTCTCCGAGGCGGGTTTTCCAACCCCTGACTCCCACCCCGCCCACGCAAACTCCACTCACACAAATCCAACATCCTGCAGCGCCGCGATCCACCCCGGCCCGCTGATTGCCCCCATCGCCTGGGCCGCCGCGGCTGCTGGCACCGGATGCGTCACAAAGCTCGTCATCAGACTCCCGCACACCAGTTGCCATCCATCCACCATCACAAACAGCAGCAGCTTAAACGGCAGCGAGATCAGCACCGGCGGCAGCATCATCATGCTCATGCTGATCAGCAGCGCGCTGATCACCATGTCGATGATCAGGAACGGCAGGTACACGCGGAACCCCATCAGAAACGCCGTCTTCAACTCGCTCAGCACAAACGCCGGCACCAGCGACACCATGTCCACATCCGCCCGCGTCAGCGCGCTCGGATCACTCGTGTCGATCCCGCGATAGTTCAGCATCGCGTACACGCTGGACCAGTTGCCCGTCGCCTCGATCTGATCAAACATGAAGTCGCGCAGCGGCTGCTTGGCCCGGTCCCACAGATCGTCATACGACTTCACCTCGCCGCGCTGATACGGCCCGACCGCCTCGCGATTCACGCGATCGATCGTCGGGCTCATCACCAGCAGCGACAGCACCAGACTCAGCCCCAGCATCACCTGGCTCGGCGGCATCTGCGCCGTGCCCAACGCCTGCTTCAACAGGCTCAGCACGATCACGATCCGCAGAAAGCACGTACACATCAGCAGGATCGTCGGCACCAGCCCGATCACCGTGAGCACCACCACGACGTTCACCGCCGTGGACAGCCCGGCCCGCTTCTCGCCCGTGTTCGGATCAATCGCTCCGCCCCCACCCCCCCCACCGCCCGGCAGCGCCTCAGCCGCGCCAGCCAGAATCGAGAGCGGATTCACCCCGCCAGCGGTCAATCGCCGCGACGCATCCTCCACCCGCGGCCCGCCCAGCACCATCCCCGGCGCCATCACGTCGCCCGGCGCGATGTCCTTCATCGAATCCTGAATCAGCCCCTGAGCATCGGCGCTCGGGCTCATCATCAGCGCCGCGATCATCGCAAGCGTCATCAAGCTCCATCGCATCGCCAACCACGCGCTCGTGCTCATGCCACACCCCCGCGTCCGCCGTTGAGCCCGCGCCCTTGCAATCCCTTGATCCGCTGACGAATCTGCGCGAAGCTCAGCGGCTCATCCGAACCGCCGCCCGCATCGCGCTGCAGCCGCTCCGCGTCGGCGCTCTCCGCGTACGCGGCCCGTGCCGGCTCGGCGTACGAATCATCTCGCTCGCCCCCACTGCGCACCGCGCCGCGCGCCGGATCTTCAAACTCCGCCAACAGATCGCTCGCGCCCGCGCTGCGTTCGTCCCACATCTCGACGACGTCGCCGTCTTCTGATCGCTGCACACGCCGCCCGCGTGACGGCGCAACCTCATGCAAGCCCAGCTCCATCGCGCCGGTGTCACGATTGCTCGCGCGATCGCCCGCGCCGCCAAAGCCGACCTTGCGTTGCAGCAGTGCGCCAAAGCGCGCGCCCGCGCTCTTGCCCTCGCCATCTTCAACTTTGCGCAGCACCGCCGCGACCTCTTCCGGCTCAGTGATCTCGCACAACGTCGAGAACCCGCCGCCGGTGCCGCCGACGCCGCGGCCGGGCGAGCTGTGGCCAACCAGCAGCACACGCCGATCGAGCTTGATCAGCACAAGCAGTTGACCCTTGGCCACCGGGTATCGCCCCAGCACTTCAATCACGCCGCCCGGCGCACGCCCGCCCGGCCCCAGCGCCGCCGCGAGGCTCGAGCTCGTGCCCATCACACGCTTAAGAATCACCAGGCAACCCACCAGCATCGCGATCACAGCGCCCAGCGGCAGAGCCATGCTCAGCAGCGTGCCCACCGATCCCGTGTCAAACCCGCCGCTGCGCCCGCTCGCGTTTGCCCCCACGCCGAGCGCTTGTCCCTCGCTGCTCGGGCGCGTTGGCGCTGATGTCGGCGTCGGTGCCGCGCGGCTCGCATCGCCCGCCCCCACCCCGCCCCCCACCAGCGGCGACCGCTCCAGCATCTTCGACCGCTCGCGCGCATCCATCACCACCGGCGTCGGCACCGGGCCCACCAGCTCGCCCGCGTCCTGCGCCCGTGCGCCCGCGGCTCCCGCCAGCAGCCACACGACACCCGCCACGCTCGCCGCCAAGTTGATCGTTCGATTGTGCATGGTGTCTAGGTGGCCCGCCTTTCCAAGGCGGGTCTTCTTGTCTTCCGTGGCCCGCCTTTCTAAGGCGGGTCTTCCTGTCTTCGGTGGCCCGCCTTTCCAAGGCAGGTCTTCTTGTCTTCGGTGGCCCGCCTTTCCAAGGCGGGTCTTCCTGTCTTCGGCGGCCCGCCTTTCCAAGGCGGGTCTTCCTGTCTTCGGTGGCCCGCCTTTCCAAGGCGGGTCTTCTTGTCTTCGGTGGCCCGCCTTTCCAAGGCGGGTCTTCCTGTCTTCGGCGGCCCGCCTTTCCAAGGCGGGTCTTCTTGTCTTCGGTGGCCCGCCTTTCCAAGGCGGGTCTTCTTGGCCTCAGCTCATCACTCAGTCCTGGGTCCGGATGATCTCGCTGATGCGCACACAGAAGTTGTCGTTGAGCACGAGCACCTCGCCGCGGGCCACAGGGCGGTCGTTGACGAACACATCCACCGGGTCGCCGGCAAGCTTGTCCAGCTCTACCACCGAACCCTCGCCCAGCCGCAGCACATCCTCCACGAGCATGCGCGTCCGCCCAAGCTCGATCTTCACATGGAGGTTGACATCGCCCAACATGTCGATCGCTTCCGGTGCCTTGGTGCCGCTGCCGCCGCCAAGGTCCGGCATTGCGAACGCCTTGGCGTGCGGGCCGCTCACCGGTGCGCTGACTGGCGCGCTCGCCGGCGCGCTGGCGGCGACCGTGTCCGCGGTCATGCCCATCGCGGCCATCATCGCCGCTTCCGCCTCTTCATCGCTCACTTTGGGCCCACCGATCGCGCCCGCCGCGGGCATCGCGGTCGCGGCCGGGGCCGAGGCCGGGGCCGCTGC
>VYLL01000053.1_pt1 | contig 53691 bp, 39 predicted proteins | sample 5114301 | NCBI WGS metagenome assembly VYLL01 (sample SAMN12291809, study PRJNA351875) | freshwater metagenome | isolation source: freshwater lake | place: USA: Michigan, MSU2 Lake | collected 2011-08-16 | reverse complement strand
ATTATTATTGAAATCAATACCGAACCCACTTTGGGTAAGGGAGACTACGTCAGAACCATAACAAATTGAACCGAAAACGAAAAAATCAAAACAAAGAAATACACATGAAAAAATTACTTTGCTTTTCCCTTTTGCTTGTATCTATTGGCGCCTCTAGCCAAACCTTTGAAGGTATCCTTCGGTGGTCAATGAAAACGGAAATGAGCCCCTCTATGAAGACGCAGTTAGACCAGGGCATGCAGATGTTGAAAGATCCGGCCGTGCAGGCGAAGATGAAAGAAATGATGGAAAAAATGAACGATCCGCAAACGAAGGCACTGATGGATGCCAATCCACAGATGAAATCACAAATGGAAAATATGTTAAAACAGATGCAGGGAGGAGCTACCCCGGATATGTCCTCGTTGGTGCCTACCGGATTTACCGTAAAGGTGAAAGAAGGAAATACACTTGCTACGATGGAGGGAGGCGCAATGCAAATGGAGATATTGTTTTTAAAAGAGCAAGACAAGACTGTTCGATTAGACCGGAAGAACAAAACGTTTTCGGTATTGACAGGCGCAAATTCGAGCCGGCAAACAAATGCCCTTTCTGTGAGTGTCACCAAAACGAAAGAAACCGCCAAGATCCTGGGATATACCTGCACAAAGTACATCGCAGCTGTTACCGAAAATGAGGAGACAGTCAACCAAGTATACTGGACCACCACTGAAATTAAAGATTTGGACGTTAAAAGTTTAACAAAACAGCGAATGATGGGCGGTGGGCAGTCGTTGTTTTATGATGGAATTGAAGGTGTTCCTTTGAAAATTGAAATGAGTGTTCAGGAAGCAAAAATCGTAATGGAGATAGCGGACATCAAACGCGAAAAACTCAATACGATTGACTTCACAGTGCCAGTTGATTTTAAGGAAACACAGGGAGGAAGCTTTCCTAAATAGATTTACAACCCCTTTTAAATCAAACCGTACCCGTTACTTTCAGTTTCGTTGGTTTTTGGCGTTTCGGTGCATGAGCTTCTTCATAGCCTAATATCTTCATCATGCTTTCGCTGGTCTGCTCGCTGGCAAAAAGTTCTGTAGAAAGCTCGCCATCTTCATTGCGATCAATGAGAACGTGCTTGGGTGCGGGAATCAGACAATGTTGAATGCCTCCATAGCCTCCCAATGATTCCTGATAAGCCCCTGTATGAAAAAAGCCAATATGCAAAGGCTCTTCATCCGTAATCATCGGTAGGAAAACTTCTCCTGTATGTGCTTCGGAGTTATAGTAGTCTTGGCTATCACAGGTAAGGCCTCCAATATTTATTTTGTGATAGGGGTCATCCCATTTGTTCAACGCCATCAAAATATACTTTTGATTCATTCCCCACACATCGGGTAAATGAGTGATGAACGAGCCATCAATCATATACCAAAGCTCTTTGTCGTTTTGTAGTTTTTGATCTACTACAGAGTAAAGTACGGCTCCACTTTCGGCTACCGTGAAGCTTCCGAATTCGGTGAAGATGTTGGGTACGGGTACGTTGTTCTTTTCACAGATCCACTTAATGTTTTCCACGATTTGTTCAATCATGTACTTGTAGTCATACTGAAAAGTCAACGAAGTTTTTACCGGAAATCCGCCACCAATATCGATCGAGTCGAGCGTGGGACAGATTTTTTTCATCTCACAATATTTGAAGATAAATCGACTTAATTCACTCCAATAATAGGCGGTATCTTTTATTCCAGTATTAATAAAAAAGTGAAGCAGCTTCAGTGACGCCTTGTTGCTGGTCGCAATTTTTTCCTTGTATAAAGTGTTAATGTCGTTGTAACGAATGCCGAGGCGAGAGGTGTAAAACTCGAACTTAGGTTCTTCATCGGCAGCCACACGAATACCTACGTTGTAAGGCCTTGTAACATTCTTTTCGTAGGTATCGATTTCACTTAAATTGTCGAGGATAGGCATGCAATTGAAGCCATCGTTCAACAGCTCCGTGATATAATCCCGGTACTTCGGCATTTTGAAGCCGTTACACAGGATAAACGTCTCTTTGCTAATTTTTCCGCGACCATAAAGCGTTCGTACAATCGGAATGTCAAAGGCTGAAGAAGTTTCGATATGGATGTCGTTCTTCAACGCTTCTTCGAGCACAAAATCATAGTGTGAAGATTTGGTGCAATAGCAGTAAGTATACGTGCCATTGTACTTAAACCGCTCCATGGCGTTATTGAAGGCCGCTTTTGCGAATCGGATATTCTCACTGATCTTTGGGAGATAAGTGATTTTTACAGGCGTTCCATATTGCTTGATGATGTCCATCAACGGCACATCATTAAACAGTAATTCGTGGTTTCTAACCTTAAATTCCTTTTGTGGGAATTCGAAGGTTTGCTCAATTAGTTCGCGATAGCTCTTCATTTCTTTACTAGTTGTTCGGTGGTGGGCTGGTGGAGGTCTTCGAACAACGCTGAGCGATCAACCAACAACCTAAAAATTTGGGTGCAATATTGCCATAATTTTGCCATCTTTGCAATAATTCAAAAGGTATGGTTAGCTACAGTTCACTGGTTTTTGCAATCGCACATGCGCTCCCCGATTTCTGACGGGATTTAGCCAAAGAACGTTCGTTTTTACCGGTAGTTAATCATTGTATTCAAATCATATTTTTGTGAAGGGGAAAGAAATAAAAATCATTGAAGTAAAGTCAGAAATTGGTGCCGGAACACGCGGTGCCAGTTTGGGCGTGGAAGCGATGAAAATCGCCAGCCTGGATTTGAAGTCGGATTTGTTCAGAAAGTACGATTCTATTGAAGTCGAGAATGTCAACGAATTGCTTTTCGATGGTGCCGAGCATGCCTATGCTAAGTTCATTGATGGCGTTTTGATCATGGAAGAGCGCGTATGCCTGGAGGTATATGAGCAGTTGTTCGATGATTTCTTTCCCTTGATTATGGCGGGTGATCACTCCACCGCTTACGGCACCATTGCAGGTATCAAGAAAGCCTACCCAAAAAAGAAATTGGGCGTTGTGTGGATCGATGCACATGCTGATATGCATACACCTTTTACAACTCCTTCTGGCAATATGCACGGGATGCCCCTTGCTATGGCGCTTGGCCTCGATAACTTTGAGTGTAAAGTGAATGACCCACGAGGTGAAACGTTGGATTATTGGGAACAGATCAAAAATGTGGGCATGCAGGGGCCAAAAATTAACTCGGAAGATCTTGTGTACATAGCCGTTCGTGATTTTGAGAAACCCGAAAATTACTTGATCAATAAAAATAACATCAACTTTATTGAAGTAGAAGACATCAAAAAATTCGGAGCAGAACAAATGGCGCAAAAAGTATTGCAGATGCTCGATCACTGCGACTTGATTTATGTTTCATTTGATGTAGATGCAATAGACAGTCGTTTTTCAACAGGAACGGGCACACCGGTGCCCAACGGACTTACCGTAGAGGAGGCAAAAGTGGTCAATGCCGAACTTTGCAAAGACCCCCGTGTGTGTGCATGGGAAATTGTAGAGATAAACCCAACACTGGATACCGAAAACAGAACAGCAGAAAGTGCGTTCGAGATTTTGGAAGCTGCTGCGAAGTCAGTTGAGACGCGGCCAGTGTTAGCGGAGTAGTTAACCCTAATCTGTTACTTTTTTCTCAATAACCTCAATAGCATATAGATCTATCTGTCCAAAAGCCTCAACGTAAGGCTGATGCATGTAATAACCTTTTTCGAATAGACTCTTTGCCTTCGCTATCTGCTCTTTCGCAATTTGTTTTCTACCCTGTTCAAAGTTAATCGTTGCTAGGTGATAATAAGCATCAGACGAAGAGGGGTAATATTTAAGACATTTTTCTAAGTCGACTACAGCCTTTTCATATTCTCTTAACTTCATAAACAAAATGGCCCGATGGATAAACGCGAATACGTCTACCCAATCTTCACCACTTTTAGCTGTTACCTCATTGATATATTTAGTGTAATAGTCTAATGCCTTTTCTTCTTCGCCTAGTTGAAAATAAGCAAGCCCTCGAAGATAGTCAACGCTGATGCTTTGGGGATAATCTGTAAAACCAGGCGTTAGCGTATCTGTTGCATTAAAATCAGCAATAGCAGATTCATAGTCTCGGTAAAAGAATAATTTCAGATAACCTCGCCATCCTTGCCAGGTCACTGGGTCAAGTTCAACCGCTTTGTCAAAAAGTGGTTTCCATTCATGAGGGATGCCGCGCTTCAAATAGGGTACTGATAGTTCTCTCCATGCGGCAGCATTAGCGGGGTCTAGCTTTATGGCAATCTCAATAAGTTCCATATTTTCTGGACTTCCTTGGACGAAATTCTTTTCTCCGTTTTCTAAATATTCTATTGACATCCTTCTCCTCTCAGAAATTGAATAGTCTTTATAATTGTCAGAGTTTTGACAATTTGAAAACGACAATAGAGCGAATAAACTAAGGCAAAACTTCAATGATTTTACCATCACGCATTTTGTAAGTTAAGTATATGTTATAATCCCTTGATTCATTCTCCAGAATGCCAGGTTGCCATTCTTTAAATTGTTGAGTAATTGAAAATAAATGCGAAACCAATTCTTTATTAAATTTTTTTGGCTTTAAATCCAGATCGTTTTCTATGATCTGATATCGTCCTGCCGACCCTTTGCAGTTGACAACGAAGCGAAAGGTTAAGTAACCAGACTCATTTCCAATCGCAGAATATTTCTTTGCAATAGAATCTCGCAATGCTCTCTTTCCATATTTATATCCAGCATAGGGTTCGAAGTTGTAATATTCATAGATAAGATCACTGCATGTTTTAAATTCCTTGTCACCCAAAGCCGTGGCTGGATCAATGTATCCTATATCGTGAGAATACTTCTTACTCTCTTTTTTGCAAGAGAGCAGAATAACTAAAAATCCGATGCAATAAAAAGTGCTTTTTAATGGAGTATTCATTCAAACCAACTAATTCGCCTTTGCCAAATTCACAATCACTTCCCAGTTAAACTGAACAAACTTATGCAGCGATTCTTCCAGAATGCGCTCCTGGTCGCTGTGGGCGCCAAAACCTTTAGGGCCATCTTCTATGTCCGTCATCGGACCGATGCCATAGCACTCTACACCTTTTGCCCGTAGGAAAGCCATATCGGTGGCGCCTGTTGGCATGGTTGGAATTGTAACGGTATTGTAAATTTTCTTAACAGCCGCCTCAGTTACTTTAAACGCATCAGATTCTAGCCGAGAAGGTCTGGCGGATGGGCGCAGGTTTCTTGTGTTAGGTACTATCTCAATCTGCGAGTCGTTAATGACGCGTTTCATCTCGGTTAATAGTGCTGTCATGTCTTCATCAGGCAACGCGCGTATGTCCAATGTGGCTTCGGCCTCACTGGGGATTACATTACTCAAATAGCCACCTTTGAAAATATTGGGCGAGATAGAGGTACGAAGTGTGGAGTACATGCGCGGTTCTTTGGCTGCGAAGTACTCTTGTGCTTTTTCGGCCTCTTTGTCGTTCACCACAGCAAGGTAACGTGCTGCATCGGCAGGGTTGCTAACGGATGCTAGTCGTGTAAAAAACGCGCGGGTTGTTTCGTTCAAGCGCATGGGTGTTTGCCACGCTGCAATTTTCGAAATCGCTTGCGAGAGATGGACGATCGCATTGTCTTGCAAGGGAACTGATCCATGTCCAGCGGTGCCTCGTGCGATTAGTTTTGCACCTCTTGGCACTTTTTCGGTAGTAGAAACCGCTGCATAAACTATTTTGCCGTCTTTGCGTGTGACGCCACCACCTTCGGCAAAACAGAATTCTGCTTCGATATCCGCCCAGTGTTCGTTCACCATAAAATCAATACCCACTTTAGTATTTGATTCTTCACCAGCTTCCGCCAAGAAAATCACGTCTCTATCCAGCACGATACCAAATCGTTTTAGCTGCAACATCACCATCAAAGCGGCCACCACATTGTCTTTGTCATCTACCGCACCGCGTGCATACACATAACCACCATCGCGAGTAGCTGAAAAAGGAGGATGGATCCATTTAGTCGAATCAACACTGACCACATCCGTATGTGCCATGATCAATACAGGTTTTTTGTTGCCGTTTCCTTTTATGCGCGCTACCAAGTTGGGGCGCTTGGGGTCGTTGGAAAATACTTTTGTGGAAATCCCTTCTTTGTCCAAAACTGATTTGAGGTACTCTACCACTGGTGCTTCGTATCCAGTAGCTACGCTCGAGTTAATCTTTAAGATGGCTTTAAAATGTTTGAGTGTTTCATCCTGCAATTTTGCCCAATCGGGTTGTTTGGTTTGGGCGTGTGTGAAAGAGAGTGCCAGAGTAAATAAAGGCAAAAAAAGGAATTTTAATGAGAAGCGCATATCGTTGGGTTTAGGTCAATATTTGGTAGGGCAAGATAGGGATTTTGCGCCATGGGCAGAATTTTTTTTTACGCTAAGGGCTTGATTTCAGGTGACGGTAAAATTGAGAAAACACTTGTGGACGCGTATGCCAGATGGAAAACGAGTTGAAATCATCCCTGCAAATTCATTTTTTTAGTTTAAATTTGCAGGGATGATCCAAAGGCATATAATTCAACTTATAATTGATCGGGCAAAACGCTTTCCCGTAGTAGGCGTAATTGGACCACGGCAAGTGGGTAAAACAACACTGGTCAAATCGATCCTTAAAGTGACCCCCAAAGATACGGTCTATCTGGATATGGAACTGCCATCTGATCTCAATCAGCTTCGTGAACCTGAACTATATTTTAAGGAAAATATAAAGAGAACCGTGGTATTGGATGAGATACAACACAAACCAGGACTATTCCCCGTAATGAGATCAGTGATAGATGTCAATCGGAAGCCGGGGAGATTTATCGTTACGGGCTCGGCTTCACCAGATTTGCTCCAACAAGGGTCTGAGACATTGGCTGGGAGAATCATCTTTTGTGAATTGGGTCCTTTGTCATTGGTAGAAACAAAGTACATGGAGTACCAGAAACTTTGGTTGAGAGGTGGATTTCCTGGCGCCTACTTGGCAAAAAGTAACAAAGACAGCTTTGATTGGCTTAATAGTTTTCTCAGGACTTACGTTCAGCGGGATATTGCTGTATTAGGGTTATCGATAAATAGGTCGTTGGTCATGCAGTTGTTACAAATGATCAGTAGTTCGAATGGGTCGGTCATCAATTACAGCTCTCTTTCAAAGTCGTTGGGTGTGTCAGTAACCACCATCATGAAGTTTGTAGATATTTTGGAAGATACTTTTATGGTGCGCAGGTTAACCGCCTATCATCACAACATTAAAAAGCGGATTGTTAAGGCTCCCAAAATTTTTATACGAGATACCGGGTTACTTCACACACTTTGGAATACCCATAGCATGAAAGCGTTGTTTAGTCACCATTTACTTGGGCATTCATGGGAAGGTTTTGTGATTCAGCAAATTGCCACTCACCTGCGTGATGACGCCCAATTGTTTTATTACAGAACACAAGACGGCTCTGAAGTGGACTTGATTATTGTGAAAGGCAATAAACCTTTTGTTTCCCTTGAAATTAAATTTACAGATAATCCGGTGTTGACCAAAGGAAATCATCTGGCCATTGAGGATATAAAAGCCAAGCATAATTTTATTGTGACTCCTTCAGCTAAAGAGCATCCATACAATAAAAACGTGCGAGTCGTCAGCCTTCCGGTAGTTTTGAAAAGATTACAAGAACTTAACATTTTGATTTAGTTCAAAAAATAATGAAATTTTTACGATGAAAAAGATATCGCTAACATTTGTGCTAGTCACTATTCCATTCTTCATACTTGCACAAGAGAACGAAAAGGAGTTAAGAGCCATTTATAAAAAGTCATTTGATTCAATGAGGTTTATCGGGAATAGTGATTATTTTTTTGATCGAAAAATAGATTTGGCAAAATCAGCTGAGTTTAAAACGGTCGGGATAGACTTGGAGATTTTAGCAAAGACTTTGGGTGAGCATTCATTTGCTGAGAATGTTCTACTATCTGATTTAGTCATCGTTGGAAAGGTAAAGAAACGAAAATTTGACACCAACCCAGAAGCCTATTATCATTCTAAATTCCTTATTAGAGTAGATGAAACTCTCAAAGGTGTCGTTCAAAAATCCAGGGTTGCCGTTGTTTTAGTATCAGGTCGATTGAAAGGTGGTAGTTATTTAAATGTTTCTGGTGAAACCAGCTTATTTGTCGGTGAGAAAGTAATTTTAGATTTGAGGCCTGTAAACTTAGAACTTATGCAGGCCGCACAGAATAAAGGGACTTTGCAAAGACAGATCAACGTGAATGGGCGAGAATATGATTTGGTTGATAAGTACCCTATCAAAGCGAATTATGTTTTTGACACATACAATAGAAAAATCGGGCTACTATATGAAGTAAAGAAAACGACAAAAGAAATCGAAGCCATTAACAGATCTGAAAATTTTCGGTCACGGCTTTTAGAGCCTCAAACCACAAAAGATAAATGAAGTAGTGTCTCTCACTCCCCCATCCGTGGTTCGGTCCTTACGAAACACTTTTTTACATTTGCTTGATTCGTGAAGACGCGAACCAAGGCGTTGGAATGATGTAACATCTTAATCTGAAGATGAACTACGTACTGGCGAGCGGCAGGGATAGTAGCGGAAATCCTTTTTGCAGCTGGGTTGGCGCGGTCGGGCAAAAAGATTGGAGCGAATAGCCCGTCAGCCGCCCCAATCCTCTTTATCACAATTCTAATTATTCGCCAAAACTTCTCCTTGCCACTTGCGGCAGATTGAGTATTTTCGCCTCGAATTTCAAACCACTAACATGAGCACAAACCGCCCTATTTCCGCTTTTATTGAGAAAAACTACTTGCACTTCAACTCGGCCGCATTGGTGGACGCTGCGAAAGGCTACAAAAAACATATTGCTGAAGGCAAAAAAATGATGGTGACCCTCGCAGGAGCCATGAGTACAGGCGAGCTGGGTATCAGCTTCTCTGAGATGATCCGCCAAAATAAGGTGGACATTATCTCTTGCACAGGTGCCAACCTAGAAGAAGACATCATGAACCTGGTGGCGCACTCGCACTACCGCAGGATTCCGAATTATAGAGACTTAACCCCCGAGCAAGAGTGGGATTTGTTGCAAAACCATTTGAACCGCGTGACGGACACGTGCATCCCTGAAGAAGAGGCATTCCGCAGACTGCAAAAACATTTATTCAAAGTGTGGAAGGATGCCGAAGACAAGGGCGAGCGTTTGTTTCCGCACGAGTTTATGTTCCGCATGATCAACAGTGGTGACTTGAAACAATACTATGAGATCGATCCAAAAAATAGTTGGATGATTGCCGCGGCAGAAAAAAATATGCCGATGGTAGTTCCAGGATGGGAAGATAGCACCATGGGAAATATTTTTGCTTCCTATTGCATCACGGGTGAACTGAAAGCCAGTACGATGAAGAGCGGGATCGAGTACATGGTTTGGTTGGCAGACTGGTACACAAAAAATTCAGGCGAGGATGGCATTGGCTTCTTCCAGATTGGTGGTGGCATTGCAGGTGACTTCCCAATTTGTGTTGTGCCAATGTTGCACCAAGATTTAGAAAGAGATAGCATTCCGTATTGGAGTTACTTCTGCCAGATCAGCGACTCGACAACGAGCTATGGTTCGTATTCGGGTGCTGTTCCCAACGAGAAAATAACGTGGGGCAAATTGAGTATCGATACGCCTAAGTTTATTGTTGAAAGCGATGCGACAATTGTGGCACCTTTGATGTTTGCGTATATTTTGGATATGTAAAATAGTATTGAGTCGTGAGATGTGAGTATTGAGAAAGCGACTACCGTTCATCTCACGTCTCATATCTCATATCTCACATCCAACACTAAATGAATTTAGACCTCACCCTCCGAGCTGAAATCCAAAAAGCAATTACTGCACTTTTCAATCAATCCGTTGAGCAAGTGCAGGTACAACCGACTAATGTTGAGTTCGAAGGCTCGCATACGTTGGTATGTTTTCCGTTAACAAAACTCTCGAAGAAATCTCCCGAAGAAACGGGGACGATGATTGGTGAGTATTTGCAAACCAATTCTGGTTTGGTTAGTACGTTTAACGTGGTGAAAGGCTTTTTGAATTTGTCAATAAGCGATTCCGTTTGGGCGCAGGTGTTTGAATCGATTTATTCGAATTCTTCTTTTGGGCAACTGCCAGATAATGGCAAAGAGATGATGGTGGAGTATTCATCACCCAATACCAACAAGCCATTACACTTAGGTCACCTGAGAAATAATTTTTTGGGATATTCTGTTGCTGAAATTTATAAAGCACTAGGCTACAAAATTCATAAAGTTCAAATCATCAACGACCGCGGCATACATATCAGCAAGAGTATGGCTGCCTGGCAATTATTTGGCAATAGAGAGACACCGGAGAGCTCTGGTTTGAAGGGTGATAAATTGGTAGGAAAATATTATGTAGAGTTCGACAAGCATTTTAAAGCGCAGATTGCTGAACTGGAAAGTAAGGGCTTAACGAAAGAAGAGGCGGAGAAGCAAGCACCCATCATGCAAAAGGCGGTGGGGTTATTATTGCAATGGGAGGCAAATGACTCCGCTACGGTGGAGCTGTGGAAGACCATGAATGGATGGGTGTATAAAGGTTTTGACTCCACCTACAAGCGCATGGGTGTTGATTTTGAGAAATTGTATTACGAATCACAAACTTATTTACTGGGAAAAGATGAAGTCCTTCGGGGCGTGGAGCAGGGAGTGTTTTATAAAAAGGAAGACGGATCGGTTTGGGTTGATTTGACAAGTGACGGCCTAGATCAGAAAGTTTTATTGCGTTCAGATGGCACCTCGGTGTATATGACACAAGACATAGGCACCGCTATCTTAAGATTTCGCGATTTTCCTAAAATAGAAGGACAAGTTTACACAGTGGGGAATGAGCAAGAGTATCATTTTAAGGTGTTGTTCTTGATTTTGAAAAAGTTGGGCTATTCGTGGGCTGAGAAGTGCTATCATCTCAGTTATGGCATGGTTGACCTTCCAACAGGTAAAATGAAAAGTCGCGAGGGCACTGTCGTAGACGCTGATGACTTGATGCAAGAGATGGTGGACGAGGCAGAAAAGCAAACGCGAGAGTTAGGTAAGATTGATGAAATGAGCGAAGAGGAGATCAAGAATCTTTCTGAGATGGTGGGTTTAGGCGCCTTGAAATTCTTTTTGCTAAAAGTTGATCCGAAAAAACGGATGATGTTCGACCCAAGTGAGTCGATCCAATTGCAAGGTCACACGGGACCATTCATTCAGTACACCCATGCGCGTGTGAAGTCTATTTTGCGGAAAGCCGACTCGTTAGGTATAAAAGTAGTCGCTTCAGATTTAAAAAACATCAATTCACTAGAGCCTTCTGAACACGAAATCATTTTCACGCTCAATAACTTTCACAACAAGCTGCACGAAGCTTCGCGTGAATATTCGCCATCCGTAATTGCTAACTATGCCTACGAACTAGCCAAAGAATATAATCAGTTCTACCAAGCCATTCCTATTTTTAATGAGTCAGATCCGACCAAATTGAAATTTAGAATTGCTTTTTCTAAAGTGGTGGCAGATGTCATCAAGCGGTCGATGCATCTACTCGGGATACAAGTGCCTGAGCGGATGTAGTGTGAATTTGTTTTTCTATTGACTGAATCCTTCTGGCTTATCCGAATTGTTGTTCGGTTCAACGTGAATCAATACATGACCGAGTTGCGGTAGTTGTTCACGCAAAGTGTCCTTTAGTCGATGGGCAATGGCATGACCTTCCTTCACCGTCAAGAGCCCGTCAACAATCGCATGCAAATCCACCTGGTATTTCATGCCTGTCTTGCGGATGAAACACTTTTCAGTCGCAATGATTCCATTTACGTGTAGTGAGATTATTCTGATTTCCCCAACCAGATCATCGTAAACATGTTCATCCAGAATTTCACCTAACGCAGGTCGGAAGATGAGATAGCTATTGTATAGGATAAAACCGGAAGCAAACAGTGCAGCCCAGTCGTCTGCCGATTCGTAGCCCTTTCCAAAGTAAAGCGCGATAGAGATTCCGACAAAGGCAGCCATAGAAGTGATGGCATCGCTCCGATGGTGCCACGCATCGGCTCGGAGGGAAGAGCTTTTTGTTTCAACACTTTTTTTTAATACCAGACGGTAGCTAATCTCCTTCCAAAGAATGATCGCGCCAAGAATAAAAAGTGTATAGGGCTCGGGCAAATCATGAGGCGTGCCGATGTGCAGAATGCTTTCATAGGCAATAATTGTAGCGGAGGTGATTAGAAAACCAACAACCAGAAAGGTCGTTAGCGGCTCAATTCTTCCATGACCATATGGGTGATTTTTATCTGGCGGCCGGCTTGAATATTTTAACCCTATTAATACCAGAATGGACGAAAAGATATCAGTAGTGGACTCAATGGCATCTGCAATAAGGGCGTAGGAGTTTCCAAAAAAACCCGCCAACCCTTTAATAAGGGCCATGGCGGTGTTACCGGCAATACTGAAATAGACGGTTCGAATGGCTAGTCTCTCTCTTTGCAACTTGAAATTTTAAGTGTAGAAAATTAACCTTTAACCGGTAAAATCAGCAGCCTGATTTAGACTAGGCTTTGCCGTTTGCACTATCCGCCCGTAAAAAGTTTAGCGATATCGTTGTAAAATACAAAGACCATCAGCAATAGTAGAATGGCCATTCCCACTTTGATTGCGTTCTCAAAGAATTTTTCAGAGGGCTCGCGACCACTTATCATTTCGTAAAGCAAAAACATTACGTAACCTCCATCCAATGCGGGTATCGGCAAGAAGTTCATAAAAGCTAACACCATGGACAGCAACCCGGTCATGCGCCAGAAGGCTTCCCAATCCCAAACCGGACCGAACATCCCAACAAGAGCAACAGGCCCGGAGAGTGACTTCCTCGGATCCAATTTTCCTGTTAACAGTTTGCCGAAGGCCTTAATTTGGAGTAACACTACACCGAAGGCTCGTGATGTACCAAGTGGTATTGATTCTGTGAGACCATAATTGATAACTGCAAATTCTTCCTTACCAATGTTTCTAGGAGCGAACCCAATCATCGTTTGATTTTTGAAAGACTCACTAAAAGTCAGAATTTGATCTCCTCGTTTGATTTTAAATGAAATCGAGTCACGTGGGCCGCTTTTTACAATTTCCGAAAGTTCATCAAAATAAGATATCGGCTTGCCATCCATTTCAACGAATTTATCGCCAGCCTTTAGACCAATTTTTTTTGCGATTGATTCATTTGATTCTTTGGCCTTTATCACTTCGCCCTTTTCATCGTAAACAGAAGTCACTTTTTCCTCAATTTTGCCAACTATTGCAGGTATTCGATAGGAGATGAATTTGGATGCTGTTTCTTTCGAGTTAAAATTTTCAATAAAATTCCCAGGGATCGGTATTTTTACTTCTTGACCCTCTCTCAATACCGTGTAACTGGCATTTTCGGACAACATAAAACCCGGTTTTAATAGGTCGTCAAAATTTTGATAGTCATTGCCGTTGATTCTAATAATCTGGTCACCGGTTTTTAGGCCTAGCTGCTGAGCAAGAGCCATCGCGTGAATTCCACCATGGCGATTTACATACTCTTTAGGCAGCGTTGTGTCACCAATAAAATAGGTAATCCCGATGAAAATTAAAACGCCTACAACAACATTCACAATAATTCCGCCCATCATTACAATTAATCGTTGCCAGGCCGGCTTCGAACGAAACTCCCAAGGTTCAGCAGGAGCTTTTAATTGTTCTTTATCCATACTCTCATCCACCATCCCGGCAATTTTTACATAGCCACCCAGCGGAAACCAGCCAATACCGTACTCTGTGTCGCCCTTTTTTATTTTCAACAGCGAAAAGTTGAGTACGTTCGCCATAGGAAATAAGAAATCGAAGAAGAGATAAAACTTCTCCACCTTAATATTAAACAGTCGGGCCGCAAAATAATGCCCGCCTTCGTGCACCACTATCAATATTGAAAGACTCAACAAAAGTTGAGTTGTCATGATCATTCCTTCCATAAAACCTTAATTTGAAGATTCGTTAATTTGATGATTTGAAAATTCTATGTCAACGCTATGCAATGAATTGATTTGCCAATCGCCTTGTCTCCGCATCCGTTTCAACATAGTCTTCCAAACTCGGCTTCGAAACAAAACTGACTACTGACAAACATTTCTCTACTACGTCTGACATCTCTAAAAAACCAATTCTATCTTTTAAAAATTCTGCTACCGCTATTTCATTGGCTGCATTTAGCACACAAGGCATATTTCCACCTCTTTCCATAGCTTTAAAAGCGAGTGCAAGATTACGAAAAGTTTCTGTATCAGGAGGCTCAAACGTGAGCGCTGGATAACTGGCGAAATTGAAGCGGGGAAAGTCTGAATTCAAGCGTTCCGGATAGCCAAGTGCATATTGAATAGGCAAACGCATATCTGGCAAGCCAAGTTGGGCTTTGATTGAACTATCGCGGAATTGAACAAGAGAATGAACAATTGATTGGGGATGTACAATTACCTCAATTTGCTCTGGTCGAAGGCCGAAAAGCCACTTTGCCTCTATTACTTCAAGTCCCTTATTCATCAGTGAGGCAGAGTCAATGGTAACTTTAGCGCCCATTACCCAATTTGGATGTTTTAGTGCTTGTGCTTTTGTGATATTCTTCAAGTCGTCCTTTTTCTTTCCTCGAAAAGGGCCACCTGATGCCGTCAAAATAATTTTTTCAATAGGGTTGTCAAACTCACCCACCAGGCACTGAAAAATCGCTGAATGTTCGGAGTCGACCGGATAGATGTTTACGCCTTTTGATCGAGCTAATTGAGTAACCAGTTCGCCAGCGACTACCAGTGTTTCCTTATTCGCGAGTGCAATTGTTTTCCCGGCTTCAATGGCCTTAATCGTTGGTTTAAGCCCGGCATACCCTACTAATGCTGTAAGCACTAAATCTATCGTGTCCATTTGAACAACGGAAGCGAGCGCGCTTTCACCGGCAAAAACTTTGATGTCAAGAGGAATCAATGCCTCTTTCACTTGATTATAGGATTCCTCGTTCCCAATGACGACTGCATTGGGCTTAAAGTTCTTGGCTTGCTCAATCAATAAATCTGCATTGTTCTGTGCGGTCAGTACTTCCACTTCAAATTTTTCCCGATGGGCGGCAATGACTTCTAATGCTTGGGTGCCAATCGAGCCAGTTGAGCCTAAAATGGCGATGTGCTTTTTATGATCTTCCCTCATTGTGTTCTCATTAACTGGCGATAGTGTACTTTGTTTACGCTTCGATTTAAATAAAACAATCCGATCCGAAAAATAATATATAAAAGACTAACCCAATTCTTTGCCCGAAAGGGGCTTTTCGAAACAGCTAGCCATACATTCACAAGGGCAAGATTATTTAACCCCCAATACAAATGAACAAATGCCTGATGTCGAAATAAAAAAGAGGGGTCAAGGTTGTAAGGTTCTTCAATTTCATGCATAAAACGATCTGCTTCTTCTGTTGCATTTCTCTGTAGACAGTCTTGGTCGTTCGTTCGCCTTTGTTGGGACAAGAATCCCACCAATAGGTGAAGATTGAGATTTTGCGGAGTTACATTTCTTCGGGACAGAGAGGATCGAAGAATTCGGTAATAGTACAATGGCTCAACGATGTTGGTTGCTGGGTATTTGTCAAGTATCAGTGTTGCCAAATCAGCGTCTGCAAATTCCTCTCGAAGGTAGGCACGGTAGAAGTCCGGAAAAGCGGAGAGAACCTCTTGTCTCATAACGGTAGTTGGCCCCAAAAATTGAGATTGCTGTAGTGCCTTCGCCCTCAGTTCTGTTAGGTCGGTTAATAACTTCAACTTTCTCACCGTATATCCCTGTTCATCCACTACCCAAAATGAAGTTCCGCACATCATGAGGGTTTGGTCTTGTTTCAATACTTCTATTTGTTTTTCGAGGCGCTGTGGGTGCGACACATCATCCGCATCGGTGATCGTAAAGAAGGGCGATTGAATGTCCTTGATTAGTTTATTGATGGTTTTTATTCTCCCCTGATTGACCTGGTTGGCAATAATTTTGATGCGTGTATCCTTGTAAGATTTTGCAATACGTTGTGTTTCATCAGTGGAGCCATCGTCAATAATCCAAAGTTCAAAATCTACAAAGGTTTGAACTAATAGACTCTCAATGGCCTCTTGCAGGTAAAGGGCCGCATTGAACGCAGGCATTAGGATGGTGAGCTGGGGCATGCGTTTGTTGAACCACCAATTAGTCGATGAGAGGCTGCATGGCATCAGCAATCTTTCTGTCATTGGAAAGTCTCGGTACTTTGTTCTGTCCGCCTAGCTTCCCTTGCGATTTCATGTAGTCAATAAATCCATTTTTCCGTAGTGAAGAGATTTTTAGCACTGAGAGTATATTCCCGCTAATCAGATCATCATAGTACACGTTGAGTAGGCGTAACTGACTATCTAATTCATTTCGAAAACCTTCGATATTACTTGGTTTGTTGGCAAACTCAATCAACCATTCGTGGTGCGGCATACCTTCTATCGGAGCCACGTTAGGAGCCACAGTAAATTCTACCAACTCAACTTCCGGAAATTTTTGCATGGTAAACTTCATTGCTTTTTCTACTTCTTCTCCAATCACATGCTCACCAAAAGCAGAAATGAAATGCTTAATCCGACCTGTCACTACAATACGGTAGGGATTTTTCGAAACAAATTTTATCGTATCTCCAATTGAGTAGCCCCACAAGCCCGCGTTGTTATTGATAATGACCGCATAATTTTTTCCGATTTCCACTTCTTCAATAGAAAGCCGACTTGGTTTTTCATTAAAATATTCTTCTGTGGGAACGAATTCAAAAAAGATGCCTGTGTTTAGCAGCAGAAGCAATCCTTCTGAATGTTGCGAATCTTGGTAGGCGATAAATCCTTCTGACGCTGGGTACGTTTCAATCGAATCAATCTTCTTTCCTATTGTTTCAAATAATTTGGCACGGTAGGGTTCAAAATTGACACCACCATACACAAACATCGAGAAGTTTGGAAATACATCTTTGATCTTCTTTCCGGTTCGTGCCTGAATGCGATCAAAATACATTTGTGCCCAGGGTGGGATGCCTGAAATTAATGACATATCGACATTGATCGTTTCATCGATAATCTTTTCCAATTTCTCTTCCCAATCTTCGATGCAGTTAGTTTCATAACTGGGTTTCTGATTCGATCTAAGATATTGGGGTACGTGATGATTGACAATGCCCGACAGTCTTCCTGTTTTGATTCCTGCTTTCTCATCCAGTACCGGGCTGCCTGAAAGGAATATCAGGCCTCCATCTAAAAAGGATGCGTTCCCTGTCTCGTGTATATAGCTGAGCAAAGCGTTGCGTGCACTATTGATGTGGTTGGGTATAGATTCTTTGGTAATAGGAATGTATTTTGTGCCTGATGTCGTTCCTGATGTTTTGGCAAAATATTCTGGTTTGCCTTTCCATAGAATATCAGCCTCTCCGTGAAGTACCTTTTCTACATAAGGTTTTAGTGCTTCGTAATCGCGGATAGGAACCTGTTTTATGAAGTCTGAGTGCGATCGGATATCCGCAAAGCCATGATCCTTACCAAAAAGGGATTTCTTTCCTTCTTTTATTAGATAATTGAAAACGTTTTGCTGGTATTGTACTGGCTGCGATGACCATTCAGCTGTCTGTTTGGCAATGTAGGCGGCAAACGGTTTGGCAAGGATTGAACGAATTCCCATAGATGGCGCAAAGGTAAAAAAATGTATGGAGGTTCGGATTCTATCTTTTACTGCCAAAATTTCATTTTTTGGTTTTGGTTCGACATTTGCGCCCCCGCCACTCAACAAAAGCAATCGCTTTGCGTTGACGGACTAAACTGGAATCAGATGAATACATTTAAAACAATACTAGTAGGATTTCTAGCGGGATTAGCCGGTGCTTATGCTTTTTTTGCCTACCAGACAGAAAAAACTGCCCGCCAGCAAGCGAAACAAGAATTGAATGTCAACAATTTTGAGCCAAAAGAAATCTATCGTCCCAACATTGTTCAGCCTTCCACGGCTGTTGCTAGCGACAATGTGGACTTTAGCCTTGCTGCTACTAAAGCAACACCCAGCGTGGTATACATCAATAGTATTTCGCAGAGCGGAGCAACCTATTCCTATTGGGATCTATTATTTGGAGGAGGAGGTTCTCAAACTCAAGTCAGCTCTGGTTCGGGTGTCATCTTTACGCAAGATGGATATATTGTTACCAACAATCACGTAGTGGAATCGGCCGAGAAAATTCAAGTTCTCTACAACAAAAAATCCTATGATGCGGAGTTAATTGGAACAGACCCATCAACCGATTTGGCGGTTCTGAAAATCAAAGAAACAAATCTTCCAGCTATTACACTTGGAACTTCAAAGACTTTGGCGGTGGGCGAGTGGGTTGTTGCCGTAGGAAATCCCTTCTCACTTTCCTCAACGGTAACGGTGGGTATTGTGAGCGCGAAGGGGAGGAGAATAAATGTTGTCGAAGACAAGTTCCCTATTGAATCGTTTATTCAAACAGATGCAGCCATTAACCCTGGCAATAGCGGTGGAGCTTTGGTCAATAAGAATGGCGACTTGGTTGGAATTAATACAGCTATTTTATCGCGAACGGGTTCTTACACTGGGTATGCGTTTGCCGTGCCAGTGGATATTGCCAAAAAAGTAGTAGAAGATTTGATTAAATACGGCCTTCCGCAAAAAGCAATCTTTGGTGGCGATGTGATGGAATATGATTACCAAAACGCCAAAAAATATGATCTGGATGTGAACGTGAAAGAATTCAAAGGTGTGTTACTGGGCGATTTGTCAAGAGGAGGAGCTGCTGCCAAGGCAGGGCTACAAGAAGGAGATATCATCATAAGGCTAAATGAAGCAGAGATCAACTCAAAGAGTGCGTTTGAAGAGGAATTGAGCTATCGCTATCCGGGCGACAAAGTGAACATTGATTATTTGCGGAATGGAAAGAAATTGAGTGCAACTGTTACCCTTTTCAACAAAAATGGCGATACTAATTTAGTTAAGCGTAAGATTTTTAGTGATGCGACTTTGGGAGCCAACCTTGAGGCAGTCGATTATGGCGTTAGGGTCAATAAAATACGAGATGGACTTTTCAGTAGATTAGGGCTCCCTGAAAATTATACGATTGTTTCTATTAATCGGCAACGAGTAAAGAACCCGCAAGAGGTAATTGATTTCTTTAATGAATTCAAAGGGCAGGTTTATCTCTACGGGTTTAATAGCTCACGGCAAGAAGTACCACTTCGGTTTAACTTGCGATAATTGCTGGGTAAGATATCCCTTTTTTACAAGTGAGACTTTCTGAAATGAAATGCTCTTCAAAATTTTCGTATATTGTAAATCACTTCATCCAAACCCCAATTTTATGTTAAAGAAAATACTCATCGGTGTAGGCCTGCTCCTAGTGGTCTTCGTAGGTTTTATTGTTTACAGTAATTTATTTCCAAAAAGCCCTCCCACAACTAAAGCATTTAGCGAAAACGGGCTTGATATCAACGTGGCTTTCGGCCAACCTTCGAAAAGAGGCAGATTGATTTTTGGTGAAGAGAAAGACGGTGCATTGCAACCCTATGGTAAATATTGGAGGCTCGGAGCCAATGCGGCTACAGAAATTACATTTAATAAGGATATCAACTTCGCGGGAAAGGCAGTAAAAGCCGGTAGTTACCGCATGTATGCCGTACCGGGTGCCAATTCTTTTCAGGTTTCGCTGAATAGCGAACTCGGTGTTTTTTTGGGTGTCATGGAGCCTGATTATACAAAAGATGTTTTGAAAGTAGACGTTCCAGTTATTCAATCGTCTACTGAAACAGAGCAGTTCACCATCAATTTTGCAAGCGATTCTACTGGCGTAAATATGGATTTTGTTTGGGATAAAATTATCGTTCGTGTCCCCATCACTGTGCAGTAATTGAAGAGGTCAGTCAATTTAACCGAAAGCTGATGGACACATTTTGATCTTAGACTATGTCTTTCTCTAAAAAGAAGTGGATTGGCTTGCCCATTCTTGTTTTGATTTTTCTTGGCATCACAATCTGGCTCATTGGAAGAATCCAATACAAGTTGAACGTGATGGACGTGGAAGAATATGATCCGATCTCAACCTTAAAAGTTCCGGAGCATCCACTTACTCACGCCAAATTTCCTTTCATTGACGTGCACAATCACCAATGGATTATGCCAATTCAAGATTTGGATAAGTTGGTGGTTGAAATGGACTCACTCAACATGGGAGTGATGGTAAACCTAAGTGGCTTTCGGGGAAAAGTTCTGGAGTGGTCACTTGATAACGTTAGCAAAAATCACCCAAACCGATTCGTGGTATTTCTCAACATCAATTTCGAAAACCTGGATGACAAGGGTTGGCCGGAAGAAACGCTTGCGATGATGGACGAAGCGGTAAAACAAGGCGTGAAAGGATTGAAAGTGTACAAAGGACTTGGTCTAACGGACAAAGACAATGAAGGCAATCGGATAGCCGTGGATGATCCTCGACTTGATCCGATCTGGGCGAAGTGTGGAGAGTTGGGTATTCCAGTATTGATTCATTCGGGTGAACCCAATTCGTTTTGGAATCCAAAAGATAAGCACAATGAAAGGTGGTTGGAGCTAAAGAAGCATCCCGATCGGTATCGCGACCCCAAGAAAATTCCACCCTTTGAGCAGATAATGGGCGAACAGCATAATGTTTTCAAAAAACATCCGAACACGAAGTTCATTAATGCTCACCTCGGTTGGTTTGGCAACGATTTGGAGCGATTAGGAAAACTGTTCGATGAAATGCCTAACGTGTACACTGAACTGGGGGCGGTGTTAGCAGAGCTCGGCAGACAGCCGAAAGCAGCTCGTGCTTTTATGATCAAGTATCAAGATCGCGTGATGTTTGGCAAAGACACCTATAAAAAAGAAGAATACTACACTTACTTCCGTGTATTAGAAACAGGCGATGAGTATTTTGACTATTACAGAAAATACCACGCCCATTGGAAGTTGTATGGGTTAGAACTTCCGGACTCAGTACTGAAAAAAGTGTATTATGAAAATGCGTTAAAGGTGATTCCGGGAATTGATCAAACAATTTTCAGAACCGTGCCTAACTAAGACTAAGCCGAAATACGTGACTTAAACTTCTTTGTCAGTTCTTCTACGCTGTTTTTGAAGTTGGCATCTGTTTTCATCATGTCTTCAACGGATTCCAAAGCGTGGATCACCGTGCTATGATCTCTACCGCCAAAGTTTTCGCCAATCAGTGCTAAAGTTAACTGGGTGTAGCGTTTGCAGAAATACATAGCGGTTTGGCGAGGAATAACGATTTCGCGCTTCTTCACCTTGCTCTTCATTGCTTCCAAGTCAACTTTGAAGTAATCGCCCACTGTTTTTTGGATGAAGTCAACACTTACATCCGCTTGAATTTCTTTAACGATGTTCTTGAGAACTTCTTTTGCAAGCTCTAAATCGATTTCTTTTTTCAACAGAGTCGCGTGGAAGAGTAATGAGTTCAAGACTCCTTCCATATCGCGCAAGTTGGTATCTACACTAAACGCGAGGTATTCCGCCACCTCAGTTGGAATTTCGATACCATCGGATTGCATCTTATTGTGAATGATCGCAAGTTTTGTTTCGAAATCAGGCTCTTGTAAGTCTGCTGTAAGACCCCATTTAAACCTAGAGAGGAGTCGCTCTTGGAAACCTTTCAAATCACGTGGCGGGCAATCGCTCGTCATGATGATCTGCTTACCCGACTGGTGCAACTGATTAAAAATATGGAAAAATATTTCTTGTGTTTTTTCTCGGCCCGCTAAAAACTGCACGTCATCCAAAATCAGCAAGTCTACCTGCAAATAAAAATTCTGGAATTCCTGCATCTTGTGGTTTTGCAGTGCATTTAAGAATTGACTTGTGAAATCGTTCTGATCTACATACAAGACAATCTTAGAAGGTAGATTTTTTTTGATTTCATTTCCAATGGCTTGAACCAAGTGCGTTTTACCAACGCCCACTCCACCATACAGCATCAAAGGGTTGAACGAAGTAGTACCTGGTTTTTTCGCAACAGCTACACCGGCTGAGCGAGCAAGTCGGTTACAATCTCCTTCTACAAAGTTGTCAAATGAATAATTCGGGTTGAGCCTTGAATTTACTGTTTGTGGGTTTAGAGCCTTGAAGCTAAAGGGTGAATATTCATCGTGGCCATTAGTATTAACGGCCTGCGCGTTGCTTTTTTTAAATCCATTTCCGTTGGGATAGTTTACCAATACGGGAGGATTATTATGATTTCCACTGTCAACGATGACGGAATATTCAAGCCGACCATTTGTACCTAAAACTTGATGCACCGCTTTTTTGAGAACGGGAACATAATGCTCCTCCAGCCACTCATAGAAGAATTGAGAGGGTACTTGAATCGTCAATACCTCTCCTTGATTGCGCAAAGGAGTAATTGGTTTAAACCACGTGTTAAAGCTTTGTTCGTCTACGCTCGCTTTGATGATGTGCAGGCAATCATTCCAGACAGTAGCGGCTTCAACGGGCATTATTGAGTTCAATGAATTGGGGTTTTTGTTGTTTTTTTCTCTTGGGGGAGACAAAGGTGTAAAAAAAAATGAAATTCAAAAGTGATATAAATTAAAATTCACTCTTGACTTTTTGAAAAGAATTTCAGTAGTGGAATCTGATTCTTTTTTTTAATTCTTATTGAAAAAGTGCAAACTAAATTCCAACTTGAGAGCAGAACTAAAATTGAATTCGTGAAACAATTCGTGGAACATATCTTTCCTGCGCAATCAACCCAAAATTGGGCAACGGCAGCAGCAAGTGAGCTGGAAAATGGAAGCAGGTTGGAAGATCTGCGCATAAGAAAGGAAGGACTTGAGTGGAATCCTTACTATTCTGCAACGGATGTAAAAAGTTGGCAGGCAGCACGACTGCCCGCTTCTTCTGAAAATTTTGGAGGTGCCCGTCATTGGCTTAATATGCCGAGAGTTTTAGTTAATGATGCATTGCAAGCGAATGCACAAGCGCTAGAACATCTACAAAACGGTGCCGATGGCATTGTTTTCGATTTGCCCGCTGAATTTGAAGACGCGGGGAAACTTCTGGAAGGAATTCAAATGCCCTATTGCGCGACACATTTTTTTATAAGTGGCAAGTCTGAACGTTTTTTGGCTTCCTTGCATGCGTTTGCAGACGAAAAATTCGTCAAGGAAAGTATTAACACCAATTTGTATTGGAAAGGAGATCCCGATTTTTCCCAGATTGTAAAGTTTCGAGAACGGCCAAACTTTAGGGGTGCTGGGGTTCTGGTAGCGAATGAAGAGACAGCAGCCGGTCAATTGGCAACCGCATTGCTAAAAGCGGTGGAACGAGTAGAACATTTGAAAGAGCTTGGATTATCGGCCGAGGAAGCGACTTCTCACATATCGTTTTCGTTTCAATTGGGAAACGATTTCTTTCTGGAAGCGGTGAAGCTGCGGGTTTTACGGGCATTGTGGAACGCAATATTAGTTGCCTATCAAGTCAACTCTTCGAATCCGCTTTTTATTTATGCCGTATCCAATGCGCGGGTGAGTGCCGCATTTCAGCCTCACGGAAATCTGATTAAGGAAACTTATGCAGCGATGGCCGCGATAATGGGTGGTTGTGACGGTCTAACACTAGAACCAGAAGATTACACGAATTCGACCATGGTGCGAATGGCGAGAAATACATCTTCCGTTTTGCGGGCAGAATCTTTTTTTTCGTTAGTGGCTGATCCACTGGCTGGTTCTTACTTAGTAGAACAGCTCACTAAAGAATTGGCAGACGAGGCTTGGAAAAAATTTCAACTTCTTACTAACGCATGAAACCGGATTTTTCAACTGTCACCCTCAATTCATTAGTTGCTTCACCAGTAAGTGGGGCAAATGAGTCTTGGATTTCTCCAGAGAAAATTGAGATTAAGTCGGAATATTCTGCTGCAGACATAAAGAACAAGAAACTAGGTGACTTACAAGCTGGTCTTCCTCCTTATTTGCGTGGCCCTTATGCTACCATGTATACCGTGCGCCCATGGACGATCAGGCAATATGCTGGATTTTCTACGGCAGCAGAATCGAATGCATTCTATAGAAGAAACTTAGCGGCCGGTCAAAAAGGCCTTTCAGTAGCGTTCGATCTTGCCACGCACCGGGGTTATGATTCAGATCATCCACGTGTGGCTGGTGATGTAGGTAAGGCAGGTGTGGCAATCGATTCTGTATTGGACATGAAAATTTTGTTTGATCAGATTCCGCTTGATAAGATGTCGGTTTCAATGACGATGAATGGAGCTGTTATCCCTATCATGGCTTTTTACATTGTAGCTGCTGAAGAGCAAGGTGTAAAGCCAAGTCAACTAAGCGGCACAATTCAAAATGATATTTTGAAAGAGTTCATGGTACGCAATACGTACATCTATCCGCCTGCGAGTTCCATGCGAATTGTTGCCGATATTTTTTCCTATTGCTCAAAGCAGATGCCTAAGTTCAATAGTATAAGTATAAGCGGGTATCACATGCATGAAGCTGGCGCGCCAGCCCATCTCGAATTGGCCTACACATTGGCTGACGGATTAGAATATATTCGTGCAGGTTTGAAAGCCAGAATTGCTATCGATGATTTCGCACCGAGGCTGTCTTTCTTTTGGGGCATCGGCATGAATTTTTTTATGGAAGTGGCCAAGTTGCGTGCCGGCCGTTTACTGTGGGCGCGTATTGTGCAGCAATTTCATCCGAAAAATCCAAAGTCGATGGCGTTGCGCACCCATTGCCAAACATCTGGATGGAGCTTAACCGAACAAGACCCTTATAACAACGTCACGCGTACGTGCATCGAAGCGTTGGCTGCTGTGTTCGGTGGAACGCAGTCGCTGCATACAAACTCATTAGATGAGGCCATTGCATTGCCTACAGATTTTTCTGCCAGAATCGCCCGTAACACACAGTTATACCTTCAGAAAGAATTGGGCGTAACAAAAGTGGTCGATCCACTTGGTGGTTCCTTTTATGTGGAATATTTAACGGAGCAATTGGTCGACAAGGCGTGGGCGTTAATCGAAGAAGTCGAGAACCTAGGTGGAATGACAAAGGCGATTGAGAGTGGTATTCCGAAAATGAGAATTGAAGAAGCGGCTGCAGCCAAGCAAGCCCGAATCGACTCTGGTAAAGATGTGATTGTAGGTGTCAATCAATACCAGACGGAAGAAAAGCCTGATTTCGAAATTTTGGATATCGACAATACAGCAGTACGACTAGAACAAATTGCACGATTAGAAAAGCTGAAACGCGAGAGAAATCAACAATCTGTAGACGCAGCGTTGCAGGAATTGGAGAAGGCCGCTTCAACTGACGAAGGCAATTTGCTTGAACTTGCCATTGTTGCCGCAAGGAATCGAGCAACACTTGGTGAAATTTCTGCAGCGATGGAAAAGACGTTTGGCCGCTATAAGGCAACCATTCAATCTATTTCAGGCGTATATTCGAGTGAAATGAAAAACAAAAAAGAGTTGGCCGCAGTAAGGGCGCTGTCGGATGAATTTGCTGAATTGGACGGGAGAAGACCTCGTATTTTGGTTGCTAAGATGGGCCAAGACGGTCATGATCGTGGTGCTAAAGTCATCGCTACTGCATTTGCTGATTTAGGTTTTGATGTAGATATCGGGCCGCTCTTTCAAACACCAGAGGAAGTGGCAAAACAAGCCGCAGAAAATGATGTGCATGTAGTGGGCGCCAGCAGTTTGGCTGCCGGACACAAAACACTTGTGCCAGAGCTGATTGCAGCATTGAAAAAAATAGGACGCCCGGATATTCGCGTAGTGGCTGGTGGAGTGATTCCCAAAAAGGATTATGATTTTTTGTATAATGCAGGAGTTACAGGAATTTTTGGACCCGGAACACCCATTACCGAAGCCGCAAAAATAATCCTCCATCAACTTTTGGAGTCTTAGTCTCATTTCCTTTTGTCTATCTTGACGAAGTATCAAAGCCGCGATTCGTCAAAAGTTAGTATCTTTATTCTGCAAATTTTTAAGTTATGAAAATTGTAAAAATCGTTGGGTTACTTTGTTTCCTTTCATCTGTTGTTTGGTCGCAAGCCAAGTATGACAAAGCCATTTTGGCGATTGAAACCGCCTATGAATTGGGCGACTACAACAAAGCCATTTCGGCATTAGAGAAATTCAAGAAAAAGAACTTCAAGAAACTGGGCGAACCCAACCCTTATTTAGTTAGGTATCACCTGATTACAGCCAAGTGCAACCTAGCTTCCGGTCGTTTTGCTGACTTTGAGAGCAATGTCAAAACCGCCATTTCAAAAAGTTTGTTGATTGATCAAGAAGCCAGTCAAAAACACGGGTTGCTACTTTTAAGTATTGCTGAATTGTATACCCAAAACGGTTCGTATAGGGTTGCAAGGGGTTATTTAGAAGATGCAAAGAAGATTTTAGACAAGGGTGCATTTTTCACGGAAGAAACAAAGGCTTACTGGGAGGTGGCGATGGCCGAGGCCATGACGGGCCAAGGTTACTACCGCGAGGCAATAGCTCTACTACGCAAAAACGAAAAATATTATTCAAGTCGCTCCGTCAAACAAGTCACTTATGTGGATGACAAAGGAAACTTGAAGAGCAGAAAACTTTCAGATGCCGAGTTGTTGCCTCGCTATCAGCAATACGCCAGACTCTTGATCGGAATTTCTAATGCCTATGGCAACCAGGGCATGTTCAATAGCGCAGATTCTAGTTTTTCGGCTACACACCGTTGGATCGACAAAAATATGGGAGATGGGTCATTCGTATATGCGAATTGTGTTTTTCTGTGGTCTAATCTCTTAGTTGACGGTGGACTAAATTTGGATCAGGATTTTCCTCCAGGAACTGGCTATGCCCGAGCACTTAATAGCCTATTATCTTTCCATAAGAATTCTCACTACCTCGCAGCTTTTATTTACGAAGCGCAGCTAAAACGACTACTAGCACAAGATAATAAAAGTCGCTATTCCAACATGAAATTGGAGTATGAAAAAATGATTAAGAAAAATTACAAAGAGGGCAGCGTCTACAAGGTGCGTTTAAGTGCGGTAGAATTTGACTCGAAATTAAGCAAAGAAAAGACGAAGAATTTGGAGAAAGACGCCAATGCTCTTTTAACCAACGCAAAAGACCTTCCGAAAAACAACATGGTCACTGCTGATGTACTTGAATTCCTCGGTGGCTTAGCTATTTATGAAAAAAATTACGCAAACGCAGAAAAGTATCTGAAATCAATTGTCGAAATAAAGTCTGACTTGTTTGGAGAGCAAGCCCCAGAAACACATCTGGCCAGAATCAAATTAGCTAACTACTACCTCGACTACACAAATAATGTCCAAGAAACAACCAAAATATACAAAGAGAGTTTTGACGATGTAGTTGCAAAGGAAATTGGCGCGTGGCACAAGGACCACTTAGATATACTAAATCACTTAGCTATTTTATATGAACTTACCGATCGGTTTTCCGATGCCAGTCAAGCATTAGATAAGGCAGGTCTTGTAGCACGTGCTAAATACGATGATACAGATTTCTTATATGGTTCAGAGTTGACGAATATTGCGCGCCTTCAAATCAAACTAGGTGAGTATGAAAAGGCGGAAGAAAGCATCAATAAGTCGCTGAAAATACTGGAAGAATTCCGCAAGGATGAGGATAAAAAGATATTTCTGATTTCCGCTATTGAAACTCAAGCAACACTATTTGGTGTGAAAGGCCTTTTTGATGAGGCGGAAGATAATTTGGATCGAACACGCAAAATCATTTCGCGTGCCGACAATCTAGTTGGAATTGATCAATTAAACACGGCTCAGCAACTATCCAGTCTGTTTATTCAATTAGGACGCTACACAGCAACGGAGGAACTGTTGGGGCAACTTATTGCAGAGTATGAAAAGCTTTACGGTAAAAGTTCTATACGTTTGGTTGAGCCTTTAGTGAACCAAGGCAAGCTCGCGCTAGCCAAAGGCGACTATACGGAAGCTGATAAAATTGCCCAGCGAGCTAATCAAATTGCGATTGCCGTCTATGGAGACAAGTCATCAAAAACAGCCTCTACCCAAAAGCTACTAGGAGATATAGAATATGCGATTGGTGATTATGAAAGAGCCGAAGAAAATATTGAAAAAGCGCTTACTAGTCAAGAAAGACAATACGGACGTAATCACATCGAAGTAGCAAAATCTCTGGCACAGTTGTCCCTTGTCAAATTCTATAAGGGCGATCAGTTTGAGAATGTTGAAAAGTTAATGCTAGAAGCTCAGCAGATTATGGGCAAAAGGTTGGGTGTCGAAAATCCACAGTATGCGGATATTCTAAAAAATGTTGCCTTTATAAACATCGCGGCAAAAAAATATAATGCGGCTTTTAGCTCGCTCACTCAGGCGGAAGCGATTTGGAGAAAAAAGACTGGATCAAAAAATAATATCAATGCCGCAGCCATTTTTACCCTAACGGGAGATGTATTCTACCAATTGAAGAACTATAAAAAAGCCGAGGAGTATTATTTGCAGTCGCAGAGTATCTATGAAAAGTATTTTAGTAAAACACACCCTGAATACGTCAAGATTCTTTCAAAGCAGGCAAAGGTCTACTACATGGAGAAGGATTATAAAAGGTCGAAGAGAAACATTGAAGAAGCATTGGCGAACTATGAAAATTTTATCAAGCAATATTTTCCGGCTTTGAGTGAGCGGGAGAAAGCAAAGTATTGGAATACAATTAAAGGTGATTTTGAATTTTACAATACATTGGCATTTGGGCAGTTGGATGATTTTAGAGATCTCAGCGGCAAGGTGTATGACTATCAATTGCTGACGAAGGCATTACTATTGAGTTCATCTATCAAGATTCGCGAACGTATCTTAAGCAGCAACGATCAAGCATTGAAGGACACGTACAGCGAGTGGGTGAAGAAAAAGGAGTTTCTCACTAATGTCCTTTCGATGAGTACTGAACAGTTAACAACTAATTCAATTGATGCAGCTGCTTTGAATAGTGAAGTGGAACGGTTGGAGAGGGTATTGAGTGAAAAATCCGAGTTGTTTGGACAAAACCTGGATGTAAAAAAAGTGACCTACGAAAACGTTAAAAAGTCATTGGGTAAGAATGAAGTGGCCATGGAGATGGTTCGCTATCGTTATTTCAATCATACATTTACCGATTCCATTATTTATCAGGCGCTTTATGTGAAGAGCGATAGCGGTCGACCGAAATCAATCGAGCTGCCCGAAGGCCACCGAATGGAGACAAAATTCTTTAAATATTTTAGAAACATCATTATTACTAAAGGCGAAGATAAATTCTCCTACAAAGTGTTTTGGGAACCCATACAAAAGGAAATTGGGCTAAGCTCGGTAATTTATCTTTCGCCTGATGGAGTTTATAACCAACTAAATCTCGAGGCTATTCCAACGCCAGACGGCAAGTATGTAATAGACAATGCGAATATAGTTTTGGTTAGCAATACTAAAGACCTGTATTTACGAAAACTCAAAGCAAAGGCCGGAGTTCCATCAAAAACAGCAACAATGTTCGGTAACCCAGCTTTTTATGCATCAGCATCTGACAACCAAAAAATTCTGGCGCTTCCTGGCACAGAAAAGGAAGTAAACGAACTTGACCAATTGTTGAAGGAGAAAGGCTGGAAAACCACGGAGTATGTTGAAGGATTTGCAAGTGAGGATAGAGTCAAAGAAATGGAAAGTCCGAAGATCTTCCATGTGGCCACTCATGGCTTTACAACACCCGTATTGAATAAATCGGAGACGGCTGCATTGACTGAAAGCGAAGCGATGATGACTGAAAACCCCTTAATGAAAACCGGCCTTCTTCTGAAAGGTGCTGGTGATATCTTAGACAAAACAAATTTCAATTATAATATAGAAAGCGGAATCCTTACTGCATATGAAGCAATGAGCCTTAATCTTGATAAAACCGATCTTGTCGTACTCAGTGCTTGTGAAACGGGCTTAGGCGAGATTGCCAATGGCGAAGGTGTATATGGTCTGCAAAGGGCGTTTCTGGTGGCGGGAGCAAAAGTGCTGATTATGAGTATGTTTAAAGTTGATGACGATGCTACCCAGAAGCTGATTCTTAACTTTTATAAAAAATGGCTTACAACCAATAATATGCGTCAGAGTTTTATTGATGCAAAAAAGGAATTGCGTGCGGAGTATCCTGAACCCTATTTTTGGGCCCCTTTTATGATGATTGGGTTAGAGGGCAATTAGACTGGAAAACATTGGCCGCAACTTTCTTGATACATTTATATTTTCTGATTTTGAGATTTGAAGAATAAAAATAAATACTAAGCCTTACCTACCCACCATAACAAAAGCACCCCAATAGTAGGGTTCTTTATATTTAACCATCAATTGCTGCTGTGCCAACTTGAATGCCGTTACCTTATTACCGGTCTTTGTCCAATTGGTATAAAAATTAGTCATCAATTGCTGCGTAGCCGCATCATCTACCTTCCAGAGGCTCATGATCATGGCATCTGCTCCCGCGACTAAAAATGCGCGTTGCAATCCGTAAACGCCCTCTCCTGCCTTTACGTCTCCCAGCCCTGTTTCACAGGCACTCAACACAATTAAATCAGTTCCTTCCAAATTTAAGTTCATTGCTTCGTAGGCAGTTAGGATTCCGTTATCACTGCTGGCCAAATCAGCGCTAGTTGATTTGGTCTGTGCTCCCGCAAGTATCAACCCAGAACGCAGCAACGGATTATTCTTCGCACTTTCTGCATTCGCGCCAAGCGCATCACCGCCTTGCAGATCGGCATCCGCTAAAAAATAGCCGTGCGTGGCAATGTGCAAAATCGAGGTGCCATTTATCGCTTTCAACATGGTTTCAGTTGCAAGCTTTTGTTCACGCAGGGTCGTTTTATAACCGGCTGCAATTAGAATTTTGTTGATTCCTTCCACCTCAACTTTCGTACCGGGCAAAGGTAAGGCGGCTCCAGCATAGTCGGGGAAGCCCAATAGAAAAGCGTCTTTCTTTTGTGTGGCTGCCTTCCTTTTTTTCACAGCTATCAAGTCTTTCGAGTTGCCAATTACAATCAGTTCAAAAAGATTTAGCACATAATCGCCTCCTTGTTTTTTTAAAGTGTTCAGGTTGATTTGATTGTACACACCATCTGGCGATATGTAAATGGTTTTCTTTCCTACTAGCTGCGGTTCGAGGCGCGCCCAATATTGCTCGTATGAATAAGCATCTGATGATTTTTGGGATATTGAATTTTTATAATATTTGGCAAAGCGGGTATCTAGTTGAGTGCCATTCTCCAACAGAATATTTTTAGGTGTGAGCGCACCTTTGGTGAGTACCAGTGCGATATATTTTGTATCGGTGGTAAAATCATTGGCGAAATTTTTAATCTGGATTACTTCAACCAAAGCCTCTGAGTCAGTCAACAACGAAGCCACTTGAGTAAAGTCAGTTGTTTCGTTTGAAAAAGCTTCTGAAAAGTCAGCTGATTTTTGGGACAATGAACGTTCTGTGGCATTGGCACGTTTTTCCAAATCGGATATATCAATTTTTTGTTGCTGAAGCTCCTCTTTCGATAACGAGTAGAAGCGAGAGAGTTCTTCTTTTTGATCAATCCATAGTTTATATTCATCAATCAGTGATTGGTCGCCACTCTCCAGGATGGATTTTTTAATTTTGTTGGTGGAGTTCAGAAGCAACGCTTTTGTTGCGATCTGATAATTGTAAACATCTTTCCATATGTCTGGATTACTCGCGTTCGCGTCTACTGCATAATTGTAAAAGCGTTGAAAGCGAGGTTGCAAAATGTCCCAGTATTTTGTTTTTTCCGCCTCACTCATGGGCGGAAAATATTCGCTGATGAACTTCAAAGATTTCCCCAAGGCGGACTGAAAAAAGGGATACGCTTTTGCTAAGTCGCCTTTTTTCCAAAATAGAATGCCCAAATCCTCCTGCGACTTAACATAGTCAGGGTGGTTGTCACCCAAGGCAGTTGATCGAACATTCAAAGCCTCGGTGAGGGCTTGTTCGGCCTCGATATACTTTGCTTGCGAACGGTAGAAATTTCCCAAATCACTCGTAGCCTTGGCATAGTTGGGGCTGGTGGCTCCGAACTTTGATTTGTAAATGCCTGCGGCTTGTTTTAAGTAGCCTTCCACCTTTTCCAGCTTGCCCATTTGAATATATAAAAGAGCCAGGTTATTAATTACCCCAGCATAAAATGGACTACCACTACCCAGTTCTTTATCCAGTTCTTTTTCCAATTGTAAATAAATTGCTTCGGCCTCAGCAAATTTTCTGGTTTGTTGGTAGAGTAGTGCCAGATTCGATTGGAATCCAATTTGATTTTTTAGGTCTTTTTTCTTGAGTGCATTCAAAATCGCTATGGACGCATTCAGTTTTTCAACACCTGTTTCGTACCTGCCAATTTTTGAAAATAATATTCCCTCGTTGTTCAATACAGTAGCGTATTCCTGGCTTGTTTCTGCTCCTATTGCTTTTAACGTCTGCAATGCTTGCTCAAAGTATTTTTCCGCTGCGTTGTATTGAGCCGTTTCTTGAAGTAGCACAGCTGCATTATTTAATGACGAAACATAGGCTTTGCTGTTGGTACCCCAAACTTTTTCACGCATGGCCAATGCTTCGGAAGTATATTTTTCTGCGGTTTGGTAACGGCCCATCGTTGTGTAAAGCAAACCTAAATCAGCAAACACTCTGCTGTAGTTGATGTTTTCTGTCAGGCCATTTTGTTCGTACGATAATTGAGCTTCCAGAAAGACGGCTTCTGCTAGTTTATACCGTTTGTGGCCGTATAACTTTTCCGCTCCATCTAGCAAATTTCTACTCTTCTCTTGCGCAGACAATTGTTCATCACTTTTGTATAATATATTGTAGTAGAGATTCACATCTTTAATAGCCTTGTCTTTGGCATCCCTTGTATCTGCCAGTCCTGAGTTATCAATGACTGTTATGGCGTAACTGAAGTCGGTAGAGTCCTGCTGGTCGCGTAGGCTTTTACCCGAATCGACCAATTTTTCTGTTGCCATCTTCTTTCCCTTCTCAAGCCCTTTCTTTATGAAGTCACCAAATTGGGCTTGAGCAAATGAGTAGGTCAGCATAATTGTGACTGCGATTGTGAATTTCATAGTAATAAATTCAGTATTGTGAGATTTAACTTATAAATTTCAACAAAAAAAGCCTACGGTGAAACTGTATAGAAATTTATGTGAGGCGGTTGTCAGTGGTTTGGAGCTTATTTTCACCGAAAAAAAGTATGCCGATAAGGTTATTGAGAAAATTCTGAAGAGCAACCCAAAGTGGGGTGCTCGTGATAGACGTTTCATTGCCGAAACGATTTACGATATCGTTCGTTGGTACAGGCTGTTTATCGAACTCACAGGTGCGGATGAGGATGATTATTGGAAATTACTGGCTGTCTGGTGCCTCTGGAATAAGGTGGACTTCCCTGATTGGGAGGAGTTAAAAGGGGTGAACAGAAAGAAAATACTTGAGAATTATGAACAGCTGAAAACGAACCGGAAGATCAGAGAGTCTATTCCTGATTGGCTGGATGAGTTGGGCGTTAAAGAACTTGGCACAAAATGGGAGAAGGAATTGGAGGCGTTGAACGAAGAAGCAAAAGTTGTTCTGCGCGTAAATACGATCAGGATTTCAAGAAACGAGCTTCAAAAACAACTGCAAGAACTTGAAAATATTTCGACAGACGCACCAACTGATTTCCCGGATGCTTTGCTGCTGGAAGAGCGACAGAATATTTTTACACGACAGCAGTTCAAAGATGGCTTGTTTGAAGTTCAGGATGGAGGATCGCAATTGATCGCTCCGTTTCTACAAGTGAAACCGGGTATGCGCGTGATTGATGCGTGCGCAGGGGCGGGAGGGAAGACACTTCATTTAGCCGCCTTAATGCAAAACAAAGGACGCATCATTGCTTTGGATACCGAGGAGTGGAAATTAGACGAATTGAAGAAGAGAGGAAGACGTGCAGGAGTTGCCAACGTGGAGACAAGATTGATTGAATCGTCAAAGACGATTAAACGGTTGGAGAACTCAGCCGATCGATTATTACTGGATGTTCCTTGCTCCGGGTTAGGCGTTTTGAAAAGAAACCCAGATGCGAAATGGAAAATGTCACTTGACTTTATAGAACAAGTAAAAGAGTTGCAACAGCGAATTCTTGCCGACTATAGTTCGATGGTGAAAACAGGTGGAGAGATGGTTTATTCTACCTGCAGTTTGTTTCCATCTGAGAATGAAAAACAAGTGGAAACATTTTTAAAAAATCAACCCCAGCACTTTGAATTGCTGGAGCAAAAGACGGTTTTGCCTTCCGCTGGGTTTGATGGCTTCTTTATGGCACGCCTAAAAAAATTAAAGTAACAGAGCATTGTTGATGAAAACGATTTTAGTAAAGGTTTATTCCTTTTGGGTTTTATTTGTTTTTCTTTTTTCATGTTGTTGTTTTTGCCGGGTATTGTTTTGCCAGCTTTTTTCGGACCAAGGGCCGTAGCTGTAACTTATTTTTTCATGAAACTTTGGTCGTGGATCTTTAGTAAGCTCACGTTCATTCGATATGAAATGATTGGGCGAGAAAAAATTCCCAAAGGAAAGGCGTTTATTTATGTCAGCAATCATACCTCTTTCTTGGATTTGCCAGGTATAGCTATGATGATCAGAGGGCAGTTTCGGCCGTTGGCAAAAAAAGAGTTGTTGAAGATCCCGGTGTTTGGGTGGGTGACGCGAGCGACCTGTGTGGTTGTAGATAGGGGAAGCCAAGAAAGCAGAAAAAAGAGTCTTGGCTATCTAAAGAAAATTCTGAACCTTGGAATCAATATTTTGATTTTCCCGGAAGGCACACAAAATCGGACAAAGGAAATCATGCAACCTTTTAAAGAGGGCGCATTTAGGATAGCCGTAGATACCGGACAGTCAATACTACCCTTAGCGGTGATTGGTGCAGGCGCTCTAATGCCACCAGGTACGTTGAGGATTAAACCTGGAGTAATAAAAATTGTTGTGGGGGATGCTATTCCTGTTGAGGGATCTGGCGCTGATCAAGTTCCGCGCTTAAAAGATCACACTTTCAAGGTTTTGCAAGCTTTGATAGAAAAAGGCTCGTAGCACACATTATATCGTTGCGCAATGAGAAAACTTTTGTGTATTTGTTTTATTCTCCTTGCATGGCCTTCGGCTGGCTCACAGTTGCCCACGGGCTTTGTCGAAAAATTGATTGCCCAAAATCTAGATCCTACTGACATGGTGATTGCGCCAGACGGAAGGATTTTTATTACGATTAAAAGTGGAAAAATTTTAATTGTTGAGAATGGGATCTTGTCCACCTCTTTACTGTTAACACTTTCAGTCGATAATTTTAACGAACGTGGGCTTGGTCACATCGTTCTAGATCCAAATTTTAATTCTAACAACTATTACTACGTTTACTATACAGTCCCAAATTCTAATTTTAATAGAGTAAGTCGATTTACCGCCAACGGCAACTCAACCTTACCGGGAAGCGAATTCGTATTACTCGATTTAGATGTGCTTTCGGGCACTATCCACAACGCAGGGGACATGGCCTTTGGCTTAGATGGTAAATTATACATCACTTCCGGAGATGGAGCAAATCCGGCTAATTCTCAAAGTCTTTCTTCTTTGTTGGGCAAAGTGTTGCGTATCAATTCAGACGGCTCCATTCCTACCGACAATCCTTATTATGCAACTTCGGGTGGCAAATACAGAGCCGTCTGGGCGTTGGGATTTAGAAATCCTTTTTCTACAGATATACAACCTGGCACCGGCACAGTATTAGTTTCAGATGTAGGGCAAGAAACATGGGAAGAAATAAATGAGGTGCAAGCCGGAAAAAATTATGGATGGCCCGGCATAGAGGGACCGAGAACGAGTCAAACACCACCGGCAAATTATAAAGATCCACTGTTCGCTTATCAACACGGAACCGGAATAGACAAAGGCTGCGCGATAGTGGGCGCTTCTTTTTACAATCCAACCATAGTTGAATTTCCTGCCGAATATGTTGGCAAATTTTTTTTTGCTGATTACTGCAATGGATACATAAAATATATTGATGCAACCAACGGCACGCTAAAGGTATTTGCGACCGGCATCAGTAGGCCGGTGGCGATCCTTACAGCACCCGATGGAAGTTTATACTATTTAGCCAGAGCTGGTCAAGGTGGTGGTTCGCAAGAAGATAATACCAGTAGCTCAAACGGTACGTTGTGGAAGGTGAATTATACCGGATCAGGTGCGCCTTCTATCTCTTCACAGCCACAAAATACATTTGCAGCCATTGGTGATGTGGTTAGGTTTAATACCGGTGCCTCCGGTACGCAACCATTGACGTATCAATGGTACATTGATGGAGTTGCCCAACCATCATCTAATTCAAATATCCTTTCTTTTGCAGTTACACAATTGACCGACAATGGAAAGATATTCAGTTGCCAGGTTACCAATTCTTTTGGAACCATTACAACCAACGAAGTAGTATTAACCGTTACAGCTAATTCACGCCCTGTTCCTCAAATTACTATTACTTTACCCGGTGGCGCTACGCTGTATCAGGCAGGTCAGACCTTACAATTTAGTGGAAGCGCAACCGATGCGGAAGATGCGATTATACCTACAACTTCGTTTACCTGGAAGATTGACTTTCACCATGATCAACATACTCACCCTGGATTGGCGCCTACCTCCGGATTGGGAGCGGGTACTTACGTCATTCCTAGAATTGGTGAAACGGCAGACAATGTTTGGTACCGAGTGATATTAACAGCAACAGATAGTGAAGGCCTTACGGGGACAACTTATTCGGATGTCTTTCCACAGAAAACAACAATTACGTTAGCGACAACACCTCCAAGTTTACAACTCATATTAGACGGCCAGCCTTTGCAAACGCCTGCCTCTATCACAAGCGTGGTAGGCATCAAGCGCACTTTGGAGGCTCCGCTCACGCAACTTTCCGGAGCTAATTTATTTGTATTTAAAAATTGGACTGAGAACGGACTAGCCCGATTAGTAAGTTTTGACGTGCCGAATTCGGTAAAGAATTTTTCTGCGCAATACGAAGTTGTTCCAGTGGGGAATGGAGATGGCCTTATTGGTTATTACAGAAACGCGACCAATCCGCAGGGAGATGGCTTTCGCCCACCAGTAGTAGTTTTGCGGATTGATCCCAATATTAACTTTGATTGGGGCGGAGGGTCGCCAGGTGCAGGCATCGGCAACGATAATTTTACGGTACGTTGGGAGGGAGAAGTATTGCCTCAATTTACCGAACGATATACTTTTTACACTACCACTGACGATGGTGTGCGCCTTTGGATAGACGATGTTTTGTTAATTGACAAATGGATTCCACAAGCGTCTACTGAGTGGAGCAACTTTATCGATTTAATGGGCCAAAAAAAATACCGTATCAAGTTTGAGTATTTTGAACTTGGCGGGGGATCCGTAGCCAAACTAGCCTGGAGCAGTTTGAGTACACCCAAACAAATCATTCCTCAAAGCCAGTTGTTTGCCACGATACTCACCGCTACGGAATCCAATCCATTGGCAAAAGAGGATACATATATTTTCCCTCAGCCTGCTAGTCAGGAAATAGATTTTAGCAAACTGCCGGGTCACGTGGGGGATTGCTATCAAATTATTGATTTAACCGGAAGGCTTGTCTTAGAGGGTAAACTTGAACATGGGTCAATCGATATTCGTACACTATCAAACGGATTATTTCTCTTTAAAACTAATTCGTTTGCTGGTAAATTTATAAAGAAATAGAATCTAATGAATTTTCGCGATCTCACAATCATTTTCATTGGTGGTGGATTAGGGAGCGTTACCCGTTTCTCTCTTGGGAAGTGGATCTCCTCATTTTATTCACATCACTTTCCCTATGGAACTCTTTTTGTGAACGTCCTTGCTTGTTTTATTCTTGGTGCGCTGGTTGGCGTAGCAGACCATAAACAGATTATATCCCCAAACGCTCGCTTGTTTTGGACAGTTGGGTTTTGTGGTGGCTTTAGTACCTTTTCAACGTTTAGCAGTGAGACGATGACGCTCATCCAAACTGGATTTCCGGTTTCGAGTGTGGTGTATGTATTGGCTAGTTTGTTGTTGTGCCTGGCAGCAACTTATCTAGGTTTGTACTTAGGTGAACATATCAATTAAAAACGGGGAGATAGACAATCTTCTTGGTTTCAAAAAAATCTTCTTTAAAGAATTCGGTAAGGTCGTACAGTTGATATCTTCTTTTAAGTTCGTCCATTTCTTCCTCTAAGTCTCCGCCCTTTAAGTAAAGGATACCATTATCTAAATCATGGATTGAATGGGCTTTTATTTTTGTGTTGATCCAACCATAGAATTCTTTCATCCGTGTGACTGCTCTACTCACAACAAAGTCATATTTGAACTTAAGTTGCTCCGCTCGTATTTGATCGGCATTGACGTTGTCTAATTCTATAGCTCCTGCAATTTCTTTTACCACCGTAATCTTCTTTCCAATAGAATCTACTAAATGAAATTCAGATTCCGGGAAAAGAATGGCGAGCGGTATACCGGGAAAGCCACCACCCGTTCCTACATCGAGAATAGATGCGCCAGGCTTGAACTGAATCACCTTCGCAATTGCCAGCGAATGAAGAATATGATTTACATAGAGGTTGTCAATATCCTTTCTGGAAATGACATTAATTTTCTCGTTCCACTCTTTGTATAAAGGGCCCAATTGGGCGAATTGCTTTTTTTGTTTGTCGCTCAGGTTCGGGAAATAGTGGGATATAATGGCTGCGTCTTGCAATTGGATGGAATTTAGATTTATTTCAAGTATGTGTTGGGTCTCTTGCTCCCTGTAAAACTCAAAAATAATGAAACAGCTTGTCAATTCATTGGTAATATTTTTAGCAGTTGGTTCATTATGTAGCGGGTGCAAAGCAAAACGAGCACAACCGGACAACCTATTTTCAACTAGGGCAGATTCATTGATGGCCACATTCCCTGACTTTAGTGGTGTTCTTTTATTGGCAAAAGGCGGGCGCCCGATTTATCACCGCGCTTTTGGCTACCAAAACTTTGAAACAAAAAGGAAAGTCGATACAGCCAGTGTTTTTGAGTTGGCATCTGTTTCCAAACAGTTTACGGCCATGATCATTATGCAATTGAAAGATGAGGGCAAACTCAATTTTGATGATGGAATCGAAAAGTACTTAGGGCAACTACCCTATGGCAACATCACCATTCGCAATTTATTGAACCATACCTCAGGTTTGCCGGACTATCAGGCAATTATGGATGAACATTGGGATAAATCCAAAGTAGCCGACAACGAAGATATTATTGAATACCTTAATAAGTATCATCCTCCAAAGTTATTTGACCCGGGGACCAAGTATGAATATAGTAACACTGGCTATGTATTGTTAGCGAGCATAGCGGAAAGGGTTTCAGGGGAAGACTTCATCGAGCGATCGCGAAAAGGAATCTTTCGACCCTTGGAGATGAACACTACCGATATCCGGACCTTGTCGGAAAAATCGGTCATGGAAAACTTTGCCTGGGGTCATATCTACGTTGACGAAAAGGGTCAGTATATACGGGCTGATTCGTTTCCATCTTCGAACTATACAATTTGGCTGGGCAATCGAAAAGGACCGGGCCGCATTAGCTCCACGTCTTTGGATTTACTAAAATGGGATCAAGCCTTATATTCGGAAGCAATAATCAAGCAGCAAACTATTGCAGAGGCATTTATGCCAGCCCGTTTGAAGAATGATTCGCTTTCTTATTACGGTTTTGGCTGGGATATACAAATTAGCCCAAACGGAAAGCGAATCGTGAAACACAATGGCGACAACCCTGGCTATAAAACTCAAATCATCCGGTACTTAGATGAGGATAAAACCTTGATTGTACTTTGTAATAATGCCCACAAAGAATTTGAAAAAGTAGTAGAGCGTTTGGATCAACTGTTGGAAGATGAATGAGATTATTTTCAAGATAGCGTCATCTGCGGAAGACTTGGAAAGCGTTAAGGAAATGCGTTACAAGGTTTTCACCATCGAACAAGGCATTGCTCATCATCTCGATGATGATGGCTTAGACGATAGCAGCATACACATCTTGGGATATCGCCAAGCGGCAACTGCGTCCGTGGTATCCGGGCGCTTAACTATCAATGGAAGAACAGGAGTTATCTCACGAATTGCCGTTTACAAAGAATATCGTGGGCTGAAGTTGGGCCAGGAGGTGGTTAGGCGATTGGAGAAGGTAGCGATTGAAATGGGCGTTGAAACATTAACCTTGAGTCCACATGCTTACCTTGAAAAATTTTATGCGGACTTGGGGTATCACACAATAACAGGTGAAAAACAGGTGGGGCCCTATACATTACTGACGATGATAAAAAAAATATGATAGAGCATCGTTTATCTATCCGCCAGGTTGAAGAAGCACACGCTGTTATTTCGCCAGCATTTATTCATACGCCTCAATATATCTGTGAACCACTAAGCGTTTTTTTTGATTGTGAGTTGATGCTAAAGGTTGAAACGATAAACCCAATTCGGAGTTTTAAAGGCCGAGGTGCTGACTATTTGGTATCAAAATCTACTGAGTCGGAATTGATTTGTGCAAGTGCAGGAAATTTTGGACAGGCGATGGCTTATGCATGCCGAAAGGCAAAAAAGAAGTTGATCGTATATGCCTCGGTCAATGCAAACCCACTCAAAGTAGATCGGATGCGACTGCTTGGCGCGGATGTGGTTTTGTTTGGTGAAGATTTTGACGCAGCGAAAGAGGAGGCCAGAAAAGTATCACGACAAAAAAATATTCGTTTTGTTGAAGACAGCGTAGACATTGAAACCTTAGCGGGAGCGGGGACGATTTCATTTGAATTGACGAAAACGTTTTCATCCATTGATGTATTGTTGGTGCCTTTAGGTAACGGAGCCTTGCTAAACGGGGTAACCAGAGTAATGAAAGAGAAATCGCCAAAAACAAAAATAATAGCTGTCCAGGCCAAGGGCGCGCCAGCAATGGTTAATTCCTGGCGGGCAGGTAAGTTGATTTCCTATGAACATATTGATACAATCGCAGATGGAATTGGAGTGCGACTTCCGGTCGAACAAGCGCTGCAAGACATGAAAGGATTAGTGGACGGTGCGCGTTTAGTAGAAGAGAAGTCGATTTTGCAAGCGATGAAGTTACTTCATGAGCACACAGGATTGATTGTGGAGCCATCTGGTGCCGTGGGGATTGCCGCACTTCTCGAGAACAAGAGCGATTTTCGATCTCAACAAGTAGCAACTATCTTATGTGGCGGCAACCTTACACAGTCTCAGATGAAAGAGTGGTTGTAAAAAAACCTGCTAGCTAGAGCAGGTTTTTATTCACCATTTTTATTTCCTTATTTTTTCCAGATAGCACCCACACCGGCATCCCATAATTGCTTATTGAAAGCAGGGAGATCTTTTTCCAGTAGCTGTTGTCCTCTTGTCTGTAGCGTTGCCCACATGGCATTCAGCTCTTTCAATCGATCCAGCGTAGGCTGGGTAACCTTTGGTATGTCACTTTCTGCATGGTTGATCATGAATAGATAGTTGGCGGTGAACTTATTTGGAAAGTTCTCAACATCGTCATAGGCTTTTGACTTGCGCTGCACCATCTCTTCATCCCATTGTTTTATTCGCTGCACGAGTGCAGCGCCTTCGGATCTCAAGCCTGCGTTTTTGTCTTTCGGTAAACTATTCAATAAGGTTTCAAGTTGCTCCTTTTTATTGTAAAGTGAATTCACCATTCGGTGCATCACGTTCAAATCTGTCTCCATACGCAGCATCAAACTATGGTAGTCCTGATATGTTTTTGCATCGGTAGGATAGAGTGGGTTTGGTACTACTGCAAAGTCAGTCATCGCCTGTTCAGTGCCTACTCGCAGCGTAGCCGTATATTTTCCGGGCGAAGCCTTGTGACCGCGATAACTGCTTTCAATATAGGTATTAGGAACACCAGCCATTGTGGGATAACGCAGGTTCCAGACAAACCGATTTAACCCTTTTGATTTGGATAGGGTAGGGTCGGTAGGAGGTGCACCAGCATAACTAACAGATGTGGTATCACGTTGAGAGCTGAAGGTACGAACTACATTACCTTGGCTATCTTTTATTTCTAGCGTAATGGGCTCACCTCCTTTTAACTCGGGCAACTGATAATACAATACGACACCTGTCGCAGGATTCACTCCACGATAAGGATGAGTGCCATCAAATTCATCGGATGTTCTATCTAATTCGCTACTCCCATTTACAATGACTGTCGGAGTGGTTTGAAAGAGTGTTAAGGCTGACGTTTCTGATTTGTATTGGCGAACCAAATCAAGATCATCTAAAATCCAAAAAGACCTTCCCGAAGTTGATGCGATCAGGTTGTTCTGGTGGACTCTCAAATCAGTGATAGGCGTGACTGGCAGATTCAACTGAAACGGTGACCATTCCTTTCCACCATTCCATGAGACAAAGAGGCCAAGTTCGGTACCAGCAAACAGTAAGTCCTTTCGCTTATCATCTTCTCTCACTACTCGAGTAAATGCATTGTTCGGAATGCCCGTTACAATTTTACTCCAAGTCTTTCCATAGTCAATTGTTTTATAAAGCCCTGGCGTATGGTCGTTAAACTTATAGCGAGTGGTAGCGATATAGGCTGTGGCCTTATCATGTGGAGAAACCTCGATAGCATTGATCAAGCATTCCTGTAAACCAGCTGGAGTAACATTTTGCCACGTAGCGCCTCCATCTCTTGTTACATGGACAAGTCCATCATCGCTGCCCGTCCAGATCACACCTTTTTCATAGGGTGATTCAATGACGTAGCTTAACGTGCCATAGTTCTCAGCGCCCACAGCTTCATTGGTGTAAGGACCACCACCTTTTCCTTGTTTGCTTTTTTCGTTTCTTGTCAAATCAGGAGAAACTTCCTTCCACGTCACACCCATGTCTGTTGTCTTCAGCAAAAGTTGTGCACCGTGATAATAGGTATTTGGTTCGTGTTTAGACCAAATGATGGGTGCGTTCCAGTTGTAGCGATACTTAATATCTTTCGCATCCATTCCTAAGTATTGGATGGGGGCAGTCATAATGTTTGTGGCAGCATTTGCTTTTGTATCAAGTGCTTCAATCGTGCCTTGATAACTACCACCTAGTACATAGCGAGGGTCGTTTGGATCAAATGCAAGAAAAGCACTTTCTCCACCCGCAGATGAAGTCCAACTCTCAGTGGTAATTCCACCACTGGCTAATTCGCGACTGGCAATTTTCACTGTAGAGTTATCTTGTTGACCAGCATAAATATTGTAGGGGAACAAGTTGTCTACATTGATTCTATAAAACTGTGCCGTAGGCATATTACTCTGAGTAGACCAACTCTTTCCATAGTTGACCGACACACCGGCACCTCCGTCATCCGCAATCACCATATTTTTAGAATTGTTAGGATTAATCCACAGGTCATGAAAGTCTCCATGTGTTCCTGATAGATTTTCCCAGGTTTTGCCGCCATCCTCAGAACGAAGCGCAGGAGCACTCAATACATAAACGGTATTTTCATTGTTGGGATCTGTAAACAATTCGATGTAGTACCAGGCCCTTTGTATAAGGCGGTGATCGTTTGTTACGCGCGTCCATTTTTCGCCTGCGTTGGTAGATACAAATAAACCTCCCAGTTCTTTGTCAGAGTCACTTTCCACAAGCACATATACTTTTTCAGAATTAGACCGGCAGACGGCAATCGCCATCTTTCCCAATTCTATCGGAAGGCCGTCTTGAATTTTTTTCCAGGTTGCGCCTGCATCAGTTGATTTGTAAAGCCCGCTTCCAACGCCTCCACTGATTACCTTCCAGGGAAGGCGGCCATATTCATTCATCGCGGCATAGAGAATACGGGGATTATTCATGTCCATAGATAGCTCTACACAGCCCGTTTTATCATCCACAAAAAGCACATTCGCCCAGGTAGTTCCACCATCGGTCGATTTGTAAACACCACGTTCCTTTGAGTTGCTGTAAAGAGCGCCCTGTGCTGCCACGAAAACTACATTTGGATCTTGTGGATGGATGGCAATCCGAGCGATGTGTTGAGTAAGATCAAGCCCCATTTTTTTCCAGGTCTTTCCTGCATCGGTAGATTTATAAACTCCGTCTCCATGATGTGTCATCACACCCCTTACAGCGTGTTCACCCATTCCAACATACACTACGTTGGGATCACTCTCCGCTACGGCTATCGCACCAACAGAGCCTGTTTTGAAAAACCCGTCAGAAATGTTTTTCCAGGTAAGGCCTATGTCTTCTGTTTTCCAAAGACCACCGCCTGTTGTGCCCATGTAGTAGGTGGTGATGTCACCGACCACACCCGTTGCACATACCGATCGCCCTCCGCGGAAAGGACCAATATTTCGCCACTTGACTGGTTTGAAATAGGAATTTAGGTCAGCAGCAGTTGAGTTGGTCTTTGCGTTTGTGGCCAGTTCTTTTTTACCATTTTGCGCGAATGCGTAGAGAGCAAGAAAGACCAGCAATGGAAATAGTATGATTTTTTTGTTCATGGTGACTTGTATTTATGAGCTAAATATAATTCTAAATATGACACAGTAGTATCGGAAATGTGATAGCCGGAAAGGAGGATACTTTTTGTTATAAACCGGTGATCTGGCGTAATTTTTATTGCTGCTGCTGCATTTGCATGTAAGCAACATAAGAGTTGCGTGCCATTACCTCAGGCTCGATGGCTACTAAGTTAATTGGTAATATTCCTGCCAATTGAGGTTCGGTAAATTCAGTGGTACTGAATTGAACCGTCACTTCCAAAATATGTTCTTCGGCTCCTTTATAGGTTCCTTTCACCGGAGTCGTGTCAGTAAAATTTCGTCCTGTAGCTATTCGCACATGCCGCTCACCTGCCAGACAATTATTGGTAGGGTCAATGCCCACCCACCCTAAATCGGGAAGCCATGCTTCTACCCAGGCGTGTGTAGCGCCTTCTCCACGCCATTCACTAGAGCCCGGACAGATATATCCACTGATGTAACGTCCAGGAATTTTCAGCAAGCGCATCATGTACAATAGCAAGTGAGCAAAGTCTTGGCAAACTCCAGCTTTTAGTTTCCAGATTTCATCCACTTGAGTTTCGATATTCGTGACTCCCTTTTTGTAGGTAAAGTTTTTATAAATAAAACTCGATAAAGAAGTGAGTGAATCTAACGGATGAATCAGTTTATCCCGGCTTGTTAATAGCAGGGAACGTACTTCCGTTTCACATTCTGCGATTTCGGGGCGCAAGTAGTCAAAAAATCTTTGCTGTAGGTCTTCGGCCAAAATTTTGTCCCAAACTTCGCTGGAAGCGTCCCGCGATGGGTAGAGGGGATTACTCATCTGTACGCGAAGAAAACTTTCGATGGAAAGCTCCTGGTGGGGCTGCAGCAATGAAAAGAACCCGGTTGTGTTGTTGAAATAATCTTGCAAGGTATAGATGGATGGCTGTTGAGAGATCTTCAACAGATGACTCACCACCTGTTGGTGGTTGTCATTGAAAGGGTAAAGTTTGATTTGGTTTGCTGAGTCTACAACTTTTTCAGGGTAGCTATACAAAGTTCGATGGTGGATATAGAATTCAGGCATTCAACTAAACTACGTTATGCATAACCAAAGTACAGTGTGGTGAGTTTGTGACTGAAGTTTAAAATTTGATTTCTTGTCCCGGTGATCAATTCATGCACAGCCACGCTATCCTTTCTATTCACGGTGGTATACTGAATATCCTTCACCATTTTCCCAGCCAAGAATTCCATTTCCTTGAAATTATCAGTTAGTGAGGTTTCTTTCAATCGTTGAAAGTAGCGATCAATCTGACTTAGGCTATAGCTGACCGAATGTGGAAACTGAGTATTGAATAAAACCTGGTGAATGACATCCTCTGTTTGTAGTGCATTTCTATAAAACTTCGTATGAAATTCAAATCCCGATAAGGCATAAAGTAGATATTTCCAACTAACGGGTTCGGTCACTTCATCGGCAATGTCCCATTTCATTTCAAGCAGGTCTAAACTTTGCAGGGCGCGCTCAATGTACTTGCCCAAGTTAAGAAAGGTATAACCGTCACCGCGGTTCATGGTTACTTCTACGGTTCCATAAAAAATAATGCTTTCACGTAACAATGTGTCCAGCGCGGTTACCGGATCTTGTTGAAGAAGCAAGTCTTCTGTATGCGGGTCGCGTACGATATGGTAGTAGTCGTTCAGGCACTGCCAAAGCTCTTTGGTAATGTAGTCTTGCACCGATCGGGCATTTTCACGCACGCGAACGATGTTGGTAAATACCGAAGCATCGTGGTCTTTGTTTAGAACCAAATGATAAAGAGCTTCTCGATAAGAGGTAACGACTATTGGTGTTTCACTCTTTGTGCTGAGTGTATCCGTTACACTTTGCCAATCGAAATTTAAAATCTCGTCTTGAGATGCAATGTAGTCGGTGCGCAACAAACGAAGTACGTTGTCGGTGCGCTCTAAGTACCGAGCCATCCAAAAAACCGAGTCGGCCACTCTACTTAACATACTCTAAATTTAGTTCTACGTTGACGGTCATTTTTTATCCGGCTAATACCCACGTATCTTTACTACCACCACCCTGCGATGAGTTAACGACTAATGAGCCCTCGTGTAAAGCAACTCTTGTTAAGCCACCTGGCACAATTTCAATACCTTGAGGGCCGTACAAGGCAAAAGGGCGTAAGTCCACATGACGTGGTTGAATTTTATTATCAATAAAACAAGGCACAGTAGAAAGACTAATGATCGGCTGCGCAATAAACTGACGAGGATTTTTCTCGACTTCCTTTTTATACTCCGCAACTTCATTTTCAGTCACTGCGTTGCCCATGAGCATGCCATAGCCACCACTTTCATTCGTCTTCTTGATCACCATCTTATTGATTTGTGAGAAAACCAATGAAAAATGTTCTGGGTCGCTCATCGAGTAAGTAGGTACCGTTTTCAAAATGGGCTCTTCGTTCAAATAATACTTAATCATTTCCGGCACGTAAGGATAGACAGCCTTGTCATCTGCAACACCATTTCCGGGCGCATTGATAATGGCCACATTGCCTGAGCGAAACGCAAAGTACAGGCCTGGAACACCGAGCATACTTTTCGGATTAAAAACCAACGGGTCAAGAAAATCATCATCTACTCTTCGGTAAATTACATCCACTTGCTTAAGTCCAGCCGTTGTTTTCATATAGACTTTCGCGTTGTCTACCACTAAATCGCGACCTTCTACTAGCTCTACCCCCATTAAACGGGCGAGTGTAGTGTGTTCAAAATAAGCAGAGTTATAAATCCCCGGAGTAAGTAGTACCACAGTGGGATTACTGATGGCACGTTTAGAAAGCGCCATTAGATTTTTCAATAGCAGATCCGGGTAGTCTTTTACAGAGCGCACATTGTTTTTTGGAAGTGACCCGGGGAAGATCCTATAGGTCATACTCCTGTTTTCCAGCATGTACGAAACACCAGAGGGCGTTCGTAAATTATCTTCTAACACGTAGAACGATCCATCGCTATCGCGGATAAGGTCAATACCGGATATATGAGTATAAATTCCATGCGACACGTCCACGCCCACCATTTCTTTCATAAAATTTGGGCAAGAAAGAATTAGCGCGGCTGGTATCTTTCCATCTTTGATAATGAACTGGTCGTGATAAACATCGGCTAAAAAAATATTCAACGCTTTTACTCGTTGCTTAATTCCCCGTTCAATGATTGACCATTCAGTAGCGGTGATAATTCTTGGGAGTATATCAAACGGAAAAATCTTCTCAATCCCCTCGCCATCGCTATACACCGTAAAGGTAATTCCCTGACTCATGAATAATTTTTTGGCCAATTCGTTTTTCTTGACCAACTCTGCTATCGAGTCATTTTTAAGGCTTTGCAGAAACACTTGATAGTGACTGCGGATCGCTTGTTGATCGCACATTTCATCCCACACGTTGGGAGGTGTTTTATAATCGATAAGGAGTGTGCTGAAAGGCATCATCTAAAGATAGTAATCGAAAGTTAGGATGCAAGGGGGTAGTTCGGAGATAAATTTTTGAAACCGATTGCATACTTATAATTTGGACAAAAAAAACGGTGCCGGGTTTGTTCGTCCCCGACACCGTCAACCTTAAAACAAATAAAAACTAACTGCTAATTCGCGCCATCAGCTTGTGCCCAGGCCACCGCTAATTGACCAATTTTTGCTCCACATTCTTTTCCGCGATCGTTATCAAATCGATAATGAATTCCGCCATAGAGTCTGGATAGTGCAGCTTCATCAGCCTGATTTAAAAGTTGACTCGCATTGGATGGAAACAGATATGCCAGTAACGTGGCTGCAGCCGCGGAGAAGCTTGCATGCCCCGATGTGTAAGCCGGGAAATTGGGTATTCCTGTAGCGGTTTTGATAGCTGGATCAACCTGCGAAGGGCGCGGCAAATAGTATTGATATTTTGCATACCAGCATAAAATACCGGCATCCATCACAGCCCTGTTCATTAGCGAAAAAACACGTGCTGATCTTACTTCGCTCCATTTTGCTTCGATGATTAGCTCTTGGGCAATTAGATTCCAGTGACCTGGTGGGGTGAACGTTCCAGCACCGTCTGCCCAAAAATCGGCAATGCGCCATTGCTCGCGGGTGCGGTTATCAGCAATCGTTCTTACTTCTTGCAAGGCATTTTTAAACTCAGCCGAGGAAAGAGATGGGGGAGCTGGCGGCAACGCTGCAAAAGCAGACACGCTGTCGTACCATGGTTTCACTTTTCCATACAGTGGGAGCATAGGTGGACGGTACGGTAGTTCAAGACTTACCCATCGATCGGACTCAGCAATTCTTGCAATGTTAAAATAGTCGATAAAAGTTGTCTGGCTTCCAGCTTGACTCATGCGGTCTGTTTTTGCTCTATTGATGGCAAGTGTAGCCACCTGCGAACCAAGGCTTGTGCCTGCATCTAAATCGCTTTGTGTATTGGCACCTGCCCATTTGCGGCTGTTTTTATTTTCGTCAGCTAACTTTTGCAGATATTCTTTCTCGGCCGGAAACAAAAATTCTAACACCTTTCTAGAAGCTTCAGCGACTACCGCATGTTCAGAGGGAAAAGAAGGTAATGTTGTTTCAGGGGTTAATAATTTAATGCTAGCATCGGTGGATGCTGGTGCAGGGCGATTAATCTGGTATTTGAATTTCCAACTTGTGACCAACGCGTCATACTGTGCAACACTCAACAACGCATAAGCACGTGCTGCAAAAGGCGGATTGGCGAAGGGCTTGTTGGGATTTGCTGGTGCCCCTACTACCGGGGCTATGTTGTATTTTGCCACGAGCGCACGAGCAATTTCATTCCAGCGAACGACAGCACCCGCTGCCCAGTAGTTAGCCGAATTTGTTTGACTGGCGGTGCGGTTAGTAGACAAACTGACTAGCTCAGCTAGTTCTGCCTGGTAGGCCGCGCTGGAGATAGCTTCGGCAGTGGGTAGCGAAATAGAACTTGCGTTTATATTTAAAACGGTTTTCCAATTGCCGGCCGTTTCATCAACTTTTGTAGGGGCTAGTATAGGCAAAGACTTGATACTTGGGATGTCCTCATCGCAACTTTGCAAAAGGGAAAATGTGATAACTAGCATTATGGTTGCCTTCCATTTGAAGACATACGCTTTGTTAGACGACTTCATAGGGCTTGTTGATTTTTTCATGTCTAGTGGTTCGTTGACGATTTAATTATTCTTGTCTTTGATGACGGGCAAATTGTAGACGATGCCAATACTTACGCGCGTGGCTTTTCCAATGTTTTCACCGGAAAGCGTAAACGACATACCCGCACTTACACCGAGATTTTTTATTGTTGGGATGCTTGAGTAGAGCGTAAAACCTGCTCGCTGATAAGAAACTGCATTAGTAGGAAATGGAACACCCGCGCCAATGTTGGTTCCGCTACGTGCGCGTTGAATGTTAAGCCACGCATCCGCATAAAATATTTTGTAAGAGCCACCGACCCTTACTACATAGTCCCAGGCGTCAGGCACACTTACTTCATAACCTCGATCAATGTTGATGTTTCCTCTTTGTATGTAACCACCTTGTGTCATGACAAATAGACCGAAGGGCAATCGATATTGGATTAATAGTCTTCCCTCTAGGTTCTTGGATCGGTGACCTATAGCAACCGGTGCATCTGGCACATAGTTGCTCGCTGGCACAATGTACCCAGCTGCAGCCATAGCCGATAATTTCCCCAGCGCACCAAAATCCTTTTCGTAGACCCGCCCTTTTAGGTAGATGGAAAAATCTTGTAACGCGCTTTGCGTGGACCAATATCCTTGAGATGCATTCGCTGATACAAATGGAAGTCCAATGACAACGTCCAAATACTTGGTCGCACCGAAAGCGGCAAAAAGGTTGACGCTCGTGGTAGAGATAGTACCCAGATTGGGGTTGTTGACTGCGGAGTCCTTTACGTAGTAGGTATCATAGGATTCTGCGCTATAACTAAGGGCAGTTGTTAGGTTGCCACGACCTCGCATAAAACCATCTATCATTCCCTGACCTTGGGCAGATAGGGCGACCACTAGAACAAAACCAATTGTAATTTTTAATTGCATGAATTTGTAATTTTTAGCGTATACAATAATTATCGAATAGGTTCGCCTATTGCAAAGCAACACTTGTCAAGGCAATACCGTTAATAGAACATTCCAAAAGAATCGTTACTTGATTCTTTCAGGATGGATGGACTGGTCGTGTAAGTTCGACAGTCAGTTTAGCTGGCTTTTGGGGGAGGAGATTGGATGTCTCGCGAAACAGTAGATAAATTGAAATCATCCGTTGAAAAAAGAATGGGGGCAGCCCAGCCACTCGTAGTCTGAGTGATTTTCGTTGTGATTGATAAGTAGTCTTTTGAAAATTGAAACGTAGGAACGGTTCCTGATTTTGTCGTTGCAGGTTTGTCGGTAAAAGTTTTTACGTAGTCAGCAAGCGCAAGATTTATCTTCGAGGCACTACCATCTTTTACGCAAACAATATATAAAGTATCGCTCTGTAATTTCTGTTTTACCAAACGATACACTTGTCCTTGATGCTCAAATTCTCCATCTACTCGTTGATAGTCAGTTGCATCTACGGCATACGGAATGGCGATTGGAACTTTGATGAGCACTTCATCTTGGAAAGATTTTTCGGTATCGAATTGCTCGCGCATCGCTGCAGCACCCGAAAGACTGATTCCAACAAATACGCCATAGTACCCAACAATATTGAGTAGAAAAAGCCCAAGCAAAAATGAGGTCAAAAGTCTTTTCACCAAGCCAAATCTAACCAGTTAGTTTGGCATTGCCAAACGCAAGGCACTCAGTCTACAACACTTTGTGGATTAGTCAAACCGTATGGCTTTAACCGGGCTGATTTTCGTTATGAATCTTGTGGGCAGGAGGAGCACCAGCGTGACGGTTGCAAAAATGAGCAAATTCAACACTGCGATTGAGGCAAAAGACCATTCGATGGGTACATAGCTTACGTAATAGTCGTGTGGATTTAGCTTAATGATCTTGTACTGATCTTGTAGCCAGCAGATACTAATGCCAATTACGTTGCCCCACAGGAGCCCTTTACTAATGAGATTCATCCCATTGTAAATAAAAACCATGCGAATGGTTCGATTGCTCGCGCCAACGGCCTTCAAGATGCCCACCATGGGGATGCGCTCCATCACCAAAATAAGGATCACTGAAATCATATTGACGCAAATGACTATGAGGATAACACCTAACAAGATCTTTACCTGACGTTTTACCAGATCCAACCATTCAAATACTTGAATGTATTTGTCTCGTACGGATTCTAAGTTAAGATCATAATCCATCGATTCGCCAATGACAGTGGCAGCTTCGTCTACCGCTGCTCGATCAAAGTCAAAAGGAGGCGATGAACTAGTTGGTAGTTCCTGAGCACTCACCGAGTCGATTTGAGTTTCTTTTAAGAATGGGATTGGAAGACTTTTTTTCCACAGGTCAAAAGCATTGAAATAATTTAGGTTAAGAGCTATTTCAAGTCCACCCGCCTGACCTCTATTCCACCCGTTTAGTTGCTGTACCATTCGAATATCACCGATCAATACTTTTCCATCGAAATAGTCGGACAAATTGGTTTCATAGAGTCCAACAATTTTTAGTCTTCGAAACCGAGGTGGGTTCTGGAAGAAGTGCAAAATAATATCATCACCGACTTTTGCATCAATTTTATTAGCGATCGTTTTACTAACCAACACTTCTTTGGAATACCCAGAGTCAGAGAAATGTATGAATCGGCCTTCAATAATATTTTCATTAAAGTAAGAGCCACTGACGGCAAAATTGTTTGAGCCCCTTCCCACGCCTTTGAAAATGATTCCGAGCACTTCATTTTCCGTTTTTATCAATCCGGCTTTGTGACTGAACTCTTGGACACTTTTTACAAATGGAAACTGAGCGGGCTGCTCATAGAGTGGAATTTTGTAATCGAATGGTTGTTCCTCGACCGCATTATTCATCGTAAACTTAGTGATCAATAAATGATTACTAAATCCATATATTTTTTTCTTTACAGCCGATTGAAAACCGTGCATTACCAAAAAGGAGACGATGGCAGCCGCCAGGCCAATGGCAATGCTGGCCACAGCAATCTTGTGTACAATGGAGGAGAAATTATCCAGTGTACCTTGGCGAAGCCTTTTTGAAATGAAATATGAAACGTTCAAAGAATGCTTAATTTTGACAATTATCGATTAGCAAAGTAAAAGAAAATGCACAAGATACTTAGCCTTACTTTCAGTTTGTTTGTAGCCATCGTAGCACATAGTCAATCCTCTGGTATTAAGACAGGGGCAGAACAACTGGACCTGTTGCTTCCTAAGCTTCAAGACAAACGCGTGGCTTTTTTAGTCAACCATACTGCCATGATCGGTAGAACACACTTGGTTGACTCGCTTCAAAAAAGAGGTGTGGACATCAAGAAAATTCTATCGCCCGAGCACGGGTTTCGTGGAAATGCCGATGCTGGCGAAACCATTACGGATGGAGTTGACACAAAGACAGGGCTTCCTGTGATTTCTTTGTACGGCAGTAACAAGAAACCAACAGCAGAACAATTGAGTGATGTCGACATTATCATTTTTGATATACAAGATGTGGGTGTGCGCTTTTTCACTTATATCAGTTCGCTTCATTATTTAATGGAAGCCTGTGCTGAACAAAACAAGAAACTCATTGTTTTAGATCGCCCAAATCCGAATGGAAGTTATGTGGATGGGCCTGTGCTCGAACCTGCTCTAAAGTCTTTTGTGGGTATGCACCCAATTCCTATTGTACATGGTCTCACCGTAGGTGAACTCGCTCAAATGATCAACGGTGAAGGTTGGCTGGCTGGAA
>VYLL01000229.1_pt1 | contig 53907 bp, 52 predicted proteins | sample 5114301 | NCBI WGS metagenome assembly VYLL01 (sample SAMN12291809, study PRJNA351875) | freshwater metagenome | isolation source: freshwater lake | place: USA: Michigan, MSU2 Lake | collected 2011-08-16 | reverse complement strand
AGAACAGAGTAAATCTGTTAAGGCAGGTGCGGAACCCCGCAAGGGAAAGAAGCAGAAACCTAAATCGTGAGGTTTGGGAATCACCGTCCGTTTACGGCGGTGAGGATGTCAACGCATTGAATTGGGCTAAATATCGGTAAACTAGATTGATCGAGGAGAAATGAGGAGAAAATATCTTTGGCTAAAGTTCGCGTTCGTCAGCACGTCAATCCCTTAAGTCATAAATATCGCCATCCGATCGCTCCCCCCGATTGGAATCAAGTTTATCAGGATATGACGCAACCTCTCCATCTTGACATTGGTTGTGCGCGGGGTAAATTTTTGTTACAAATGGCCCAAGTAGAGCCAGAAATTAATTTTTTGGGGATTGAAATTCGTCAACCTTTGGTAATTGAAGCGAATCAGGAACGGGAAAGGTTAGGATTAAGTAATCTCGCTTTTGTTTTTGGCAATATGAATGTTGCCCCAGAAATTTTACTGCAATCTTTGCCCGCGGATAAGTTATTTTGGGTGTCGATTCAATTTCCCGATCCTTGGTTTAAACAGCGTCACAGCAAGCGTCGGGTTGTGCAGCCAGAATTAGTCATAGCTTTGGCTAAGTATATGGTAGCTGGGGGCTGGGTTTTTTTACAGTCGGATGTGGAATCGATCGCCCTGGAAATGACCGAGAGATTTCAAGCACATCCCAATTTTGTTCGGCAACATCAAACCCCCTGGTTAGAGGAAAATATTTTCCCCGTACCGACGGAGAGGGAAAAGTCCACTTATAATAAGGGTCAACCGGTTTATCGCTCGCTTTTTCGAGTTCGGTAGCTTCAGCTAAAATATCTTGGCACTGTCTGAAATCATGGTTAGAAATCTCGACTCACCCCTAATACTTGAGGACAATAATCGCCCCCCTGTATCTCAATTGCTAGAATTTCTCTTAACCAAAGAAAAAAACACTAAAAAAACTAAAGAAAATCTTACTTTTGCGGCTTTAGTCGGTACTTGGCGATTATACTTTATCACGGGAACTCAAAAAGCGAAAAAGAGAGCGGGAATTGTTTTGGGTAAGGGTCGCTATCTACCGTCCTGGTTAAAAATTACCATCTCTTACCAAAGAAATGAGAGTTTAGAACCGGGAGAATTTATCTCTGGAAGCGTCAGCAATCAGATAGTTTTAGGGGCAGTAAAACTATCCGTAAGCGGTCCAGTTAAGTTTTTTCCTAAAACCCGTCTTCTTGCCTTTGATTTTACCCGGCTCAACCTAACCCTATTTAATCGCTCTCTCTATTCAGGTTTTATTAGAAATGGCCAGGTAAGTGAAGCTAATTTTTATCAGGAAAGTATCAAAAAACAGGCATTTTTTGCCTATTTTCTGATCACAGAAACAATGATGGCAGCCCGGGGACGAGGGGGAGGATTAGCCCTTTGGGTAAAAGAGATAAGTGAGACAAAACTAGCTGAAAATAAGTTATTAGAGGAGAAATAGATGGGATATTCTATTGAGGTAGATGGGACAAATTTTGACAGTGAAGTAATCGAGAAGTCCTATCTAAATACAGTGATTTTAGACTTTTATGCTCTCTGGTGTGGACCCTGTAAATTGGTAAAACCGATGCTAGAAAAACTAGCAAGTGAATATAATTTTATCCTTGCCAAAATAGATATAGATAAAAATCCCGAATTAGCGGAACAATACGATGTAGAAGGAGTTCCCGATGTGCGAATTGTCAGCAAGGGAGAAGTGTTACCCTGTTTTGTTGGTGCTTTGCCAGAAGAACAAATTAGAGACTTATTTTCCCGTCTCGATTTACAATCGGAATTAGAAACAGGATTAGCAGAAATACAAGAAGCGATTGCCCTCGATAATTTGCCCGCAGCTAAACAATTATTTGATCGTCTTTTTCCTAAATATCCCAACGAACCACGATTAGTTATTATGGCGGTAAAATTTCTCATGCGTCTAGAAAAATGGTCAGATGCCTACCGATTAATCAGTGCTATTAAAGAAGAAAATCCCGTGATCAAAGGTTGGAAAACTCTCCTAGAATTTCAACAGTTAAAACCAGAAAATAATCCCCTCGATCCGATATTTTTTACTGGGATTAATTCCGCATTAAAAGAAGATTATGCCGCCGCTTTAGAGCAACTGATCGGTCTGGTGGGAAAAAGTAGAAAATATCGTCAGGATGGGGCAAGAAAAGCCATGTTAGCCATATTTCAGATTTTGGGATTTAGTCATCCCCTCACCCAAGAATACCAAGCAAAGTTAACATTTCTGCTCTACTAGGTAGGGTTTACTAAAAAAGTTTGTTGGTGGGGTTAAGAGTCGGGTGCATCTCACATTTGCGGAAATACCGACAATCAGCAATGATCAGTGACTCTTAAATTAGTACAAAAATATGAACAATCGCGTGTAAGCATCTCACAGTTAACCTAATGCGCGGGGGGTTTGGGGGCGGCGCCACGCCCCCAACGGGGGGTTTGGGGGGTAGAACCCCCCAAAAGCTGGGATTGAGTGATAAAACCGAAAGTAACGCCCAATTTAAGGAGAAACTTTCTCCTTAAAAATCCCAAATTAGTAGATTTACAAAAATGAGATGCACCCTAAGAGTCGGTTAAAACTAAAGCAATTCCCCCAGTAATTTCAACAAATCTATTGCTCGAATTTCTGTTGACAACCCCAGGGAATTGCTAGAGACAAGACAGCTTATTTGTGGCGAATCATTTCATAAAGGGCAACGTATTCTTCGCCGGGACGATTCCAAGAGTAATCGCATTCCATGCCTTGAATCGCTAATTTTTGGAATTCTTCCGGTTGAGTGTACCACAATTCTAATGCCCGGGACATGGCTGATTCGAGGGCATTATTATCGGGATCAAAAAAGACAAAACCATTGCGTTCTTCGGGTTGGTGATAGGTATCATAATCGCGATCAAAAACCGTATTAACTAAACCACCAACTCCCCGGACGATGGGAACGGTTCCGTATTTTAAGCTGATTACTTGTGTCAGTCCGCAGGGTTCAAAATTACTGGGAACCACAATCATATCGGCCCCCGCATAAATGAGGTGAGATAATTCCTCATTAAAGCCCAATTCAATATGAACATCAGGGTTATTATTTAGGTGATTTTTCTCGTGCCAGAACCAGTTATTAATTAACGATTCGGTGGCGGAACCTAAGAGGACAAATTGCGCCCCGCGAGCTAAGGCATAATACATGGCATGGTGAACTAAATGTACGCCTTTTTGGTCATCTAAACGACCGACATAACAAATTAAGGGTTTTTCTGGTGCATCTCTTAACCAGAGTCTTTCTCGCAGTGCCTTTTTATTGCGTGCCTTCTCGGAGAAGCTATCAACACCGTAGGGTGCAGCAATAAATTTATCCACCTCTGGGTTCCAGATATTGTAATCTAAACCGTTGAGAATGCCAGTAAATTTCTGTTGATGCAGGTGAATTGTATGACCTAAACCGTAACTAACATCGGTGTGGTGTGCTTCCCAAGCATGGTGGGGTGAGACGGTATTGAAATAGTTGGAAAAGACGATACCACCTTTCATAAAATTAATCACAAAAGGATTGAAGTTATCGCGCATTCGGGCATAGCTAAAGTAGTAAGTATCGTTATTTAATCCTGTTGCCCAGAGAATTTCCGCACCAGCAAATCCTTGATGTTTAAAGTTATGGATGGTGTAGAGAACGCGCTGATTGCCCATACCATGATATTTATAAATTTCAAAAAGTAAGGGCGGAATTAAACCGGTTTGCCAGTCGTGACAATGAATTATATCGGGACGTTTATTACTTCTGAGCAAAAATTCTAAAGCGGCTTTAGAGAAGAAGGCAAAACGCATATTATCGTCTTTACAACCGTAGTAAGTACCGCGATTAAAGAAATTATCCCCCGAATTGGGTTGAATAAAGAAACACAAGCGCCCGTGTACCCAACCACAAAAAACATTACAGTGAATTGCCCCACCGTACCAAGGCACCCACAGGTCCCGATAAGCCTCGTGTAAGCCCCAAATTTGGTCGTAGCGCATACAATCATACATGGGTAGGATTAGCTCCACGCAATGACCGCGAATTTCTAATTCTCGACTCAATCCATATACCACATCCCCCAATCCCCCAGCTTTAATCACTGGAGCGCACTCAGAGGCAACCTGAACTATATACATATATCAATAACTCCGTCGATTAATCTACAGGTCAGCTAGAAGCAATTTTTACAAAAGTATACAGTCTTCTGTGATTAAGTGGGTGGGTGGAATTAAATATAAGATGAACGTAGGTTGGGTTGAAGCATGAAACCCAACCCCCGCTCATGTTACGCTACCGCTAACCCATCCTACAAATAATTGTGCCTCCCTACTTAAATGGCTCGATCGAATTGGTTGCGGGTTGGGTAGTGGGGTATTGGGGTGTTGGGGTGTTGGGGAGAACAAAGCTGCCTTTTGCCTTTTGCCTTTTGCCTTTTGCCTTTTGCCTTTTGCCTTTTGCCTCCTAAAGATTAACAGCGTTTTAACTGTCCTAGGAGCAAAATCACCTCATCGATGCCGTTTCTGAGGGTGGTGGCGGGTTGATCGCTGTTATTGACGGTTATGCTAAAGATTAGGGGTTGATTGTCGGCGGTTGCTAGATAACCCGCGAGGGCGATAACTCCGGTTAAAGTCCCGGTTTTTGCCTGTAATCGTCCTTCTAGGGGAGTCTGGCGGAATCTATTGGTTAAAGTGCCATCAACGCCGCCAATGGCTAAAGAACGCCGATAATCAGGATTTTCTGCCATTAGTTGTAAAATTTGACCTAAAGTCTTGGGTTTAATTAAGTTTTGTCGTGATAGCCCCGAACCGTCGCCGATTTTATAACTATCGCTGTCAATTCCCAGTTTTGTTAAAGTTTCTTGCAATCCCGAGACACCGCCGAGCATTTGTAGTAGGGTTTCGGCTAGTAAATTATCGCTATTTTTATTGACTTTTTCCACCAAATATGCTAGGGGTTCTGATTCTAAATTGGTGATCTCATGGCCGAGAATCTGTGAACTAATTTCTGCGTTTTTAACGGTAATTCCCGCTTTTTCAAGGATATTACGCCAGCGAGCTAGGAAATATTCCGAGGGTTGGGGAATAGCTAAATTAAAATCATCTTGACTATCAATAGCCAGAGAACCAGTGATAATCAGGCGATTATTGGCTAAATTGCCCTTAATTGCCAGAGTATTCGGGCTTCCTTGCGCTGCGGTGCTGGTTTGATTCTCAATTAGCCATTGTTTAGCGGCAATGGGATCAGACCATTGTAAATCTAAGCTTTGCCCCAATTGTCGCGGTAAAAGCTTTAAAGTGACGGAATTTTCGTTTAAAACCAAGCTAGAAGCGGGTACAGCATAGTCAAAAAAGACATCTTCCCATTCCCAGGTTTTTTGACTATCGGAGACGACAAAAGGACTAGCAACGACAATTAAACGATAAATTGAGTTAATTCCCTGTGCTTTTAACTTTTCTGCTAATTTTTCTAACTTTTCTGTGGTTATGGTTGCATCTCCCCTCCCGACTAAGGTTAAAGTTTCTAAATCGGGGGGGTTGCCTTGGGCTAAAATGGGGGTTTTCAGACGATAATCGCGGTTAAATTTGCTGAAAGCGGCGGCAGTGGTTAATAATTTCGCAGTAGAAGCGGGAGTAAAAAAGTTATTTTCGTGGAGACTATAGAGATTTTCCTGAGAATTAAGGGATTTTACTAAAATTCCCCAATAAGCGCCTTGATAATCGGGTCGGGCCAAAATGCGATCGATCCTGGTGGCTAAGTCTGCTGGACAGATAAACTCGGAAGGGGGGGAATTGTCTTGACTGATGGGGGTTGCGAGGGTGACGGGATGGTTTACCCAGAGAAATAGGGAACAAGTCCCCAAGAGAAAAGATAATTTCGAGCAGCGTGTTAGCATAGAATTAAGTCTTGGCAGTAGGTAAATTGACTCTAATTTAGCAGCATTAGTGACCATATTCTGCTAGTTACTCGATAGATTCAGTTAGGGATTGATCCGAGATCTTCGCTCCCCTTTTTGCCAAAAAAGTTTCTTGATTCCGTCAAACTTCTATTCATTTGCGAGGATGTTTTTATGAGTTATGATTTTGATTTATTGGTGATTGGTGGTGGTTCTGGTGGTATTGCCACCGCTAGACGGGCAGCCGAATACGGGGCAAAAGTGGGATTAGCAGAATACGATCGTTTGGGAGGAACCTGTGTTAATCGCGGTTGTATTCCTAAAAAATTAATGGTTTATTCTAGTCGTTTTCCGCAACTATTTAAGGATGCGGAAGGTTACGGGTGGAGTCCAGTAGAGAGTCAGTTAAATTGGCAAAAATTAATTAGCGCCGTTAATCAGGAAACTATCCGTTTGAATGGCATTTATCAAAAGATGCTCGATAATTCTCAAGTGACGATTTTTCCTAATTATGCCAAGTTTATTGATACCCATACCCTAGAGGTAGGAGACGAGAAAATTACTGCCGATAAAATTTTAATTGCCGTGGGGGGACATCCGGTTAAACCCGATATTCCGGGGATCGAACATACGGTAGTTTCTGATGCCATGTTTCAACTGCCAGAACAACCAAAAAGAATTATAGTTTTAGGGGCAGGATATATTGGGGTAGAATTTGCTGGTATTATGCACGGATTAGGGACAGAAGTGGTGCAGTTAATCCGTAAAGATAAGATTTTAAGAGGGTTTGATGAGGATATACGCGATGAGATTCAAGCGGAAATGATCCGTCAGGGAATTAAAATTATGCCCGAAACTTTCCCCACTTCGATCGAGAAAACTGCTGAGGGGTTAAAAGTACATATTCAGGGTCAAGAAACCTCAGAAATTCTCTTTGTTGATGCCCTAGGATTAGCCGCTACTGGAAGAATTCCTAAGCTGGAAAAATTGGGCTTAGAGAATGTCAATGTTGAGGTAAAAAACGGGGCAATTGTTGTCAACGAGTATAGCCAAACCAGCGAAGACAATATCTATGCCGTGGGCGATTGTACTGATAAAATTAATTTAACTCCCGTCGCCATTAATCAGGGGCGAGCTTTTGCCGATACAGTCTTTGGTAATAAACCCCGGTTAATGAGTTATGAAAACGTTCCCTCGGCAGTATTTTCTACTCCTGAAGCGGCGACGGTGGGATTAACAGAATTGCAAGCAAAAAAACAATATGGTGACACGGAGATTAAAGTTTATCGGTCTAAATTCCGCCCTGGTTACAATGTTTTACCAGGCCGAGAGGACAAAACTTTGATGAAATTAGTTGTTCATCAGGAAAGTGGTAAAATTCTCGGAGCGCACATGGTGGGAGATCACGCCGCCGAAATTATTCAAGGAGTAGCCATTGCCGTAAAAATGGGGGCGACAAAAGCCGATTTTGATGCCACTGTCGGCATTCACCCCAGTGCTGCCGAGGAATTCGTCACCATGCGTTAATTAACAATTTTAGGTGTGTTAAACCAACCTAACACACCAGAGAAAATTAACCGGCTTTTCTAGGTTCTGTGTGATCAGCTTAACTTACATAGGATCGATCGATCTTTGTGTCCTTTGTGTCTTTGTGGTTCGTTCCACCCCCTCGCTAGGAGGAATGTATCTTAGAATACATTTTACCCACCAAATCCAAGAGAGCCATTAACCCTTTTGGCTATTGACAATTGAGCCATTTTGTGCTACTTTTTCGGTTAATTTTTGAGCGAGATTTAAGATATCAGAGGGGAGCATAATCACGGTACTGGTGTTATTTTCCGCTCCAATTTCCGTTAACATTTGTAGGCGGCGTAATTCCAAAGCGGCGGGGTTTTCCATGATTAATTGGGAAGCTTCCGCTAATTTTAGGGAGGCTTCCTGTTCTGCGGCAGCTTTAATCAAACGGGCCCGTTTTTCTCGCAATGCTTCCGCTTCCTTGGCCATAGCTCGCTGCATACCAGTGGGAATTTCCACATCTTTCATCTCCACCCGTTCGATATCAATGCCCCAGGGTTCGCTAATTTCATCGACAATTTGTTGGACCGCTTGATTGATTTTGTCTCGTTTTTGCAAGACATCATCGAGATGATTTTGACCAACTACATTTCTTAAAGTGGTCATGGCCGCTTGGTAAACGGCCGCGGGGTAGGATTCGACTTTATTAATCGCTTTGCTAGGATCGATAATGCGATAGTAGAGAACCGCATTAACCTTAATTGTGACATTATCGGCGGTGACAGTTTCTTGCGGGGCGATATCGACGGTTTTGGTGCGAATATCCAGCTGCATTTTTTGGTCAACTAGGGGAATGATCCAGTACAGTCCGGGGCCTTTGGTGTCTTGATAACGCCCTAGACGAAAGATAACACCACGCTGGTATTCTCGATCGATTTTAAAGCCATTTAACCCCAGAATGCCCGCTATCAACAGCAAGGGTGCTAGAAATTCCATATTAATTACCACATTATCGGGTTCAAGTTAATCAGTGTGCGGTGACATCTCAATTGCCATCTCCTCGCTCCTGACCACTAATACATTCATTCTAGACAGTAACCGGGCTGTCGGGGAAACTCATAACGAAATATTACAATTTTTAGGAATTGCCTAACCAGCAGGGATGACTCGACTTCCAGACCCCGACCTGAGATAAACTACAGAATGTTATCAGAATTTACCTTGATATTATGAGCGTAGTTAGCCAAGTCATCCTCAAAGCCGACGACGAACTTCGTTATCCTAGTAGTGGTGAACTACAGGGTATCGGGCAATTTTTAAAAACCGGTGAGCAGAGAATTCGCATTGCCGAGACTCTCGCTGACAATGAGAAAAAAATCGTCGATCAGGCTCAAAAACAACTGTTCAAGAAACGTCCCGATTATAGAGCGCCGGGGGGTAATGCCTACGGTCAGCGTCAATATAATCAATGCTTGCGCGATTATGGTTGGTATCTGCGTCTAGTTACCTATGGGGTATTAGCCGGAGATAAAGGACCGATCGAACAAACCGGTCTGATCGGGGTCAAAGAGATGTATAACTCTCTTAATGTTCCCATCCCCGGCATGGTGGAGGCGATTCGTTGTCTCAAAGAGGCCGCTTTAGGTCTTTTGACTCAAGAAGATGCCGTGGCAGCAGCCCCCTACTTCGACTTTATCATCCAGTATATGTCCTAAGCGATCGGGACAATCCCAAGGGCCTGAAGTCTGAAAAGGGGCAATTTTCGTCTCTTTCAGGGTTCAGGCTTGACTTTTTTCAGTGATCAGTAAACAGTGATCAGTGATCAGTAAGCAGTAAACAGTAATCAGTGAAAAGACAGTAGTAAACTGGCATTTGATCAGGCTCACTTAATACATACTGCTCACTTAATACTGGCTCTTCGGTTTGTGTTATGCAATGGACGGGGGTTATCAATTAAGTCTCTTGCCAGATAAGGATTTAGTCGATTTATGCCCCCCTATCGAACCATACCAAGTAACGAAGAACCTTAATACTCAAAACTGATAACTAATAACTCAAAACTGATAACTAATAACTGATAACTGATAACTGATAACTGATCACTGATAACTGATAACTGATTATGTTTTGGCGCATTATACTACTTACTTTTCTGATTCCATCGGTCTATGGGGTGTTTGGCTGGTCGATCGCCCATGAGCGTTTATCATGGAGTGATTGGTTACTTGCCCGCGGTGATGAGATGAATTGGACTCTCACTAGCGAATGGCTAGAAATCATCATCTATATCCTAGCGGTAGGGGTTATCCTCTCAATTGCCCTAGGATTAACTCTGTTTAGTCACTTAATGCCGGTATTTTTCCGCAGTTGGTTTAAAAACGATATTAGTGCTGTATTATCAATTCTCGGCTGGTCTTTGGCGGTAGTCTTTATCTTCCACAAGTGGGCGGTATTTAGTCGAGTTTTAATCCTCTTAGCCGCCACTATCCTTGGTCGTCTAGAACTTCAGGAAGCAGGTTACAATAGGTGGCAAGTTTTCCTGATGCTCACCATCCTCTGCTTAGGTAGTTTTGGCTTGGGAATTTGGGCTTATAATCTTTGGGGTCACGAATTTCATCGAGTTACTACGGATTAATCTTATCTCTAATCTTTAAAAAGTATGCCCAAAAAAAATAACGATACGCTCAAACGAGTCTTAATTGTTTCCTCTGGTTTAGTATTTCTGGCTTTAATGGTGGTGCCAACTTTAGGTTTATTGAAAAATAATAATTCTAATTCCCCCCAGGGCAATCAACCCGGGCAAGAGGCAACTATTCCTCCCGAAAAATTAGAAGAAATGGTCAAAGGTTACGAGAAAATTCTCGAACGTGAACCAGATAACCCCACTGCTTTGCAAGGACTGGCCCAAGCTCGCTTACAGTTAAAAGATTTTATCGGAGCCAGAGAACCTTTAGAAAAGTTATATCAAAAATATCCCGACAATCTGGAAGTTATGCTAGTTCTTTATGGAACAAGATTACAAACTCAAGACGTTTCTGGAGCTAAAAGTATCCTAGAAAAATTAGTCAAAAACTATCCCCAAGAACCGAAGTTTAAAGAAGAATTAACTCGCTTAAATCAAGCGATTGCGGCAGCTTCTAAACAGCGACCTCCAGAGACTAAAAAGTAATGAAAAAAGAATTAATTATTGAAGCTGGGGGAAGTGAAAGACAATATCGAGAATTTTTTATTTCTTGACTTGTTGCGATTATCGACATTGCTTGGGCATTACTGCAGCCCTTCTTCGGTAAATTAGCCCCCTTAGCTAGGGTTTGCTGAATAAATCTAAAAATCTTGTTGGATAATATTTTTAGGCTTTTTTGAAATCAAAAAGTGCCAGCCATTGGAGTAATCGGGGGGGAAATTTAGGCACTTTTTCCCTGAAAATTAGGTAATTGACCCCCTGAAAATGGGTAAAACCCAACACCCCACACCCTACACCCTACCCCCACGAAAAACTTTTTCAGCAGACCCTACCTAGGAATGGCCCTGCCCCCTAGACGACTAGAAAGAAACTTCGCTAATATCATCTAACCCTGACATTAGCTAACTTTGTTAGATAAGAACTTTTTTAAGAATTATGATCGGCCTATAATAGTAACTGTAGTCACCCCTATCCTTTAGCGATAATTCTTGGTTTGGGGTTGATGTCCTTCAGCGCAAGCGAGATTGGTTATGAAAATTAGCGAACTAGAAAACTACTTGGCTCAGGTTAAGTCAGAGATTGGTGACATCGATATCGTCTATCAATGTCACAGCCAGCACTATAGTTGGTTGGACAAAATGAGAAGCCATCAACTGAAAGTGTTAAAAAATACCGTAGACACTAAACTATTAATTTCTCTGCAATAGCCATTTTCTCTTGCTAGATGCCGGCAAGGTAATCCGGTCTGTCTAATCTGCTTAACAGTTTATCTTTTCTTCACTGTCGATAGGTTCTTAAACCAGCCGCGTCGCCAAAAGAAAATGATTAAACTGAAAGCAACGGTTAGCATCAACACCCAGACGAACACATAGCCCCAATACCATTCTAATTCGGGCATATTATAGGGGGATTTATCAGTATCAAAGTTCATGCCATAAATACCGACAATGAAGGTGAGCGGGATAAAAATCGTCGAGATTACCGTTAAAGTTTTCATAATCTCGTTCATTTTATTACTCACGGAAGACAGGTAAAAATCCATTAAACCATTGGCAAATTCCCGGTAATTTTCGATAACATCGAGAATTTGTACCACATGGTCATAACAGTCCCGTAGATAGGGTTTAATCGTTGTATCGATGACAATGTACTCATCCCGTAAAAGCGCATTGAGGATGTCCCTCTGCGGCCAAATTGCTCGTCGCAGGGAGAGTAATTCCTGACGTATTTGGTAAATTTTTGATAAAGTCTGTTCCGTGGGACTAGCTAAAATTTCGTTTTCTAACTCCTCGATTCTTTCTCCGTAGGACTCTAAAACAGGAAAATAACCGTCAATAATGGCATCCCAAATCGCATAGGCTAAATAACCCGATTTTTGCTGCCGGATGGAACCTTTATTTAAACGGATTCTTTCCCTAACTCCCTCTAAAGAATCGTATTGTCCTTCTTCCTGCACGGTTAAAACATAATTCTTCCCAACGATTAAACTGATTTGTTCTAGCAAAAAACCCTGATGATCGATCAGGATAGCCATTGGCACTATTATTAAAATATAATTCTCGCATTCTTCCACTTTTGGTCTTTGGGGAATACTGACTATATCCTCAAGGGTTAAGGGATGTAAATGAAAAATTTCCCCCAACTCTTGCAGTTTATCTTCATTACCCAAACCGACGATATCAACCCAAGAGATGGAATCATCGGATAAATATTTAAGACAGTCTTGAGGTAAGAGATTATTAACTATAGTGGCTTGTTGAGAATTATAATTAATTAAAAATATCTCGGTAGCAACGGCATTTTCATCGATGGTGATTAACCCCGGCATCGTCCCGGGTTGGTTATAGTGATAATCGTAAAGGTGAGGTTTTCTCCTGGAAGATTTTCGCCCTTTTTTATACCTAGTTAATCTTTTGTTATTGCTCATAGTTGAGATCGATCGCTGTTGGCCTTTTTCTTAGCATTGATCACTCAAAAATTCCTCAATTTTTAGCTAACTTTAAGATTGTCCGAGACTCTTAAAAAACGAAGATTAAACGTAAATGCCAATTGTTAGCCGTTTCTCTCTCGATTTCGATGCGACGGATAAACTCGCGAAAATAAAAACGGCGCTCGATTTCCGATAAATCTCGCCAAAATTGCGGAAAAGCAACGGCACGAGCGATAATAGTCAGGTTATCCGGGGGTAATTGGTCTAAACGTCCTTGAATCTGCGCGATCTCGTTTTTCAGTTTATAGGCCCGTAGATTAGCCGTTTCTTGATCTAAAATTCCCGCCGCTTCTAGGGAGGGCAATTGGGACAAAATATCGTTTTTTTGCCCTATTTCCTCGCTCATTCCCCGTTTGATCCCCTCTAAATCCGGTAAAGATATCTGAGCGATCGTCGGTGGTAGGTCTTGACAAATGCGCTCGATTGTACTATCGAGAATTTTCTCATAAGCGATCGCCGAACATTTTTTTGTCCGGGGACATTGCAAAGGTCGCAAATAGAGGTATTCTAGACCCTTTCCTCGCGCCGTCACTTTGGTAATCGTCATCCCCGATTGACATTGACTACAGACGACTAAACCCGCTAAGGAACGCGGGGCGCTGGCACTGCGGGGGGGTAATTTGCGATTATTTCTCAGGATGCGATCGATCTGGGCCGCTTCTTCCCGGGAGATAATCGGGGTGTGGGTATCGGGGATAATATATTGACCGAGATAGCACAAATCGCCGCGATAAACGGGATTAGTCAGCCATTTATGGGCAGTAGCTACCGATATCTTCTTACCATAGCGTTTTTCTATATAGCGCACCGTGGAACGCAGGGAAGCAGAAATCAAAAAGCGATCGAAAAAGTCTTTGACTACTGGCGCGGTACTGCGATCGAGTATATAACGCTCCTTGCCACGACGATAACCGTAGGGTGCTTTTCCGGGGGGAGGCAAAGCTTGCAGACGATTGTGAGCGTGACCTGCTTTTAAACGATTACTTAGTTCGTTTTTTGATATTTCTTGCAGAATCTTGGCAAAATTCAGCTTATAATCCGGGTCTTCTAGGGCAATTATATCTATGTCGAGGGCTTCTAAGGATTGTAAAATTTTGCTAACTTCTGTGCCATTGTCTCCCAATTCTGCTAGGCGACGTAGGATCAGCAGTCGGGGGGGAGTTCCTTGACAATCGCGGAGCAGTTGCTGCCGTTGTGAGCGATCACCAAAATCCTGATACACTTGTTCGGGAGAATAGGTCGAAATCGAGGCATCGGGGGGACTATCAAGCAGGGGATTGGTATAGGTGTAGGCGATAATTTTCATGTTTTGCCGAAATCCTGGTATAGATAAGCTGTACTGCCTTGAAACCGCGTCTTGAAAAGTTTAGTACAAATGCTCGAACTACCTCTCCCCGCTCCCAACTCCGGCACTCATAGACAGTCTTAACCAGTAATTTAGATAGGGTTTGCTGAAAAAGCTTTTCCTAGGGGCAGGGTCTGGGGTGTGGGGTGTGGGGTGTGGGGTTTTAGGAAAAAGTACCTGAATTTTCCCCCCGATCCCCGCAACGGCTGGCACTTTTTGAGGAAAAAAAAGTCTAAAAGTCTTATCCAACAAGGTTTTTAGATTTATTCAGCAGACCCTAGATAGTCAACAGCTTACCTGCGGGCGAATGGAAAAGGAATTTCTGCCCATCTCCCTAACCCCCGCCAGCTGGCGCTCGTTCCGCTACACTTGGCAATTTCTAGGCCGGGCGCGATTCGTCTAGGGAGAGGGTAAAGAGCGAAGGAAAACCGTGAGTATGGCGGTAATAATCGCGACGGTTACGGGGATAATCAGCGATTTCGCCCCTTTTAAATCGGATATATCCTTAACTAGCCCCGATTGTTCGTTTTCTAGCCTTTCTAACCGCTTATCCATTCCCTCGACTTTCTCGATTAATTTTGCCTGTCCTACCTCTAGTTTTGTCAGGCGATCATCGATTCGATCGATCTTTCCCTCGATCGGCGTCAGGATGGCTTCTAGGGAATAGGTGACGGTTTCTCCCGATTGACTCATAAACTAAATTCCTTGTTGCGGGGGATACTTCGCATTCTATCACTCCCGAAAGATGGCAGAATTACCAATCCAGAGGCAACGGCAACGATTATCAGCCTACAATATTACTAGGCGATCGAATAATCTCCGAAATTCAGATGAGTCAATTAAGATCTATTTCTGGGAAAAAGTTCGCCAAAATTTGAGAACGTCATTGAGAATTCAAGGTAGCCATCACATTTACTGTATTACTCGTTCAGACTGTCTATGAACCATCGTCAACAATTAATTCAAGAACTCGAACAAGCACCTGATGATCTAATAGAAACCGTATTAGATTTTTTACATCGAGTTCAGGCAACAGGCAACAGTCATCCTCTAGCCAATTTTTCAGGCATTTTAAGCGATTCAGAGGCACAAGAACTGCAACAAGCCATTAAAACAGAATGTCGTCAGTTGGTAAGGATTGCATCACCTACAAAAACAGCCTACAATATTTAGACTAAATCCAGTTATTGAAGACTGATTATTTACACAACCCCGTAGAAATGTTAGATTTTAGGGGTGGTGATAATTTATCTATCTATCCCTCCCATTGATCGATCTAGGAGATAAGCAATGAAAATGAAAGTTATCGTTCACGAGGCGGAGGAAGGTGGCTTCTGGGGGGAAGTCCCGGCGCTCCCCGGCTGTGCCACCCAAGCAGAAACTTTCGAGGAACTACTAGAGAATTTACACGAGGCGATCGAAGGTTGTCTATCCATAGATGTGGAATCCTTGCCGACCGATCCGAAAACTCGGATTCTAGAGATAGCGATATGAAATCGATTTCTGGGAAAAAGTTCGCCAAAATTTTAGAGCGTCACGGATGGGAATTATTGAGAATTCAAGGTAGCCATCACATTTACTGTCAGCCGGATAATCCCACCCGTATCTCTGTGCCGATTCACGGAAATCAGGATTTAAAAATCGGATTACTCAAGCATTTTTTGAAACAAGCGGGACTTTCTGAAGAAGATATTTGATCAATGCGATCGTTGTAATTCCGTCACTCCCGAAAGATCGCAGAATTACCAATAACGATTATCAGCCTACAATATTACTAGGCGATCGAATATTCCCGGAAATTCAGATGAGTCAATCCCCCGTCACCGATTCCCTAGAAATTATCCTGACAAATATCACGGAAAAATTAGACTCTTTACAGAAAGATGTCACCGATCTAAAAGTAGATATGGCCGAGGTGAAAACCGAACTCAAGATTATTGATAGGCGATTGGAAAAAGTAGAGGGAACACAGGACGCTTTAATTCAGGATGTATCGGACCTTAAGGGAGCAAAATCGTTGATTATTCCCGTGGTAGTGGCAGTATTAACCAGTATTCTGACTTTACTGGTGCGATCGATCCCGAATCCTTAAAGGATTTTTCTGGGAACGGCGATCAATTTTTGCAGGTGTATTCTCGTTTTCCCTTCAATCCGCCGGAGGGAGAAGGATCGGCTCGAAAACCGTCACATCCTCTTGATTTAACCTTTGAGCTAGATCAGCTTCTTCCAATCTTTCTAGAAAGGGCAAAATATCACTAAATGCCCGAAAACCTAAACTTTCAAGCTCATCGATGGTGATCGAATCGTCGGAGATATTACCTTTGCGTTGCAAAAGCAGACGAATTCTTTCCTCTTTGGCGTTTAAGGCCGCTTGTTGTCGGAAATCCTGTTCGGCTGCTTTTAATCCTTTTTCGAGAACTTCCATCGTGATCGTTTTAACCTGAAGATCGGCCGCAGTGGAAAGTACAATATTTCCCAAGCGGTTGAACAAACGGGGTCTGCCGAGAGAAACCTTGCAAAAACGTCTTGCCGCGTCTGGTAAAAAGGGAAGTACACACCTGTCATCTTTCGGATCGGTACAATCGTTTTTAATTCTGGCACTGTTGAGATAGTTAATTAACATCTGGTATGTGGTATCCGCATCTAGTTCTTCTAGCGGCAATTGCAAGTCAAATAAACCGCGTTCGCTGGTTAATAAATCTCCCGTCATCCCGATGGGGTGAGCCGTCAGCATAAACCAAGCCCGACCTTTTAACATTCCCTGCGCGTCGTGCATCATTTGCCGTACCACACTAGGATTTTGTTTATCTAGATCATCGATCGCGATCAGAATCCCCTGCGGATATTCTTCTTGCGCCCGCTCTAACAATGTATCGAAGCTCACAGTCGGATATTGAAATTTCGTGAGCGGTAAATCTTTCTCGCCGATTTTACCACCGATTCCTAAACTACCGCTAATTTCAGCACTACGCTCCTTCAATAGTTTTTCGGTTGGAATTCCCATCTGATGGAGTTGACGCTGCGCCCAATCGTCATTTGGCATCGCTCTAGCGAGGGCGATCAGTGCTGTAGTGGCGATATCTAAACCTGCGGGTAGAGATATATAGGTAGTCAACATTTGCGGACGATTGCGGCGCATAACCGACAATACTTCCAGTAAAAAAGCACTTTTGCCGATTCCTAAACGACCAGAAACCAGAATCCGACGACGCTCGCGACTTTGGAACAGATTAAACACCCGTCGCAATTCATTTTTTCGCCCGGTAAAAACTCGATCGAGGGTATCGCTGTTTAAATCGATCGGGCTTTCGGTAAAGGGGATTTCCTTCAGTCCTAACCGTTGGATATTGTCAAAGGATTGCTTAAAAAGATCATCGGCACTTGTCATAAATATACCTCGCTGGTTTGTCGTTCGATCGCCCGTCGAGAAGCTTGATAAATAATGTCTATCTCCTCCACTCTATCGGGATCGGTCTGTGGTAGTTGTCGGTAGATTGCCTTCGCTCGATCGAGTTCCTCCATTCCTTTCTCTAGATATCCTTGGGATACGAAGACATTCCCCAATCCGGTGCGACTTTTGGCGATTCCGGGTAAATCCTGTAAATATTCGTACCAACGCAGGGCATCGCGATAGTAGAGACGGGCTTTCTCTCGATCGGACAGAACTTCGTAGGCACGGCCAGTGTGGCAGAGCGCGTTCGCATGGGCTAGGCGATCGTCACTGGTACTAAGTTGATTGACGCTATTTAACAACAGTTGTAACCCTTGCTGCCATTCGCCATCCCGCACCAGACGACTACCGAGAATGGTTTGGGTAGTGGGCAGCGCTTTCCAGATATCTTTTCGATCGTAATGTTCGGGACTAATCAGATCTAGGGCGGTTTTATAAGCTACTAAAGCTCGTTGGAGATCGTCGGGATTTTTGTCGCGATCGTACCTTTGAGAAAGAGCTATTCCTAATCGATACTGAGAGTCAATAAAATCTTGACAACCTGCGGGGGAGACTTCTAGAGCTTCTTGGAGTAGAGCGATCGCAGTATCGAGATCGCCGGGGTTATCCCGTTGCATCAAAGCTTCTGCCAAATCCCCTTTATTCTTCGCCCATCTCACAGGAAGTGCGGCGCGAGTAAAGATTTGAGCGGCTTGATTTTGCAGATCGATCGCCCGTTCTAAATTGTCCTTCCGCTCTCCTAAAACTCGCTCGCGATAGGCATTGGCCAAATTCTGCTGACTTATCGCCCAATTTTCGGGGAAATTCTCGCGGGTATAGACTTCTAACGCTTGCCCGTACAGTTCGATCGCTTTCTCTAGATTTTCCGCCCGATCGCCCAGTATTCGATTACTGTAAGCGCTGGCAAGGTTATTGAGGGTTCCCGCCCAATCGACGGGGAAATTCTTGCGGGTTTTAATTTCTAAAGCTTGCCCGTACAGTTCGATCGCTTTCTCTAGATTTTCCGCCCGATCGCCCAGTATTCGATTAATGTAAGCGCTGGCGAGGTTATTGAGGGTCATCGCCCAATCGACGGGGAAATTCTTGCGGGTTCTAACTTCTAAAGCTTGCCCGTACAGTTCGATCGCTTTCTCTAGATTTTCCGCACGATCGCCCCGAATTCGATCGCTGTAAGCGATAGCGAGGTTATTAAGGATTCTTGCCAAATCGACGGGGAAATTCTTGCGGGTATAGATTTCTAAAGCTTGCCCGTACAGTTCGATCGCTTTCTCCAGATTATCAGCCCGATCACCCCGAATTCGATCGCTGTAAGCGAGAGCGAGGTTATTGAGGGTTCCCGCCCAATCTACGGGGAAATTTTTGCGGGTTCTAACTTCTAAAGCTTGCTCGTACAGTTTGATCGCCCTTTCTAGATTCTCAGCCCTGTCGCCCAGTATTCTGTTTTTGCAAGCGACAGCGAGGTTATTCAGGGTTCCCGCCCAATCTTCGGGGGAATCTTCGCGGGTGTAAATTTTTAGGCTGAGATTATGAGCAGTAATACTTAATTCTAAATTTGTTGCTCGATCGCCTAACGGAAACTTGTAAATGGTGACAGCAAAATTCTCGAAAAGGCTGGCTATTATTTCTCGCTCGTTTATTGATTTATCGGCGATTAAGCTTGTGAAGACTAAAGGTAAAGCGTCTAAAAGTAAATCATCTAATTTATTAATATTTGCTTTTAAAAATTGCTGTAGCTTCGTTTCATCTCTGGAATTTTTTCGATAAAAATCCCCAAAAGCAAAGAGAAAATCCTTAAATTTTCTCGTGGGAGTTGGCGACTGACCGAATCCTTTCGCTTTTTTCGACATCGTGGTATAAGTTAAGTAGCTGGTTATAATTAAATTAAAAATGGATTTTAGGTTCGATCCCCCCTGCCCCCCTTGATAAGGGGGGTGTCTGACAACTTTTAACGCCTACCTACTTAACAATCCAGATTTGTTCCGCATGGCGGGCTGTAAATCGGGATACCCGATCGAGCTATCAATATTTTACCGCAAGGAAAAAGCGCCGGGGATAAAATTGTACTTTCCTTAACCCGAAGTGATATTTTTTTATCAAAAAAAACTCGATCGCTTAAATGCGATCGAGTCGAGAAAAAATAGACTAATTATTAATAGTCGAAGTCACCACCGCCGGCGGGAGGAGCGGATTTTTCTTTTTCCGGTTTATCCACCACAATACACTCGGTAGTTAAAACCATACCGGCGATAGAAGCGGCATTTTGTAGGGCAGAACGAGTCACTTTCGCAGGGTCAACGATACCCGCCTCAAACATATCGGAGAACTCACCGGTAGCGGCATTATAACCGACATTAAAGGGCTTCTCTTTCACCCGTTCGGCAATAACTGCACCGTTTTGGCCGGCATTTTCAGCGATCCGTTTTAAGGGGGCAGCAATGGCGCGAGAAACGATTAAAGCACCGGTTAATTCTTCATGCTGGAGGGTTTCTTTAGCCCAGGTTTCCAATTGGGGAGCCAGGTGAGCTAAAGTAGTACCACCCCCGGGGACGATACCTTCTTCTACGGCTGCTTTAGTGGCGTTAATTGCGTCTTCTAGGCGCAATTTGCGGTCTTTCATTTCCGTTTCCGTAGCGGCACCGACTTTAATCACTGCCACACCCCCGGCTAATTTAGCCAGACGTTCTTGCAGTTTTTCTTTATCGTAGGAAGAATCAGTTTCCTCGATTTGACGGCGAATTTGCTCACAACGGGTTTTCACTGCCACGTCGTTGCCTTCGGCGACGATGGTGGTGGTATCTTTGTTCATGGTGATACGGCGGGCCGTACCTAAGCTGTCAATTTTGGTGGTTTCCAGTTTTAAACCCGCATCTTCGCTAATGACTTGACCACCGGTTAAAACGGCGATATCTTCTAACATCGCTTTTCTGCGATCGCCAAATCCAGGAGCTTTCACCGCAGTAACGTTAAGAACACCGCGCAGACGGTTAACCACTAGGGTTGCCAAAGCTTCTTTTTCGATGTCTTCGGCGATAATTACTAGGGGTTTGCCTTGACGGGCAACTTGTTCGAGAATGGGAACCAAATCCTGTACTAAACCGATTTTTTTGTCGGTAATCAGAATAGCGGGATCCTCAAAAACGCATTCCATGCGTTCGGTGTCGGTGACAAAGTAGGGAGAGATATAACCTTTGTCAAAACGCATCCCTTCGGTGATTTCTAGTTCGGTGGTCATCGATTTCCCTTCTTCTAGGGAAATTACGCCTTCTTTGCCGACTTTATCCATGGCCGAGGCGATCATTTGACCGACTTCATCATCGTTACCGGCAGAGATTGCGCCCACTTGTGCGATCGCTTTGGAGTCTTCTACGGGTTTCGCGTGTTTGGCGATTTGACCGACGAGGAAATCGGCAGCTTTATCGATACCTTTTTTCAGAGAAATCGGGTTAGCACCGGCGGCGACGTTGCGTAAACCTTCTTTAACAATAGCATGGGCGAGAACGGTGGCGGTAGTAGTACCATCCCCCGCTACATCGTTGGTTTTTGAGGCGGCTTGGCGAATTAAAGCCACACCGGTGTTCTCGATATGGTCTTCCAGTTCGATTTCTTTAGCGATGGTGATGCCATCATTGACGATTTGGGGTGCGCCAAATTTCTTTTCGAGGACGACGTTACGACCTTTGGGGCCAAGGGTGACGGCCACCGCTTCGGCCAGCAGATCCATGCCTTTTTCTAAGGCGCGACGGGCATCTTCGTTGTAGATAATAGATTTAGCCATAATGTATCGTTATTCGGGCAAAATAGGGGTTTTCAAGGGTAGATGATTAGGAAACGGCGGCGAGAATGTCTTTTTCGGAGAGGAGAACGAATTCTTCGCCACCAAGTTTGATATCGGTTCCGGCATATTTGGAGTAGAGAACTTTGTCACCCACACCCACTTCTACGGGGGTACGGCTACCGTCATCGTTGCGTTTGCCGGGGCCGACGGCCACGACTTCCCCGATTTGGGGTTTTTCTTTAGCGGCGTCGGGAAGGAAAATACCACCGGCGGTTTTTTCTTCGCTGGGACTAACTTTGACGAAAACTCGATCGCCTAGGGGTTTAACAGTAGTTACGTTGATGCTGACTGCAGCCATGGAATATCCTCCGTTTCTCTTGTATTTGGGTAAGTGTCTTTTCCAGATTAGCACTCTTACCTTCCGAGTGCTAATTTACCGAAATAGAAGGCCCCCTGACAACGGCTCGATCGGTACGGGTTTCCGAACTATGGTGTTAAGCTATAGCAGTTATCTTAGTGGTGAGGTACAAAGTTTTCGTTTTGGGAAGGCAGCAGTCAGAATATCCCTTTTCCGTCACTCTAGGGAACGGGAAAACAGAAATGACAGGGAAAAACGGATGCCAACAGAGAATTTATCAATCGATTAAGTTGAGTATATAGGGTTAAAAGTACCCGGCATGGGAGTGATCAGGGGGAAAATTCAGGGACTTTTTCCCTGAAAATTAGGTAATTGGCCACCTCAAAACCGGTAAAACCCCACACCCCACACCCCACACCCTGCCACCACCGAAAAACTTTTTCAGCAGACCCTATATAGAAAAGAAAAATAGTTAATTAATCGAGGAGTAAAGAAAACACAGAGCCAAGCTTTTAAGCGATTCAAGTAACCGAAAGGCTCGATAAATAATCGAATATTATTTAAGTCATTTTCTTTTAATCTTTTCGATTCTAAAATTAGAGCGTATAGTGGGAGATTGGCAGCCCCACCGATACGCTTGGAAGCTGCCAAATGTCAGGGCGATCAAAGCAAATCCTTACCTTGACAAGCAAAAGCTATTCACGGCGGAGATCGAAACCATGACTAGGCAGCATACACAGCAATGAAGAAAACATTGCCCTTGATTTTTCAGTAATTGACAGGCGGCTTTGAAGTTAACCTAAGCGCATTAAGGGCAGAAGTCACCCTCAAGGCGATCGATTCTGCCAAAACCCGCCAGGATTTAATCCTCATAAATGCGGCACTCTAAGGCATCGGGATTAGCCTCGCAGTAGGACTGAAGTGAGTTACTCCCCTGTTTTTTGACCCGTTGATGGGAGGCTTCGGCCTGGAGTTCCTCCACCACATCCCAGGCCGCGGCGCAGTCTGGAGAGGTCTCACCCTTGGCCGCACAAATTGCCCGCGCGTCTTCCCGGGCTGCTTCAATTTCATCTTCAATGAACAACCGCTTGGGCTTTTCGACAAAATCGCTCTTGAAGAGAATATCACTGACAGAAATAATCCCCAGCAAAGTTTTACCCTGAATCACGGGGGCGCGGCGAATACGGGTTTGAGCAAATAACCGGGCTACATATTCCACCCCCAGTTCGGGATTAACAACCACACAGGGCTTGACCATAATTTCGTAAACCCGCATAGTTTTAGGATCGTGGCCAAAGGCCGCCACTTTGTAAACGATGTCGGTTTCGGTGACAATTCCATAAGGGTCCTGTTCATGGCGCGGTTCGACAATCAATCCCCGCAGTTTTTTTTCTTTCATCAATTTCACGGCATCGGCAACCGTTGCCGAACCACGAATGGTGACAACGTTTTGGGTCATAATTTCTTGAGCTTGCAGCATATATGGTTTGGTTTGGTTAAATGAAAGAACTGTTATAAATGCAAAAGTTGACTAGGGTTGCCCCGATAGCAATTTCCTAGACTCTTGTGGGCTGAGTGCCACTTTGAACACAGATGACAAAGACCAATGGGCGATCGCTGATTGGGGCTGGGACGGGATAGCTGCAGCTGTGTTCCCCTGAGTGCCGGGAGCATAGGCCTCCAGCACAGCGCCGTTTTGCCAACACATGGCGATGAAATAATCACACACTGGGCATTCCGTCTGAGCAACTTGCCGGGCCGGACACTTATATCCTGCGGGTAGGCGATCGCTCAAGAGTCTTTGAGCTACGCTGCCACAGTTGGGACACCGAATTTCTATAAGCTTGTTCATCGCCATACCTCAAAATTGAATAGTGATGTGAGAAGGAAAGGGTCAACGTCGGACGTTTGCCCAGAGTGTTCGTTCACGGTGGAAGACTATAATTGTCGTTCTACCGCAGCCGTAAATTCTTCATAGGGTTTAACCCCAACTAATGTTTCTATCAATTTCCCCTGTTTAAATACCATGACCGCCGGAATACTTCTAATCCCAAAGCGTTTGGCCACGGGTTTGTTACTGTCTAGGTCAAGTTTGAAGACTTTGGCGCGATCGCGATAGTCATCAGCCAATCGATCGATCAACGGAGCCACCAGTTTGCAAGGGCCACACCAGGTTGCCGTGCAATCTACCACCAACAGTGATTCACTGTTTAAGAGGGAATCAAATTCAGTTTCATCTTGAATAAATGTAGCCGTACCCATGTTTATATCTCCAAATTGATGCTGTGTAACTTAGTCCAAATTCTCTGCTCGCTGCGTTTTACAATACAAATCCAGCCTTGAACCGCTCCTCCTCTAAAAATGCTTGGCCTTATCCCCGAAACTTTCTCCCAGAAAGGGGTTGGGGTTCAGGGCTATGAGTAAAGCAAAATGGCATAAGTCAATGTCCGCCTCCTTGGGGTATCGTATATAGTTTGGTCGTCCCAGACATCGATGGTGACATCTAGTCCCTGCTCATGCGGGGGTTTTACTTTGTAAGTCGTCATCGGCTGCTCCCAATCAAAACAAATTTGCGACGTTAAGTTACGGTAATATGGTTTTGCAAGTTATTGCATTGACATCCCCTATGACAGCGACCCCTTCAAACGATTTATCTGCCTGGGAGCGGCTAGAACAAGGTAGACAAGCAAAAGCAAGCAACGGTGGTTATGCGGGCTACGGCTCCCCTGCCTTTGGACAACGATCGATCGATGGGGAATTAGTGGATGATCCGGAAGAGTGCCGGGTCATTGAACTGATTCGCCGTCATCACAAATCAGGGAAATCCTTGCAGAAGATCGCCGATTGGCTTAATGAACAGGGCTACACCACCAAACGCGGGCTACCATGGCAGCGTATTTCCGTCAAGCGGGTGCTTGATCGACTTTATGGAAAGGTGTCCAGAATTTCCGGAGTAACCCCTCAGACCGAGCATAACCCGGAAGTACTCACCCCAGCGTCTGGTGATGCCGCTCCTAAAACCATTAGAGGCTCAATAACCCCTAAATAAAAAGTTTCAGGCTTTAACCTGTTACATCCCTCTATGATACACCGAAGTGGGTCGAAAATCTTTACGAGTTTAATAAAAATTGTAACAAAACGTTACATCTTTTAGGAAAAAGTTAAATGACGCTACATTTTGAGATAGTTTTAGAACGGGTTTTGGCAACTCTGAGAGCCGGGGTTCTTTGCCCAGTGGCTGTTCTGCCTATCTTGGCTTTTGCGATCGCAGGATGGTGCTGATGTCCCTCGATACACCTCTGAGTTGGGCCCCCGATCTGGAAAAGGCGATCAATCGCCAACCCTTGACGGTGCCGCCAACCACTTCTCTGGCGGATGCGATCGCCCTAATCGGTCAGGCCCATAGCCGTCTGTGTTTACTCACCGATGACCTATCCCCTCTAGCTGCTCCGGCCGGAGAGGTGCGTGTTAGCTGTCTGCTGGTGGTGCAGGGGCAAGAGTTATTAGGAATTTTGACAGAACGCGATGTGGTGCGACTCACCGCTCAAGGGATTAACCTGTCCGAGACAACCGTTGCCGATGTGATGGTACATCCCCTGATCACGTTGCCCCAGCAATCTGCTCAAGACATTTTTGCCGCCCTGTTTTTGTTTCGTCGCTACCGAATTCGCCATTTGCCGATTGTCGATGACCAAGGACAGTTAATCGGGGTGATCTCCCATGAAAGTATTCGCCAGATATTGCGTCCGGCCAATCTATTGCGGTTTCGTCGCGTATCCGATGTGATGACCAGTCAAGTGGTACAGGCCCCACTCACCGCCACAGTCTTGCAATTGGCCCAGTTAATGGCTGAACATCGTGTCAGTTGTGTGGTGATCACCCAACGAGATTCAGAAGACAATGACTGCCCGGTTGGTATTGTGACAGAGCGAGATCTTGTCCAGTTTCAAGCCGTTCAAATCGATCTGCACAAAACTAGGGCCCAGACGGTGATGAGTACGCCGTTATTTCTCCTCAGCCCCGAGGATTCCCTGTGGACAGCCCATCAGGAAATGCAAAAACGGCGGGTGGGGCGTTTGGTGGTTTCTTGGAACTGGGGTCGGGGGTTGGGTATTGTTACACAAACCAGTCTGTTAAGGGTTTTTGACCCGATGGAAATGTATGGGGTGATTGAAAATTTACAACAAACCATTCAACAGCTAGAGTCCGAGCGATCGCCCTCCCTTCCTTCTCCACCAGCGGACTTATTACCCCAACGGACCCGCACCCCATCAGAAAAAGACATCGCAGGCGATTGCGAATTATTACTTACCTTGCTGGACAATGCCTACAAAGACGTAAAGTATATGTTGGCTAACTTAGATATTGTCGTCGAGCAGCGGCGATCTTTGCTTCAATCTGTTCTAGAGAAGCTTGCCCACCTCGGTCGTGAAATTAGCTCTTAGATATTCCTCTTCTGTCAGAGGAGGAGAGTTAGAATAGAGAGAAAAGCCCTCATACTCAACTTAATCGATTGATAAATTCTCTGTTGGCATCCGTTGGCTCTCTTGGGTTTGGTGGGTAAAATATATTCTAAGATACAGTCCTGCTGGCGAGCGAGTGGAACGAACCACAAAGACGCAAAGGACACAAAGATTGAACGCTCCTATATAAGTTAAACTTATCACACAAAGAATAAGAGAGCCATCCGTTTTTCCCTGTCATTTCTGTTTTCCCGTTCATATATAGGGTCTGCTGAAAAAGTTTTTCAGCAAACCCTAAGTAGGGAGGCACAATTATTTGTAGGATGGGTTAGGCGTTGGGTTTCATGCTTCAACCCAACCTACGTTCATCTTATATTTAATTCCACCCACCCACTTATAAAGGGTTATTGTGACTGCCAAAAACTTGCGCTTTTAGTGCATCAATTTCGGCTAATAACTCGCGGCGATTTTCATCTTTGAGCAGATAGCGCCAGACAAACCAACCAGTGTAAACGATCCCAACTAATTGTAGGATAGGAGCAAGGAGGGGAATATCATCGATCGCATCTAAAACCGCTAGGGTAACTTTCACGGTGACAAAACTGGCTAAAATTGCCCCCAGAACGATTAAAGGTTTTTTGTATCCAGAGAAGAAACTACCGATATAATCGGGGACGTTAGCCAGATAGGACATCACCGAATCCCAAACTGGTTCTACATATTCAGACCAAATCTGTTCGGTGCTGCTGCTGCTGGGTTTGCTCAGAGACCCGGGTAAATCCGTTCTAATCGGATTTTGGGTCTCGGTCGGTTGCATTGATTCCATATTAACTGATCCTCATCATTAAGGTTAGACAGTGCGCGAATACGACCAACGGGGGTCAATTTTAACAGACTGAATAGACTAACTCGCTGTTGCCCATATTATCGGATAATTGCGATACTAGGCGGAAAGTTGCTCAACAACTATTAAGAATCAAGGATTTAGCTTCTCAATTTTATCGTCAGTCTGACCGCAATTCTCTATTCTAACAGCAGGTAGCGATCGGAGTTGAGGAATCAGGGGGTGTCAGTTATCAGTGAACAGTAATCAGTTATCAGTGGGGAGATAGGGAGAAAAAAGCCGGTGGGTTACGGCGAATACTCAATTTCTGGTCAGAGTATAACTTATTTTCGCCTAACCCACCCTACAGATGATTACCTATGTGCTGATCTGGTGGGTTACGGCGAATACTCAATTTTCAGTCAGAGTATAACTTATTTTTGCCTAACCCACCCTACAGATGATTGCCTATTCGTGGATAAGTTGCATGGGTGCGGTGCGAGGATCGATGATTTTCTGACCTAAACCCGAAAATTTGACCGCTAGATTCATTTTTTTACCCTCACCGAGGATATGGGTCACTTCTCCTTCTCCAAAAGTAGAGTGTAACACTCGATCGCCTACGCCCCATTTTCTTTGATTAGAGGCGGTTGTTTGAATGGGAACCACTTTTGGGGTCTTTTTCGGTTTCAGGTTGCTTGTGAGCAATTCTGGGGGCAATTCCTGCAAAAATTGGGAAGCTACCTTCATCTCTTTATTCCCCCAGACATATCTTTCTTTTGCGTAGGTTAAAAATAATTGTTCCTTGGCCCGAGTCACTCCCACATAACACAAACGGCGTTCTTCCTCAAGAGCAATGGGATCGTTTAAACTACGATTATGGGGAAAAATGCCCTGTTCTAAACCGACTAAAAAGACGATAGGAAACTCTAAACCCTTGGCGGAATGAAGGGTCATTAACGATACTTTTTCTTGACCTTCCTGAAGATTATCTAAATCCGAGGCTAAACTAGCACTAGCGAGAAATTCCTGGAGATTGGTTTCTTCGTTTTCTTCTTGGAATTGTACGACGGCGCTATACAATTCTTGAATATTCTCGATGCGGGTATCAGCTTCCTCGGTTCCCTGCTGTTTTAACTCATCGATATATCCCGAATCTTCCATGATTTGATCTAGGATTTCACTAGCGGATAAATCGGTGATTTTTTCTTGCAGGTTTTGGATAATTTTAGCTAACTTATTGATGCTTTTAGTCGCACGACCGGCGAGAGTATTAACGGAAGTTTCATCGCTGATAATTTCCCATAAAGGTACTCCTAATTCTTGGGCAGCTTTGAGCAAATTATCGATTGTGGTTTTACCGATACCGCGCCGGGGAGTGTTAATAATTCTCAGTAAACTAACGGTATCGGCAGGATTGGCAATCACTCGTAAATAAGCGATCGCATCTTTAATCTCCTGTCGATCATAAAATTTAAATCCCCCGACAATATTATAGGGGATATTATTGCGAATTAACCCATCTTCAAAGGGGCGAGATTGGGCATTAATTCGGTAGAGAATGGCAAAACTACCCCAAGTTAATTCGGGGTTTTCTTGGGTAAATTCTCGAATTTTATCGATAACAAAAGCTGCTTCTTCCTGTTCATCTCTGGCTTTAAAAACATAAATACTCTCGCCTCCTTCTCTAGTGGGAACAAGGACTTTATCGATTCTTTGACTATTCTTTTCAATTAATTTATTTGCCGCTTGCAGAATATTTTCCCGTGAACGATAGTTTTCCTGTAGTTTCACCATCGTGCGAGTATCATCATCGGGTAAACCATCGCCAAAGTCCGCTTGAAAATTGAGCAGAATAGTAAAATCTGCCATCCGAAAACTATAGATAGATTGGTCGGCATCACCCACCACAAAAATCGATCGATCCGTCCAATTCCACTCACTTTTTTTCGTTTCACCATTGGTGGACAAAAGCCGAATTAACTCGTACTGAATCCGGTTAGTGTCTTGGTATTCATCGACTAAAATATGCTTAAATTGCGTATGCCAATAACCGAGAATAGATTCATTTTGCTGAAAAAGACGGACTGGAACCAGTATCAAATCATCAAAATCTAGGGCATTATTTTGTGCCAATTGCATCTGATAAGCCTGATAAACCTCAGAAATGACCTTTCCCCGAAAATGAGGGTTTTCTCTGGCGTAATCTGTGGGTGTTAAACCTAAATTTTTGGCATTACTAATCGCATAACGTAGATTGCGGGCATCAAATTTTTTATCGTCTAAATTCATCTGTTTAGTGACGATATTTTTTACTAAACTCTGGGCATCAGACTCGTCCATAATCGAAAAATTCCTTTGCCAACTATGACCATATTCATCCTGATATTTATTAATGTCATAGCGCAAAATCCGACCACAAAGACTGTGAAAAGTCCCAATCCAGAGTTTTTTAGTATAATGCCGATAAACTTGAGAAAAGAGTTTTTTCTGTTCGTATTCTTCTAAAAGTTCTAATCTTTGACCGTATTTTTCCTGTGCTTTTTGTTGAGCAAAAGTTTTTTCAATTCTCGTTTTCATTTCCCGGGCCGCCTTATTGGTAAAAGTGACTGCGAGAATATTTTCCGGATCGACCCCGTGATGACGGATCAAATGGGCGATACGATAGGTTAAAGCGCTAGTTTTTCCCGATCCTGCTCCAGCAACCACCAACAGGGGGCCGCAAAAATGCTCCACAGCAAGGCGCTGGGAAGGATTGAGTTGTTCTAAATAATCGGCTGTGACTGTCATAATCTTTCCGTATAGCTCTGCGACCTCTATTAATCAGGCTACATCATCGAGACGGCTATCGGGCATTAGTCAACCCCTTCAAGAAATAAAAATTTTTTGGGCTAGTTTGTTTCAAATCGCTCAAGATTCTAAGTTGTCATCTACAATGGAATTAGCGGAGACGAAAGTTTCCGTTCACTCCTCACACCACACTCCGTCCGGACAATGTTCGGGCGGTTTCTTATTGAAAATACTCGATCTCTACAAATTCCCTGTTACACTGTATGATCAAAGATTTCTTGGAATCTTTTTGCGTTCAAACGTACTACCATGTGAGGGACATCACTTGTCTAAACGTTATTTGTTCACCTCCGAATCGGTTACAGAGGGACATCCCGATAAAATTTGTGACCAGATTTCTGATACTATTCTCGATGCTCTGTTATCCCAAGATGACCACAGTCGTGTAGCGGCTGAAGTGGTTGTCAATACAGGGTTAGTCTTGATTACTGGTGAAATCACCTCGAAAGCACAGGTTCATTTCGTCGATTTAGTTCGCAAGAAAATCGCTGAAATCGGCTATATCAACGCAGATAACGGCTTTTCCTCGAATAGTTGCACCGTTTTAGTCGCTTTAGACGAACAATCTCCCGATATTTCCCAGGGTGTCACGGCTGCTCAGGAAAATCGCGAACTTCTCAGCAATGATGAACTCGATAAAATTGGTGCGGGAGACCAGGGTATTGTCTTCGGTTTCGCTTGCAATGAAACCCCCGAATTTATGCCCTTACCGATTAGTTTAGCCCACCGCATCGCTCGCCGTTTAGCGGCAGTCAGAAAAACGGGTGAACTGTCCTATCTGCGTCCCGACGGTAAAACGCAAGTATCGGTCATTTATGAAGATGGTCGTCCCGTGGGTATCGATACTATCCTTGTTTCTACCCAACACGATGCTACTATCGGCGATATCACCGATAATGATCTCGTCCAACAAAAGATTAAAAGTGATCTCTGGGAAGCGGTAGTACAACCGGTCTTCAGCGATTTAGAGATTAAACCCGATGCCAATACCCGTTATCTGGTTAATCCCACCGGAAAATTCGTCATTGGTGGACCCCAAGGCGACGCGGGATTAACGGGACGGAAAATTATCGTCGATACCTACGGTGGCTATTCTCGTCACGGTGGCGGCGCTTTCTCCGGTAAGGATCCTACCAAAGTCGATCGCTCCGCGGCCTATGCTTGCCGTTATGTGGCCAAAAATATCGTCGCTGCTGGTTTGGCCGATAAGTGCGAGATTCAAGTGGGTTATGCGATTGGGGTAGCTCGTCCGGTGAGTCTCTTCGTGGAAACCTTTGGCACTGGCAAAGTCGCTGATGATGTGATTCTGGACTTAATCAATAAATACTTTGAACTCCGTCCGGCCGGTATTATCCAAACCTTTAACCTGCGCGGTTTACCCAGTGAAAGAGGCGAGCGTTTTTACCAAGATGTGGCCGCTTATGGTCATTTTGGTCGCAATGATCTCGATTTACCCTGGGAACAAACCGATAAAGCCGCTATCCTCAAAGAAGCTTTGACTTCTGCGGTAGTATAGGGTTAAAAATTAACTGCAATTTTTGATTCAGGAATAGAGTTTCAGGCTCTATTCCTTTTTTATACTAAATCCGTTGAGTATAGGCTACATAGGGTTTGCGGCAAAAAGTTTTTCCTGGGGGCAGGGTGTAGGGTGTGGGGTGTGGGGTGTGGGGTTTTACCGATTTTGAGGGGGTCAATTACCTAATTTTCAGGGAAAAAGTCCAGGAATTTTTCCCCCGATCACTCCCAGATCCATTACTTTTTGATGGCCAAAAGGTCTAAAAGTTTTACCCAACAAGGTTTTTAGATTTATTCAGCAAACCCTACATATCAGGACAGGCAATAGGCAATAGGAGCAATAGATAATCAGTTTTTAATAACCGGATTTGGTATAACTATTCTCAATTATCGGTCTAAACAGGATTTAGTCTGACAAGTCTCTGGTAAATGGCGATCGCTGAGAGACGAAAATCTTCTTAATGCTGGCAAAATTCTCCCTTGCAAGCGAGATGTCGCCAGCTATCTACGAATTAATTGCACCCAGCTACTGGGAACAGAAAAAGCTATATTTATAAGTAAATCGAATCTGTCTTTCTGTTTAAAGACCCATGGATAACAAAGTTCTCGACGTTCGCCATCTCACCGTTGAATTTTCTAATCAGAAAAGAACAACAGTCGCCGTTAATAACATTAGTTTTAGCTTGCAGAAAGGTCAAGTTCTCGGTTGTGTGGGGGAGTCGGGTTCAGGAAAATCCGTCACCTCCCTTGCACTCATGGGACTGGTTCCCTCTCCGGGAAAAATTACCGGGGGAGAAATTTGCTTTCGTCCGGCAAAAGGTCAGTCAATGCAAGCAGTAGATTTATTATCTATTCCCCCAGAAGAATTGCGTTATTATCGCGGGGGAGAAATGGCGATGATTTTCCAAGAACCAATGAGTTCTCTTAATCCAGTTTATAACATCGAGTTTCAACTCACCGAAGCAATTTTACTGCATCAAAAAGTCACCACTGAACAGGCAAAAAATCAAGCCATCTCTCTACTGCAAGAAGTGCGCTTATTACCCAGTGATGAACAGTTAGAGGAGAAGTATATAGAAACTTTTCCCTTAGAAAATAAGGGTCATGTCAGGGAAAAAATTAGAACTTATATTCAGGAACAAAAAGAAGCAATTCTCAAGCGTTATCCTCACGAATTATCGGGGGGACAATTACAAAGGGTAATGATTGCCATGGCGATTTCTTGTAATCCTACCCTATTAATTGCCGATGAACCAACCACCGCTTTAGATGTGACTGTCCAAGCAGAAATATTAAGATTATTACGAGATTTGTGTAAAAGCGATCGAGAAATGTCAATGGTTTTTATCTCCCACGATCTGGGAGTTATTAACGAAATTGCCGATCAAATTGTCGTGATGTATCAAGGAGAAATCGTCGAACAAGGAACGAAAGAAGAAGTATTAAATTATCCCCAACATCCCTACACAAAAGGTTTACTTGCCTGTCGTCCTCGCTTAAACTCTCGTCCAGAAAAATTGCCCACTGTCAGCGATTTTTTACGAGTGGAAAAAGACTCTCAAGGTAAGATTATTAAACTACAGGAAATTACTCCACCAGCAGTTAAATTTATTACTCTCCAGGAGGAAGAAAGCAGAATCGAAGGGTTACAAGATCACGAGAATATTTTATCGGTAGAAAATTTATCGGTTAGATTTCCAGTTAAGGGAGTTTTCGGGCAAGTAAAGACCTTTTTTAATGCCGTAGATCAGATCAGTTTTGCCGTTAAACGGGGGGAAACTCTCGGTTTAGTCGGTGAGTCGGGCTGCGGAAAATCTACCTTAGCAAGGACAATTCTGCGCTTAATTCCTGCCACTTCTGGAGATATCTATTTCCGAGGAGAAAATCTCGCTAAATTAAACCCCAGCGATCCAAAATTAAGACTACTGAGACGGGAATTACAGATAGTTTTTCAGAATCCCTACAACTCCCTGAATCCCCGTTTATCCATCGGTAAAGCAATTTTAGAACCGATGGTTATTCATCATACCGGCGGCAATTACAAAAAGCAACGGCAACGAGTAGAATATTTATTAGAACGAGTTAAACTCGATCCTAATTGGTTTGATCGCTATCCCCATCAATTATCGGGAGGACAACGACAAAGGGTGTGTATTGCTCGCGCTTTAGCCTTAAATCCTCAGTTTATTATCTGTGATGAATCTGTCTCTGCTTTAGATGTTTCCGTGCAAGCGGGAGTCTTAAATTTACTCAAAGAATTACAGCAGGAATTTAATCTCACTTATATCTTTATTTCCCACGATTTAAGTGTCGTCAGATTTATGAGCGATCGCATTATGGTGATGAATAAAGGTAAAATTGAGGAAATCGGTACAGCTAACGAAATTATCAACTCTCCCCAAAGCGATTACACCCGTAAACTTATCGCTTCCATTCCCCAATTTACCGAAAGTCTTGCTAGTTAGTTAGTAATAACAAAACTTCATAATGCTTAACAGCACAAAAGTTAAGATTTCCTGTAGAAATTTTCTCTCTTGTTCCTAAGCGTGATAGGTTGGTTGAACATTCGACTCTAACCAAAGAAAATGATTAGAGTAGTCAGGGAAAGCGCAGTGCAAATCTGCCACTGTCCCGCAGCTGTGATTAAGGATTATCCTTATTAGTCAGAATGCCTGAGGAATGTGCGACCAAATCTAGTCAAATCCGCGAGGTACGGAATGAAGATACAGAAATATTGCCGCTTAATTCTTATAGCGGTGCTAACTGTTCATCTATTAATTAATTCAGCCAATCCAGCGGCAGCCATGCACATTGCCGAAGGGTTTTTGCCTGTACAGTGGGCAGCTTTTTGGTGGATAATATCGCTTCCTTTTTTCATTTTTGGCTTACGTTCTTTAACTCGTATCACTCAAGAACATCCCGAACTTAAGCTATTGCTTGCCCTAGCCGGTGCTTATACTTTTGTTCTCTCAGCCTTAAAAATTCCCTCGGTTACAGGTAGTTGTTCTCATCCGACGGGGACAGGTTTAGGAGCAATTTTGTTCGGTCCCTTGACGATGACTGTTTTGGGAACTTTAGTGTTATTATTTCAGGCTTTGTTATTAGCTCATGGCGGGTTAACTACTCTGGGGGCAAATATGTTTTCTATGGCTATAATTGGACCATTAGTTGCCTATTGTATCTATCATTTGCTTCTAAAAACAGGACAACAAAGAGTGGCTATTTTTTGTGCCGCTGCCCTAGGAAACTTGTTCACTTATATAACTACTTCTATCCAATTAGCCTTAGCTTTTCCTGCTATTAATGGTGGCTTTGTAGCAGCCTTTATCAAGTTTGCGGGAATTTTTGCCCTGACTCAAATTCCTCTAGCTATTAGCGAAGGATTACTGACATTATTGGTGTGGAATTGGCTCCAGTCTTACGGAAAAAAAGAGTTAGAAACTATCAAATTATTACAAGGGTAAGGCTGAATTATGAACCGATATTCTCTAAGAAATAATTGGCTTTTGGCTATGGCTGTAATTCTTTTAGCAGTTTTGCCCTTAGTTTTTGTGCGGGGCGAATTTAGCGGGGCTGATGACCAAGCGGAAACCGCAATCACTACACTTAATCCTGATTATAAATCATGGTTTCGACCTTTCTTTGAACCGCCTAGTGGCGAGGTAGAAAGTTTACTTTTTGCTTCCCAAGCTGCCTTGGGAGCGGGGGTGATTGGTTTTGTTATCGGACTATATAAAGGGAGGACAGAAAAGGAACAATCTGCCTCCACCGATGAGAATAGTAATTAGTAGAAATGAGCCATCTAATTGATAGTCTTGCTTACAAAAATCGTCTGCGTTGGTTGCCCCCGAATCATAAGCTATTGTTGGCGATAGTTCTATTAATTCTCTCGCTAATTTCCCCTTGGCTTGTGCAGTTACTCATCGGTTTTTGGTTAACTATAGCAATTACTATCTATGCGGGGATTCCCCAAAGGACTTATCTGCGCTTGTTATCTTTACCTTTGGGGTTTTCTTTAATTAGTTTACCCGCTTTTCTTATTAGTGGTGTACCGTGGGATAAAAAATCAATAATTCAGCAGGATATTTGGCAAGGTATGGGATTTTATCTAGGTTCTTTGTATCTCTATATTAGCCAAACAGGAATGGAACAGGTTGGATTTTTATTCCCCAGGATTTGGGCGATGACAAATTGTCTATATTTTCTAATTTTAACCACTCCTTTTATTGAAATATTACAAGTTCTCAGACAATGGCGATGTCCGATTTTATTGACAGAATTATTATTATTGATGTACCGGTTTATTTTCAGCTTACTAGAACTTGCTCAAGAAATTTGGACAGCCCAAAATTCCCGTTGTGGTTATCAAAGTTGGTCAAAAGGAATGAAAAGTATTGGTATTTTAGGAGGGCAATTATTCCAGCGAACTCTTAATAATTATCGTCAGATTTCTCTCAGCTTAGAAGCGCGGGGATTTCAAGGAAGTTTTAAAATGTCTAGTTCTCGTTCTTATCAATCTCAAAGAAGATACATATTTGAAGCTTTATTCGGTTGTATTTTATTGATCATTCTTAACTTAGTTATCAACTAAAATGGCTCAAAATTTATTGACATTTCAAAATGTTTCCTATAGTTATCCTTGTCTTTCCAGTCGAGCTATTGAAAATTTTGATCTTAACATTTCTGCGGGGAAAAAGTATGCTTTAATCGGACAGAATGGTTGTGGAAAAACTACCTTATTTCTTTTAGCTAGTGGTTTGTACAAACCCCAGCAAGGTGTAATTTATTGGCAAGGAAACCCCTTTCAATATAACCGCTCTTTTTTAGGAAATTTACATCAGCAAATTGGCTTAGTTTTTCAAAATCCTGAGCATCAGTTAGTCGCTGCCACTGTGGAAGAAGATATTTCCTATGGTTTAAATAATCTAGACTTACCTACCTCAGAAATTATCGACCGCGTGTGGGCAACCCTAGACAAATTTGCTCTAACTCCCCTAGCTTATGAACCAGTTCATCATCTTAGTTTGGGACAAAAAAAACAAGTTTCAATTGCCGATGTAATGGTGATGAATCCCACCTTGCTTTTATTAGATGAACCCACGGCTTATCTAGATGCGCGTCATAGTCAAAAATTACGAGAATATCTCGAACAAATTCATCAACTCGGCACAACAATTATCCTAGCAAGTCATGATTTAGATTTTGTCTATCACTGGGCTGACTGGATTTTTGTCATCGATGGCGGACAATTAATTATTGAAGGAACTCCCAGAGAAGTTTTTGCTCAAAGAAAAACTATCGAAAAGTTACAACTAGGATTGCCCGTCATTCTAACACTTGTGGAAAAGCTAGGAATTTTAGCGACACAAACAGGTAACATGAGCCAGAAAATCTTTGAACAATGGCAAGAATATTTACTGTCAAAATAGAGGCGAAAAAATCTGAGTTTCCAGCTGCGTTGCTAATCCCAATAAAGTGATTTCATCAGCAGGTTTACCCACTAACTGAATTCCCACGGGTAAACCCTGACTATCCACTCCCGTTGGTAAAGCAATCGCGGGTAGGCCACTCGCATTAGCAATCGGAGAAGGAGCAATCCAAGCAATCATCCTATCAACCGCTTCTTGCGGTGGTAAATTCTCCCACTCACCAATTCCGGGGGGTTGATGTAGGAAAATGGGCAAAAGTAAGACATCAAAATTATCAAATATCGCCACAATTTGCCGCGAAATAATGTGCATCTGCTGCACCGCTTGCAGGTACTCCCCTGCGCTGCCAGAATTCTCTAATAACCATTGGTTAAGGGGACTTAATAACTCCTTAGGAATTCCCGTCGCTGCCGTCCCCGCTTGCCAAATACGGCGAAAAGGAGCGATTAAAGCCTGTAAATCGGGAGAATACTCCGTTAAATGATGCCCCATGCTTTCCAAATTTTTAGCCGTAGCGAGGACAGCATCTTTATAGACGGAAGCCGCCTCGCCGAAGGGGGATATGGAAGTAGCAAAAGCGATTCTAAGGGGTTTTACGCCTCTTTGAGTGGCTTCTAGGAAAGAAAAGGGCGGATCGGGTAGCCAGTAGGGATCGCCCGTCGTATAGCCCGAAATCACGGTAAGCAGCGCCGCCCCATCTGCCACCGTCTTAGAAAGAGTGCCGTTAGTGGCGATACCGCTTTGAAATTCCCCCACTGGGGCATAGGAAACGCGCCCACGACTGGGTTTTATCCCCACCAAACCGCAACAACCCGCCGGAGTACGAATGGAACCGCCACCGTCGGAACCCTGGGCAATCGGGCAGAAACCCGCCGCTACCGCCGCCGCCGCACCGCCACTGGAACCTCCTGCGGTATAATCGCGGTTGAAGGGGTTACGAGTCGGCAAAAAACCCGGATTTTCGGTGTAGGGAAAGGAACCTAGCTGGGAAGTGGCAGTTTTGCCCAGAAGGATAAAACCCGCCATTTTCATTCTGGTGACGATTCCTTCGTCGTATTGGGCAATATTTCCCTGTAAAGCGGCGACTCCGTAACTAACCGGCATTCCGGCGACGGCATTTAAGTCTTTAATGGCGGTGGGAACTCCAAAAAAAGGCGGTAATTCGGCAGTATCGGTGATTTGACTTAATTGTTCTGTTTGGGCGCTGGCGGTTGCCAGGGCGCTTTCCCCGGCGACATGGACAAAACTACCGATTTGACAATCAAATTTCTCGATTCTGTCGAGGTATAAATGGGTTAATTCTAGGGGGGAGATTTGTTTAGTGCGAATCAGTTGGGCTAATTCTAGGGCGGATTTTTGCAATAATTCATCACTCATGAGCGATCGAGTTAAAATAGGTAAGTGAAAATAATTATATTCGTTAGTGGCAAGATGGTTTTAAAAGAAAAAGAAAAAGAAAAAAAAAGTACATTTCCGTCAAAATTTCCCTATCCCCTATCCCCCCTTGTCTTGGAAAATTATGACCCCACAGTTAATTGAAATTCTCTCGGCTGACGAAATTCGTCGCACTATTACCCGTTTGGCTTCGGAAGTTATCGAAAAAAGTGGCGATTTAAATAACTTGATTTTGATCGGTATCTACACGCGAGGAGTGCCTTTAGCTAATTTAATTGCTAATCAAATTGAGAGCTTAGAAGGGGTAAAAGTTCCCGTGGGAGCGATCGATATTACCTTCTATCGCGACGATCTCGATCGCATTAAAACCCGCACTCCTGCTAAAACCAAAATGCCCCTAGATGTCACGGGTAAAACCGTGATTTTAGTCGATGATGTTATCTATAAAGGTCGCACGATCCGCGCCGCTTTCAATGCTATTATTGAGTATGGCAGACCGCAAAAAATCCGCTTATTAGTCCTCGTTGATCGTGGTCATCGGGAATTACCAATTCACCCGGATTTTACGGGCAAAAAACTCCCCACCGCAGCCGAGGAACAGGTAAAAGTTTATCTACAAGAGATTGACGGCAAAGATGGGGTGGAATTAATCAAATAAACAGAGGATTGGTAACTAATCCCCGGAGGAAAATAAACATAATTGCATCGATAATTAGGTAGGCGTTAAAAATTATCAGACACCCCCCTTATCAATGGTAGGGTTGATTCATGAATCAACCCTACCTTATCAAGGGGGGCAGGGGGGATCGAACCTAAAATCCATTTTTAATTTAATTATAACCAGCTACTTAATAGCCACAAAAATATCACTTCTTGAGGTTTTTTCCTGTTTAAAACACCGAACAAATTTAACCACCGAATCACCAAAGTCTGCTGAAGCTTTTACCCTCTATATATTTGCTAAATAAAAAAATCATCTATTTTTAGGGCAAGGTAAAAGCAGCAATTACGGGATAATGATCGGAAGGAATAAGATTCAACCAACGGGAAGGATCGACTTTTGCCCAATCTAACTGTAAACGGTTATCATAATAAATTGTATCGATGGCTAAATAAGGGGTATCGGTGTAATTATTAAAGCTCATTTGTTCCGCTAATTCTAAATCGGCTAAAGCGTCCTTTAATTTAATTTCTGGCTGCAGAGGTTGAGTTAAAATCTGACGGGGTAATTGCTGAGAATTAACATTAAAATCACCTGTTAAAAACAGGTAATCTTTTGTTAAATCTAGTTGACAAAAACGCTCCTGTATGCACTTCGCACCTAAGTCCTTAGCTTGGTCGCTATAGTAATCGAGATGGGTGTTATAAAACTGTAAAGTTTGCCCCTCAAGAGTGCGAAATTTAGCCCCCGTTACCATGCGGGGATAAGGATTACCCCAAGCTTCAGTGATACTGCCAATAACATCGGGAGTTTCCGATAGCCAAAATTCGTAAATTTCTAAACATTTTAACCGACTTGGTTGATATAAAATCGCACAATGTTCATCTAATCCTGTCCCCCTGCGATCGCTGCCTAAACTTTGGTATTTTGGCAATAAACGGTGTAGATCCAATAGTTGATTAGCGCGAGCTTCCTGAGTACCAATTATATCAGGAGAATAGTGAGCAATTAAAGCCGCTACTGCTTCCCTTCTTACTCGCCAATTACGCTCATCGGGATCGGGTTTATCGTAGCGAATATTAAAGGACATTGCTGTTAGTTTCATAGGAAAATGGAGAATGAGGAAGGGAATCGGGAGTGGGAAGTGGGGAAGTGGGGAAGTGGGGAAGTGGGGAAGCTGTCTCATCACCCTATCACCCCAAAACCCTCCGCAACGCGCACGCAGTGACCACCCTATCACCTGAATACTGAATACTGACTCCTGACTCCTAACTCCTAATAATTAATTAGGGCTTGCTGAATAAATCTAAAAACCTTGTTGGGTAAGACTTTTAGCACTTTTTCCCTGAAAATTAGGTAATTGGCCACCTCAAAACTGGTAAAACCCCACACCCCACACCCCACACCCCACACCCTGCCCCCAGGAAAAACTTTTTCAGCAAACCCTAATTATCAGGATTTTTTGGCAATCGTCCAGAAGGGAAAAGTTTGACTGGGATTGATGATAACTCCCGTGATGCCATTGCGAGCAAAAGCGTATTCCTTGGTTTGCCAAAGGGGAATATAGGGAACTTCATCGGCGAGAATTTCTTGAATTTTGCCAAAGATTTGCTTTCTTTTGGCTGGGTTACTTTCCCGACGGGATTGTGCGATTAATTGATTCATTTCTTGACTATAAAAAAATGAGCCTTGACTTTGCGATCCTCCTTCTTCGCAGCCAGTTTCTGGGGAACCTTTAGCACAATCTAAAAAGGGATAAATATAGTTATCTGCATCCAAAAAATCCGGATACCAATTAGATAGGGCAGTGGTATAAAGTCCCTGGCTAATATTACGGAAAAAGGCCGCTCCTAGGATACTATTGGGTTCAAATTGAATCCTATTATCTAAATCCCGTTTTGCTAGAGCTTTCATCACTGCCGCCACGCTGCTGGAAGTGATCGATCCCGAGGAGTGCCAAACTTCTACAATTGCGGGTTTTTCTTGACTATAACCAGCGGCTTTTAGTAATTGTTTAGCTTGCTCTATATTATGGTTGCCATAGCGCTCTTTAAACACCGGTTGTGACTCGGAAAAAGTAGTAGGAATGAGACTAAAAAGAGGGATGCCTTGACCTTGTAAAATGCGCTCATTAAGTAAATCTCGATCGACTAGAGAAGCAATGGCTTGTCGCACTAAAATATTATTGGTGGGTTCACTTTTGAGATTGAGGCTCATAAAGTTAATTGCTGCCCCAGAAGATTCGATGGCTTGCCATTTTTCCTGCGCCGCTTCTGTGCGTAATTTTCTCACTTGAGGAGGGAGTAAAGATTGATAGGCAATATCCACCGCACCCGTCTGAAAACCGTTGAATAAATTGGCAGGATTCGAGAGATAAATTTGAACATTAACTCCCTTATTTTTGGCCGGTTCTCCCCAATAGCGATCGAAGGCTTCTAAACTAAAAGAATCGCTGGTAACTGCTTTTAATCGATAATGTCCCGTGCCGATAAATTCTTCAGGTTTAAATTTACCCTCGCCAATTTGATAAAATTTGGGTGAAACTGCACAGGCTCCGGGGTAAGCTAAAAGAGCGGGAAAGGCGGCAAAAGGTCTGGTTAGTTTAATAGTAATTTCGTCTTCTTTGGTAGCAGTGATTTTATCAATTGTATCCCGGAGAAGAAAGGAAGGTTCACCACCATTTTTGATAAATCTTTCTAGGGAAAACTTCATCGCCTCTGCGTTAAAAACCGTGCCATCATGAAAAATAACTCCTCGACGTACTGGGATAGTATAGGTCAAACCATCGGGGCTAATTTGCGGTAATTCCGTGGCCAGGAGAGGCTTTAAATTAGTGGTTCCTTCCGCGTAGGTGTAGAGAGTTTCACCGAGATTATAAATAATAAAAAGTCCCGCTAACTCATAACTATCGGCAGGATCGATCGAGCGTGGTTTTAGGGTTGTCCCGATCATCAGGCGATCGCTATCTCGTTGTGGTAAATTGGAATTAGTGGACTGACAGCCCACGGTCAGAAGAAGACAGAGGCAAAATAAACTTAAATAGCGGTAAAGTTGGCGTAAAGGTCTCATCGATGGCGATTAACGGCAGCTAGGTATCAATCAATCCTATCATTTTTGAGGATAATCTTTTCCCTAGGTTCCCTTAAGGAACTAGGTTGATTGCTTAATTGGTTAGTAAAAATTCTTCAATAACTGGACTGATTACCCGGACAATTAAATTAAATTTTCCGGTCGAGAATGGCAAAAACTTGATCAATTTGGCCAAGAAGAAGAGCCAGGGACGAAAAAGTGTTAAATGGTTCAGGATAGCTGGAGCCATGGAGGTAGATAAACAGGGGAATGGGTCAGATTTTTCAACCTAGATCAGGTGACAGCAACTAATTAGAAACTCATCTTCCTTTATAAACCTCTTGCATAATTAATTTTTCAGAGTTCAAAAACGGCAGAAATAAGGATTAAATGGCATAAAGTCTATAAATAGACCATTTAACTGATTATTATTCATTCTTAATTCTCCTGACTCCTGACTACTGGCTACTGACTCCCAACCCTAACAACAATTTTTGATTTTTACAAGAGGTCTTATCAGCCATTTAGGTTAATCCCGTCCCTTCTAAACAAGCTCGATCGAAAATTGCCCCCGTGGTTGCTGCCGAGGCTAAACTAGCACAAAGAAGATTGGCATCAGTAAAATTTGTTCCGCGTAAAATCGCCCCGAAAAAAATTGCTTCCTCTAAATCGGTGGCCGATAGATCTGCCCCAGAAAGATTAGCGCTAGTAAAATCCGCTTGGGTTAAAATCGCCCCGACAAAACTCACTCCCCGGCCATCGACACCGCGAAAATCCGCCCCGGACAAATCTAGATGATTAAAAACCGCCCCGGCTAAAAAAGCGCCGGCCAAACTTGCCCCAGTCACGATCGCATCGAGGAGAATTGCCCCGCGTAAATCGGCATTACGAAAATCTGCTCCCCTTAAATTTGCCCCGGTCAGGTCAGCACCGCGTAAATTTGCCCGTAAATTCGCCCCTGCTAGGTCGGCCCCCGCTAAATCAGCCCCTGCCAAATTCATGCCCGCTAAATCTTTTATCTGACCCTGACGAATTGCTAATAAATCAATACTGGGAAAAGTCATGTTCAGCCACGGTTAAATACTGTAAAAATATCTTAGAATATTCGTAAACCTTTGTTAAGAAAACGCTCCATGTCCCTAGAGCTATTATCCCTAGAAAATATTGAAGAAATCGCCCACCAATACGGATACTGGGCAGTATTTATCGGCATCACCCTCGAAAATACCGGGATTCCCATCCCCGGGGAAACCATCACCATTGTGGGCGGCTTCCTTGCCGGTAGCGGTGATTTGAACTATTGGTTAGTTTTAGTCAGCGCAATTACAGGAGCAGTTTTAGGCGATAATTTTGGCTATTGGCTCGGTCGCGCTGGGGGTTGGCCGTTTTTGTTAAAAGTTGGCAAATTCTTTCGGATTCCACCTCAAAAACTAGAATTAGCCAAGGAACAATTTAGTAAAAATGCACCCCGGGCGGTCTTTTTCGGTCGCTTCGTCGCCCTGTTAAGAATCTTTGCAGGTCCCATGGCGGGAATTGCCCGAATGCCCTACGGTCGCTTTTTCCTCTGTAATCTCGGTGGAGCAACGGTGTGGGCGACGATTATGGTGACATTATCCTTCTTTTTAGGCCGTTTGTTCCCCTTGCACCAGTTAGTCAGTTCTATGGCTCGTTTTGGTATCTTGGCTTTAATTATCGTCCTGGCCTGGACAATTATCCACCCCATCCTTGAGTCACGGAAAACGGCGGTTTAAGTCCAGAAGAAAGCGGTTATCAGAAATAACCGCTTCTGGAATTTTCCAAGAATCTCTTTAACGTTCGCGGCGACCGAAATTTTTGCGCTCACCGCGGCCACCACCGCCAAAATTATCTTCTTTGGGACGAGCTTTATTGACTTTCATCTGTCGTCCCATCCATTCGGCCCCGTCAAGAGTTTCGATCGCTTTTGCTTCTTCCTCATCGGAGGACATTTCCACAAAACCAAAACCGCGCATTTTACCCGTTTCCCGATCTACGGGCAAGTAAACGCGACTAACTGTGCCGTATTCAGCGAATACCTCTTTCAAGTCATCTGTCGTGACGTCATAAACCAGATTACCAACGTAAATCGTCATGGATTGTCTCCCAATATCACAGCCATTTCGAGAAGGAGATCGGACACAACCCAGTCAAGGCCATCAGGGAAAAACCGCTTCTGTTTGAAACCAATGCTGCTACCGAACCTAACTACTCTCTCTAAACTAGCATAGCTGATCAGTGATCGGTGATCAGTAGGAGTAGGGAGTATTAAGTGAGCAGTATTATAGCGTTTTTCAGTCTGCTGAGGTACAAAAGTTATGGGTTTTAGGCAAAAGGCAAGAGGCAGAAGGCAAAAGGGAAGAAAAATAGGTGTACCTCACTAGCTTAGGAAACCCTATATATGGCAGTTTTCTGCTTTCTTTTCACTGATTACTGTTCACCGATAACTGATTAGGGTAGCCAAGGATATTGACTAAAATCGGGGGGACGTTTTTCGAGGAAAGCCTGTTTACCTTCGGCTCCTTCGGCGGTCATATAGTAGAGTAAAGTGGCATTGCCCGCTAACTCCTGTAAACCCGCTTGACCATCACAATCAGCATTAAAAGCCGATTTTAGGCAGCGAATCGCCAAGGGACTTTTTTCGAGAATTTCTAAGGACCATTTAATCCCTTCCCGCTCTAATTCCTCCACCGGGACGACATGGTTAACCAAACCCATTTCTAAAGCTTGTTGGGCGTTATACTGCCGACAGAGAAACCAAATCTCACGGGCTTTTTTCTGACCGACCACCCGGGCCAGATAACTAGAGCCAAAACCGCCGTCAAAACTGCCCACTTTTGGACCGGTCTGGCCGAAAATGGCGTTATCCGCCGCTAAGGTTAAATCACAAACCAAGTGCAAAACATGACCGCCCCCGACCGCATAACCTGCCACCAGCGCGATAACTACCTTGGGGATGGAGCGAATTAATTTCTGTAAATCCAGCACATTGAGCCGGGGTACGCCATCATCGCCAATATAACCCGCCTGACCGCGCACCGTCTGATCGCCGCCGGAACAAAAAGCATATTTGCCGTCGCTGTGGGGACCTGCACCCGTGAGCAGTACCACCCCAATGCGGGCATCCTCGCGAGCATCACAGAAAGCGTCGTAAAGCTCAAAAACTGTCTTCGGACGGAAGGCATTACGCTTATGGGGGCGATTGATGGTAATTTTGGCGATTCCCCCCCATTTATGGTAAAGAATATCCTCGTAGGTTTTGACGGATTGCCATTCAACGGTCATAGTCTCGGTTATCGGCACAGCTTTTTTACCTTACCTCATTTTGTCCCCCACTTTGAAGCCTGGAGCGCCAGAATAAGGGAATGGATAGTTGACCGAAAAGGTTTAAAGCTGATTCCCTTCTTGATGTTTTCTGGGTATTTACTCAAAATATATTGATCCTATTTGTTAACTTTAAAGAGGTAAAAAATATGAAGACAAGTAATAAAACTAAGCCGGAATCATTAGAGTTTTATTTGGGGTTAAAATATCCAATAACAATTTATCCTGATGATGACGGGGGATATGTATCAGAAATTAAGGATCTTCCAGGATGTTTCACTCAGGGAGAAACCATAGAGGAAACCTTAATCAGTAAACAGTAATCAGTAATCAGTAATCAGTGAACTGATCGGTAACTGATCACTGAAAACTCATATCTGATAACTGATAACTGAATTAAAGCCATTCGATTTCTTTAGCTTTTTCGGGTAGTTTAGCCGTGGCTTGTCCTTGGCTGCGGGACTGAAACCCAATTAAATCGAGGGGAGTAGCCAATAAATCTACTAAATCTGCTTTACCAAACAGTAACTTGAGAGTATTTTTTGGTAGCTCTTTTAATAACCAACGACCGAGAGTAAAAAATAACTCTTGATTGGTTAAAGGTCGCATCAATTCGACACCATACAATTCGTGAAGATAGCGATTCGAGCGCCCGTAACGTTTTAATTGACTTCTTAAGTCTTGTAAGGTAGAACGATGACGATGGTAAATAATTGCCTCTGGTGCGTAGGTTAATTGCCAGTCGGTTTGTTGTTGAATACGCCAACAGATATCGGCATCACCACCGGTAGTTAAATAAGGACGAAATAAACCAACTTTTTGAAAAGCTTCTCGACGAATAGCGAGGTTAGCCGTTTGACCGTAGGGACAAAAAGAATGTTCTAAAAGAAATTTTGGTGACATAAAGTGACGACGTTCCGCATAATTTTCCAAGCAAGTGGAACCAGTTAAGGCAGCAATTTCACCCACTACCAGACCGATCCTAGTATCTTTAAAGGGTTGGATCAATTCTGTCAACCATTGCGGTGCGGGACGACAATCGGCATCGGTAAAGGCCAGAAAAGGATAACGAGCGCTTTTGATCCCTTTGTTGCGAGCAGCGTAGGAGCTTTGTATCTGATTTTCGCTTAAAATGATCAGGTTCAGTCCCCGCTGTTCTTCTGCTGCCTTTCCTAATAATTCTGCTGTGCGATCGCTACTATTATTATCAACTAAAATATATTCAACTAATTGACGGGGATAGCTCTGTTTGGCTAAACAATCAATTAGAGGGGGTAGATCTTTCTCTCCGTTATAAATTGGCACGATCACGGATACTTCAGGAAGGAACTGTAAGGTAGTTGACATCGTTGGGGTCTAATAAACGGGGGACGGTTGAACTATTCGCTACAATACTACTATAATCAATAGCAACAAAAAGCAAGTCTATCGTCAATTATTTTAGACCAACGATGAAAAGTTTCTTCCGAAAATTATTTTTCTATGTGGGTATTCTTTGGCTCTCACCCTTAATCATTGCTTTTCAGGTAGCTAACAATCGAGAACTTATCTTAGGTGATGTGCGGCGTTGGGTAGAGTTATTAGGCCGGGAAAAAAGAGCAGATTGGTTACAATTGTTAGCTCTGTGTCTGGAGGCAAAAGAATTTAGAAATTTATATTATTGTCGTCTTTTTCAAGGTGGTTCATTCAGCCGTTTTTTTATGTATATTCTTAGGTTTTTCTATCGAGAAAGTTCCTATTTATTTCTAGATTCTTCCTGTTCGATTGGCAAAGGATTATTTATTCAACACGGTTTTAGTACGATTGTTATGGCGGATTTGGGCGATAACTGTTGGATTAATCAACAGGTAACAATTGGCTATAAAGATAAAAGCGGTCGCCCCAAAATTGGCAATAATGTCAGGATTACCGCCGGCGCTAAAGTCTTAGGAAACATTACCATCGGCGATAATGTCACCGTGGGCGCAAATTCAGTGGTAGTCAAAGATGTTCCACCTAATTGTGTGGTTGTGGGTATTCCCGCTCGTATTATTAAACGGGACGGCGTTAAAGTAGATGAAAAATTATAAACGTTGACTTAAAATATATTCGGCAATTGCCAGATCTCCCGGAGTCGTAATTTTTAAGTTAGTTTCTTCACCGACGACAATTTTGACGGGAAAACCACATTTTTCTAATAAGGCGGCATCGTCGGTGACTTCCCAATCTAATTTTCGGCCTTGTTCATGACATTCTTTTAATAATTTTACCTGAAAACCCTGGGGCGTTTGGGCTGCCCACAACCGCGAGCGATCCGGTGTATCCTCAATCCAGCCCTTGCTATCGACAATTTTAATCGTATCTTTCACCGGAATCGCCGCAATGAAACCCTGACAAGTGGCTAAAGCGGCGGCACAGCGATCGAATAATTCGGGAGTGGCTAAACAGCGCGCCCCATCGTGAATTAAAACCGTCTCAGCCCCCTCTGGTAGGGCTTGTAAGCCATTGTAAACCGATTTTTGTCTGGTTTCGCCTCCTTGGATGATTTGCACGGGTTTAAGGGCATTTATAGGGGTGATAATTTCTCGGATCTCCTCAAAGTCTTCCGGTTGTGCCATGATGCCAATCCAGATAATTGCCCTGGATTGCATGGCAGCCAGCAAAGTCCAAGCCAGGAGAGGTTTTCCGTGCAGGGTGAGCAGTAACTTATTGCGATCGCTGCCCATCCGTTTACCCATTCCCGCTGCTGGAATTAACAAATACATATTTTTTTCAGGTAAAAAGTTAACAAGAGTCAGAGGCACAATTATTTGTAGGATGGGTTAGCGGTAGCGTAACATGAGCGGGCGTTGGGTTTCATGCTTCAACCCAACCTACGTTCATCTTATATTTAATTCCACCCACCCACTTAAGTGATTTCAATTAAATTGAAGATAGATTTGGTCTTTGATCCCCCCTTAATCCCCCCTTGATAAGGGGGGTATCTGACAATTCTTAACACCCACCTACTTATTAGTCAACAGTAAAAACTATGCCTCTTAAGAGAATAAATCGAGGGGAAAGTGACCATAAGTACCGACTAATTGATCATTTTCTGACTGACAAGAAACCAGGACACCGCGATAGGTTCCCGTATAGGAATCGAGATAGGAAGCTTGTCTTTGGGTATTGTATTTAATATACACCGCTCCTGGTTCTGGGTGGTCTTCTGGGAGACTATTAGGTAGGGGGTATCCCAGGGCTTGTAGATAACTTTTCAGGGCTTTAAATCCCTCTTCATTGTTATCGGCACAGATACCTAAATTAATTGATTCCGAACCTTGGTTAACTAATAAAATTGCCTGTCTTAGAGCTTCTTCTTCTTCGGGGGATTGGGCAATTTTTAGTTGAATACATCCATATTCTTTTAGGAGTTTCAAGGCTTCTTCCATAGACATGAGCGGTTAGATATGTGGGGCTAAAGATAAAAAATAAACTGTTGCTGCTGTCCTTACCGACAAATTCCCAAGAAAAAAGCCCTAAATCATTGGGGTTTAGAGATAGGAAAATTTTGCATTGGTCTTAATCGCCAGATCGCCAATTTCGATCATATCAGGTTGGGGACAGGAAAATTTATCGGGGTTGTTCGAACGCTCCGGGTTGTGCGGGCATTTCACACTAAATCCGGTTATTAAAGAATGATTATTTATTCCCCCTATTGCCCATTGCCTATTGCATTAGTGCCTGTCCTGATATGTAGCCTATGCTCAACGGATTTAGTATCACTCACTGCGTTTTGATAGCCAAAGTAAGCACCTATAATAATTCCAGCACCAAAACCGATCGCTAGGTAAGGCAAAATTATCCTGAGGGGAAAAGAGGAGTGTCTCCGATGAGATAGGGAAAATCGCTCACCAGTCGCCACAATATTCTCAGCAGCTTCAGTGAACTCCTCCCGTTTTTCTAGGGCTTTTTCTTCAGTTGTTTCAGAGTCTTCCAAAGCTTCTGGCGCATCTTCCGGGTCATTTTCGGCGATTTCTGCGGTTATTATCGGCAAAGAGTTTAATTTGGTGACAAGATTGACGATTAAATCATCTTGACTCAGGGTTATCGATTCTTGCCAAGCGGGGATATCGGATGCCTCGGTCATACCGTAAACGATCACTTGTTCTAATCCATCGATGCCCAAGCTTTTGATTTCTGCCGACAAAAAAGGTAATAACTTGTGTTGATTAGGTATATTTTTGGATTGAATTTTTAGAGTCAGGGCATTTTCTTGTGGGGTGGCTTCAACAACCTCTATTTTTCTGGTTAAGAGACTTTGGTTAAGTAGAGCAATAATAGCGGCTGGATCCTGGAGTTTAGCGGCATGGATAAGTTGTGCCTGATTCATGACCTTGAGGGGCTAAGGAGGGTATATTATAATACTATAGTCATTTCAGATAAGTCTGATACACTCTAGACCGATGAAAACCTTATGAACTCTGGCATTTATATTCTCAATCTTAATTGAAATGACTATAAATCCTGTGGAAAAGGTATAGGAAAGTGGGTGAGTGCCGGAGCAGGGGGAAACAATCCATAACTGGGTTTTTAAAGTTGAATTGGGACTTAATCATGCTATTAAAAACCGATTTGGTATCGGTCTGTCCATCCCTGCCCCCGGTGCCACTTAAATTTCCGCCACGGCTCTTTCGATTAAACGACGAGCCAGGGTTTGAATACCGGTATGTTCATAGTAATTGGTGGTCATATCGAGGAATGCCCCAACATACACCAATTTATCGGCAGAAAAGTTGATAAATCCCTGAATTTTGCTCAATAATCCCTGCTGGGTCAAATCGCGCTCGCTGACAAAAGCACTCATCCAACCTTTAGTCGAGTCGAAACTTTGACCGATAAAGTCTAATTTTCTGGCAGTATTTCCCCCCGGAATCAATTCTTTAATACTGCCGAACGTGGAGTTAGATTCTAATTCTTCCGGCCTGAGAATGCTGAGGCTCGATTCCACTTTGCGGATAAAACTGCCCCCCAGGGGAATTAAACCATCCAAACAAACTAACGCCGCCATCCGCATCAGGGATTCGCCGCTATAATCTCCCAGAGAAGCGACGAAATCCCCGATACTATCGCCCGGAATGCCATTGATTTGACAAAAAGCGACTAATTCGGTCACTAATTTCAAGGTTAGATCGATGGTTTGCGCTTTTTCGGGGGCAGGGGTTAATTTTTCGATTAAACCGCCCATGAGGGGAATTTTACCACCGACGGCATTAGCAAGAGAGGCGGCGGCTAGGGCATTATCGGCGCTGTCGATGGTTTGGTAGAGCCAGAGCGCCCGTTGATAGCCCTGGGATTTATCATTAAACAACCAAACGGCTCGATCGCCAATCTGTTGGATCATGCTTTCGTCGGTTTCGCCGGTGACTTTGATAATCGTATTTTTAAACCCGACTAGGTTATCCCACTGTCCCGGCACTACATAATCAAGGGTTTTGAGAACTTTGACGGTGAGATTATTAGTCGGTAATTCGTCCACCAGTTCAAAAATTGGCTTACTCACGGATGTCTCCTTACTTTAATTTTGCTAGACCATCTAAATCGAACTTAGCTAACCAAGCTTGGCGATCGCTGGAAGAAAAATCTGGCTCCCGCGATAAAACCTTGACTTGATAGCGATTATTGACTAAAACGGCGCTGGCGGTTGCACCCTGTTCCACAGAGGGAAAACCTTTAATTGTGGTTTGACTGTCTTGGAATTTATTGGCCGCGGCGGGATTATTGCTGATGTCAGATATGGCTAACATAGCCAGAACTTTGCCATCTTGCTTCAGTTTTGCCTCAGCAAAGCCTTTTTTCTCCTGGGTATAGACGCGCTCGTATCCTCCCCCAGAAGGCGGGAAAAACCGATTAAAACTGCCGCCAGAGGTGGATTCTTTCACCACTGCCGCCGCCCCGCGAGCGGTACTTTCTTGTTGCGCTTGGTCAAATTGTGAGGGAGCTTTAGCACAGGAAGTTACTAGCAAAAGTACCGCCAATACCCCTGCTATCAAGATTTTGCCAAATCGAAAGTTCATAGTTATCTTAATTAAAACTTACTAATGTTTGTTTGTAGTATATCTCTCGCTTATTGCTGATTATTGTTAAGTTTTTCTAGATTCTCTCACACCAGACCGAAAAAAAACAGAAAATCAGCAAAATTCGAGTCAATAACGAAGGCAGGAGGCAGTCCCGATGAAAAAATTTTCCCCCCCACAGATGAAAGAGGTTTCCTTCCCTACACCCCACACCCCACACCCTACACCCTGCCCCCAGGAAAACCTTTTTCGGCAAACCCCAGCTACAGTCCCGCAATTGCCCCTCGCGCCATAGATGCGATCGCTTGTTCCGTGGCCCGGGGTAGATGATAATATTTACCCCCAGCTTTTAGGGCTAATTCTTTGGCAAAACCAGTGGAGACGAATTTTTTCTCCGTATCGATAACCAGCAGTTTAATGCCTAAAGAGCGAATTTTAGCGGCAATATCGAGCAGTTCTGCCTTAATATCCGGTTTTTCCCCCTCCGGAATCGGTTCGCCTAAAGATTTCGCCAAAGGAATATTACTTCTCCCGTCGGTAATCGCCACAATCACCACTTGACCGATATCCCCCGATAAACGGGCATTCATCCCCACATGAACCGCTTGGGTTAAACCGTGGGCCAAAGGGGAACCGCCACCACAGGGCAGGGTTTCTAGACGTTTTTTCGCTAGGGTAATCGATTTGGTTGGCGGTAATAGTACATCTGCTCGCTCACCCCGGAAAGGAATCAGGGCAATCTGGTCGCGATTTTCGTAAGCTTCCGTTAACAGACGCATAACCGCACCTTTAGCCGACTGCATCCGATTCAGGGCCATGGAACCGGAGGCATCGACCACAAAGACAATTAAAGAACCGGCCTTGCGGGCCAGCCGTTTTGAGCGCAGATCCCCTTCTTCTATAATCACATGACGTTCGGGATTCCTCAAGCGACGGGCTTTTTGATAGGGGGCGGCCGCCCGGAGAGTGGCATCGACGGCGACTCTTTTCACCTTGCCCCGGGGTAACATCGGCTTAATATAACGTCCCCTATCTTCCGAGAAAATCAGGTTACGCGCCCCCGATTTCCCCTGACGCTGGGCCATCTGGGCAAAATACAGCACACTGGGATCCAGTAAAACCCCTTCCGGGTCAAAAACAAATTCTTCTGGCAGATTATCGGGCTGTTCCGGCTCTTTTTCTTCCTCTTTCTCCTCCTCTTTTTCTTCCTGTTCCTGCTGGTTTTCGTCTTGGGGCGGTTCCGGTGGTGGTGGCGGCGGTGGGGGCTGTTGTTCCTGTTCCGGAGGTGGTGGCGTAATCAGCGATCGAGGTACAATGACTAATTCGACGGCTCTTTTTAAGTCATCGGCACTGACTAAATCCCGACCTTCTAAAGCGGCGGCGGCCTTGGCTACTCTCACGGCAAAAATCTCGGCGCGATGACCTTCTACCCTACCGCGCACCGCTTCCTCCACTAGATAACTAATTTGTTCGGGTTTAATTTTTACCTCTTTTAACCATTCCCTCGCCAGGATAATTTCGGTTTTTAGATCATCGATTTCTTGGGCATATTGGGCGATAAAAGCGGTGGGAGAAACAGCATACTCGATCGCCTGATTGACGGCGGTTACTCGTTGGTCTAAACTGAGGACACCATCGGCGGAAAGAGCAATGGCAATTCTATCTAATAAATGGGTTCGTAAATCCCCTTCTTCCGGGTTATAAGTAGCGATCAGGATCGGTTTGCAGGGATGTTGAAAACTGATGCCTTCCCGTTCGATTTGGTTACGTCCTTCGCTTAAAACTGTGAGTAATTGGTTAGCAATTTGGTCATCGAGTAGATTAATTTCATCGATGTAGAGAATTCCCCGATGGGCGCTGGCTAATAAACCGGGTTGAAAGACTGGTTCCCCCTGTTTCACCGATTCTTCCACATCGACGGAACCCAATAAACGATCCTCGGTGACTCCTAGGGGAATCTGCACGAAAGGGGCCCGGATAACTTCCGTGGCGACCTCTCCACTGCTATATTCTTCTTTAGTGCGATCGTCCCATTCGTCGGCATTGTTGGGATCACAATTAAAGACATTACCTGCAATAATTTCGATCGGTGGCAGTAAGGAATGTATCGCTCGCGCCATGACTGATTTGGCGGTTCCCCGACGACCGGCAATTACCACACCCCCCAGGGCGGGATCCACGGCGGCTAAGAGTAGGGCTAATTTAATCGCTTCTTGGCCGACAACGGCAGTTAGGGGAAAATTGAGGGTCAGAGTGGGCATAGATCTAGATTCAGGCGGCCAAATTCTAGTGTAAAACAGAAGCTCCCGGGTCCGGCACTTTTCCCTTTTTGATTCCCGAACCCAGATTTTAGCTGCATCTCGATCGAGTTCTTTCTCCCCGAACCGATCGAGAAGTTACTGGGTTAACCACAGAAACCAAAAACCTACCTAAAGCTTTTTAAAGTTACTCATTTCTGTAGCTAGATAGCTAAAATAAGTAACTTGGCTCTTCTCGACTTTGTGTGATAATTTTTGCTTATAGAATCGTGAAATGCTTATCGGGCAACACTTTTAGGACTATTTTGTCGAAGAAACTATCAGTATAGACCTCGTTTCCACACAGAAACCAGAAGAGCCGTAACTTTTGCCACCGATAGATTTTAAGAAGGTTATCAGGTATAATGAAGATATGAAGCTAGTTGAACGTCATATTATCAGTCAAAACCATCCCTTATGGTCAGAAATCGACCATTATGCCTTCTTGTCAAAAAATTTGTTCAATCTAGCTAACTACCATT